>Ga0302319_10023162_pt1 | contig 11109 bp, 12 predicted proteins | sample Bog_T0_2_FD_203319 | JGI IMG/M metagenome (GOLD analysis project Ga0302319, IMG submission 203319) | Peat permafrost microbial communities from Stordalen Mire near Abisko, Sweden - Bog_T0_2 | ecosystem: Environmental > Terrestrial > Soil > Wetlands > Peat | place: Sweden: Abisko, Stordalen Mire...
GCGACGCCGACGACTGGGGAGGAAATTTTTTCAAAAATTGTCGAAGCGACCGACGGAAAAATCGCGGGACTGACGATCCGGCGAGGCCTCGGGAGCATCCGCAAGCTGATCGACGAAGGTTGCGATCTCGACCTCGATATTCTGCCGGAACTCGCTGAGATCGCTACGTTTTCCACATCCCCACTCCGGAACCTCGCGGCCCCGTTCATCGCCGACCAAGTGCGAACTCGCCACGGGCGCCGAATTGCCGGGCTCGGCGAGCCCGGCCGACAGGTGTTGCTGCCCCCGGAGCCGCGGAAATTCAACAGTCTCGCCCACCTGACCCGGCGACTTCATGGGCCGCCAGAAGAGGATTTCCAGGCGCCTTCGAACCCACGGAAACGCTCGTCGAACCTCGCCTTCCTCAACCGGGTGGCTTACGGGCCGCCAAGCGAGGATTTCGAGATGCAGGCATTGAGGGAGCTTTCCGGCAATGGCTGATTTGTTTGACACGCAACGGCCGCCCAAGCCCGAGAGAATTGCCCGCTCGCTCGAATTGGCGCTCGGCGATTCGGTGCGGCAAATCGAGCGCAGGGAACCGCTGACGATGGCGACGCTCTCCCCGGACATGCGCTCCCGTCTGATCGACCGTCGAAAGGCGCTTCACGATCAAATGCGCACGGGAAGTCACGCGGAGATAATCGCTGCGCTCGAAACGCTCGTCGACATGCGAGGCGGTTACAAGCCTGCTGACCGTGAGGACGCGCTCAAGGTCATGAAGCGCCGGATTGCGGACTTGGGGGACGTCCCGATTTGGGCGATTTGGGAGGCCGTGGACGCCTTCCGGCTCGGGAAGATCGGCGCGGGCGTACTCAAGCCGACAACCGGCCAATTGAGGCTAAAAGCGAAGGAAGCCGCGGAGAGCTTTTTCGCCGAACTCGCGCGGATCGAAAGGGTTTTGAAGGAGCCCCTCGTCGCCGAACCGACTCGCGCCGATTTGGCGAGAAAGAAGGAAATGGCGGAACGGATGAGGGCGATGGTCGGCCAAGCCGCACAGGCGCCGCGCCAAGGCGACCGGGCCGCGCGGCGATGACGGCCAATGGCCCGGTTTTCGCTTCGGAGCTTGTCCCTCAACCGTCGCGGCGACGGCGAGCTGGCGATCGCGGACCCGCGCGCGCCGACGGCCGCCGAGCGCCTGGCGCTATTCGACCGCAAGGCCGAGCTGGCGCGGGCGCTGCGACCGGGGAGTGGGGAAGACGCCGAGCGGCTAATCTGGCTGTTGTTCGCGCTGTCGTGGCGCGGCGTGGCTTGCAGTTATTGCCCCGCCGATTTCGCCCGCCTCGCGGTTTATCCACAGGGCGCGCTCGGCGCCGTGTGCCTGAAGCTGGCGATTGCCCGCGACGAACGGCCGCCGAGCGCCTCGGCGCTGTCGGCGATGGTCCGGCGAGAGGCGTCGGCCGCGCGGGCGGAGCTAGCGAGGATCGAGAGCGAATTCTCAATCGCCCTCGCCCGCGAGCCGGCCGAGGAAGAGCCGGCGGACGATTGCGCCCGTTAAGAACGGGGGCGCCGACTCGCGCGGGAAGGAGACTTATCACGAGCGACGCGACGGCCGCCGGAAGTGTCCACAAAGGAAGTTTTGTGGACGCTTCCCGGCGCGAAGACGCCAAGGAAGGCCACGCGATATCCGTGGCTCAAGCCTCCGATAACGATGTTTCCCGGCGGCTTGGATCGACGTCGAGGAAGGGGTGACGAGCGCCCGACCTGTTGTTAATGTATCACTTTAAATAAGTGGTTCATCCTCTTGGCGTTTTTATATTGTGCGGCCGCTCTTTCGCGGACGGCATCGCCGACAAGGAGGCCAGCGACACCGCTGATGGCTTGTTCGTTCGCCCGGCGAAAGCGACGAGCGCGCGCCAGCGGCCCGGATAGGGCATCCCCGTGCCGCTTGGACGCGCCGCCCCGGGGGGGGGATTAAAAGTCCGGACCCCTCGGCGCCGCAACCGCGCCCAAACAACCGCGCGCAGCGTCGCGAATTAAAATCCGAAAGCGCGATGGCCGAGCCGACCGTTCTTAGGCGCGAGCGACCCCCGGGGGAGTGCAAAAGGCCCTCCCGACCCCAGCGCCGTCTCAGAAGGTTGATGCGGCGACCGCCGTCGATCCAATTGGAATCCTCAAGCCGAGGCGGAAAGGCGGGCGCCCGTGCGGGTGATCGACGACCAGGATCATAACTGCGCCATCGCGAGCGCGATCGTCGCGCTGCTGGACGCCGCCGGCAGGGCGGCTTGCGACGGCCGCTTCCGCCACGCGGCCGGCATTCCGCGCGGCCAGCCCGGCGGCAGGCCCGGGATCGACGATAGCGCCGCGCAGGCCGAAATGGCGCACGAGCTGGCGCGCGGACGCGCCCGCTCGATCGACCACGTCGCGAACCCGGCGGCGGCGACCCTGCGAAATAGCCAATCGCGCGAGGCGTCGGAAGCGCCTGGCGGCGCGTCCTCGTGAGAGCCCGAGACCCGCGCATCGTCGGCGCCGTCCGCCGGCTAATATCCGACACCCGACGATCCGTCGCGCCGGCGATCGCCGAGGCGCGCTTTTTCGAGGAATGGGAAGCGATCCTGGGAGATGACGTGGAATCGCCCTCTGAGCGATGTCGTCGCGAAAACGAGGAGGCGCTTCGCATCATTGCGGAGCTGGGCGCCGTTCGCGGCGCTGCCGTGAAGGCGGCACGACGCATTTGCCCAGAGAATCCGGCCGAGCACTATCGGCTTGCACAACGCTTTCGGCGGCTCATTCGCCAAGGAAAAATAAATGCACAACGTGCATTTGGCTCGTTTGCAATGGGTAAATTGCCGCCATGAGCAACCCAATTATCCCGCCCGATGTCTTGCACCTTCCCTCGACCGTCGCTGAAATCCAGGGCCTCGAGCGCGAGATAGCCGCGCTCGATCGACAGCTCCTTGAAGAAGCTCGGAAGCTTTACGACGACATGCGAAAAGGCGGCTCGCCGGCTACGCCCATCACCGAGCATGATCGCCACGTCGCCAAGCACCTGCAGCCTTACATGAATGGCGAGACGCCCGCCCGGCTTCTTGAGGCCAACGTTTCGCGCGACGCCGAGATTCGCGCGCATCGCGAAGCGCTTCGCATCGTAGCGCGAGCGCTTGCGCAGCGGAAGGAAGCGGCGATCTTCGCAGATGCGGAGGAATGGGTTGCCCGCAACACCAAGGACTGGCGCGCGCTGTGTCGCGAAATTGTTCTGGCGGCCGAAAGACTGGCGGCGCTCGAGGAAAGCGCGCGACGGTTCCTCAAACCGATCGAAGGCGTCCACGTCAAGATCGCAATGGGGAGCACCATCGCGTCCGGCCTGTCGCTCCTTGGCACTGGCGATCCTTTGAGGGAAATACGCGATTTGGCCATCAAGGAAGGCATCGTCAGAGGGTCCGAAATCCGGAAGGCGCAACAGCTGCAATGACCAAAAAACTCGACTTTCTGCGCGATAACGTCCTTCGGAAGCGCCTCGGCGGCGTTGCTGGTGGCAATCGAATCTTCTGGTCGGAAAAGGACATGGCCGATATTCATGACCACGTCCTGAGCGCGAAGCTCGAGCAACTTGTTCACGCGACCCACCCCATTGAGACGAAGCAATCCGCCGAACCCGTCGACTTTTCGAAGCTTGGAATCGAAGTCCGGAGCGAAATCGGCGCGACTGACAACCCGGTGTTCATCATCTCGTCGCCCCGAATTGACTTGGCGGGGGATAGTGTCGACGTTGGCGGTATAGAGCTCGCGGACTTCAAAAAAAATTCGGCTGTGCTGGATTCCCATGACTCGACCAAGCCGCCCGTGGCGATCTCGACGTCGCCATGGATTTCCGGTGATAAAATGCTCGCGATTGCGCGCTTTCCGGCGCCCGGAGTGTCGAATGATAGCGACAGGATCGCGGCGGCGATTCGCGCCGGGCTCGTGCGCGGCGCGTCGATCGGATTCATCCCGACAAAATGGTCATTCTCGAAGGACCCGGCCCGTCCGCTGGGCGTAAATTTCAACTCAATAAAGCTGTTGGAATGGTCCATTTGCGCGATTCCCGCCAACCCTGACGCGCTTCTCGTGGGGTCGGTCGCTGGCGGCGCGTCGTCGACTTCGGTCGATCCGAAGACGGCGGAGCGGATACGCGAGGCCAGACGGCTGACGGAGAAGGCGCGACAGCTCTGCTCGGCGCCGAAGACGCGTGTTGAACGCATCGCCGAGGCAGCGGAGTTTCGACGCAAGGCGACCGGATCATGAAATTGCGCGGCGACGGCTCATCGCGTGCGAAGAAGGCGGCGCCGACCGGGGATCGCCCTCGGCCGGCGCCACCGCCGCCCGACGAGCCTTTGTGCCCCGCCTATCTAAAAGGCGTTGCGGAAACTTGGGGAACGCAATTCGCGGACACCATGATTTGCGATCCCAAATGGCCGAAATGCGATCAGGCGAGAACGATACGCGCCGCGCGAGTGGTCGTTGCGCGTGCAATTCGGACCATTATCGCGACGCTTAACGAGAGCGCGGATTTTCGGCCGCACACCCCCATGATGGCGTCTTCGATTCGCGCCGCGTTTGATGCTTCACTGCCGCACTGATTCGGCGCGAGCCGCTTTCGACGCCGGGCATGGCGCCGTCACAGCACTGGTCAATCGGGAACTGGCGAAGCGCAACAGCCGGGGTTTCAAAGCGGCCTTCAGAGCGCGCCTTCGCGGGTCGCTAATCATGAAGATCGCGATGCTAGACAATATGATATGATTGTCAAACATATCTTACAATCAGATATGTTTTCATTGACGATCAATGATCAATTTTAATCTTAGAGGAGACTTATCGACCATGACGGACGTCAACTTCAAATTCACCGCCGAGACCGGCGATCTGGAAGCGCAGATGGCGGAGACCGCCGCGCATACCCGCGCGCTGCAGCAGGAAATGCGCCAGGTCGCCAACGAAATGGAGAAGGCGGGCGCGTCCGCGGACGCCTCTCTCGGCCAGAAATTGCGCGAACTCGGCAAGGAGCTCGCCGAGGCCAAGAAGCAGAGCGCGGATTTCGCCGCCCAGCTCCACGACCAGAAGCAGGGCGCGGAACAGGCCGGCAACGGATTCACTGGCCTCAAGGATGACCTGGCGACCCTCAAGGAGGGCGTCGCGGAAGTGGAGGGCACTTTCCTTCGTCTCGCCGCAGTCGCGGGCGTCGCCTTCACCGCGAGCGCATTCAAGGATTGGGTCAAGTCGACCACCGAGGCCGCCTACAAGATCCGGCAGGATTCGGCGACGCTGGGAACCTCGCCCGAGGAAGTCCAGCAGCTCAAGGGCATCGCCGAGATGAGCGGCGTCGATTATGGCGGCCTGCGCGACAAGATCGAAAGCATGCGACTGACGCTCGCCAAGAGCGCCGACGCTACCAACACGACGACGGCGGCGCTGAAGGCGCTCGGCATCGAGGTCAACCAGTTCAAGGGCCAATCAATCGCCGAGCAGATGAAGATGGCGGCCGACGCCGCCGCCAAATTCGCCGACGGCGCGACCAAGGGAGAGGCCATCGGCGCGCTATTCGGCAAGGACATGATCCCGTTTCTCGACCGCGGCCGGCAGGGCATCGAGGATATGAACTCGGCGATCGAGCGCAGCTCCTACGTCATGTCCGGCGGCATGGTGAACGCCATCGCCACGACCCGCGACCACGTCGACCAGCTCGCGCTGGCCTGGTCCGGCCTCAGCCGGATTTACGCGGTCATCAATCCCGCCGTGGACGCGGTCATCAGGGAAATGGTCGACCTGATCAATTCCATCAAGACGGACGATATCGCCGCGGGCGCCGCGACGCTCTCCGGCCGTTTGATCGACATGGCGGCGAAAATCTCCGAATTCGCGCTCCGCGCCAAGAGCGATTGGGAAGGCCTGGTGAACGCCATCACCTCGCATGCGAGCGATATCGCCGGCGCGGCGCAGACCGCCGACGCATGGTTGACCAAGGCCAAGAATTTCGGCCATGAGCCGCCCGAATACGCCCGCGACATGCAGACCATGTATACGCAATGGGCCGAGCGGATGGACCTGATCTCCAAGGCGACCGGCGACAAATGGATTGCGGCGATCAATGCGACCTACAACGCCGCCAAGGGCGGCCAGGACGCGTTCGGCGGCCTCGATACCGCCGGGCTGCAACTGCAATTCACGTTGCAGGGGATTGAGGATCACGCCAAGAAGGCCAAGGAGGCGCTTGCCGGCTTGCTGGCGCCCTCCCGGGATCCGCGCGGCGAACAGAACCTGTCCGGCCCCGCCGCGCCGGAAGGCGCCTTCGGCCCCTTCAAGCCGCAGGTCCCGGCCATGGACACCAGCGACGCCACGAGCGGCGCCGACCATGCCGCCAAGGACGCCGAGACGGAACTTCGCGCCGCCGTCCTCAATGCCCACAACGCGTTCGACGCGATCAAGCAGGACCTCGCCGACGCGCTCGCCGACCACAAGACCGGCATGGCGGAATGGGCCAAGGACACGACCGCCGCGCTCGACCACGAAGCCGACGCGGTCCAGGATTCCTATGCGGAAATTCTCGCCAACGCGAAGGTCGCCTCGGAGCGGAAAAAGCTGCTCGCCGCGGAAGAAAACGACAAGCTCATGTCGATCTGGAAGGAGGAAAGCGACGCGCATCGCAAGATGGTCGACGAAATGCAGCGCCAATATGAAGGCTACGCCAGCACGGTCACCGGCGCCTTCGCCTCGCAATTGCGCGGCCTGCTCGCCGGAACGGAAAGCTTCCATACCGCCTTCAAGAGCGTGCTTGCCGACCTGACGATGAAATTCATCGAATCGTCGATCGCGATGACGGGCAAATGGGTTGCCGACGAGGCCGTCAAGGTCGCCGCCAGCCAGGCCGGCGCGACGGCGATCGCGGCCTCGAACACCGCCGCCGAAGCGGCCGGCATCGCCGGCTTGCTCGCCAGCCTCGGCCGCACGATCGCCGCGGACGCCGGCGCTGCGTTTGGTGGCGTGTTCGCCTTCCTGGCCCCCTTCCTCGGCCCGGCGGCGGCCGGCCCCGCCGCCGGGGCCGAGGCGACGGTCATGGCGCATGGAATCGGCATGATGGACATCGGCGCCTGGAACATTCCGCACGACCAGCTCGCCATGGTGCACAAGAACGAACTGATCATGCCCGCCGCCGAATCGCAGGCGTTCCGCTCGATGCTGAGTAGCGGCGGCGCCGGCGACGCGGGCGCGAGGGTCAGCGTCAGCCCGCAAGCCAACTTCCACATTCATTCGATGGACAGCGCCAGCGTCGCCAAGACGCTGCGCGACAATAGCGGCGCGGTGATGAAGGCGATCGAACACGCGGTGCGGCACGGCGCGCATCTCGGCCTGAGAGGCATTCGCTGACGCGCCGAGATTTACATTTTCTGATTTTCGGAATTTTACATGAGCGAAACCGAAGGGCAGCCCAACGAAGCCGCCGAGACGATCGCCGCCATCGTGCTGTTCTCGCAACTCGGCATCGCCGGCTTGCTGCTGGCGCTGGCCGAAAAGCGCGCCCTGGATCCGGAGCGCGCGTTCGCCTTCTATCGCACGCTCGCCGAGGCTATCGAAACCCGGCCGGACGCTCCAGAGGCCGCCAGGGGCACGGGCCGGATGCTGCGGGGAATCGAGACGCTGGCCCGTGAAATGGTCAAGCTTCCCGACCTCGCGGGACGGGCATAGGGCGCGCGCCTAGGCCACCTCTTCGAGGCGCCCGGCGATGAACTGGTTGATACTCTCGCCGGCCTTGGCGGCCTTTTCGGCGACTCGGCGATGCAACTCGGGGGCGATGCGCAAGGACAGCGTGCCGGAATAGGGCTTTTCCGGCTCGACGCCGCGCTCGGCGCACCAATCGCGATAATCGGCGATCGTCTCGGCGAAGGCGGCGCGCAGCTCGGCCACGGTTTCCCCCTCGAAGGTCAGCACGGCGCGCGCGTTGACGACGCGCCCGTGCATCACCGCCGCCCGTTCGTCGATTTCGATCGTCGCCAGATAGCCGTCATGCGTCATCGTCGTCATGGCTCTATGCCCGCCATTTTCAGAAACTCGCGAACCGAAGCGACCGCGCCCTTGTTCGTGTCCGGCTTGGGGTGCGGGCGATGAAACACCGCCTCCACGCCGTTGAGCAGGAACCGCACGCGCGAGCCGCGCCCTTCCGAGCGCTCGGCGCCCAGCGACGCCAGCAGGCTTTCGATTTCCGACCAGCGAATGTCCGAAGGGACCGGCCGGGCGAAAATCGCCTCGAGGGTGCGACGGTGCTTCGCGTTCATCGGCCCTCGGTATCACAAAATGGTAGCGCACGCCAGCGGCCAACAGCCGGCGCGGCGTTCAGTCTCCCGGCTTTCGCAACCTGACGCCCGCGCCTCCGCCGTTCTCGGCGATGAAATCCACGCCAGCGGATTCGAGGGCGGAGCGGATCGCCGCTAGATTGTTGCCGATCGGCGTGGAGCTGCCCGTTTCAAAGTTTCTTACGGTGCTCAATCCAACGCGAGCCGCGCTCGCCGTTTTGGCCTGAGACCATCCGAGCAAGCCGCGTGCGGCTCGAAGTTGAGCGGCCGATATCATTTGCGCCCCAAAACGAATTTCATCGACTATAACGAATTTCGTTTGACGGGCAAGAGGCAACGAATTATGTTGTCCTAGCGCAATTTCATTGCCCTACGGAGCAACCGAAATGACCCCCACCGAGGCCCGCCACTTTCTCGAAACTTGCAACGAACAGATTGAAGCCGGCATGACCGCCGAGCTTCGCCGCAAGATCCTCGCCGCCCGCGACATCCTCGCCGCCGATCGCCGCGCCCGCCTCGCCGCCGACGCGAGCCGCCTCGCCGCCGACGCGGCGCGTCGCCGTCGGGCGGCCGGCGCCGCTGACGAACCGCTGGCCGACTAGGAACGCCCCGGGGAGGCTTCGGCCTCTCCAAAACCCCTCGAGGAAACGACGATGAAAAAAGCCGCCAGGAAAAACCAGACCATCCCGCCGCGGTCGGAACTCCCGCCCAACGCCGGCTTCAACGAAAGCGGCCAGCCCTTCGCCTATGTCGCCGGCCGCGAGGAGCCGATCCCGCTCGCCGGCCAGATCATTGGCGACGAAGTCCACCCAATCCGAGCGCCCGCCGCCGACGCGCCGCGCCAGGCCTTCGTGAAACTCGCGGACAAATTCCTCGCCGCCAATCGCGCGCTCTACGCCCGTCAGCAAGCGCTCTGGCGCTGCGAAGCCGAGGGCGAGAAACCCGCCATGGAAATTCACCAGGCGATCAAGACCGCCGGGGCGGCTTGCAGCGAAGCGGAGATCCGCTTCGCCGCGAAACCCGCTTTGAACCGGGCCGAGCTGGATCTGAAATTTCGGGCGATCGCGACCGCCGAGGACGATTGCGAAGCAACAAGTTCGGACGGCGTCGAGCTGTTTGGCGAGCTGATGAAATCCGCGTTCCGCGACCTTCGCAAACTTACCGATTGCGCCGTCCCGCTGACCTGGGGTCCCGGCTCCACGCCGCGCGCGGCGTTCGCAAGGCTCGCCAGCGATTTCGTCGCCGCCTCCCGGGCCTACGACGCGGCCGGCGAGCAATACCGGAGATGCGAGGAAGCGGGCATCCCAAAGGAGCGCGCTTCCCTGGACGCCGACGAGGCCCATCTGCGCCGACGCGAAATCGAGGAGCGATTCGCCAACGAGCCGGCGCGGAACCACGCGGAACTCGACCTCAAGTTTCGCGCGATTGCCTTGGCCGAGTTTGAAACGCTGGGCGAGGACGAAAAAACGATGACGCAATGCGCGCCCATATTCGAGGGCCTCGCGCAATCCGCGTTCCGCGACCTTCGCCGTCTGCCCGACCGCACCGGCGCCGGCGACTTTCGACCGCGCCCGAAGATGCGCGTCGCCGAGCCCGAGGAACCCATGCCGGCGAGCGCCGAATCGATCGCTCTGCGCCACGATTTCCAACGGCTTTACACAGATTGGCTCTCCGCCCGCGCCGCCGTGTCCAGTTTCGACGCTTCCGCCGAGAATGACGAGGGGAAATATCGGGCGCTCGACGACGCCCTCCAAGCCGCCGAGCGCGCCCTGCTCACCACGCCCGCGCCCCTGGACTGGTGCTTGTGGATGAAGTGGGAAGCCCTGGACCTGCTCGTCATCGGCGAAGCGACCTCGGGAGAATATCACGACCGCCGGGTGATTTCCGCGCTCGGCTCGATCAAGGCCGACGTGGTGCGTCTACTCGGCGAGTTGGCGTGAGGCGCCCCCCCGGCCTCGACGCCGCTTCGCGACCAAACGACCGAACCGACGCCCGGAAGGCGTCGCTCTTCCAAATCTTGAGCTTCGCCATGAATGAAATGACGACCGTCGCGCCGAGCGGCGCGCCCATTTCCATGTCTGGAAACGATCGCCCGCATACGCCGTTTGCCCAAGTCCCCGCGCCGCCCTCGCGCCCGTTCGCCATCGAACTGGCGCTCGCCTATTCCAGGCTCGAGCCGCGCCGCCGCCTCGAGCTCGAGCCGCAGCTCCTCGAGGCGTTCCAACGCCGCGCCGCGACCCTACGCGCGGCGCTGGCGCCCGCGATCGCCGAGACAGCGCGCGAGCTCGCCCAGCAAGCGCCGGAAGCCGCCCGCGAGCCGCTCGGCCGCCTTCCGCCCTTCGCCATCGCCCGGGCGCTGGAGGACCTTCCCGCCGGCGCCGCCGCTTGCGAAGCGCTGCGAGCCGCCGAACGCCTCGCCGCGCCCTTCCGCGCCGAGCTATACCGGCTAGATCGCATCCTCGCCGCCGCGCAACTGCCCGCGCCCTCGCCAAGACCGCCCGCCGCCGAACGCAGACGCCAAGCCGACGCCCTGCGGCGAGCCTTCGGCATTCGCCCCGACCCCACCGCCGATCGCGCGGCATAGGGCGTGACACAGGCGCGCCGGATCGTGACACGGACGTGACAAGAGAAAAAAGCCTCGTGACATGGGTTTTAAGAAGTCAGTAAAATCAATGTGTTAGGTGGCTGGGGGACCTGGATTCGAACCAAGATTGACGGAGTCAGAGTCCGCAGTTCTACCGTTGAACTATCCCCCAACGACGCAGCGCGCGGCGGGTAGATAGCGAAGGCGGAGCGGGGATGCAAGCGG
>Ga0302319_10023163_pt1 | contig 11109 bp, 6 predicted proteins | sample Bog_T0_2_FD_203319 | JGI IMG/M metagenome (GOLD analysis project Ga0302319, IMG submission 203319) | Peat permafrost microbial communities from Stordalen Mire near Abisko, Sweden - Bog_T0_2 | ecosystem: Environmental > Terrestrial > Soil > Wetlands > Peat | place: Sweden: Abisko, Stordalen Mire...
GCTGCGGCGTTCCATCGATTTCACGAGCGCAAGCAGCCAAGGGGTTCTGCTCCAACCCAGTCCGCCTTCCATCGTGTCGAAGGGCGCGAGTTCGTCGACGGTTGACGGTGGAGGGGGAGTGAATGTTCGGCTTGGCGGGCCGTCCGGCCCCCTGTTGTTTGGCGAAGCTCGATATCTGCGTGGTTTGTCGATTAACCGGACGACCACGCTAGTGCCGATCTCGATCGGGATTCGGTGGTGACAATAACTGGGTAGAGGAGGTAGCAACATGAAACTTTTAAAAGTGTTAACGGCAATCGCGCTGGGTCTTTCCGTGGCTCATGCTCAGCAGGATCCTCTGACGCGGTCTATCGATGGGGACCTCGCGCAGGCGTGGGAAGATTACTTTTCTTTGTGCACGAGGGTGTTGAGGTACAAAGGGCAAGGCAAGGACGACGTAGCACTGAAACAGCTGCAGCACACGACGAGCGATTACCGCGTAAGACAACGCTACAAAATTGCGGCTTCAAGACCGAAAGATGAATTCTGGACTCAGTTTGCTACGGCCATTGCTCCTCCACCCGACCCAGTCGACTGCCAAATCGATCTGGCCAATATGCTTGAGCTTCACCTGGCTGAGCGTCCCAAGGGGCTCGGCGACGCCGCGAATGACTCAGACACCAGCAGTTTTCTGGCGCTGTCCGATCTCCTGGCGAGCATTCCAGAGGATGGATTCGGCGGCTACTATGGACCTGGCAGAGATGACGTAGCAGAGGTTTACCGGACCTGTTTTGCGGATCCGGTCAACCTTTTCAGCATGGTTAAGCGTATCCTCGGGCAAGCTCCACAGTAATGCCACGAAACGACAGATAGGAGAATGTCATGACCCGTCCGGGAATCCTTCTAGCGGCTTGCCTCGCGCTCGCGCCGATTGGCGTTGCTCAAACGCACGAGCACCTCCCAGAGCCCCCTACGGTGAAAGTGAATACCGTCTACCGGCTGCCGTTCTTTTGCATCGAAGAAGGACTGCAAGCCGGGCGGAAGATTCGACACTGTCCGCCGAATGCAACGGACGCAACGGCTGCTCCCGTTCAGGGTACGGCATGCGTCCAGAAAGACTTGAAGCTGTCGCCTTGTGCCGCGACCCCGAAAGGACCTGCGCCCAAGCCCACAGATCCTGCGCCTCAAGTTATCTTCGTCCCGCCGGGCAACGCCGACGACGTCGCGAAACAGCTCCAACCCTCAGCTCCGGCAGGCACGCCGGGAACCGCGAGCGTCAGCGCCGCCGCCGTGGTAGCCGGTACTGCGACCGCCAGCGCGACCGGTACCGGAGTCCCGCCGCCGAATCAATTCGTGCTGACCGCCACGGCCGACAAACGCTCCATCGTGATCTTCTGCCGGGATAAGGATTGCCCTCCGTATGCCTTAAACAATTTGGAAAAGGCGATTTACGATCTGGCCCGGCCGAAGTACGCTTATTTCAAAGACTACGCGATCCACTCGGAAAAGAGCGCGAAGTCTTTGACCAAGGTCATCCCCGCTATAAATCCGAAGTTAAAGGGAGAAGTGATCAGTACGACATCGATCCGCGTGGAATCGGATCAGCCTCTGAACGACGCAGAGGTTGCCACTTTCGAAAAGCGCCTGACGAAGGACCAAACCGCCATCGAAGCCAATGAGAATTTTATGACGCCGATTCCCGACGACGTCAAAAAGGATCAGAACGGACCGGCTCCCGATCTCGAAGTCGTGGAGACCGATATGCCTTATTTCTGCCAGGCAAACGATCTGAAGACGCCGCCTACGCCGATCGACCCCGACAAGGACTGCGCCGCTAAGCAACGGAAAGTCCAGGCCGGCAATCTCGATGTGGTCTTCCAGGCGGTTGGCTCCGCACTCGGAAAAGGAACGGGAAAGATCACTCTGTCCAAGGACGGCTACCGCATCCTGGCCGCCTGCGACGGCAAATGCGATTCGGACGCTGTGCAACTGATCCAAGACACCATCACGGCCAACGCGCGGCCTGTGCCGCTGTTTGTCCTGGATCTCTCACTGCCACGCGGAACCACATACTGGGCCGCCAGCTATTTGACTGCGCCGCCGATGCGGGCGGCTGAACTCACCGACACCTTGGTCCGGGTGGGAAGCGATACGCCGATTGCCGATTCCGAATTGAACGTCCGGCTGGAGACCGTGCGCGAGCGGGGCTTCGGCGCCACTCAGATTCAGCCGTTGCAGCGGATGTTCTATCAATCGGCGGGGGCCGTAGTGGGAGATCTGCTGACCACGCCCGCGCCGGGTGCGGCCGTGACACCAGGCGGCGATGCGGCGACGCCGCCGCCGACCAGCGTAGCTCCGTCGGGAGGCGGCGCGCCGCCTGCCGCAACCGCGAGCCCTACCACGACTGCTACCACGACGCCTGCCGGCGGCGGAACCACGATCTCGATTACCAATAATCCGGCGGTCCCAGCTACGCCGGCCGCTACCACGGCCGCAGCCACATCGATCACACCGGTGCCCGGTCCCGCTCCTTCCGGTAACGTGGGTCAAGGGATGACCGCCGTCGAAGATAACGTGGTCTTCACCGACACTTCGTCTACCGCTCTGGTGAAGCAACGCGCCCGATTGTTGACCATGCTCGACATCCCGCGGCCGGAAGTGCTGATGAACATGTGGAGTTTCCAGGCCAGTTCGCCCAACGGACGGGAGGTCGCCGACCAGCTGGAACGAGTCCGCAATCTGGTGAGCGCGAATAATGATGCGCTGCAACACGCCATCGATTACGGCTGGTCTTACTTGAGCCGGCAGATGCGCGGCTCGGAATTCTTCGAGCCCACTTTCTACAATTATTTGACGCAGCGTTTTGTGGCCGATACCGAGGCGTGCGAAGCGCACGATCCCAGCGCCACGGGTTGCCTGACCGACGATCAGCGCAAAGCTTGGGGATTCTGCGACTCCGGGAAGTACTGCCTGGGTTACGCGACCGCGTTTCAACCCGTGCGGCCCAGCTTGACCAGCATTCTGTTAGCGATGATGGCGGCAAAGAACACCGGAAGAACGGTGTTGACCACCATCGGCTGCATGGAAGGCAAGTTCGAAGTTTATGGAGCGCAATGCTTCCCTGAGCGGAACGATCTGAAACCGTTGATCGATCCGGCGCAGTCGGATGAGGGTGCGAAGAACTGCGTGCGTACACAGCGGGCGAAGTATCTCGAAGACGAAGGCGCGGGAATGGCCACCGGGGCTGACGTTAGCGCGAAGTCCAAAGATGAAAAAGCCCACACGCTGAGTTGCGACGTGCTGGATCACGCCGCCATTGCGGCGGAAAAAGCCTGCGGCCTTCCGGTGACCTTGCCGCTGAGTTGCTTCACGTTGCAGGCGGCGAAGACGTTCCTGCCGGACAACTCGTTTTCCACTTTCTCGCTGCAGAAGCTGAACTCGCTGGCGGAAGAGAACCTGGCCGACTTCACGGAACTGCTGCCGCCGCACCGGCAAAACTATAGCACTACGGGCCTTGGTTTGTTGCGCGGCGCCGTCGCGGATTTCCTGTTCAACTACAAGGTCGCGGTACAGTATCCGAACGATCTGGGCACTTACGCTCTGCCGCACAGCGCTCAGGAACTCAATGCCGAATTCAACCCACTGGTGTTGGCCTTCAATCAGGATGTGGCCGCGCTCAGCCGCACTCTGCTGGACGAGGCGCAAAGGGACGTGCCCAATCAAAATAACTTCTTTCAGTTGTGGCGGCATAACAAGTCTTATATCGCCAACGGGCTGATCACTGTGCGCGGCATCGGCGGATTGGAGAGCCTGGTGGACACGGATACGCAGAATGCCTTCGACTCGACTCAAGCGCAGACGTTGAGCGCGGTGCTGAATTCCATTATGGGAAGCGGGGCGGCCGCGACGACCAGCGCGGCAGGCGGAACGAATTCAGGCAATACCATCACGGTTAATGGGATTTCGAGCGCGCCCGCCCCTAACCCTAACTCCACGGGACCAACTCCGCCAAACGGCCCGACGTGCAGCAATCCAGCGCTGGCGGCCACGCCCCTTTGTGCCGTAGCGGGCGCGCTGAGGGGGTCCACCTCGGCGTTGGGAATCGCGACGGCTTTACAGGCGATTACTCCAACGCAAACGCACTCCATCATCGGACGGCAACTGACCTTGGACGTTATCCCGCACACATTGCCCGGGGCGTCGTCGGCTGAGCTCGACGTGCGGCTTTGGGCGCAGGAGGATTCGTCGCCGACCATTTACTCCGAGACGGGCGCCACGGATAACGACTATACTTCGCGCGTGGCGCGGCACAATGTGGCGACGCGCGTCCGCGTGGAATCGGTGAAGCTATTCGATGTATCGACGTTTACCGCCATGGTGCAGCGGCCACGCACCAAATTACCGGTGGTGCCCCCCTTCATTGAGATCCCGCTGATCGGAAGCCTGCTCAGCGTGCCGCTGCCGGCGGCGAAGGTGTACCACGCTTCGAGCGCGATCGTCAGCGCCATCATTGTTCCCACTGCCGCCGATCTGGGATACGGCCTGGCATTTGAGGACGACCGGGGCGTGTTCCTGGAGGACAAGAACTTCTCCCGCCGGCCTTTCACTATACGCGTGCTGACGCAGCATTCCCAGCTTCCGGAAACCGCGCCCGTTTATCAGTATCATTCCGCCATGGTGAACTGTCTCGCCACGGGCGGCGCCTTGGCCTTTACCGGCACGTCCAAAGGCTTGGGTTGCGATGAACTGACGTTCTCCAAGCTGCCGCCGATGCGCTGAATCGGTGACCTATGCAGCCATAGTCGATACGAGCGAAGGCTTAAGTGGGGGGTAAGCCGGTCAGAACCAGGCCGTCGTCCGTTGCTCTTCAGCACAGTTACACATATACTGTGGTCATGAAGAATATTACGCTCAGTGTGGACGAGAACATCCTGGCGACAGTTCGCCGCCATGCCGCCGAACGCAACTCCACCGTCAACGCTCTGGTGCGTGAGTACCTGACCCGTATCGCCGCGCACGAGGATCGGGCAAAGCGCGCCCGCACTCGATTACGGCAATTAAGCAAACAATCTCAAGGCCGACTCGGCAGGAAAACGTGGACGCGGGAAGATTTGCATGAACGTTGAGGCGTTCTTCGACACCAACATTCTGGTCTACGCGGCGGTAGGATCGGGCAAAGACGAACCGAAGAGAAAGCGGGCGGTTGAGCTCATTGAATCGACGGACTTCGGCACGTCGGCGCAGGTCTTGCAGGAATTCTTCGAGACCGTAGTAAGGAAGGCGTCCCGCCCGCTTTCCGCAGTGCAAGCCCTTGAGTGGATTGAGCAGTGGACGGCTTTTCCTTGTCAGACGATCGACCATAAGTTAGTGCGAATCGCAATCGAGCAGTCGGAGCGATTCGAGATTTCTTATTGGGACGCGGCCATCCTCGTGGCGGCCGAGGCGCTTGGAACCGACACCGTCTACTCGGAAGACTTGAGTCACAGGCAGCAGTATGGACGCGTGCGCGTCCTCAACCCCTTCTCTCGATAGGTTCCTGCCTCTCCGGTATCCTCGATGAAGTTAGTTTCGCGCAGAGTCGCCCGTACATGTTTAAGCTAATCTTAAGGTGGCGTTGATACCGTAAACCCAAGAAGAAATTGCGAGCCGCGCACCCAAACAGATTCTATTCCAGGGAGACAATTGTGCCTTGCTACCCCCCGCTCGCTCGATATGAGCGCGTTTGGATTCGAGGTCTGACCTTTGCGGTGGCCGCTTTTGTCTGGCCCGGTTTCGCGCAATCGAGCGGATCCAAGGACGCGCCCCAGACGCTCACCTTGAAGGATGCACTGGCACTGGCGGAGAAGAACGATCCGTCGCTGCTGGCTGCCACTAGCGACGCCATCGCGGCACTCGAGGACCGTAAGCAGGCTCGTGCGGCTCTGTACCCTTCGCTTTCGGGAAGGTCGGAATATCTGGGTACGGAGGGAGACGGAAAGCTTCCCCAGGGAAGGTTCGTCACCAACGACGGTGTTCACGTGTACCGCGAATGGGCCGTGGTGCATCAGGAACTCTCTCCCGGTCTTCTAAGCCGTACCGCGGTCCAGCGCGCGGATGCGGCCGAAGCAATCGCCAAGGCGAAATTGGAAATTGCACGCCGTGGACTCGCGGCCACCGTCACCAAAGACTATTACGCCCTGATCGTTTCTCAGCGCAAGTACGCGACGGCCCAGCAAGCCCTGGACCAAGCTCAGCACGCTCTCAGCATCAGTCAGGATCTTGAGCGGGGCAGGGAAGTAGCGCACAGCGACGTAGTGAAGTCGCAGCTTTTGGAGAACACGCAACAGCAGGCGCTTCAGGAGTCGAAACTGGCGATGCAAAGCGCGCGTCTGGACTTGGCCGTGTTGTTGTTCCGCGACTTCGACGAGAATTTTTCCGTTGTCGACGACTTGGATGCCGCGCCCACACTACCTCCACTGCCCGACGTCGAGAGCATGGCCGGACAGCGGAATCCGACGCTGGGCACGGCGATGGAAACTCTGCGGGCGGCGCGCCTGGATGTAACGCTGGCTCGGCAGGCGTTCCTCCCCACTTTGACCGTGGATGCGATATATGGTATTGAGGCGAACGCGTTGGCGCTGCGCAGCCCGACGGCCGCCAATAAGGAACTGGGGCCCGTGCCGAATTTGGGCTACTTCGTTACCGCGAGCTTAAATATTCCCGTGTGGGATTGGGGCGTCCGGCGCAGCAAGGTACGGCAAAGCGAACTGAAGCAGAAAGGGGCGGAAGCGGACCTTAGCATGACGCAGCGCATGCTGATCAGAAATCTACGCGGCTTGTACGACGAAGCGGAAACAGCCCACCGGCAGATTGACCTGCTGCGGCGAGGAGCTGACCTGGCGTCCGAGGGTCTGCGCTTAAGCTCCCTCCGCTATCAGGCAGGCGAAGCTACCATCGTAGAATTGACAGATGCTCAGACGAGCCTCAGCCAGGCGCGCAACGCGTACGATGACGGAATGGTGCGATATCGCCTGGCTGTGAGCAACCTGCAGACGCACACCGGGACCTTTTAACCGATGTCCAAGATCCAGTTCGCCGTGGTTGCCTTGGTTTTTCTCACGGCCTGCGGCCACCCCGAGGAGAAGGAAAAGGCGCCCGCCCCGGTGCAAGTCACTGCGGTGACGCAAGCGACCATCCGGCGGATCGTTCACGGCGACGGAGCCCTCTTTCCCCGCGATCAGGCCAGCCTGATGCCCAAGATCACAGCGCCCGTGCAAAGGTTTTACGTGAATCGGGGCGATCACGTCAAGCAGGGACAACTGCTGGCGGTGCTGGAGAACCGCGACCTGATCGACGCCGCCGCGGAGAGCAAAGGCGCGGTGGAGCAGGCCGAATACAATCTTCGAACCACCGAAGTCTCCACGGTGCCCGATTCGGTGGTGAAGGCGCAGACCGACATGGAATCCGCCCGCGAGGCGCGCGACACTGCCAAGGCAGTTTTGGACAGCCGCCAGCAACTATTCAAGCAGGGGGCGCTGGCGGGCCGGCTGGTGGATGAATCCCGGCTTGCCTATGTGCAGGCTGAAAGCCAGTATCGCGCGGCGCAGGAGCACCTTAAGACGCTGGAATCCGTGAAGCAGGATCAGATCCAAGGCGCGGCGGCCCAGGTGACCACGGCGAAAGCACACCGCGACTCGCAGGAGGTTCAGGTCGCCTATTCGCGCATCTTGAGCCCAATTACAGGGATCGTCGCCGATCGTCCGCTGAATGCCGGAGAGATGGCGAACCCGGGCTCGCCACTGATCACCATCATGGATATTTCTCGGGTGGTGGCGCGCGTCGACATTCCCCAAAGCGATGCGTCCACGGTGAAGGTGGGGCAACCGGCGATACTCACGCAAGCCGACAGCAAGGATGAAGTGGAAGGCAAAGTGAGCGTGGTGAGTCCTGCCGCCGATCCTAATACCACCACCGTTCAAGTCTGGATTCAGATCGACAACCCGGGTGAACGGCTGAAACCTGGTACTGCCGTGCATTCCGCCATCGCGACCGAAATCTACAAGGCGGCTACGGTCGTACCGGCCGCCGCGATCCTGCCGGGAGAGCAAGGAGGCACCGCGGTTCTTACGGTCTCAGCGGACTCGATTGCTCACAAACGCACTGTTAGCCTTGGGGTGCGGGAAGGCAATCAAGTACAGATCCTGAGTGGGGCCAATCCCGGCGAAGAGGTCGTCGTAGTCGGCGGCATGGGCCTCGACGACAAAGCCAAGGTGAAAGTGGTAACTACCGCGGTCGAAGAATCCGACGACCAGGATGAAAACGCCGACGATCCCGCATCTAAAAAGGACCAGAAGGGCGCTCCGAAAAAAGACCCGGGAAAACCGTAAGGGAAATGAGCGAACTTTCCACAGCCTCCCCCTTCACGACTACCGGGAATGAAACACCGCACTGGACGGCGCGCCACGGTAAGCCGATCGTGTTCGTGATCCTGACGCTGGTGGCGGTGGGCATCTACCTCGCTGTCTCGATTCCCGTCGCGGTTTTCCCCAGTACCGATTTCCCCCGCATTGTAGTGGGCGCCGATGTAGGCGTCTACCCTATCGACCAGATGCTGGTGACGGTGACGCAGCCTTTGGAGGAAGCCGTTAACACCGTTCCCGGGTTAGATCACGTGACATCCATTACCAGTCGCGGCAGCGCGGAAATCGATTTGTTTTTCGATTGGAAAGTGAATATGGACCAAACGCTGCAGTTGGTGAACGCGGCGCTGGCGCGGGTCCAGCCCACGTTGCCCGCTAACGCAAGAGTGACGTCTAACCGGCTCACGTTCGCCGCCTTTCCGATTATCGGCTACAGCCTGACGTCCGACAGAATTCCGCAAACAACGCTCTGGGAACTCGCCAACTACACCATGAAACCCCGCCTGAATCGCGCGGCGGGCGTTTCCTCGGTGGTGGTGCAAGGGGGGCAGGTTCCGGAATTCCAGATCCAGCCCGATCCGGCCAAGCTGATCGAAGCCGGAGTTACTGTGCCGAACATCCTCGACGCTATCAGCCGGAGTAACATGATCGATTCGCCCGGGCTGATCGAGACCAATCATCAGTTGGTACTCACGCTGATGAGCGGCCAGGCTCGGGATCTTCACGACATTGGGAACATCATCGTCAAGACTACTCCCGCCGGCGCAGCCGTACACATCAATGACATTGCCACCGTGAATAATTCCGTTACGCCCGTCTATACTGTTGTGACCGCGAACGGCAAGCCGGCGGTGCTGCTCAACATTTACCGGCAGCCCGCCAGCAATACTGTGGACGTGGCGAATGCCGTCCACAAGGAAATCGCGAATCTGCGGCAGGACCTGCCGCCGGGCGTGGACGTTCGCCCGTTCTACGATCAGTCGGAGTTGGTGATCGATTCCATCAAGAGTGTGCGCGACGCGATCCTTCTGGGGTTGATTCTGGCCTCGTTGATCATGGTTCTTTTCCTGCGGGATTGGGGCACCTCGCTGGTGGCCGGCCTGGTGATCCCCGCCACCATCGGGATAACATTCATCGTCATGCGCGTGTTGGGCGAAAGCTTCAACCTGATGACGCTGGGTGGGCTGGCCGCAGCCGTCGGATTGGTGATCGACGACGCCATCGTGGTGGTGGAGAACATCGTGATGCATCGCGACTCTGGCCAATCGCGCGCCGACGCGATTCGTAGCGCCATTCGCGAAATCCGCGTGCCCTTGGTGGGGTCCACTATTACGCCCATTGTCGTGTTTCTACCGCTGATCTCCATAACTGGCGTCACCGGCGTTTTCTTCCGCGCGCTCGCGATCACTGTCGGGGTAGCGCTACTCACATCTCTGGCTCTGGCTCTTACCTGGACGCCTACGCTGAGTCACTATTTCCTTCGGAATAAAGGGGGCGATGGCTCCGGGACCGCGAGACATGAAAGTGTTCAACCGTGGCTGATGGGCGCCTACGAGCGCACCTTGCGCTTCACCCTGGAGCATCCACTGGTGCTGGCGCTGTTCACGATTCTGCTGATTGCCGGTTCTTACCTTTGTTATTCGCACACTGGTTCCGATCTCCTGCCTGCGATGGACGAAGGCGGATTCATCGTCGATTACACGATGCCCCCTGGATCGTCTCTCAGGGAAACAAATCGGGTGATCAGCCATGTGGAGAAGATCCTGCGGGGCACGCCTGAAGTCGCAACGACGGCGCGGCGAACCGGCTTGCAACTCGGATTGGCGGCGGTTACGGAAGCGAACCAGGGAGACATCAGTGTCAAGCTGAAACCTATGGCTCCGGTATTGTCGAGGATGTTTGGAGCTGTGGGCGAAAATGAGCGATCGCGTTCCGGCGAGAACGTGATCGCCGAAGTACGCGCCAAGGTCACGGAAGCCGAGCCGGTTCTCGACGTCGAATTCCCCCAACTGCTGCAAGACATGATCGGCGATCTCACCAGCGCGCCCCAACCGGTGGTGATAAAACTGTTCGCGGAGGACCCTGACCTGCTGCGCCACTGGGCCCCCGTGGAAGCCAGCGCGATTAAGAAGATCCCCGGGGTGGTCGACGTCGAGGATGGTATCGATAACACTACCAGCGGTACGGCCGTAACCTTCAATATCGATCCGGTGGTGACGGCTCGCGCCGGTTTTACACCGCAGGAGGTGGAACTGGACGCCAGCGCGATGTTGCAGGGCGAGCCGGCGAATCCGCCGGTGGTGCTGAACGCCCGATCTTATCCCATTCGCGTGCAGTTCCCGCCTTCCGCGCGGAGAACGTTGGATAGCATGCGCAACACTTTGATCGTGAGTGGAACCGGCAAAACCGCTACCATAGGCTCTCTCACCACCTTGACCGAAATCCCCGGACAGACCGAAATTATTCGCGAGAATTTGCAGCGATCCGTGAACGTCACGGCGCGATTGGAGGGCGTCAACCTGGGTGACGGTGTCGCGCAGGTTCAGAAGGCCGTGGCCGAGTCCAATTTGCCGCCCAGCATCCGCGTGGAATATGGGGGCCAATACGCCGAGCAGCAAAAATCCTTTCACGATCTGGTATTCGTGCTGGCTCTGGCGATTGTCTTGGTGTTCATGGTTTTACTGTTCGAGTTCGGCGATTTCGCCGCGCCCATCGCAGTGTTATCGTCCGC
>Ga0302319_10023164_pt1 | contig 11109 bp, 9 predicted proteins | sample Bog_T0_2_FD_203319 | JGI IMG/M metagenome (GOLD analysis project Ga0302319, IMG submission 203319) | Peat permafrost microbial communities from Stordalen Mire near Abisko, Sweden - Bog_T0_2 | ecosystem: Environmental > Terrestrial > Soil > Wetlands > Peat | place: Sweden: Abisko, Stordalen Mire...
GGTGAAAACCCCGGCGGAAATCATGAAGATCCCCAGTTCCGCCGCCTCCATAAGGTATTCCGGCCAGTGCCCCTTGAGGGAGGCGCCCGCCGACAAGCGGCCTAGCAGACGCGCTTCGGCGGTCGTTCCTTTGCGCATCGAGGGGTTGCTACCGGCATCGCTCCAGGAGGTGATCGCCGACCCGCAGCGCATTGGCGATGGCGGTCAGCGATGGATTCACCGCTCCAATGCTGCAGAAGAAACTCGTGTCCACGACGTACAGGTTGTCCACCTCGTGGGTTTTGCAGTCGGTATCCAGGACCGATGTCTTCGGATCGGTGCCGAAGCGGCAGGTGCCGGATTGATGGCCCACGCCCGCGATTGGGATCTCTTTGCCCATGTACGCCGAGTTCGGTATGAGATGCTTGTGCATTCCCAGGAAATTGAGCATCGATTTAAGCCGCTCGAAAAGGCGCTTGGTCGGAACCTCGTTATTGAACGTATAGCTGAGGACGATCTTCTTATCCCGGTCGAGCGTGATGCGATTGTTCGGGTCGGGAATGTCCTCCGTAGTCAGCCAAAAATCGACCGCATGCCGAGCCATCTCATTCAGGGCGAAGCCCGGTGCAAAAAACGGCGCGTCGTCCCGGAACATCGGCCCTTTGGATTTTCCGATCATCTGGATGTTGCCGAGCGGAAAATCGAAGTCCTCGTCGCGAAAATAAAAGTCATTGAGCGCAATCGTCTTCTGGAAAAGTGTGAGGTTGGGTTCCATCGCCAGAGCTACGACCGCCTGGCTGTTGTGGAACATGTAGTTGCGTCCGACTTGGTCTGATCCGTTCGCCAACCCGTGGGGATGCTTGTCGTTCGCGGACATCAGCAAAATGCGCGCGCTATTGGCCGCGCCCGCCGAGATGACGACGATGCCGCCCTGGTACGATTCGATGCTTCCACCGCGGCTGATCACGACCTCGGTCACCTCGCGCCCCGAGGCGTTTGTCTTGAGCTGGATCACCTCGGCATTGGTCAGGAGCGTCACATTGGAATGCTTCAGTGCCGGACGGACGGCGATCACCTCGGCGTCCGCCTTGGCGTGGACCAAGCACGGATAGCCATCGCAGGTATCGCACTTCAAGCAATGGCTCTCGGCGCGATGCGCCTCGTTTAGCATGACCGCGGTCGGCGCATGAAAAGGATGGTGGCCCGCCTTGAGCAGATCGTCGTTGAGCCGCTGGATGCGAGGTTCGTGGGCGATCGGCGGAAACGGATAAGGCTTGCTCGCGGGAGGCTCGGTGGGGTCTTCGCCACGGAGGCCATGGACCTGGTAGAGTCTTTCCGCCTCGCAATAATAGGGTTCAAACTCCTCGTAGGAAACGGGCCACGCTGGAGAAATGCCCTCGTAGTGCTTAACTTCGCCAAAGTCTTCCTTGCGCAGGCGAAAGAGGGCGGCGCCGAACATCTTGGTCGCCCCTCCGACCACATAATGGATCCCCGGCTGGAATTCTTTGCCGTCCTTGTCATGCCACTTGTCGTCGGCGACATACCGGTTTTTGAGGAATACTTCGGTCGGATCCCAGTTCTCCTTCTCGCGAGGCAGGTAGTCGCCCCGTTCCACGATGAGAATCCTTTTCCCGGATCCAGCTAGCTTGAATGCAAGCGTGCCGCCGCCCGCTCCGCTCCCGATGATGATAAAATCGTAGTGATTGCCATTGGCCATAAATGCGCGCCGGGAGTTGAAACCCGGATCAGTAGCTGCCCGACTGCCGCAGCATGCCCCCGTCGATGAAGTAGGTGGACCCCGTGATGTAAGCGGCTTCATCGGAAGCCAAATACACCGCAAGCCCCGCAATCTCCTCCGGTTTGCCCCAACGATTGAGCGGGATCTCGCCCATTAGGGATTTCTCCATCTCGGGTTTGGCTTCCACGTCAGCGTCGATCGGCGTAAAAACCGCCCCGGGGCCGATGTTGTTCACCGTGATCCGATCTTTCGCCAACTCCACTGCGATCGTTCTCATCAGCATCCGCAGGCCGCCCTTGCTCGCGCAATAGGCCGCATTGGTCGGCATCGGAAGGTCCTCATGCACGGAGGAGATGTTGATCAGCCGCCCACCCTGCTTCTGCTTGATCATCTGGCGGGCGGCCGCCTGACTGACCAAAAATGGGCCGACCAGATTTACCGCGAGGATTTTCTGCAGCCCATCCAGCGGATAATCCACGAAAGGGGCCTTCTTTTCGATGCCGGCATTGTTGACCACGATGTCGAGCCTGCCAAAGGCCGCGACGGCGCGATCGATCAGATTCTGCACTTCATCGGGCTTCGCCACGTCGGCGGCCACCGCGATGGCCTTTCCGCCGAAACTCGCGATCTGTTTCTCCGTTTCGTTGGGCACGTCCGAATGGCCGACGTAGTCGACGACGACCGCCGCCCCTTCCCGGGCAAAGCGGACCGCAATTGCCTGGCCGATGCCCGAGCCCGAACCTGTCACGATCGCCACCTTGTTTTGCAAGCGCATATAAGAAAGTACCCATCGGACGGTCGATAGCGACCGCGATAGCCCAATGATTCAGTGTTTTGTTCGAGATTCCAGAAAGGCGACGAGGTATTTGATCTCCTCCGGCTTCAGGGTAGCCCCGTAAGCAGGCATGTTCACTCCGCCATTGACGATGCGGATGATCATATCGCTTTGCCTCAGTTTGTCGGCGACATACGTGAGATCCGGGCCGCGGCGGCCACCCCGGCCCTGGATAAGGTGGCAATCGATGCAGGATTTCTCCTGGAACAGTTGCGCGCCCGCAAAGACCGGGCCGCTCGTGGCGCCGACGATCTGGGCGGTGAGCGGCTTGGGGCTGAAATTGGGCGACCACGGTGACTGTCTCCCCAACACCCAGAGCGCGCCGATGACGGTCACGGTCAGCAGGATCCCCACCACCGCCCACGGACGCCGCAGGGGGCTGCGTTCGCCGCTAGGGGCGATAAAGGGAAGAACGATCAGGAGCAGTCCGGCGGTCAGCGGCCCGAAGACCATGAAGATCTTCTCGGTGCCGTGCGGGAGCAGCGCGAGCACCGCAAAATACCAGAGGAGATACCAGTCCGGTCGCGGATCGGCCGCGATGATGCTGGGATCGGGTGGCTTGCCCAGTTCCGGCGGACCGAAAACGAGTGCCAGCAGCGCGATCGCGCCGATCATCCCGACGCAAAATACCACGTCCCGCCAGGCCGCGTCGGGCCAGAAGGGCCGCCCGCTCCTTTTCAGGAGCGCCTGGTAATTCGCCCGATAGGTCTTGGGGTCGACCGGCTCTCCGGCTTTGGGCGGTTCTGCCACCCCGTGACGCAACACCAGGAGCAGATGCAGGCCGATGAAGGCAAACGTCAACGCCGGCACGATGAAAACGTGGATCGCAAAAAAACGGTTCAGCGTCGCTCCGCCCACGGTTTCGCCGCCGAGCGTAAATCGGGCGATCCATCCGCCGATCAGGGGAATCCTCCCCGCTTGTTCCGCCGCCACCACGACCGACCAGACCGCATTTTGGTCCCATCGCAAAAGCTGCCCGGTAAAACCCATCAGCAGAATGAACCCGAGGAGCAGGACTCCGGTCATCCAATTCATCTCGCGGGGGAATTTGTACGATCCGAAGAGGAAAACCTGGGCCATGTGAAGGCCGACCATCAGAACCATCGCCGATGCGCCAAAATAATGCAGGCCCCGCATAAAGTTTCCGAAGGGCGCGTCGTGCGTGATGAATTGGAGGGTGGGATAGGCGTCCGTGGCCGACGGGCTGTAGGCAAACGCCAGCGCCACCCCGCTGACCACCTGGATCATGAAAGCGCACAGGGTTGCGCTCCCGAAGACATACCACCAGCGGGCGTCGTGGGGCACCAGATGACGCAGCACCGGCCCAAGTGTGGCGGAAAGGCCCAAGCGGTCGTCGATCCAGCCAACTGCCTTCTTAAACGTCTTCTGTAACATGGGCGCGTCAGCCTCGTTGAATTTCAATCGGGCGGGTTTGGATTTGCACCTCGCCACTCTGCACGCGAACCGGATAGCGCGCCAGAGGCGCCGGCGGCGGTCCGGCGGCAACGCTGCCGTCTGCATAATAGACTCCCCCGTGACACGGGCACATAAACAGCCCCGCCGATGGCTGCCAGCGGACAGGGCAGCCCAAATGGCTGCAATTGATCGCGAAAGCGATGAAGTCCTGGTCGGAGGTGCGTCGCAGCCAGGCGGCCGTTTTGGCGGTCATCCCCGCCCAGGGCAGCGGCGATGAGTCCAGGAAATCGACTGCGGAGGTTTCTCCCACCTTAAAATCGCTGACGGTGCCGACGGTGCGCCAGACCGCGGGGTCCCTGCGGAATAATGGGGCGAAAATGAACCCGATCAGCGGGAGGGTGACGATCGCTGCGCCCACTCCAGCGATTGCCAAGGAGAATTTCCCAAGGAATCGTCGACGCGTAATCTCCTCCGGCGTCGGCTCCCGGCACAGCTGAGAGGGGTCAATATTGTTTTCGTTCATGACAAATCTCAGCGATCCAGCCGCCCAGCATGGCCGTGAACAGGCCAAACCCAACGAACAGGATGATCCACGAGGTGATGATGCCCCAGAAAACAAGGGCGGCGCCCAGGGCCATGCCCGCGGGGCAATAGGTGGGGCGCGGAAGACGCTCCGGCGGAAGGGGGCCCCAATCGGGGCGAGGTGGTGGCGGTTCGTTGAGGGTCATATCTCCTCCGTTGCCGGGCTCCCGGACTCGGCGAACCAGCGCGCAATCTGCGCCAAGATCGCGCTCAAATAGATCAAACACATCGGCACCCACATGAGCAGCCCGCCGATTTGCTGATCTCGTTCGGGCGTCATGCCCCAGCCCACGCGAATGGTGTGCAGCAGGTCGAGGCGATCGACCGGCGGCATGGCATAAATTGAGCAGACCGTGACCGGTGAAAAGGTGATGATGATCCCAAGAATGCTGCAGGTGACGCAGGCGCTGAATAAATACAAGATCGCATGGGGTGGCGAAAGTCGCTCGTTCTCGCGCGGCGCCAAAATTTGCCGCCAGAACACCCCGCCCAGCACGAGCAGTGAAACCGTTTGCAGCGCATGGACCGGGCGCGAGGAAATCGCCGCGTTGCATAGAGCCGGCGCATGCCAGAACCACATTGCTCCGACGCCGGCGATCCAGCCAACCAGCGGATGACCGAAGAGGCGCGGCCGCAATGCCAGCGAAAGCGATCGTGGAAGGCTGAGCAGTACCAGAGCCGGGACGATGAGCAGCAAAATGATGTGTTGTAGCATGTGGGCGCTGAAAAGGTATCCGTCGGCGAGCGCATTGATCGGCGACATAAGGGTTACCAGAGCCAACCCCAGCGCCCCCGCGAAATAGGCGAAGCGCCGGTGAAGCCCAAACATCGCCAGGTACCAGGCAAGGGTGCCTGCGCCGACCGGGAGGCTGGCGCCGCCCCAGGTCCAGCCGGTGAAAAGGAAGTGTCCGGTGGTCATCGGAGGTGCGGCAGGAGATAAATGGTCGAGAACACAACCAACCAAACCCCATCGACAAAATGCCAGTAGAGGGCGACCGCTTTGAGGGCTGGCGAAGGGCGGCGCTTGAAACCGGCGGCCAGCGTCAATCCAAGTACGATGAGCAGGGCAATCAACCCGACGCAGACGTGCAACCCGTGAAAACCGGTGAGGGTAAAGAAGCTCGTTGCGAACAAGTTCACATTCACGCTTGCGCCATTTCTGAACAAAGTCCCGTACTCAAGTCCCTGGCCGATGAGAAAAACGCCGCCGAGGAGGATGGTCGCCGCCAGCCACGCCCGCATCGCCCGCTGCCTGCCCCGATTCAGGCTGACTTCCGAACGCCAGAGAGTGAAACTGCTCGCAAATAGGCAGAGGCTGAAGAGGCCCGTCTTGGCTAGATTTAGGTCCTGCGCGCCCGGCCCCGCCTGCGGCGTCGCATTGTAAAAAAGGTACGCGAGAATCAGGACCGCGAAGAAGGCGGTCTCTGAAATAATGAAGGCGATGACGGCAGTTTTGTTCTTCTCCGGCGCGAAAGTTTCCGCCTTCCATTTCGCGCCCACCATCGGGTCGGGACGGCCCGGGTTCGCATCATCCCAAAGCGGACGTCGGCTGCGGATGGGCGGCAGCCTCTGGAAGTTCTCATGAGGGGGGGGCGATGTGGTCGCCCACTCGAGCGTCCATGCCTTCCAGGGGTTGTCGCCGGCACGCTCGCCGCTCAGCAGGCTCGTCACCAGATTCCAGACGAAGAGCAGCGATGCCGCCGCCATGAGGAACGCACCGACGGTCGAAACCAGGTTCATCCAGCCCCAACCTGGCAGGTCAGCATATGTATAGATGCGCCGCGGCATGCCCGCCAGCCCGAGGAAATGCTGGATGACGAACGTCAGGTTGAATCCGATCGTCATCAGCCAAAACGTCCATTTCCCGAGGCGCTCCGACAGCATCCGACCGCTCATTTTCGGAAACCAGTAATGCAGCGCTCCCAGAATGGCGAAGACGATCAGCCCGACGAAGACGAAGTGGAAATGCGCGACCAGATAGTAGCTGTTCTTGGTCTGCCAATCGAGCGCCGCAACGGCGAGACTGACTCCGGTGAGCCCGGCAAGGAGGAATTGCACCACGGCTGCGACGCAGAAAAGCATCGGCGTATCCAGCCGAATCCGGCCGCCTACCATGGTGGCGCTCCAGGCTAGCACCTTCACTCCGGTTGGAATCGCGATCAGCATGCTCGATGCCACGAAAAACAAATCCACCGTATGCCCAAGGCCGACCGTGAACATGTGATGCGCCCAGACCAGCAGGCTCAGGAACGCGATCGCGACGGTTGAGCCCGCGACAAATTCGTAGCCGAAAATCGGCTTGCGGGCGAAGACCGGAATCACTTCCGAGAGGATGCCGAACGCCGGTATTGCGACAATGTAGACCTCCGGATGCCCGAACGCCCAAAAGATGTGCTGCCACATGATCGCCGAACCGCCGCCGGGCGGGAGGAAGAAATGCGCGCCGAGCAGCCGGTCGATCAACAGCATCACGAGGCCGGCGTTCAGGACCGGCAGCGCGAGGATGACGAGGAAAGAATTGACGAAAATCATCCACGAAAAAAGCGGCAGGCGGCGCAGGGTCATATGTGCCGCCCGCTGGGTGAGCACCGTGGCGATGAGATTGATCGACGTGCCAACCGAACCGATGCCGAGGACCAGGAGCGCCAGCGCCCAATAGTCCACGCCAAGCTGCGACGAGTACGGCGTTTCGCTCAGTGGCGCATAGGCGAACCAGCCGACCGCAGGAGCCCCGCCGGCGAGGAAACTGAAATGCAGCAGCAGTCCGCCGAAGGGAACCAGCCAGAAGCTGAACGCATTGAGCCGCGGAAACGCCATGTCCCTGGCGCCGATTTGCAACGGTACGATATAGTTGGCCAACCCGAAGAGGGCCGGCATGGCCACCAGGAAAATCATCGTCGTTCCGTGCATGGTGAACACCATATTGTAGGTGTCCGGCTGCAGGAGATGGTTGTTCGGCACGGCGAGTTGCAGCCGGATGAGGAGGGCCTCGATGCCGCCGATCACAAAAAAGCCCAGCGCCGTCGCCAAATACAGCATCCCGATGCGCTTGTGGTCCACGGTCGAGATCCACTTCATGGTCCAATGCTCCCTTTGTTCGGGAGTCGAAAGGCCCGCGCGAGCCAGGAGGGCGGTGAGGTCGCTCATTTTAGGGTCTCGAAGTAAGAGACGAGTTGCCTGAGCTGCTCGTCCGTGAACTTGAAGTCCGGCATCTTCGCGCCCGGCTTGACCTGCTGCGGATCCGCCAGCCAGCGGTGGAGATTCCCCGGCGTATTGTCGGCAATCCCGGCGCCGAGCTGTCGGCGACCGGCAAAATGGGTGAGATCCGGTCCGACTGCGGCCCGCCCGGCCGTGCCGTTGATCGCATGACAGCTCACACAGCTTGCCTGCTCGAAAACGGCGAGGCCTTTGCGAGCTTCCGGATCGGTGGGCCGGGCCGCCGGACTGAGTTGCGCGCTTTGCCAGGCGGCAAACTTCGCGGGAGCGTCCGCGATGATGAGAAAATGCATCCAGGCATGTTCGGTCCCGCAAAACTCCGAGCAGACGCCGAGATAGGTTCCAGGCGCATCAGCCTCGATCCAGATGTGATTCGGATGGCCGGGGACCGCGGTTATTTTTCGGGCCAGCTCCGGCACCCAAAACTCATGCAACACGTCGGCTGAGTCGAACTGCACGGACATCGCCCGGCCGACCGGGATGTGGATCTCATTTGCGGCCACGACCCCGGATCGCGGATAACGAGCCTCCCACCACCATTGATGGCCGATGACGACAATGTCGGGCGCCGGCGCCGGCGGAGGATCGGACAAGCTCATCGTCCGGGCGGTAAGCGTGAAAAGCGCCACGACGATCGCGCACGGTATCGCCGTCCAGACGATCTCGATCGTCCTATTCCCTGCGTGCTGGCGGGGATCCGGCTCGCCTTCGCGCCAGCGGAAGCGCATGAGCGCATAGACGATGACCCCGGCGACAATCGCGAAAATGACCGCGAGAATGGCGCTCGATTCGACACCCAGGTTGAAAATGGCGCGAGCCTGGGGTGATTGGGGATGAAACACCTGCAAAACGGCGGCGAAGGGTAAGCGCATCTCATCACGGTCCATAGGGGTGCGATTTCGAACCCGCGATCCTAGGGCGAACTGCGGCCGGTTCCAGCGACGGCGACGGAAAAATTCCGCCCTTCCCAGCGATTCGCTTCGGCCCAATAGAAGGTGAAAATGGCTTTTGCCCCGGCCGGCAACTTGGCGGTGGGCAAATCAGCCCAGTGCATTCCGAGGCTGCAGGCGCTCGTTTCCAGATCGCTGCTGGTCGCCCATCCATCAACGGACCAATGAATCTTGGCGGATTGTTCGGTAATGATGCGCAGCCCGTTGCCCTTTCGCATCTGTTCCGGCTGATGGGCAAACGTCCACATCTCCATCTTGCCGCCCCTCTTTCCCTTGGCATAGCGCTGGTACACGGGCTCGATGCGGTCGAAACAGACGCCGTCGTGGCTACTGCGCACGAGCGATAGGTATTCCGCATGCGCCCAGCACAACGGCATGGCCGAGCCGGTCGGCCCGCCGAACTTCAAGTTTCGTTCCGGCAAATCCTTCGCATCCCACAGCTGCTCCGGCAGCATCCCGCCGGGATTCGCGAATTTCTCCAGGGCCGCGATGAACGGCTTCGGATCGCGCCCGGCAGCCAGTTCGTAATGCCCGCGCTCGCCGGCCAGGATGGGCCAGGAGCGCCCGACTCCCGTCCCGTCGAAGGCGCGTCCGTCGTCCTTTTGCCCATAGCCGTCATGGTTATAACGGCGCCAGCACGGACCCTGGGGCAGATCGTGCTTGAGCACCTGGTCAATGACGGCGACGGAGTCGACGATCAGCGGGTCATCGGCGGCGCGCACCCCAAGCCGGACCAGTTGGAGAAAGTCCCCGCCAACGACGTTGCGCGCGGGATGTTCGCCGCCGCCGTTGGCTATCCCGATCAGGGCGTTGTTTGGATCGGCCGCCGCTTCGGCCGCCTGGGGGGCGGCCGGGGTAATCCGCAGATAATGCCGGGGTTTGTCTTTCACGAGTTCCCCCCGATCCGTGACCGTCCATTCATCCACGTGCGATGACAGCCAGTCGGCGTAGGCGACCAGGAAATCCGCCGCGATCGCCTCCTTCCGGTCGCGCGCAAAGTCGGCCGCGCAGATCAGGCCCGCGATCATCGATGCCAGTGTCGACGGCGAGTAGCCGGAGTTCTCTTCCCACCGCTCCTGGTCGGTCACGGGACCGTGAATGATCAAGTAACGCGCCGCGCGGGAGATCAGCATCCAGGGGTCGAACTGCCGCAAGGCGTTTTCCCGCCGCAGGCGCCAGGCCAGCAAAATGGGCACGGCCACCTCGTCCAACTGAATGCCCTTCCAATAGGGTTCGCCCGTGATCGAGCTGTTTTGCGGCATGCTGCCATCGGCCTCCTGGACACAGGCAAGCCAGATGAGGGCGCGCAGAGGCGACTCTGTTCGCCCGCAGGCGAGCAATGCCGTGGCGGTTTGCACCATATCGCGTGTCCATACGAGGTGATAGCCGCCCTGGTCGCTGTCATCCTTGGTTTCGCCCCAAGGAATGCTCAGCGAAGCCACAAAGGCTCCTGGAAAGGTCTTGTCTTCATGCGCAAGCAGAATGCATCGGCTCAGCCGCATCAAGTGACCGCCATCGGCAGTTCCCGCGCTTAACTCATCGTTGGAACGCGTGCGCTGCCATTGGCTGACGTATTTGGCGCGCTGTTGAGTGAACGGTGTGGCCAGGGCTTGCAGGAGTTGGGTGGAGGCGCTTTGCGCGCTGCGCCCAAAGGCAACGGCGATGACAAACGGCAGGCCTTGGGACAGGTCGATTTCGCCGGTGAGGGCGATATTGCCATTCTGGGCCTGCTCGAAGCTCCAATCCATCTTGAAATTGTCCATGAGGTCCTGCCAGCCGTCGCTGGTGCCCACGTAACCGACCGAGCGCTGCAGGAAATCAGGCGCACAGCCGAGCACCATGTGGACATCCTCGCGCTCGGCTTGGAAGAGCTTTCGGCCCTCGGTATCGTGACACCGGGCTGAATTGCTTTCCCCCGTTCCCTTCAAGTGCGGAGCAAGCAGCGCATAAAGACGCAACTTGCCGCGCAATCTCTCATCCAGAATCTCCAGGCGCGTCTGCATCAGCAGGACCGACGAATGCGGCTCTCCGATGATTTCCTTGACCAGGCGATAGCGTCCGTTGCGATCCGAATTGGTCAGCCGGTACAGCAACACGTTGTGCTCCGGGTATTCGATCTTGTGATCGAGATCACGTTTTTCCTCATGGCAAAACGTCTCGCCGTCGGTGATGAGAAATTGGAGATCGCGCGTATTCGGGGTGTCCACGTGAGGGTAATAGACTTCGTTCACAATGCCGTGGCTCAACGTGAACCAGAGGTGGGAGCTGGTGGAATAGGCCGTGCCGACGCCGTCCTTGGCGCTGGACGTCCACCGCGGTTCGATGCCCGGTGCGCCGGATGCATTGCCATAGGGTGTGCTCATGATGCTTCCTGTTGGTTTGGACGTTCGCTT
>Ga0302319_10023166_pt1 | contig 11109 bp, 6 predicted proteins | sample Bog_T0_2_FD_203319 | JGI IMG/M metagenome (GOLD analysis project Ga0302319, IMG submission 203319) | Peat permafrost microbial communities from Stordalen Mire near Abisko, Sweden - Bog_T0_2 | ecosystem: Environmental > Terrestrial > Soil > Wetlands > Peat | place: Sweden: Abisko, Stordalen Mire...
CCTGGAGAGCGGGCGCACGCTCCAAACCCTCGAAGGCCACTCTGATTGGATCAGGGGCGTGGCGGTGACGAGGGACGGGCGGCGGGCCGTCTCCGCTTCCCTGGACAAAACGCTGAAGGTATGGGATCTGGAGAGCGGCCTCGCGCTGCTTACGCTGGAAGGCCACTCTGATTCTGTCTTAGGCGCGGCGGTGACGGGGGACGGGCGGTGCGCCGTCTCCGCTTCGTATGATAAAACGCTGAAGGTGTGGGACCTGGACAGCGGCCGCGCGCTCAAAACCCTGAAAGGCCACTCTAATTCGGTCAATGGCGTGGCGGTGACTGGGGAAGGGCGGCGCGCCGTCTCCGCTTCGGATGACAAAACGCTGAAGGTTTGGGACTTGGAGAGTGGGCGATGTATCGCTACGCTCACCTGCGATGCATCTGCCTATTGCTGCGCGATTGTGGGAAATCTCGTTGTTGCCGGCGATGAGGGCGGGCGCGTTTACTTTTTGCGGCTCGTGGAGTAACTTACCGGTGATGTTCCTCTCTTTGGAATCGCAAAGACGGAGGTGAGGCCGCGCTGCGATTAAAGGGTGAGTTAGAGGTTACCGGGTCTGGCTAAGACAAGGTGGTGCGCGTGTGGTTTGAGGGCTCGCGCGCAAGATGGGCGCTGGGAGGGGATTGTTTGGGGAGAAGCGTGGCCGCGCATGGCGCCGCCCCACAAAGCTTGAGTGATAGATTGGGCGCTGGATGAAGAGAGTGACGAGGAGCCTTTTTGCGCTTGGGTTTGGGGTGCTTTGGGTTTTCGGATGCAGTGGTGGGGCGGTTAGTCAGGATTCGGCGGAAGAGCGTGCGGCGGACTTGGTGGCGCGGATGACGCTGGAGGAAAAAGTTCGCCAGATGCAGAACAATGCGCCGGCGATTCCGCGCTTGGGGATTCCGGCTTATGAATGGTGGAACGAAGGGCTGCATGGCGTGGCGCGGGCGGGTTTGGCCACGGTGTTTCCGCAGGCGATCGGGTTGGCCGCAACCTTTGATACGGAGCTGGAACAGCGCATTGCGGATACGATCTCAACCGAAGCGCGTGCCAAATACAACGACGCCCTGCGGCACGATAACCACCGGCGCTACTACGGGCTAACGTTCTGGTCGCCGAACATCAATATTTTTCGCGATCCGCGCTGGGGCCGGGGACAGGAGACTTTTGGCGAAGATCCGTATTTGACTGCACAGATGGCGCTGGCGTTTATTCACGGGATGCAGGGGAATGACGCGAACTACTTCAAGACGATTGCCACGGCGAAGCACTTTGCGGTGCATAGTGGGCCGGAGATATCGCGGCATTCGTTCGATGCGCGGGTGAGTAAGGAAGATCTTGATGACACTTATCTTTACGCGTTTGGGAAAACGCTTGCCGCGGGCGGCGCTTATTCGGTGATGTGCGCGTACAACAGCCTGGAAGGCTCGCCGGCGTGTGCCAGCGATTTCTTATTGAAGGATAAGCTGCGAACGGAATGGAAATTTCCGGGCTATGTGGTGAGCGATTGCGGCGCGGTTTCGGATATTTTTCATGGGCACAAGTTTGCCGGGAGCATGGCGGAGGCCGCCGCTAAAGCGGTGAAAGCGGGCACGGATTTGACGTGCGGCAATGAATATGTGTCGCTGGTGGAGGCGGTGCAGAAACATTTCATTACGGAAGCGGAGATCGACAAAAGTGTGCGGCGGCTGTTGGTGGCGCGGTTGCGTTTGGGGATGTTTGACGATGCGGCGAAGGTGCCGTATTCGGCGATTGGCATGGACCAAGTGGCGAACGAGGCGCATGAAAAGCTGGCGCTGGAAGCGGCCGAGAAATCAATGGTGCTGTTGAAGAATGAAAAGCATATTCTGCCGTTGCGCAGAGCGCCGGGGAATATCGCGGTGATTGGACCGGCGTCGGACGATCCGGATGTGATGCTGGGGAATTACTATGGGACGCCGCGGCATCTGATTACGCCGCTGGCGGGGATTCAGAAGAAGTTCGGCGGCGCATTGCAAGTGGATTGGGCGTTGGGCAGCGTGTATGCGAATTCGACAACGGCGCTGGTCCCAGGGAACGCGCTTACACCCACTGGGGGCGCGGCGGGCGAGAGCGGGGTGCTGGCCGAATATTTTAAGAATACGGATTTCAGCGGTGAGCCGGTGCTGAAGCGCGTGGAACCGCGCGGGTATTTTGTGTGGGCGATGCAGGATGCCGCGGTGATGCAAGCTTTGCCCGAAGCGACGTTCGCGGTACGGTGGAGTTTTTCGTTGCACGTGCCGGTGAGCGGCGAATACCTGCTGGGATTAGGGCGGCAGGAGTGCGATAGCTGCCCGGGAACCAATACTTGGCGGATGACGTTAGACGGCGAGAAGCTACTGGACGATTCGCGACGGGCGGCAGGAGGGCAGCGCACGTTGAGTAAGCCAGTGCATTTGGAGGCCGGGAAACAGTATCAGGTGCGTGCCGAATATGTGCAGCGGGAGGGCGGATCAGGGGTGGAGTTGGTATGGGCTCCGCCGGCCGAGGCAGCGCTGGCGGAAGCGGTGGAAACGGTGAAGAAGAGCGATCTGGCGATTGTCTGCATCGGGTTGAACTCGCGGCTGGAAGCGGAGGAGTCAGCGACGGAGATTCCGGGTTTTGCGCACGGCGACCGGACGAACATTGATCTGCCGGCGCCGCAAGAGAAATTGCTCAAAGCGGTGCTGGATACGGGAAAGCCAGTGGTGGTGGTATTGCTGAATGGGAGCGCGCTGGCCGTCAACCTAGCGCAGAAACGGGCGGCGGCGATTCTGGAAGCGTGGTATGGCGGGCAGGAAGGCGGTGCGGCGATAGCGAACACGCTGGCAGGCGACAACAATCCGGCGGGGCGTTTGCCGGTGACGTTTTATGAATCCGCCGAGCAACTGCCGGCTTTCGACAACTACGCTATGCAAGGACGGACTTACCGTTTCTTTACAGGCACGCCGCTGTATGGGTTTGGGTACGGCTTGAGCTATGCAAAGTTCGAGTATTCGAAACTGACTGTGAAGAAAGCGCCGGAGGGCAAGGTGCGGATTTCGGCGCGGGTGCGCAACAGCTCACAGATAGCGGGTGACGAAGTGGCGCAGTTGTATGTGGGCGTGGAGAAACAGGCGCCGTGGTTGATGGGCTTCCGGCGGCTGCATTTAGGGGCTGGGGAAAGCGGGAGTGTGGATTGGACGCTGGCGGCGGCGGAGCTTCACGGTAACATTGTCACTGTGGCTGGAACTCAACCGCGCGATAGCAAAGGAGTGCGGGCCGTCATTGTAAAACCCTGACATGCGTTGTGATCTGGAATTTTTCGACGGAGCCGAGTTGGACCTGCTGTATATGGCGCGCCGTTTGCGTGAAGCGCTGGCGGTAGAAACGGTTTTGAGCCAGGCGGAGGTGGAGTATTTTGTGGAGCCGGGACCGTATCAGGGAGGGCTGCTTTTTCCGCGCGAGCTGACGGGTGCGTTCTTTTATGTGCAGGCGGCGGATTTGCCACGCGCGCGCGAAATTCTGACGCGGCACAAATACAAGCCTTATGCGGAGACAGTGTCGCGCGGCATGGGCTAAATGGTTTCGGGTTCGGACGCGCGCAAGTGGCCAGCCATTTCTTCGGGTGCGGTATCGGCCAAAAATACGCCGTAGCCGGTTTCCATAGTTGCCAGATATTTGAGTTTGGTGGCGCTGCGCTGCAAGGGGAGAAACTGCACGTGCAAATGATACGGCGCGTCTTGCTGCTGTAAGGGCGCTTGTTTGACGGCCATCATCAAGGGCAAGAGGAAGCCGTACAAATTATCGTACTTGCGGCGCATGACGCTGATGATTTGGGCGAGGGAATCCAACTCGGCGCTGGTAAGATCCATGAGCGTGCGCACATGGCGGCGGGCATAGATGGCGGTTTCGGCGGGGAAGCGGGCGGCGAAGGGCACGAAGGCGGCGAAATGTTCGTTGCTTGCGACCAGGCGCTCCGCACGCTTGAGTTCTTCCGCGAGCAAGTCGCAAAACAGACACGCGCCACTGTGCGTTTGGGCGTATTGGCGGGTGGATTCGACCTCTTTCTCAACCGTGGGGCCTAAGAAGGGCGTGGCATAAATTTGGCCGTGCGGATGAGGCATGGTGACGCCGACGGCTTCGCCGCAATTTTCAAAGACGTCGACGAGGGCGATGGCGGGGTTGGCGGCGTGTTCGGCGGTGCGGCGCGTCCAAACGTCAATCACTTTGCGCCAGTTTTCGAGCGTGAGCTTGGAGGGAGGGAGGGTGTGCTCGGGCGAATAGAGCACCACGTCGCAGGCTCCGCGCGGACCATTTTCGGCGAAGGGGCCGGGGTGGTCGATGGGCGTGAATGGATCGGCGTTGGGTCCGAAGCCGGGAAAATCGTTCGGATAGAGGAAGACATCGTAGTGGTCGGGGACCTTGCCGGAACCGGGATCGAAGGGGCACCAGTTGGCGGGCATTTGGGGGCGGTTCTGGCGGTCGGTGGAGAAGACGATCCACTGCTGAAGCACGGCGTGCCAACGGAGCTGATGCATGATGGGTTCATTGGGCGACTTGGACGGGGAAGATGACGGTATTGGATGGAATGGAGTTCTGGACCAACTGCAGACGCGCTTGATGGCCAGGGGAGAAACGCGCAGGCAGGGCGATGACGACTTCGTAAACTCCGACAGAGCTGTGGGGCAGCCGCGCGGAAACGACTTCCGCCGGCTCGCCGTTAATCATGGCACGCACGGGTAACGGCGCCTCATCGCCGAGGAAGCCAAGTCCGTTCGCCCAAACGGTAACTTTTTCGCCGGGAGCGGCAGGATTGTCCGGCGTAATGGGCGAGCCTTTGGCCGGAGCGCCCTCGTCTTCAGGCAGTTCGCTGGTGTGGAGAAGCAGGCCGTTGCGCGGCTCGATTTTGCCAATGGCGAAAATGCCGGGAGAGGCGGGAACAAAGTGCACGGCGGCGGCGCTGGATAAGAGAACGGCGCCGCCCTCACGCAGGCTGCGCAAGTAAAGGCTGCCGGAGCTGGCGGTGCCGAGATCGTAAGGAAGCTGCGCCTGAATTTCATCGGGAGAAACAGAGAGGAGCGGGACGGGCGCGCCGTTGAGGTACACTTCGACGCCGGCTAATTGGGTGGGCAGGGGGCCGTTGTTGGACGGGGGAACGCTTTCGGAATCGTTGGCTGCACCAGCGGCGCGAATGGTGACGAGCGTTCCGGGGGCCAAGGCTGAGGGCAGAAGGGTGGCTGAATTGAGAATGTCGTTTTCGGCAAGATCGAGGTCGCCGGGGGAGAAGATGAGGATGCGGCGGTTCTCGGTATCGGCGACGAAGAGATTGGTGCCATCGGAAACCAGGGCGGCGGGGGTACCGACGGTGGCGGCTCCGGGCGCGGTGTCGGATTGACCGAGGACGACGTCGGGGGGTTGATTGTCGGTGTTGGGCAGGGCGTTCCAGATGAGGACGCGGTGCTGGGAGGCGTCGCCGACGAAAAGACGGTGGCCGTCAAAGGCAACGGAGACAGGCTCGACCATGCCATCGCCGAGAATGACGTCGGGCTGTTTGGGGCCCATAGCGTTGGCGGTAGGCTCGGTCGATCCCCAGATTAGAACGCGGTGCGTGGCGGGATCGGCCATGACGACGACTTTGCCCAAAACCGCGACTGCGGAAATGCCGCGCATGACGGATTGATTGACCACCGACACGGGCGCCAAGCCGCAGAGGGCGCAGGGATTGGAAATATCGAATTCGAGAATGCGGTTGGTCTCGGCCGCATAGAGCTTGCCGCGGGTGAGGGAAAGCGCATTGGCACTGATGCCCGCTTCGTGGGAAGAAAACGACGGCTGCCCGATGACGGCGCGCGCGGCTTGGCCGGTGTGAAAATCGCCGGCGCGGAGGAGGCCGGTGAGAGCGAGTGCCAGGAAAGCGATTCGCATGGTGGAAGTTCCTTTTAATAGCTTACTTCTTTACTGGTTGGGCGGGTGAGCCAGATTCGATACCATTCTTTTGTGATACGCCGGTTCTATGTTCATAACTTCCGCTGCCTGGAAAACTTCGAATTGTCGATTGCAGGACAGTCTTCTGTTTTGCTGATTGGGGGAAACGGCTCGGGCAAGACGACGGTGATGCGCGCCCTTGAGGTCTTGCAAAGGATCGGTCGCGGGAGCAATCGAGTAGGTGATTTGGTGAAGCCTAAGGATCTTTCTCTTGGCCGCTCGGGCGTTCCGATGAGGTTCGAAATCGAGGTCGAATTCGGTGCGATTACCTACCTCTACGCGATTGCCTTCGAATTCGCAGAGGGGTTCAAGGAGCTGCGTGTTCGCGAAGAAAAGCTCATGGTAAATGGCAGTCCCATATACGTCCGGGAATTGGCAACGGTTACCCTTGCGCCATCAGGCACAGCCGCGGAAGCTAAATTCAACGTCGACTGGCATGTGGTAGCTTTGCCCATCATCCAGCAAAAGTCGGGAAAAGATCCGGTCCCCTCGTTCAAACAGTGGCTCGCGCACATGCTGATTCTCCGACCACTGCCTAGCCTGATTCGGGGAGAATCAGACCAGGAGACCCTGCAGCCAAATCCTCAGCTTGCCGATCTAGGAGCCTGGTTTTCAGGCATTCTCGCCCAGTCGCCATCCGCGTACACCAAAATCGATGAGTATCTAAGGCCGTTAATGTCCGATCTCCGAGACATTATTAATCCACAAACGGGAACCAATGCTCGTAGCATGGAAGTCAGATTCAGGAATGACCGGGGACTCGTTAGTCTACCCTTTGAGGACATCTCCGACGGCGAAAAGTGCTTCATCATAGGGGCCCTGGTCGTCGCCGCGAGCGAAGTTTACGAGAGCCAAGTCCTTTGCTGCTGGGATGAGCCAGACAATTACCTTGCGCTATCAGAAATTCAGCATTTTGTCATGTCGCTCAGAAGGGCTTTCGGTTCGCGCGGTCAATTCATTGCTACATCACACAACCCGGAGGCAATCCGCAGCTTCTCCGACGAGAACACGCTTTACCTACATCGAAATAGTCACCTTGAGCCAACGATTGTCCGGCGACTAGACGAGCTGAAGGTAAATGGCGATCTGGTTGGCGCGCTCACTCGCGGCGATTTGGAGCCATGAGCGTCAATAAGAGCAGGACTCACGTGTTGGTGCTTCCTGAAGACGGCGCCAATCGACAGATAGCGAATGGGTTTCAGCTCGCGGTAGATTCGCGGCAGCTTCAGGTGCTTGTGGAAGCCGGCGGTTGGATGAAAGTGTTGGACTGTTTCGAGACAGACCATATCTGGGAGATGCAGCGCTCTACGAATCGATTCATGGTTCTCCTAATCGACCTTGACGGAAAACAGGAGAGGCAGTGGTTTGCGTTGACTAAAATTCCGCGCGATCTGGCGGAGAGGGTTTTTGTTCTTAGCACCAGTACGGAGCCGGAAGGCCTAAAGAACGATCTCGGTTCCTACGAAGCCATTGGCCGTGCATTGGCAAAGGATTGCCGTGACGGGACAGAATTAACTTGGTCTCACGGACTGCTCCAACACAACGCCGAAGAAGTTCGCCGGTTACGCGAGAGAGTGCGGCCGATTCTTTTCCCTTAGCGTGCCTCACCCGGACGCGGGTTGCCTCCCAACCTTACCTAGGTCGACGTTGTCTTACACTCAAAGCAAGCAAAGTGTCTTTCCGAAGTTTCAAAGGGCTGCCCCTTTCAGATGCAACGTTGCCGTTTTGCAAGCTGCGACATGGTGAAGGGACGGCGATTGCCGCTCCTGATCGCCGGCCGCTCACTTTTGGCGATTTGGCGGAACAGATTGAAAAGACCGGCTGCGCCCTACGCGCTGCCGGCTTGGTGCGCACTGATCGGGTGGCGCTCTCGCTGGCGAATGGGCCGGAGGCAGCGAGCGCTTTTCTTTCCATTGCCGCGAGCTGTGTTTGCGCGCCGCTGAACCCAGCGTATCGGGAGGCTGAGCTGGATTTCTATCTGCGCGATCTGCGCCCCAAGGCCGTGGCCGTTGCAGAAGAAGGGCCTGCCAGCGAAGTGGCTGCGCGCCTTGGTATTGATATCATTCGTCTCGCCAGCAACCCAAACGATGCGGCCGGCCAGTTTCGTCTGGAAGGCTTGCGCGCGAATGGCCGCGGCGAATTCACGCCCGCCGATCCCGATGATATCGCCCTGCTGCTGCACACTTCCGGCACTACGTCGCGTCCCAAACTGGTGCCTTTGACATGGGGCAACCTGGGCCAGTCCGCCGCCAACATTTCGCAGGCACTCGCCTTATCGCCGGCCGATTGCAGTCTGAACGTGATGCCGCTGTTTCACATTCACGGTTTGGTGGGAGTGCTGCTGGCGTCGCTCGCCCGCGGCGCCAGCGTCGTCTGCACTCCAGGCTTTGTGGCGACCAGCTTCTTCGATTGGCTGGAGCGCTTTGCGCCGACCTGGTACAGCGCGGTGCCGACGATGCATCAGTCGGTATTGGCGCAAGCGCACCGGCACACGGAAAGTCTGGCGCGCCATCGGCTGCGGTTCATTCGCTCTTCGTCGTCGGCGCTGCCGGTGCGCGTTCTGGAAGAACTGGAATCTGCCTTTGGCGTTCCGGTCATCGAGGCGTACGGGATGACCGAGGCAGCGCACCAGATGGCGAGCAATCCGCTTCCCCCGGGCATCCGTAAGCCCGGCTCGGTGGGGCTGGCGGCTGGCCCCCGCATCTCCGTTCGCGGCGAGGCGGGCGAGCCTTTGCCAGCGGGGACGACTGGGCGCATCCATATCGCCGGAGCGAACGTCACTGCCGGTTATGAGGACAACCCCGACGCCAACCGGGAATCTTTTGTTGACGGCTGGTTCTTCACAGGCGATCTGGGTTGGCTGGATGAGGACGGGTATCTTTTCCTGAGCGGGCGCAGCAAGGAGATTATCAATCGCGGCGGGGAGAAGATTTCCCCGCGGGAGGTGGACGAGGTCCTCATGCGGCACCCGTCCGTGCAGCAATGCCTCGCCTTCGCTCTGCCGGATTCCAAGCTGGGCGAAGAGGTGGGCGCGGTTGTGGTACTGAATCCAGATTCGGTAGCGGATGAAGCGGCTATCCAGTCTTTTGCTGTGCGGTTTGTGGCCGATTTCAAAGTGCCTCGGCGCATCTTCTTTTTGGAGGAGATTCCTAAAGGCGCGACGGGCAAGCCGCAGCGGATCGGATTAGCAGCGCGCCTGGGCATCACCGACGATTCCTGGAAGCGTAGCGAGGTTTCTACGGCACGCGCCGATGCAACGGCTGTAGCGCGCGTGTCCGCGATCATGAGCGAAGTATTGGGCACGAGTTCGGTTGAGCCCGATGCGAACTTCTTCGATGCGGGCGGCGATTCGTTGCTGGGCGCACAGTTGCTCGCGCGTCTGAGCAACGAGTTTCAGTGCGCCTTTACGCTGGTCGACCTCTTTCAGGCTGCTACTCCGGTTGCGATCGCCGGGCGTTTGTCGAATGCCTCGCCAACGGTTAGCGAGAAGGTGATCGAGGCGGAGGGCGGGAGTGGGACGGCTCTTTCCTTTGGCCAGGTGCGGCTGTGGTTCCTGGATGCTTACGAAGGCGGGACTCTTGCCTATCTTCGGCCTTATCTGATCGAAATTAGCGGAGAAATTGAGCCGGATGGAGTGCGCGCGGCGTTGATTCGCATCATCGAGCGCCACGAACCGCTGCGCACTCTTATCCGAAACGACGGTGGCAACCCGCAGCCATTTCTCGGCGCGCCGGAAGCTTTGTCTCTGGAAGTTCGCGATTGGCGCGGGACTGCCGGCACTGCTGAATCCGCTGTGCTGTCCGCTTGCCGCGAAGACGCGAGCCACCCATTTCGCCTAGATGCAGATTTGCCGTTGCGCGCTACCTTACATCGCTTGGAAGAACGCCGGTGGTGGTTGCTGGCGGTGGCGCATCATGTCGCCATCGACGGATGGTCTGCCAGGATCCTCGTTCGGGAGCTGGGTGCGCTGCTCAGAGGTGAGCCGATGGCGCCGGACGCGCTGCCGGTTCGATATTCCGATTTTGCCCGCTGGCAGGAAAGAAGTCTGGCTGGTGAGCGGTTGGAAAAGCTCATCGAGTATTGGCGCGGACAACTGGCCGGCGCGCCGGAGGTGCTAGATCTGCCGCTAGACTTTCCACGGCCCGCCCGGCAGAGCTTTCATGGGAAGGTTGTTTCCAAGGTTTTGACGCCCGACCTCACCGCCGGGCTCCGCAAACTTTCGCAGGAGTGCGGCGTCACGCTATTCATGACGTTGCTCGCGGTATGGCAAGGGCTGTTGGCGCGCTACTCGAACACAACCGATATTTGTGTGGGCGTGCCCGTGGCGGGCAGAGCGCGCGTGGAATGGGAAGCGCTCATCGGCCTCTTCATGAACACGCTCGCCCTGCGGAGCAAACTCGAAGGAGATCCTACGTTCCGCGAAATTCTTGCGCGCGTCCGTGAAACCTGCCTCGAAGCCTGGAGCCACCAGGAACTTCCGTTTGAGAAATTGGTGGAGTCTCTCAGCCCGCTACGTAGTCTCGCGTACACGCCTTACTTTCAGGTTTTATTTCAATTGAGGAACTTCCCGAAATTTGCCGGGGAGGTGAATGCTCCTTCTGTGCGGCAATTGGATTTCGAGCTGGAAACGGTGCCGACAGACCTCAACCTTGAGGTCACCGAAAGCGCGCAGGGCCTGGAATGCCGCCTCTTCTACAACACTGCACTCTTCGCGGAACGCACCGCTGAGAGGATGCTGGAATGCTTCGAAGTACTCTTGGGCGGCGTGGCCGAAGCGCCCGCCATGCGGTTATCGGAATTGCCGCTGCTCACAGTTGGCGAACGCAGGCAATTACTGGAGGATTGGAACGCAACCGAAGTGCCGTATCCGCGAGACTTATGCATCCACCAACTCTTCGAGCAGCAAACCGCGCGGACGCCCGAGGCGACGGCGGTGGTGTTTGGCGATCGGCGACTGACATATGGGGAGTTGAACCGCCGGGCGAACCAGTTGGCACATCATCTGCGCGAGATGGGCGTGAAGCCGGACGATCTGGTGGGTATCTGCGTGGAACGTTCGCTGGAGATGGTGCTGGGGCTGCTGGGAATTCTGAAGGCGGGTGGCGCGTATGTGCCGCTAGATCCGGC
>Ga0302319_10023169_pt1 | contig 11107 bp, 13 predicted proteins | sample Bog_T0_2_FD_203319 | JGI IMG/M metagenome (GOLD analysis project Ga0302319, IMG submission 203319) | Peat permafrost microbial communities from Stordalen Mire near Abisko, Sweden - Bog_T0_2 | ecosystem: Environmental > Terrestrial > Soil > Wetlands > Peat | place: Sweden: Abisko, Stordalen Mire...
GGTCGAAATCCTCACCGCCCAAGAAGGTATCGCCGTTGGTCGACAGCACCTCGAACTGGCGCTCGCCGTCCACCTCGGCAATCTCGATCACCGACACGTCGAAAGTGCCGCCGCCCAAGTCGTAGACCGCGATCTTGCGATCGCCGCCGTCCTTGTCGAGGCCGTAGGCCAACGCCGCCGCGGTGGGCTCGTTGATGATGCGCTTGACATTCAAGCCCGCGATGCGGCCGGCGTCCTTGGTCGCCTGGCGCTGCGAATCATTGAAGTACGCCGGCACCGTGATCACCGCTTCGGTGACGGGCTCACCCAGATAGTCTTCCGCGGTTTTCTTCATCTTCATGAGGACCCGCGCCGACACTTCGGGAGGCGCCATTTTCTTGCCCTGGGCTTCCACCCAGGCGTCGCCGTTGTCGGCCTTCAAAATCTTATAGGACACCATGCTCATGTCTTTTTTCACGACATCGTCGGTGAACTTGCGGCCGATGAGGCGCTTGACCGCGGCAATGGTATTCGCCGGGTTGGTGACGGCCTGGCGCTTGGCGGATTGCCCCACCAGCACCTCGCCGTCCTTGGTGAAGGCAACAATCGACGGGGTCGTGCGATCACCCTCGCTGTTCTCGATGACCTTGGGCTTACCGCCCTCCATGATCGCGACGCAGGAATTGGTCGTGCCCAAATCGATGCCAATCATTTTACCCATAATGAAAACCCTCTAAGAAATTCCTAATTGACCATTACGTGGGGGAGACCACGCATTTTTCAATTGCCTTCGCCGTCCGGCCTTTTACTGACCACCACCCGGGCCGGCCGCAGCAGGCGGCCGTTCAACGAGTAGCCCTTCTGGATCACCGATAAAACCGTGTTGGCTGGGTGCTCGGCGCTCGCCTGGGCCACCATCGCCTCATGCCACTCCGGATCGAAGGGTTGCCCGGCCGGGTCGATCACCTTGATGCCGCCCTTCTCAAAGGCGCGATGCAGCTGGCGCAGCGTCGCCTGAGTTCCCTCGAGCAAAGCCGTTCCGGAGGTCCCGGGACCGGCGCTGATTCCCGCCTCAAGCGCGTCGCCCACGGTCACGAGTTCCTGGGCAAAGCGCTCGATGGCAAATTTGCGGGCGTTCTCCACCTCGCGCTCGCTGCGCTTGCGGAAATTCTCGAGCTCGGCGACGGCGCGCAGGTAGCTATTGCGGTTCTCGGTCGCCCGCGCCTCGGCCGCCGCCAAGGCCGAGGCGGCATCGCCGCCCGACGCAGCCGCATCCAAAGGGACATCGCCATCGGCATGATTGATTTCGTTCACTCGTGCAATGCCCTCAAAATAGGAAGCGGCCAAGCTGCGGCCCGAAGCCGCTCTATTGGGGGCTACTTACGGGCGTTCAAGGCCGAACCGAGCAGTTTGGCCGTGACATCCACAATGGGAATGACCCGCTCATAGGCCATGCGTGTTGGGCCAATGATCCCAAGCACCCCGACCACACGGTTATCGAGCATATAGGGGGCCGTCACCACGCTGATGTCGTCCAAAATCCGGTAGCCGGACTCATGGCCGATGAAAATCTGGATCCCGTCGGCCCGCAGGCAGTTATCCAACAGGCGCAGGATATCGTGCTTCTCGTTGAAGGCCTCAAATAGGCGCCGCAGCCGGTCGACGTTTGAGAGCTCGGCGAAGCCCATCAAGTTGGTTTCACCGGCGATGACGTATTCGACTCCGCGGGCGGACTCGGTGTCAAACACTTTCTGCGCCATTTGGATGGCGTCTTGCATGAGCTGGTTCATGTGCTGCCGGGTCTCTTGCAGCTGGCCGAGCAGCTGCGCCCGCACATCGGGCAGCGAGCGTCCGGCGAATGCCTCGTTGAGATACGACGCGGCGCGGCGCAGCTCCTCGGTTGAGTAGTGGCGATCGAGCTGCACCACCCGGTTTTGCACCTCGCGGTTGCTCATCACCATGATGGCGAGCGCCCGATTCTCCGACAGGGCAATGAATTCGATTTGCGTGAGAGAGACGTAGTTCGGGTTTGGCAAGGTCACGAGCCCGGCCATGTGCGTTACCTTGGACAGCATCTGCGACACGGTCTGCACCAGCGAACGACCGTTCTGCGCCTCGCTCCCCAAACGCCGTTCGATGTCCTCGATCTCCTCATGCTCCAAGGGCTTGAGCTTGAGCAGCGTGTCGACGAAGAAACGGTAGCCTTTATCGGTGGGTATGCGCCCCGCCGAGGTGTGCGGCGAGACCACGAAGCCTAAGTCTTCCAGATCGGCCATCACGTTCCTGATGGTGGCCGACGAGAGGCTCAATCCGGAGTCGCGCGACAGCGTGCGCGAACCGACGGGTTGCCCATCGCGAATGTAATTCTCGATCAAGGCTTTGAGCAGCAGCTGCGCCCGCTCGTTGAGTACCTCTTCGGCACCGTCGGTCATGGGTCCATATACCATGTTGCGCAGCGTATCCGAAATCTTCAGTTTCGTGGCGTGACCGGCTCTGCGCCGTCGTGCTACAAGGGCTCGCTTATGTCCCATTCATTTCAATCCATCGCGCTGGTCGGGAATGCCAAGGATTCGCGCGTGGCCGAATGCATGCTGAGCCTGGTGGGTCATTTTCAGTCTCAGGGCCTCACGCCCCTGGTGGACCCCGACGTCGGCCTGGCGTTTCGGCCCGACAGCGTGCTGCCTTGCCCGCAAGCCTCCTTCGCCACCCGGGCGGACCTGCTCATCGCCATCGGCGGCGACGGGACGCTGCTCTATGCCGCAAGGCTCGTGGCCGGACATTCGGTGCCTCTGCTCGGCATCAATCGCGGCCGATTGGGGTTTCTGACCGATGTCAGTCCCAACTCCATGCTCGAGGATGTGGACGCGGTGCTCGCCGGCCGCTTCAGCGAGGATCGACGCTCGCTGCTGGCGGCGCGCCTGGAGAAGAACGGCGTCGAGTCGGTGCGGGCACTGGCGTTGAATGACGTGGTGGTCAACAAATGGGAGACCGGCCGCACCATGGATTTCGAAACCTCGATCAACGGGCGTTTCGTCAATTCGCACGGCGGCGATGGCATGGTGATCGCCACCGCCACCGGCTCGACGGCCTATGCACTGTCCTGCGGCGGGCCCATCATCGAGCCGAACCTCGATGTGTGGGTGTTGGCGCCCATCTCGCCGCATACCTTGAGCGACCGCCCGATCGTGGTTCGCGCCGGCAGCATCATCCAGCTGCGCATGTCCGACCGCTTCGAATCCCACGCCCAAGTCACCTGCGACGGGCATGCCATCGGCGACCTCGAACAGGGCGACAACCTCTATGTAGAGGCCGCCGATGCGCAGATTACGCTGTTGCATCCACCGGGCTACGACTACTACCGGCTGCTGCGCTCCAAATTGCATTGGGGCCGCGGTGGCTACAGCGATTAACGCATGCTCACCCACCTGCAACTGCGCGATTTCGTGCTGGTCGATCAAGCGGAACTCGAGCTCAAGCCGGGCCTCACGGCGCTCACCGGCGAGACCGGCGCCGGCAAGTCGATCGTCGTCGATGCGCTGTTGTTGATCGCCGGCGGCCGCGCCGGCGATGTGGTGCGCCAAGGCGCCGAACGCGCCGAGGTGGCAGCGAGTTTCGACGCCCTGCCGGCTGCGGCCAAGGCCTGGCTTGAGGCACAGAGCATCGAGCTCGACGGCGACCTCGTGCTGCGGCGGGTGATCGGTGCCGACGGCCGTTCGCGCGCCTATGTGAACGGCCAAGTGGTGCCGATTCAAGCTCTGCGCGAACTGGCGGAGCTGCTGATCGAAATACACGGCCAACAAGAATTTCAGCGCCTGGTGAATCGCGGCGCGCAGCGCGACCTGTTGGATGAGCATGTGGACCCCGCGCTGCTGCAAGCCGTGGCCGGGCTCTATCAGCGTTACCGTGACTGCCGCCGCAATTTCGAGTCGCTCAAAGCCGCGGCCGAGAATCGCGACGCGCGGCTTGAGTTGCTGCGCTATCAACTCACCGAGCTCAAAGCGGAGGTCACCTCGGCAGCGGATATCGAAGCGCTGTTCGCCGATCAGAAGCGCGTCGCCGGCCGCAGCCGCCTGGCAAGCGCCGCGCAAAGCGCGTTGATCGCGGCCTACGAGTCGGATGCCGACAGCGCGCACGACCTCCTGGCGCGGGCGCACGCGGCGCTGCGCAATGTCGCCGACTTGGACCCGGAACTCACCCCGGCAGCCACCTTGCTGGCGGAGGCCATGATCAACACGCAGGAAGCCGCGCACGCACTGCGCCATTACCTCGATGTCCTCGACATCGATCCTGCGCGTCAGGAAGAAATCGAGCGACATGCCGCGGCACTCGAGGCGCTCGCCCGCAAGCACCGGATCTCCGTGTCTCAATTGCCCGAGCAGCTGTCGCGCAGCGAGCAAGAACTGAGCAGCCTCGATCACGCGCAAGAGAGTCTTGCGGCGCTCGAACTCGAGCTCGGCAGCTTGGGCCGCGATTATCGTGCCGCGGCGCTGCGCCTCACGGCGGCGCGCAACAGCGCCGCGAAAAGCTTGGGGCGCCGCGTCACTGAGCTCATGCAGGCGCTCGGTATGGCCGGCGGTCAATTCGCAGTCAACCTCGCGCCGAGCGAGTCGGAATTCGCCGCCGCCGGGAGCGACGACATTGAATTTCTGGTGAGTGCGAATCCCGGGCAGACGCTCAAAAGTCTTGCCAAGGTCGCCTCGGGCGGCGAGCTATCGCGCATCAGTCTGGCGGTACAAGTGGCGGCGGCCGCGAAAACCTCGGCACTTTGCATGGTGTTCGACGAGGTCGATGCCGGCATCGGCGGTGCGGTCGCAGAAATCGTCGGCCGGCAATTGCGCGAGTTGGGCGAGCGCGCTCAGGTGCTGTGCGTGACCCATCTGCCGCAGGTTGCCTCGCAGGCGCACAGTCAATTCCGCGTCAGTAAGTTGACCGACGGCAAAATCACGCGCACCGCGGTCAAGACTCTCAGTCGCCAGGAGCGCGTCGATGAAATTGCTCGCATGCTGGGCGGTATCAACATCACCGACCAGGCGCGCGCTCATGCGCACGAAATGCTCGAGCGTGCTACGGACTCACAGCCCGAGGCGGCCAAGAAGAAACGCGCACCCGCGGCGCGTCGATAAAACCTGCTGCGCGCGCTACTTGGCGCGTTTTTGATTCGGGCAAATCGGCTTGCGGCAGTGCCCGTACAGGATCAAGGCATGGTCGCTGATCTCGAATCCGAGACGTTTGGCCACCGCGTGCTGGCGCTCCTCGATGCCGCCGTCCATGAACTCTTCGACCTTGCCGCAGTCAACACACACGATATGGTCGTGATGCCCGCCCTGATTGAGCTCGAACACCGCCATGCCGCCCTCGAAGTGGTGGCGCGTCACGAGACCGGCGGCTTCGAATTGAGTGAGCACGCGGTACACCGTGGCGAGGCCGATGTCTTCATTCGACACCAACAGTTTCTTATAGATGTCCTCGGCACTCATGTGGCGTGCCGATCCGTCGGCCAGGATATCGAGGATCTTCAGGCGCGGTAGCGTAACTTTGAGTCCAGCATTGCGCAGGTCATTGCTTTCGCTGGTGGAATCGGATTTCAGGCGCTGCGGCATGCTGTGCCCTCGGGTATGATACGAGTCCAATTATCAATCATTTCACGGCTGCGCACCACTTTGATGAAAATTATTCAACGCCTCGTGTTCGGATTCACCTTGGGTGCGCTGGCGTCGGGATGCGTATATCGCATCAACATTCAGCAAGGAAATTTCCTTGATCAGGCGGCGGTTGAGCAGGTTAAGCCCGGCATGACGCGCAGCCAAGTTCGCTACTTGCTCGGTACCCCGATGGTGGCCGATAGCTTCAACAAAGAACGTTGGGACTATATTTATTATCTAAAGAAGGGCCGCAGCCGCCACGTCGATTCGCGCCGAGTGACGGTATATTTCGACGCCGACAAGGTGGCGCGGCTCGATAAGCCGACCGCCGCCGAGGCCGCGGCGCAGGACGCATCCGCCGCGCAAATCAAGAACGGCAGAACCTACTAGGCGCTGCACTGCGCGCGCGCTTGCAACCCATTGCCGAGGCGAGCGTCATGTGGCTGCCCTCGCCCGGCAGGTCGAGCATGACCTTGCCGGGCGGCGCGCCCTGTTGACCGGCGATGCCATTCAATTCCACTCGAGCGTAGGGCAGCGCATCGCCCCCACAGCCGGCTAACCCCGCTTGCTGCCTACTCACAGATTCATTTCTTTGCGCGCGCGCGCCGCGCCGACTTCGGATCCTCGGCGAGGGGACGATAAATTTCGATCCGATCGCCCTCCTGCAATGCATGATCCGCGCGAACCACCTTACCGTAGATGCCGATCGCCGCAGCCGCCAGATCGATGCCCGCGAAATCAGCGTCGCCGGCCGCGAGGTGCAGCGCATCCGCGACGCAAGCGCCCGGCGGTAGCCGCAGTGTCTTGACAATGACGCGCGCCGGCTCCGCATAGGCCACCTCGACTTGCAGCGGCGGCTCGCTCAATGCGTTTCCGGGTACATTTTCTGGGCGCGCAACACGAAGGCATCGATGATGGTGCCGCATAGCGCTTCGAAGATGGCGTTGAATGCGGTGGCGGTGAGACGATTCTTGAATTCGAATTCGACTCGAAAATACACGCGCGAGCCGCGCGTGCCGATCGGCTCGAAACGCCATTCGCCGGTCAAATCGCGGAACGGTCCGTGCACCAGCCGCATGTGAATTTTCGCGTCCTGCTGCAAAGTATTGCGCGTGCTGAATTCGGTCTTGAGCACTCCGCGCTCGACTTTGAGCGCCGCGATGCGCTCGCCCGGGGCTACGTCCTCTACCCGAGCACCGACGCACCACGGCAGGAATTCCGGATAGCGCTCGACGTCATTGACCAACGCGAACATCTGCGCCGCCGTATAGGTCACCAGTGCGCTGCGCTCGACTTCCTGCATTCAGTCATTGTCGGGTAAAAGCGCAGGCGCCGCCACCGCCGAATCGGTAGACTGCGACGCTGTGAAAACGCCCGAAAAATTGCCGCCGATCGCCGTCAACCGCAAGGCGCGCTTCGATTACTTCATCGAGGAGCGGTTCGAGGCCGGGATTTCTTTGATGGGCTGGGAAGTCAAAAGCATGCGCGCCGGCAAGGCGCAGATCGCCGAAGCCTACGTTTACTTGAAAAGCGGCGAAGCGTTTTTATTCGGCGCGCATATCAACGCGCTCAATTCGGCGTCGACGCATGTCGATACTGACCCGACGCGCACCCGGAAGCTATTGCTCAATCGGCGCCAACTCGATCACATGGTGGGCGCGGTGGAACGGCGCGGCTACACCATCGTACCGCTTGAACTGTATTGGAAAGACGGGCGCGCCAAGCTCGAGATCGGTCTCGCGAAAGGCAAGAAACAGCACGACAAGCGCGCCAACGAGAAGGACCGAGACTGGCAGCGCGACAAGAGCCGGATCATGAAGGAGAGCCGGCGGTAAAACGCGGCGTCCGACTGAGGCTCCGGCTGGGCGATTTGGTTCACAGGCGTGGAGCGCGTAAACTAGCGCTTCGATTTGGGGCCGACCGGTTTCGACATGGGTTGCGAAACTGCAGGGGCGTACCGAGGTGCAGGTTCCTCGTTAAACTATTTGCAAACTTATAGTTGCCAATCAAGACAACTACGCTCTAGCCGCCTAATCGCGGTTGAAACCTAAGCGTCTCGTGCTGATGCGAACGTTTAGGTGTAGCGCTCATCAGCTAGTGGAGCACACGTGCCTGGGGTGTGTTCGACGAAAAAACACCGGGCTGGCTGCATGCTTTCCCTGCCCGTTGGGTAGTGCGCGGCGAGAACAATAGACGTGGCTACGTACGTAGATCTTGTAGCGTAGGACTTATGGACGGGGGTTCGATTCCCCCCGGCTCCACCATTTGAGAGATCCGATAAGATCCGAAGAGATCCGATGACTTCCACTAAACCCGCATAAAACGCGGGTTTTTTATGCCTTTTTGGGGTCCTGAGAGCGACGCAACCTGCCGTTGACTTCCGGGGGCAACTGGCCGAACCCGTAAGGGAGTTGCCCCCCTGATGCCGCTCACCGACGTCGCCGACCGAAACGCCAAACCGGCTGCCAAAGCCGTCCGGATATTCGATCGCGAATCCGATATGCGCATGGCGCTTGATACCGATGTTTGGTGGCCGCATTCCGCAGCGAGCGCGGCGCCTCGCGTCAACTGCTGATTGCGGCGCTCGACCAGCGATTCGTCCTACTGGCATCCACCGCAATTTGGCTGGAGTACGAAGCGGTTATGACTCGGCCCTCACAATTGGACGCCATGCAGCTTAATGCAACCGAAGTCAGGGACGCACTCGCAGCATTGGCAACAGTGGCGGAACAGGTTCTTATCCATTTTCTATGGCGACCTGTCTTGACTGATGCAGGGATGAGCACGTTCTGGATTTGGCGATGAACGGCAGAGCCGATATGTTGGTTACGTTCAATGATTTCGCGGAAGCTTCAAAGACTTTTCAAATAGAGGTAGTGACGCCGGCGGCGGCGTTACGAAAATTGAGGTAACGATATAATGCGATCGAGTAACTTTGCATTGCGACTGCAACCCTCACTCCTCGAGGAACTCCGGTCGATGTCCGATCTGGAGGGGGTCGCCGTGAATCAATTGATCAATGTCGCCATTGCCGAGAAGCTAGCGCAGATGCGGACCGGCAAATGGTTCGCCGATCGCATCGCGGCAGCCGATCCCAAGGCCGGGGCGCAATTGATCCGAGACTTGAGCCGCGGTGGCGGCGAGAAGCCAAGGAAGGGCGACGTGATTGCACGAACGCTAAAGAAACGGCGACGGAAATCTACAGTAGCCTGAATGAGCCTTGCAACACTGAGACAGTGGCCGCTCGCCACTGGACGAACTCGTAGGTCGTCGGTTCAGCCAACTTCAATTTGCGCCACGCTGAAATCGTGATCCGGTCCAGGGCGGGACCGCTCCTCGATGGGTTGGGCGGCAATCACCACGGCTGGTTTCAATTCGCCTTGTGAAGCTGCCATTCGCGGCGAGCGCTAAACTAACGTTGATGTCTAGGGAACCCAGCCGTGGCACAAGGAGAGGTGCATGTCATTGGATATGTTCGTCACGCCCAAACGACGATTCCGTCGCCTAATTAATAGTTAGATTCCAGTATCAACGTGTTCGCTAGTTTCAAGAAGTGGCTCAAGCGACAGCGTGCCAACAGGGCCGCTTGGGAACGCGCTTGGAGCGACGCCGGCACGCGCCGCCCCGATGGTCGCACCAATTTTCCAGCACATTGTATTAGCCGGTATCGAACCCTTGGTTGGGCCCCTGACCTTACGCGACACCACCGGAGACGTCGGCCAGTATTTTACCGGCTTAGTTCCAGGCACTGATTTGACCCTGTATTTTACGTCGATGAAGTGCAAGCACATGGAAAAGAGCGGCGCTTTCTTCGAGAAAAATGGGACTACGATACGCCAGAGGCATTTGCCGACGACTTCGCGGCTTTTGTCGGCGACACCCTGAAATCTAACAATCGGTTCGAGCGATTCGCGGTTCTGATGCCTGAAAGCGGACGCAGGCGAAAGGCAGGAGAGGGTCGTGACGCGCCGATGGGCGATAGTACCGATGGCGACGGGCTCTGACGGTGAGGGCAACTCCGGGGGCAACAGCCATGCATGGATTTCGGATACCATAGTGCTATCAAGGAGTTCCGGGGATTTTTGGTTAGTCCCGGCCCACCATTTGAAGCGGCTGAAATTCAAGTTTCGGCCGCCCTCTAGCCCTCTTATCCCCATTGGTCCCCTACGCTGGACCACGATTGGGACACGATTTTTTCCCAGCGCGATAACCATAACCTGGCAGCAATCGAAAAGGCGTGCTGTTCCGATCGGCCCGAAGGGTGCGGCCAGTTATATCCTCAGCCATCAACCCAAATCATTCGATTGGCGAACCAGAAATGCGCAAGCCCACCCCCTCAAGAGAGTTCCCGAGAGTTCGTACGTCCGCGCTTGCGAAAGCCTGAATCAGATCATTGAGATTGGCAGTTGACGACCGCGGATCAAAGCTGACGTGCGGTTGACAGTCGACGGACGCCATCCGCGCAGGTCGAAGAGCTCCCTGTAGGCCAACTTTCGATTTCAGTTCGCGTCACGCTGATGACTGCGGCTACTGTCCATTCGAGTCCCCAGCCAGTCTCGCACTTCGCTCTCCCGCCATCCCACAGCCCGCGCGCCCAGCTTGACGCGCTGCGGGAATCGCCGTTTTGTCGGCGGCCTCCAATAAAGCTCCGCGTGACCCCAATGAACGGGCGTTGAGGCTGAGAGTGAATTTGTTCGTCGTGTTTGCCGGCAAGTCGGGTGATTGCGATTCGAGCAATGCGCGAATGGCAATCAGTCCCAGCGTCGACTCCGACATTTGCCGCTTGGCGAGAACCGAGCGAACAGCGCTGCCTCTTGCTCGCGACAAAATCCAAAAACAAGCCGCCCGGGCCGATTGGCAAGGCTAGGGAAGCGTCCTAGAGTCGGCTATGATCCTGCGGGCCGGGTAGAACGCCGGCGCCAGGCGCTGACCACTCATGTCGCGGATCGATGTTTCGGGTGCCCCGATGAAGGCACGCTCGGGCGGTTTCGTCCGATGGATACTGGTATTGCTGCTGCTGATCATTGGCGGCAGCGCGCTCTGGACCTGGCTCACGCTGTCGTGGGCGTACGCCGATGGCGAGCGCGCCGGCGTACTGCAGAAATTCGTGCATCGCGGCTGGATTTGCAAAACTCAGGAGGGAGAGATCGCCCTGTATTACGGCGGCGGCCAGTACATGGGGGCCGGTGTCTCGCCGCAACTGTGGGACTTCAGCGTCCGCGACCCAGCGGTCGCGGCGCAATTGACCAAAGCCGTAGGCCGTCGCGTACAACTGCACTACACCGAGCATCCCGGCATTCCCACCAACTGCTTTGCGGACACGCGATACTTGGTGGATCGGGTCACCATTACGGACAATGAGCCCGGTGCCGTTCCCGGGCCAGTGACACCCGGTGCATCGGTACCGGCGCCACCCATGCCGCCGCCCAGCCCGCCGGCGAGCGCTGCGGTTCCGAATTAGGAAAATTGTCGCCGCGAGCGCGCCA
>Ga0302319_10023171_pt1 | contig 11106 bp, 7 predicted proteins | sample Bog_T0_2_FD_203319 | JGI IMG/M metagenome (GOLD analysis project Ga0302319, IMG submission 203319) | Peat permafrost microbial communities from Stordalen Mire near Abisko, Sweden - Bog_T0_2 | ecosystem: Environmental > Terrestrial > Soil > Wetlands > Peat | place: Sweden: Abisko, Stordalen Mire...
GACGGTGTTGCCTTCGCGCCGCATTTTTTCGATGAGGCGGATCATTTTCTCCGCCGATTTCACGTCGGGGCAGCGGACGATGTTGGATTCAACGTCGCTCGATTTTACTTTGTCCGGGTTCACGTCCACGATGAGCCGCTGGACTTGTTTGACGTAGGCCAGGATTTCGACGCCGAATTTCTCGCGCAGAATTTTTTTTGCGATCGCGCCGGCGGCAACACGGCCAACGGTTTCGCGGGCGCTGGCGCGGCCGCCGCCCTCCCAGGCGCGGATGCCGTATTTGGCGAAGTAGGTGAAGTCGGCGTGCGACGGGCGGAACTTTGTTTTCATTTCCGCGTAAGCTTCCGGCCGCGCGTCCTCGTTTTTGACCCAGAGACAAATCGGCGTGCCGAGCGTTTTGCCGTCGAACGTGCCGGAGAGGATTTGCACCGTGTCCGATTCCTTGCGCGGCGTGACGATTTTGGACTGGCCGGGCCGGCGGCGATCCAGATCCGGCTGGATGTCCGCCTCGGAAAGTTTCAGGCGCGGCGGGCAACCATCCACGACCACGCCCACGCCGCCGCCGTGGGATTCGCCCCATGTCGTGATGCGGAACAGTTGGCCGAAACTGCTTGCCATGCCGCGATGATGCGAAATTCCAGCCGCGCGGTCAAATGCAGCGTGAGGGAGCTATAATCTCCAATCCGAGCGAGGCCGCTTCACGGATAAGGATAGATCGTCTGGTAAAAGTTGATCCAGTCTGGCTTTTGTGCGGCAGAAATGGCGCCTGGGAAAGGTTCCTTTTCCCCCTCGTTGAAAACTGCCAGCCCCACATGTCCATCTGCGAACGATAATGTGCATGAGGTTCCACCGTGACGGATGCTGGGCGAGTTTTGATACCCCGTCGGGTCGGGGCCGGTCCCCTGATAATTGTCAATTGCCAGATAGCCGTCGTCAATGGTTTGCAATGACTCGTCAACAAAAACCGATGCGTTGGCCGGGACGGGGTTTTTTATGCCGCTCGTCTTCAGAATCTGCCCATCCGGCAAACTGGGAGAGTTCATCAGCGTCTCATTCTTGTTGCCCAACCGGGAAGTAATGGAACAGGTTCTCACATAAAGAGCGCCATCCAAACCAGTAGGCGTCGGGCCTTGTGCGGAAGGGCATTTGTAAATCCCATATGCTTTGTTGTAGTTCCAAAGCAGTCCGGTGGATAAAGCCAGCAAATTTGTGGCTCCCGCCGGGGTGTTTTCATCTCCGATGCTTGCATTGATCCATGCATTTACATCATGGGTGTTATTGAGCGGCACTATGTCTTGGTTGTCGTCAGGATACATCTGCCAGCAGATTTGCAACTGCTTCATGTTGCTCAAGCACGTAGCCTGTTGGGCCCTTAGCTTCGCTTTGGCCAGCGCGGGCAGAAGCATCGCCGCCAGGATGGCAATGATGGCGATGACCACCAGCAGTTCAATCAACGTAAAGCCCGGCTTTTCGGCCCTTGGGCTTGCTTTGTAAGCAGAACATTCCATTGGCAATATTTTCATGTTATGTGTTGGTCCTTGGCCACCGCCCAAGCAACGCACTATCTGCCCGCTTTGTTGCGCAGCGGCCAATTGTTTAATTAGTGAATTTAACTATATGTATTCATTTTCAGCCGGGAAGTCAAGAAATATTTTGATTCCCGTCGGCCGGGGGGCACCCAGGCCGCCGACCGCCGGATTTCCCGAAACTTGCCGCTTGAAACTTGAAACTTGAAACTTGAAACTGCTCCAGATGAACCGGATTGTTGAAAAGTTCGCCGCGTTGAAACGCGGTCGCAAAAAAGGCCTCATCGTCTATATCGGCGCGGGTGACCCGAATCTGGAAGCCACGCGGCAGCTTGCGCTGGCCTTTGACCAGGCGGGTGTGGATGTTTTGGAACTCGGCGTGCCGTTCAGCGACCCGCTCGCCGACGGCCTCGTGAACCAGCTCGCCGCGCAACGCGGCCTTGAATCCGGCACCACGCCGCCGAAGCTTTTGGAAACAATTGCCGCCATCCGCAAGCAATTGCAAATTCCCATCGTCCTCTACATTTATTTCAACCTCATCCATCGCGTCGGCCTTGAAAAATTCATCGCCGACGCCGCGAGTGCCGGCGTGGACGGCTTGCTGGTTTTGGATTTGCCGCCGGAGGAATCGGACAATTACGAGGCGCTGATGAAGCGGGCCGGCCTGTGCCACATTTATCTGGTTTCGCCAACGACGCCGGAAGACCGCATGGAATTCATCGTCAAGCGCGGCAGCGGATTTATTTATTACATTTCCCGCGAAGGCGTCACCGGAATGCAGACGAGCGTCGCCACGAATCTCGCGTCGCAAGTCGCCAAAATTCGGGCGCACACGAATTTGCCCGTCGCCGTCGGCTTTGGAATATCGAATCCGGCGCAGGCCAAAGCCGTCGCGTCGGCAGCGGACGGTTGCGTGGTCGGCAGCGCGGTGGTGAACCAGATTGCCGAACACGGCCAATCGCCGGAACTCGTCGCCAAAGTCGGCGCGTTTGTGAAGGCACTTGGCGCAGCGGTCAAAGCGGTGTAATTTTGAGCCATGACGAAACCCATCACACTTGATGTTTCGGAAGACGCCGTGCGGCTGTTCGGCGGCGACGACTCGCGTTTTGCGCGCGAAATGTATGAGACGGCTGTGGTGACGTGGTATGACGAAGGCCGCATCTCCTCCGGCAAAGGGGCGGAACTGCTCGGCATCGCCCGCGCGGAATTTCTTGATTTGCTTTTCCGCCACCAGGTTTCACCGTTCCAATACTCTCCCGAAGAACTGGCCACTGAATTAAAAGGTGTCTGAATCCTGGGTCATCAACGCTTCGCCGGTCATCCTGCTGGCAAAGGTGGGACTGATTCGGCATATTCCAAGATTGGTTCAAACTTTGGTCATTCCGCAGCCAGTGGTGACAGAAATTTTAAGTTTTCGAGACAAAGATGCCGCCGCCATCTGGCTGGAAGGAACCGGAAGGACATTTATTCAACCGCCGGTCGCAGAATTGAAGCAATTGTCCTCTTCGGGAATGGGTTCAGGCGAACGCGCCGTAATTTCATTTGCGGCGGAAATTTCCGGTTTCGTCGCCGTGCTGGACGACCTTGAGGCGCGCGTCATTGCTCGTCGTCTTGGAATTAAAACTCTGGGAACTGTCGGCGTCGTTTTGCGATTAAAAAAAACTGGATTGATTGCCGAAGCGAAATCGCACTTGCAACAAATCCGAAAAGTCGGCGGCTACATGAGTGACGAATTATTCCATGAGGCGTTGCGACAAGTTGGAGAACAATTATGAAAACTGAACCCGACACTAAAAACCGTTTCGTCATCATCATGGCCGGGGGACGCGGCGAGCGTTTCTGGCCGTTGAGCCGCGAGAAGATGCCCAAGCAACTGCTCGCGCTGTTCGGCAAGAAATCCTTTTTGCAGGAGGCCGTCGAGCGCGTGCTGCCGCTCGTGCCGGCAAAAAACATCTTCGTCATCACCAACGAGGCGCAGTTGCCGGAAGTCCGCAAACAGCTTCCGAAAATTCCGAAGGCCAACCTCGTCGCCGAGCCGGTTGGTCGCGACACCTGCGCCGCCGTCACGCTCGGCGCGGCGCTCGTCGGCGCGCGTTCCACCACCGGCGTCATGGCCGTGCTGCCCGCCGATCATGTCATCCCCGACGAGAAAAAATTCCAGCAGGTTTTAAGCGACGCGTTTGACGTGGCCGCGCAGGGACAGGCGATTGTGACCATCGGCATCAAGCCCAGCGAACCGGCGACCGGCTACGGTTACATCCACACCGGCGCGGAATTGCCGACGCCGCCCGGCGCGAAGAAAACCAAGACGACATTTTACAAGGCGGAACGATTTGTCGAAAAGCCGGATTCCCAGAAGGCGCTGGAATATGTCAACAGCGGCCAATATCGCTGGAACGCCGGGATGTTCGTCTGGAGTTTCATCACCATCACGAACGGGCTGGAAAAGCACCAGCCGGAAATGTTCGCCGCTTGCCAGCGCTGGTTCAAGGTGGCCAACAATCCCGCCAAGCTCTCAAAGGTGCTGGCGAAGGAATATCCCGGCATCAAGAAAATCTCAATTGATTTTGCGCTCATGGAAAAAGCGCAGAACGTCATCGTGGCCGACGGCGCGTTTGAATGGGACGACCTCGGCGCGTTGCCGGCGCTGGCGCGGCATCTGAAACAGGACGCCGAGGGCAACGCCGCCGTGGCCGATTTCATCCACGTGGACGCCGCGCGGAACATCATTTACGACGCGCGGACAAAAAACCGCACGCCCATCGCCGTGGTCGGTTTGCGCGATTCCATACTGGTGCAGACGGACGACGCGGTGTTGCTGGCGCACAAAAGCCAGGCGCAGAAAATCAAGGAACTGGTCCGCAAACTCGGCGAGGATGCGCGGTTGAAAAAGCTGGTGTAGCCGCGGAGGCTGGTAGCCGCGCTTGTGAAAGCGCGGTGGGACGATTTGCCGATGAACAGACAAATGCGCATTCAGTCCGCGTTTTCACAAACGCGGCTACACCAGCACCTACTGCTTCCACAACGCGGTGGGACGACCGCCAAACTTCGCGCCCCAGCCCGTTTTTCCCGGCAAATAATAAGCGGTGGTGTTAGTGTCGCCGTAGAACGCAGACTCTCCAATGTTCGGGGCGTTGCCCTTAAAATAGATTCGTGCCAGCCGGGTGCAATGCAGGAACGCCCTGACCCCGATGCTGGTGACGCCGTCAGGGATTGTGATGCTGGTCATGTTGCAGCCGGCGAACGCCTCGTGTTCGATGCTGATGACGCCGTTGCCGATGGTGACGTTGTTCAGCCGGGTGCAGTCATAAAATGCACTGTCCCCGATGTTGGTCACACTGTTGGGGATTTTGACGTTGTTCAGCCTGGAGCACTCCAAGAAGGCTTGCTCCCCGATGCTGGTGACACCGTTGCCAATCGTGATGCTGGTCAAGTTGGTGCAATCAGAGAACGCGCTGTCCTGGATACTGGCGACGCCGTTGGCGATCACAACGTTTCTCAACCTGTCGCATCCGAAAAACGCCGCGTCCCCGATGCTGGCAACACAGCCCGGGATCGTGACGTTAGTCAGGCTGGTGCAAAGCGTGAACGCCTCGCCACCGAGGCTGGTCACATGGTCGCCAATCGTTACGCCGGTCAGTCCGCAGCAAGCAAACGCCCGCCGGCCGATGCTGGTGACAGTGTTGGGAATTGTGACGCTGGTCATGCCGCAACTGGAAAACACCTCGCGCCCGATATCGGTGACGCCTTTGCCGATTGCAAGGTTGGTCAGGCTGGAACAACTGGAAAACGCCCAATTCCCGATGTTGGTGACGCTGTCGGGAATCGTGATGCTCTTCAGGCTGGCGCATTCAGAGAACGCATAATCACCAATGTTGATGACCCCGTTGCCGATCTTGACGCTGGTAAGTTTGCTGCATCGCTGGAAAGCACGGTCACCGATGCTGGTGACGCTATCGGGAATTGTAACGCTGGTGAGTTTGTCAGCGACAAAGGACATCATATTCCCGATTGCGATGACAGAGAACGCAGAATTTCCGATGCCGGTGACCGGCAGGCCGTTGATCGTGCCGGGAATCGTCACCGCGCCGCCGGAACCGGTATAGCCCGAAATAGTGATCGTGCCGTTATTGGTCGTGCAACGGAATTGGGCTTGAACCGCAGCGGGCAGTGCCAGAAGCAGCAATACGGCCATCAGCCACGTCGAACCAGCGCTCGTTCCGATTAGAGCGGGTTTGGTTTTCATGGTTCTCATGATTCAGTTCTTTTACAAAAAATTGTCAGACGGGTGTAAAAGAATTGTAATAATTTCGCAAAACGCCAGCGGCATGATCTGCGTCATTGCGTTTCATGGCTTTTATTTTGGGCAACGTATAATTGCTCAAATTTTCCAGTCGCGGTCAATTCCAATTTCGTTTGCCACAAATCCGTTTCCGACCGCGGAGGCGTCTTTCAAAGGAACATCTTGCTGACAATCAAGGTTTCATATAACATCACCGGCACGCCGGCAGTCAGGCGATGGATTCAGCTTTGCGTTGGCTTGGGAGATGATTTAGAGTGCGCCGTTGTCCGCGTTGGGAAAGGAGTTCAGGCACTCTGCTTTCCCGGACACGAAAAGGAGAATCTTATGAAAATAAAGCAGGCGGTCTGTTCAATCATCATGGCAATTCCGATGACGCTCATGGCGCAAGAAGCGCCGGCCGTGATTCATCTCTGGACAAACGGCGCGCCCGGATTTGAATCGCGCAAGGACATTCCCGAAGCCGGCACCAGCGCCATGCTCAAGAGCGTGGACAATCCATCGTTGACGGTTTTTCTGCCGCCAAAGGAAAAGGCGACCGGCGCGGCGGTAATCGTTTGTCCCGGCGGCGGTTTTTTTCAACTGACCTTCGGCGCCGAGGGCGTTGACGCGGCGAAATTTCTAAACAGCATCGGCGTCGCGGCGTTCGTTCTTAAATACCGCCTGCCGCGCCTGACGAATTCCGTCTACACCATGGAAAGCCCGCATCAGGACGGCCTGCGCGCCATGCGCCTTGTCCGCAGCCGCGCGAGCGAATGGGGCATTGACCCAAACCGCCTCGGCATGGTGGGTTTTTCGGCGGGCGGTGAAGTCATCTCAATGACCGCTTTCGGCGACACGTCCGGCATCACCAACGCGCCCGACCCGATTGACCAGGCAAACGCGCGCCCGGATTACATTGTTGAAATCTACCCGGGCGGCGGCGGCATTCCGCAGGCGCTGCCCCCAAATGCGCCGCCCGCTTTTCTGCTCGTGGCCGATGACGATGACCACACCACTGCGGTCCTCAAATTGTTCACGCTGTATCGCGCCGAGAAAATTCCGGTGGAGGTTCACGTTTTCACCCGGGGCCAGCACGCCTTTGGCATGGGCAACCATTCCCGGCTGACGACCATCAAAGACTGGCCGGAACGGCTCGCCGACTGGATGGGCGACAACAACATCCTCAATCCCGCCGTGCCGGCGCAGGGCGTCAAATAATTTGCATCGGCAATTTGTGTGTGGAGTTCGACAAGGGTGCGATCAACGGCATGGGATTTTTGATGATAGAAAATTGAATTTCCTAAGGTGCTTTTTCGACCACGAGCATTTCTATGGGCATATTCGTGGGAACAAGTTCGAGGCCGAGTTGGTCGAGCACGGCTTTTTTGAAAGAATCTTTTCGGGAGGCATCATTTTTTCGCTCCCATTTGAGTTCAACGTCAAAATTATTGATAAGACCAGTCCGGTCGAGAACAGGGATCCCCAATTCGTTTTCGCATAAATGATCCAAGTCTATCAAGGGAGCAGCGCCGGAATGGAATTCCGCCGTTTCTCCAAGGTTCCACGATTGGTCTGCCTCGGATGCGGGCGTGCTGGCCTTCAGACCCGGCGCGTTGGGAGTTTTGACTTGAAGAAGCAGAACGTTTGTTTCCACTGTTACGACTCTTCCAACGACATCGAATTTCGCTTTTATCGCGTCTTTGAAGGCTTGGGTTGCACCCTTTGGCAAGCTATCAATGTAATCGTAACGTCCAGACGGCAATTTAGTCGCAAGAATCGTCCGGGCTTCGCTCCATGAGCCGTATGCGTCCATCACCATCATTTGGACGGAATACGCCATTGCGAGTCTCTTTACTTCATTCCCCGCCCCGCTTGTCGTCTCGGCGCTTCCGCCGCTGGTGGACACCGTAGGCCGAATTTCCATCAAGGGCGGCGCTTTGAGCAACACTTTGCCTTCAACGCCGTTATCAAAAATCTGCCACTGATACCCGGACATTTTTTCAATTTCCTTTACGGTGACGGTCGTTGTTCCCGCCGCCAGCAACACGCCCACGCCCACCGCAATTGCCATTTTCGCTTTTGTCCATGCCATAATTTTCAATGCTCCTTTCACGAGGGTTAAAATTGAACCGCTGGCCGCCGCGCCTTTGGCAATCGCCGCCGCAGTCACGGATTTTGCCAGTGCCACGGGGGAGGCTTGAACGGAATTGGCGGAAATCTGCTCGGCAATTACAGCCGTGGTTGAATCAATGCCGCGCTTCGAGAAAAACTTCCGCAGCTTTTCCAAGGCGCGGTTCACGCGCATCCGGGCGGTGTCCTCACTCGCTCCCAATGCCAGCCCAACTTCCGAGAAATTCTTGTTTTCAAAATAGCGCAACACCAGGGCGTCGTGATCCTTGCGATTTAGCTTTTCCATGGCCGCATCCAGCAGCGGGGCGATTTGCATCCAAGTTTCAGATGGCGGTTTGTTTAGAGTGGATTGCATATAAGCCTCCTGTTCACGTTGCTGGCGACGCCATTCGCCGCGCAATGCCCTGCAACTGACGTAGCGCGTCACGCGGCAGAGCCAGCCCGACAAAATTGTATTGTCGCCCAGTGTGCCGGCCTTGCGCGCGAGAATGATGAAGACCGCCTGGGTGACATCCTCGGCCAGATGCGGGTCACGCACCTGCCGCAGGGCCACGGAATGGACGAGATTGACATGGCATTCCACCAGCGAGGCGAAAGCGGATTCGGAATGGCTCCGGGCATACTCTCGCAGCAGCGTCAGGTCGTCGTTCGGCATTTCAACGGTATATCCCCGCCCACTCGAAAAGCGAACAGATTATTTTGCATCGAAATTCAAAAGCAGCGGAGGGCCGCCGCACTCCAGGCCGCCGGCGCGGAGGCATTGCATTATTTCAACCACCGGAATCTACGGTGTTTCGTCCACTTTCCATTCCGTGCCGATTTTTTTGATGGTCATTTCATCGCTGTCACCGCCTTGGACCGCGCCACCCTCCGTGGCAATCTTGAAAACAATCTCGTCGGCGGCAATCGCATTTATCCCCAAAATCCGGTAGCCCGAAATTTTCTTTAATGCCGGCGCGGCTTCTTTGATGGCCTGTTCGATGGGTTCGCCGGCATCTTGCAGCGCGCTAGTTGTCATGCTGGCTTCAAAGTTTTTTGCGTCCTGCTTGTTTATCGCCCAGAAATATGTTTGCAGCGCGGCTTCGGGCGAAGCATATCCGGCAAATGCCCAGGATGTTTTGGGATAATCAACCTGCCTGGGCATGACTGGCGGCGGGTTGGTTTCGAAGAAATGAAGTGGTATTTCGTCCACTTTCCATGCCGTTCCAACGGCCCTGGTTGTCACGATGTCGCTTTGGTTCACCCCGCCATTGATCGCAATCTTGAAATCAAAATCGAAGGCGTTCGTCCCCAAAATCCGGTATCCCGCAATGTTCTTTAACATCGGAGCCAACTTCGTGAAGACTTCGTTCTCGGTCTCACTGGCTTCTTGCAATGTCTTTCTGAAATCTTCCTGCGATCCCGGCGTCATGCTGGCTTCCAAGTTCGTTGTGTCCTCCTTGTTTAGCGCCCAGAAGAAAGTTTCAAGAGCGGCTTTGGGCGAAGCATAACCGGCAAATGCCCAGGTTTCCTTTGGAAAATCAACCTGTCCGGGCAGCACTGGCTGCGGCTTGGCTTCAAGAGCATTTGCGGGCAATGCGGAAATGAACGAAATCGAAGAAGGCGTCTTGGATTCCACAACAATCAGCATTTCAATCGGCATATTGGTGGGAACCAGTTCGAGGCCAAGCTGGTCGAGCAGGACTTTTTTCAGCGAATCTTCGTCGTGCGCCTCCCATTTTATGTCAATGTCGTATTTATCGGTCAGTCCCGTTAAGTCAATGACAGGCCGTTTGAAAGGCGTTTGTTCAAGAAATGACCCCAAATCAGAAATCGAAAGATTGGTGGCGCAATATACGGTGTCGCCCCATTGCTGTCTCCAGCCCGGAGTTGTCGTTGTGCTGATTTTCAAATCCGGCGCGTCCGCATTTTTCACTTGGAGCAAAAGGACATTCGTCCTGACCATTTCGGGGTGTCCGCGCAAACCGAGCGTCTGTTCAATTTCGTCTTGAAAAGCTATTCGCGAACAATTTGGCAAAGTAGCCATGAAGTCGAAATTGGTGTCCGGCAAGTTATTTGGGAGAACCATGCGGGTTGGCTCAAATCCGTAGGCCATCTGCAATATCGAAACCAGCGTTGTATCACGACCGATTCCCTCCACATGGTTTGTATTTGGCCAGTTTAACCATGTGGAACCTCCAGTTTGATATGGGAAATGTGTCGCCTGAACGGATAACACCGCCGGGGCTTTGGTTAAAGTCAGGCTAGAGTTAAGGTTTTCCTTGGCCAAATAAGTGTCCATTACGGAATCCGTCACCCATGATGTTTCCCTGCGCGGCTTTTCGTTTTGTGGCTTTTCTTTTTTCGGACTGAAATCTTTGATCGCCACAGTTGCGGTGCCTGCCGCCAAAATGACAACCGCTGTCGTTACGACCGCCATTTTTACTTTTGCCCATGCCATAAGTTTCAACGCTCCTTTCACAAGAATTAATATTGAACCACCCGCCGCCGCGCCCTTGGCCACCGCGATGGCCGTCACGGCCTTTGCCAGCGCCACGGGCGCGGCTTGGACGGAATTGGCGGAAATCGCCGCCGTCAAAACCGCCGCCGGGAAAATAATTCCGCGTTTCGTGAAAAATGCCCGCAATTTTTCCACCGCGCGATGCACCCGCTTTTGCGCCGCCGTTTCATTCACCTTCAACGCCGCCGCGATTTCGCGCAGGTTTTTATTCTTGAAAAAACGCAGCAACACGGCGTCGCGGTCTTTTTTTCCCAGCCGCGCCATGGCCTCGTCGAGCAGCGGCGCGAGTTGATTCCAGGTTGAAGCGTCGGCGGATTCCTGAAGTGTGGATTGCATATAAGCCTCCTGTTCGCGAAATTGGCGGCGGCGTTCCCCGCGCCGGAAGCTCAACGCCGTCAGCCGCGTGGTTTCGTAAAGCCAGCTTTCCAGAATGGTGTCCGGGCGCAGGCCGGCGGCTTTGCGGGCGAGGATGACGAAGACGGCCTGGGTGATTTCCTCGGCGTGGGCGGCAATCCCGACGTGCCGGAGCGCCGCCGAATACACCAGGCTGACGTGACGTTGAACGAGCGCGGCAAAGGCGACTTCCGAGCCTTGCCGGTCGTAATCCCGCAGCAGTTCCATGTCGCCCGTGTCGTGCATCTGACTATTTATTGCCGATGGACGCGAAA
>Ga0302319_10023173_pt1 | contig 11106 bp, 8 predicted proteins | sample Bog_T0_2_FD_203319 | JGI IMG/M metagenome (GOLD analysis project Ga0302319, IMG submission 203319) | Peat permafrost microbial communities from Stordalen Mire near Abisko, Sweden - Bog_T0_2 | ecosystem: Environmental > Terrestrial > Soil > Wetlands > Peat | place: Sweden: Abisko, Stordalen Mire...
ATATCGAAAAAACTCGATAGAGCCCTTCAAGAGATGCACGCAGGTCCGGTGTCGTGTTCATTCTCCAATTATCGCTTCCAAGGTGGCCATTCGTGAATCGAGAGTGAATAACCGGCTAACCGTCAGTAACTCTTCCGTCAACAACCGGAGCCGCCGATGCGCCCCTTTTGCGCCAGCCCCTCAACCCCGGACAAAACCCCAGCGCCTCGACAAAATTCTTTCTCAAACTTTGCAGTTTAATTCCCCTCAAGCGCGCACAATGGATTCATGGCCCTACCAAATGGCCCGCTGACTTGCTGACTCGCCATACCAGAAGAGCAAGTCATGACACTGCACCCCCTACCCCCCTCCCTCTTTCGCTGACAGCAAAGGACTTAGCCGGAAGCACCCAAAAGACCCCCTGAAAACAAACAACTTACAATAGAGGGTCCGTCGCAAGTCACCCAAATTGCACAAAAATCGAAGCAGTTTTTCCCGCCTTTTACCCAGATCCAACCGCATTCGTCCCGTGAAAACGCCGCTTCCCGAACCGCTGAACAGCCCAATCACGCGCATGCTAGTATCAGCTTGAGGTGCGGGCAAGCACGCGCCGGAAGCGAACTCTCCTGAGATATTTGAGGATTTCAGCCGGCGATGTCTTTTGCGCTTATTTCGGAAGCTGTCACAAGAGGCATCCCGAGCTCCAATCAGCGATTGCAAAGGCGTCGCGTCCCAATCGCCGCCGGCAGCCTTGCCGCTCTCCTTCTCGCCGCGGGCGTTATCGCCCAACAGCCTCCTCAATTCGACGATCTTGCCCGCCAGGCCGCCGCCGCGCGCGACCACGGCGACCTGCCTCAGGCTATCGCCCTTTACAACCAGGCCGAACAGCTCAAGCCAGACTGGACAGAAGGCTGGTTCTACCTGGGCCTGCTGCAATACAGCACCAACGCCTACCCGGCAGCCATTGACGCCTTCAACCACCTGCTTCAGTTGCAGCACGGAGCGCCGCCGGCGCTTGCCCTTCGCGGCCTCTGCGAGTTTGAGACCGCTGCCTACGACGACGCCCTGCGCGACCTCGAAGAGGCAGTAAAAGAAGGCGCCGCCAACCAGCCGCGCAATGAGCAGATCATCCGCTACCACCTGGCCCAGCTGCTCACCCGCGCCAGCCGCTTTCAGGATGCGCAGGAGCAGTACCAGTTCTTCGCCGCTGCGCACCTCGACGACGCCGATCTCCAGGTGGGCCTCGGTCTTGCCGGCCTGCGAGTCCCGCTGCTCAGCAAGGACACACCCTCGTCCAACCGGCCCCTCTACCAGGCCGCAGGCGCTGCCGGCTTCTCCCTGCTGGCTGGAGACACCCAGGAAGCCGACACCCAGTTCCGCCAGCTCTTCACGCGCTTTCCCAGCGCAAAAGGCCTGCATTTTTTCTATGGATTCCTGCTCTTCCCGCACTCCCCCGAGCTGGCCATCGACCAGTTCCGCGCCGAGGTTTCCCTGGCTCCCGAGAATCTTGAAGCCCACGCCATGCTCGCCTTTACGCTGATGATTGACGGCCGCTACGCCGAAGCCGAGCCCGAAGCCCAGCACGTCCTCGCCGTCACGCCAGACATGGAACTCGCCCAGCTCGCTCTCGGCCGGTCCCTCGCCGAAACCGGAGACATCCAGCACGCAACGGAAGTGTTGAACGCGATCCTCAAGCGCGATCCCGACAACCTGGAAGCCCACATGGGCCTGGCCACCATCTACACTCGCACCGGAAACAGGGAGGAGGCCCTTCGTGAGCACCAGCTCTGCCGCTCGCTGGCAAAGTAGCGCCTCCCGTCTGCTTGCAAGCGCCGCCGTAGCCGCGCTGGCCGGTTTCCTGTGCGCGCCTCCCGCCGACCGGCCGGCTCTGGCACAATCCGCCGCGGCGCAAAAGCAGACCTGCGCCACCTGCCACGTCGGCGTCGCCACGTCTTACTCCCACGCCCCCATGCGCCACGCCATGGATTTGCCCGGCGCCAATCCCGTTCTCGAAACCCACCCCAGCCTGACCACGCAGATCGGCCAATACTCCTACTCGGTTCAAACCAAAGACGGCAAGAGCACCTACTCCGTGACCGACGGCGCAGACACCATGACCCTGCCCATCCGCTGGATCTTCGGCATCCACTCCCAGACTTGGGTCCTCGAGAAGGACGGCCATCTCTACGAGAGCTACGTCAGCTACTTTCCCCGCGACAACGGCCTCGGCATCACCCCCGGCGACACCAGAATCACCCCCACCAACCTGACCGAAGCCATGGGCCGCAAGATCTCCACCTGGGAGACGCTGCAGTGCTTCACCTGCCATGCCTCCGGCGCGGTCTCCGGCGTCAAGCTGACCCTCGATACGCTTCGCCCCGGCCTGGATTGCGAGCGCTGCCACATCGGCTCCGAGCAGCACATGACTGACGCCCAGCACGACAACTTCAGCACCCTCCCCAAGTCGCTCAAGAAGATGACTTCGGAAGATGTATCGAACTTCTGCGGCCAGTGCCATCGCACCTGGGACACGGTGATGCGCAACCACTGGAAGGGTCCGGCTTTTGTACGCTTCCAGCCCTACCGCCTCGAGAGCAGCAAGTGCTTCATCGGCACCGACCCGCGCATCAGCTGCCTCGCCTGCCACAACCCCCACGAGCAGCTCAAGCACGATGCAGCGTTCTACGACGCAAAGTGCCTGGCCTGCCACAGCGAGACCAAACCCGCCGCATCCGCCGCGGCAACCATGTACAAAGCCTGCCCTGTAGCCAAGGCCAACTGCACCAGCTGCCACATGCCCAAGGTGGAACTCCCCGGCGGCCACGCGCCGTTTACCGACCACTGGATCCGGATCACGCATCCCGGGGACCCGTATCCCGGCTGAAGATAAAGTCCAGCCGTCCGTCGCAGTTATCACGACTCGGTTAAACCTTCACAAAGATCTTCTTCCGATACATGATCCAGACCGGAATAAAGCAGTAAGCCAGCGTGAAGAATGAGAACGCGAACGCCGCCCAGCCCGGCGGCGGCATGTGAATAAACACATGATCGGCCAGCCACGCTGCGGGATTCGTCGCCTTGCCATGCGCTGTAAAGTGAATGCGCTCCAATATCCCCGGCACAATCTCGCTGAACATGTAAGCCGTGATGGAGTTCGCGCCCAGGACCAGCCACGGGTACACCAGCGCCTTGCTCTGTCCGCGTCCCCATCCCCACACATCCATCACCCAGTAAGACAGCGTCAGCACCGTCAGCGAATAACCCGCAGCCACCAGCACAAACGAGCTCGTCCACATGTTCTTGTTCAGCGGAAACTCCAGCGACCACAGATATCCCAGCGCCAGGCAAACCGCCGCCGCCCTCGCCAGGCCCGCCGCGGTGGACTTGGCCGCCCGCTGGCCGCGCAGCCACACACCGGTCAACAGCCCAAGCAGCGCCGTCCCCACCGCAGGCAGATCGCTCAGCAGCCCCTCCGGGTCCCGCGTGTTATGCGGGTCCGGGCCGTTCCAATCCAGATACAAATGGTGCGGCATCACCAGCCGGTCCAGCCAGCTCACCAGGTTGTTCCGCATATCCATGAACTGGACGTCTCGCCCCGGCATCCCAATCCCCGGAATCGGAACCCACCGCACCAGCACCCAATACCCCACCAGCGCCACAACCAGCGCCGCAACCTTCGTCCACACCCGCTGATCCCAGATGTAAAACAGCCCCACAATCAGGTAGCAAACTGCAATCCTCTGCAACACGCCGTAGACCCGCATGTGCGCCATCTCAAAAAAGGGAAATCCGTTCACCACCATGCCCAGCAGAAACAGAATCACCGCCCGCTTCACGGTGTGCCACGCCAACTCTCTGCGCGTAGCGCCCTTCTTCATGCGCGCATGAAACGCATACACAATCGACGCGCCCACCACAAACACAAACGTCGGAAACACCAAGTCCGTCGCGGTCAGCCCATTCCAGGGCTTGTGGTTCATAAAGCCCCACGAGCCGGGTCCGCCGTTGTTGTTGACCATGATCATGAAAGCGATAGTGATGCCGCGCAGCACGTCCAGCGAAAGCAGCCGCTGCATGGGAGTCTGAATAGTTGCGGGGTTTGTCATTCCTCTTTTGTTCTCCGTTAGCCAGTGATCCAGGGATGCTCAATACCCTACGCGTTCAGCCCACGGTTCGCCAACCCCTTTCCCCGCAATCCAGCTCCTGGCGCGCAAGCGCCGTCTGACGCACCGCAAGTGCTACACTCCCAGTTTCAGGGAAATACTCTAAAATTCTCATTCCGCACTTATGGAGGCAATCCATGCCCGAATTTCAGCCTTTCGTTCCAGCCAGCGAGAACCGACCCGAGTTCACCTTCCGCGCCATCCTGCTCGGCTGCATCTTCGGCATCATCTTCGGAGCCGTCACGGTCTACGTCGGCCTCCGCGCCGGACTCACAGTAGCCGCCTCCATCCCCATAGCCGTCCTCTCCATCAGCATCCTCCGCGCCTTCGGCCGTGCCTCCATCCTTGAGAACAACATCGTACAGACCACCGGCAACGCCGGCCAATCCATCGCCTCGGGAGTCATCTTCACCCTCCCCGCGCTGGTCTTTCTCGGCTTCGATCTCGAGTACTGGCGCATCTTCATCCTCGCCCTCATCGGCGGATGGCTCGGCGTACTCTTCATGATTCCCCTCCGCCGCCAGCTCATCGTTCAGGAGCACGACAACCTGCCCTACCCCGAAGGCACCGCCTGCGCTGACGTGCTCATCTCCGGCGAGCGCGGCGGCTCCCTCGCCAGCCGCGTCTTTCTCGGCCTCGGCCTCGGCAGCCTCTATACTCTCTTCCAGAATGCAAATCTCTTCAAGGCTTGGCCCGATACCCCCGGCTACGAGCCCGACTTCGGTTCCGACCACATCCTCAAGGGATCAGCCATCAACGCAGCAGCCACGTCGGAGTATCTCGGCGTAGGGTACATCATCGGCTCCAAAGTTGCCGGCGTCATCTTCGCCGGAGGCGTCTTCTCATGGCTGGTCGTCATGCCGCTCCTTTACTTCTTCGGCAAAGGCCTCAGCACACCCGTTTACCCCGGCCATGTCCCCATCGCGCAGATGGGCCCCAGCGACCTCTGGGCAACGTACATCAAGCCCATGGGCGCGGGCGCCGTCGCCGCCGCAGGACTCATCACGCTTTTCAAAACGCTGCCCACCATCTTCAGCGCGCTCGGCGCAGGCGTGCGCAACATTCGCGCCGGCAAGGACGCGGCAAAGGCCAAGCCCATCCGCACGGAAGACGACCTCTCCATGGGCGTCGTCCTCATCGGCTCGCTCGTCATCGTCGCTCTCATGTTTATCTTCCTCGAGTTCAAGCCCGTCCCCGGCGCCTTTGTCGGATGGGCCGCCAACCTCGCCGCCTCTCTCCTGGTCGTTGTCTTCGGATTCCTCTTCGTCACCGTCAGCTCCCGAATCGTTGGCCTCGTCGGATCCTCGGCCAGCCCCGTCTCCGGCATGACCATCGCCACCCTCATGGCCACCTGCGCCGTCTTCCTGGTCATGGGCTGGACCCTCCCGGCCTACGGAGCCCTCGCCATCACCATCGGCGGCGTCGTCTGCATCGCCGCCTCCAACTCCGGAGACACCTCTCAGGACCTTAAAACCGGCTACATCATCGGAGCCACCCCGCGCCTCCAGCAGCTCGCCCTCATGATCGGCGTCGTCGTTTCCACCTTCGTCATCGGCGGCACGCTTTACGTCATGAACACCGGCCTGCAGGAGTTCCACGCCGCCCCGCAAACCTGGGACATCAACGCCTCCCACGCCGGCGTCACCATCCAGTCCGACACGCAGAAGCTCCCCGAAAAAATCCTCGTCGTCGCCGCCGACAAATCCACCACCCCGCACACCCGCACCGAATACACCATCCTCAACGCCATCGGCTCCTCTGAGCTGCAAGACGGCAAATACCTCTATTCCCCCGCCAGCCATCAGATCGAGGTCCACTGGATTCAGGGCATCGGCAGCGCCGCCGCGCCCGCCCCGCAAGCCAGGCTCATGGCCACCGTCATCAACGGCATTCTCAACCGCAAGCTTCCCTGGGGACTGGTCCTGATCGGCGTAGCCCTTGTCATCGCCGTCGAGCTTCTCGGCATCCGCTCCCTCACCTTTGCTGTCGGCTTCTATCTGCCCATCGGAACAACGCTGCCCATCTTCTGTGGCGGCCTGGTCCGCTGGCTTGTCGATGCCGCCGTCAAAAAAGCCGGCGGCGATACATCCGATGTCGACAGCGAAATCTCCCCCGGCTCCCTCTTTGCATCGGGCCTAATCGCCGCCGGCGGTTTGGTAGGCCTCTTCGGCGTAGCCCTCAAAGCCGTAGAAGCCACCTACATGGACAACCGCGACATCCTAAACCTGCCGCACACGTTCCTGGACAACAACTACGTAAGCGTCCTAGCCTTCGCCGCCCTGGCCTTCTCCCTCTACTACTTTGCCCGCAAGCCGCTGAAGAAGTAGTCAGAGCGACCGCCACCACCCTGCTTTGTGTCAGGGCACGACTTCAGTCGTGCCGCAATTGCCAAGAAAGACGAGGGGTTTTAACCCCTGAGGGATTATGGCGAGTGCCCTGCCTTCGGCGTGTCTTATTTTTTGCCGAAGGTGGGATTTTCATATTGAATGCTCCTCATTTTCCTTACAAATTCGCCAAGCTCCAGCTATCTCCAGGGGAGAGTAATGTTCCACTACACCTTCCGGCATAGTCTCTCCAACTTCTTCCTAACACCGTCGCATTCCGAACCGACAAGTCCCACCTTTGATTGCCGTCTAAACCCGGAGCGGTTCATCTTCCCTGCATCCAGAGCCATGATTGCGTGTTCCTTTGCGGCCGCTCGATCCTCGCGTTCGGCTTTAATAAGAGCGAACGCCCCGTGCCAAACAAACACGAGTTTGGGGAAAATCAAATCCGTCTTATTCTCGGCCAAGACCCGCAAAGCCTCATCGAATTCGGATTTCAGGCAACGATCCGCAACGAGTAGCACAAACTCGCTCCACGCTGTCGTCCTGTAGCCGGGGTGCTGACGCTCCGCCGCTAGCGCCTTTTTGAAGGAACTGATTGCTTCGCTTGATTCCCCCAGCGCGAGATGCGCATTGGCTGATGCAAGATGCGCATCTGCGAGGAAGAAGTCCTCCCCCAGCGCAAAGAACTTATCTATCAATGCCAAAGTGACCCTAGGATGCGATTCCGCCAAGTAATAGGCCTGAAGCTTCAAATACTGTGCCTTATCCCTCGCTCGGCGTAGTCTCTCAAAGAACTTAGCCTCAATCTCGGGATTCCACTCTGTGTTGCGAAACCATTCGTTGTTTGCCCACTCCTTGTTTGCCATCGCAGCGTACGTCCTTGACCGAAATTCTAACCTACGCGAAACTGACCGGGCTCGTACCTACGCCGCCACCCGCAGCCTCACCCCTTCAAACTCCTGAAAGCATGCAATCACATTGAACAAATTCCCCGCCCTCGGATTCCCCTTCGGCCCGAACATCTGGTGCAGCGTCTTCACAGGATCCCGGTATTCTCCGCCAGCGCCGCTCAAAGGTCGAACCGTGCATCGAATTCCCGCTTGCCGTGCACGACACGTAGAATGAACACGTCCGGACCTTGAACCTCGTACACAATCACAAATTCACCCGCAGGAAAACCTCGCACGCCGGCTCCGAAATCACGCTCGCGGGATCGACCGCCTGAGGAAACCCGGCCAGAAAGAAGAACTTGTCTGTGATGGAATCAACCAGCCGGGAAGCGATATCCATGCTTCCACTATCAACCGCGACGTAGAACCAAATATCGTCCAGATCGGTCTCGGCTTGTGGCGCAACAAGGTGCGCCATCAGCTAGCTTTCGCTAGCTTCGCTGCCAGTCGAGCGCGTCCGCGCTCTTTTACATCAGCGGAGAGTTGCCTCATAGACACCTCTGTGATCTCTCGCCCTTCGCCGCGCGCCAGGGAAGAGCGTGCCTCGTCAAGCGTTGCACGAAACGCGATCCGCTGACGCTCTCGCTCTTCCCACAAGGCAAGAGCCTCCCGCACCGCGTCTTCCTCGCTGTGAAGTCGACCAGCCTCCACAGCAATCCTGGCGAACGCCCTCTGATCGGACGTAAGTTGCACTTCCATCGCTTCGACCCCTTTCCACAGATTACGGCAAACCGCCATAGAAAACCAATGACGGGGTGAATGCACTGCGAAACTGGTCGCCAGTTCAAGTCAGCCCTACGCCACCACCTGCAACCTCACCCCTTCAAACTCCTGTAAGCAAGCCAGAGTATTGAACAGATTCGCCGCCGTCGGGTTCCCCTTCTGCCCGAATATCTGATGCTGCGTCTTCGCAGGAATCCGGTCTTCTCCGCAAGCGCCGGAAAACCCGGGCCACCATTCGTGCTTCTTATACCCAGGAGGAACGTCCTCAATGAGAATCATCGTTTCAACCGTTTCCTGTCTGGCTCTATCTCTATGCTGCCTCACTGCTTCCGCACAAAAGGAGCACGCCGCCAAAGGTGCGCCCATGACCGACCAGAAATTCATCGACATGGCCGCGCAGACTGACATGCTGGAAGCCCACCTGGGCCAAATGGCCGCCGACCACGCCGAAAGTCAGGATGTTAAAGACTACGCCAGTATGCTGGTCTCCGATCACACTGCTGACTATCAGCAGCTCACCGCATTAGCGGCCAAGGGCGGCCTCACCATTCCCACCTCGATCGATGCTGCCCACAACAAAATGATCACTCCATTCGAAAACCTGAAGGGCGCCGCCTTCGACTCCCGCTACGCTCACGAGATGGTTGCAGGCCATACCGAGGCGATCGGGGTCTACACCAAAGAGTCCACCGGAGCTCAGAATGAAGACCTGAAGGCATACGCCGCGGCGACGCTCCCCACGCTGCAAAAGCACCTGGACCACGCCAAGGACCTCTCGAAGAAGCCCTCCACGAAATAGGTCGCAGTTCCGTGCTTCGTCTACCCATGCTACGCGCCATTCGCGATAGAATTGCCCCACCATGCTACGCAACCTCGCGGCTCTGTCGTTGCTATTCGCGACCTTCGGCGGAGCCGCGTCCGCTGCCCCCGACCAGTGGCTCCAGGTCAGCAGCCCCCACTTCACCGTCATCACCGACTCCAGCGACAAGCAGGGCCGCCACATTCTCGACCAGTTCGAGCGCATGCGCTGGCTCTTCCAGACGCTCTTCCCAAAGTCCAGGGTCGACCCGCCGCTGCCCATCGTCGTCATCGCCGTCAAAAACCAGAAAGGCTTTCAGGCGCTCGAGCCGGCGGTTTATCTCTCCCGGGGTCAGGTAAACCTCGAGGGCCTGTTTCTCAGCACCCAGGACCGGAACTACGTTCTGCTCCGTCTCGACACCGAAGACGAGCACCCCTACGCGACCATCTATCACGAGTACACCCACCTCCAGTTCCGCGATGCCTTCGAATGGATGCCCCTTTGGCTCAATGAAGGATTTGCCGAATTCGTTCAGAACACCGAGATCCGCAATAAGGATGTAATGCTCGGCGAGCCCAGCGTCGACGACATCCTCTACCTCCGCCAAAATCGCCTACTGCCCCTCGCCACCCTGTTCAAAGTCGACTTCACCTCGCCCTACTACCACGAGGAACAGAAAGCCTCCGTCTTCTACGCCGAGTCGTGGGCGCTCACCCATTACCTTGAAGTCACTGACCGCGAACGAGGCACGCACACGCTCCCCGACTACATCGCGCTTGTGCGCCAGCACCAGGATCCGGTCACCGCTGCGGAAACTGCCTTCGGCGACCTGAAGGAGCTGCAGTCCGCTCTGGAAAGCTACATCTCGGCCGGCAGCTACAAGCAATTCATGATCTCCAGTGCAGCCGCGCCGCTCGATGAAGCCGCCTACCAAACCAAGCCGCTCACCCAGCCCCAGGCTGACGCTGACCGCGCCGACTTTCTCGCCTACGTCCAGCGCACCGCCGATGCGCGCACCCTCCTCGATGCCGTGCTCAACGCCGACCCGGACAACGCCCAGGCGCATGAGACCATGGGGTTTCTCGCCGAACGCGCCGGGGACACCGACGCCGCCCGCAAGTGGTACGGAGAAGCCGCCAAACTCAACCCTGGCAACTTTCTCGATAATTACTACTACGCCACCCTGTCCATGCGCGCCGGAAGCGGGGAAAATGCCGGAGATATCGAAGCGGGTCTGCGCGCGTCCATCCGCCTCAACCCTGACTTTGCCCCCGCCTACGACCAGCTGGCCGGCTTGTTCGCCATGCACCACCAAAACCTCGATGAAGCCCATTTGCTCAATATCGACGCCATTGAACTGGCTCCGGGGGAACTGACCTATCGCATGAATGCGGCCACTGTCCTGATGACCATGGGCCGCTATGGCGATGCTGCCGCCGTTCTCCGTGCCGCGGCCAAGGTGCCAAAGAACCCTGGCGAGATCGCAATGCTGCAGAGCAGGTTGAAGCAGATTGAGTCGATTCAGGCTCTCGGAGTCGCGCCCAACGCCATGATTACCGCCCCACCCAAAGGCCAGGTTGACGTCCAAACCGCGGAGTCGGTCGTCGATGTGGTGAAAGAGCCGAAGCTTCCCACCGTGCCGGCCACCGGGCCAAAGCATCAGGCGTTGGGCGTCATTCGAGGCGTTCAGTGCAGTTACCCCGCCGAGATTGAGTTCCAGGTGGTCAACGAAAAGAAGACCGCTTCCCTCTACTCCAACAACTACCTCAAAATCGACCTCACCGTCCTGGGCTTCACCCCAACCGGCGACATGAACCCCTGCAAGGACTTTGAAGGCATGAAGGCCAAAGTGCAATATGCCGAGAGCTCAGACAAAACAGTCGATGGTCAGGTAGTTGCCGTCGAACTGCGAAAATGAGCGGGAAGGGGAATTTCCCTCCGGCCCGACACAGGAATCGCCGGCATCCGGCAGAAACCAGCCAAAAACTTTCTTTTCCAGATTTGCAGTCTATTTCGCCAAAAGGTGCACACTTAACCCTAATACTGTTCACTTAACGTTATTTGTGGCATTCTGTATGCGGTGAGGACAGGAGGCCACAGGTGGCGCGAACAGTTGCGGAGCTCCCTCCGGGTGCCCGGATCACGGACTACATCAGTCTTGGCGT
>Ga0302319_10023174_pt1 | contig 11106 bp, 10 predicted proteins | sample Bog_T0_2_FD_203319 | JGI IMG/M metagenome (GOLD analysis project Ga0302319, IMG submission 203319) | Peat permafrost microbial communities from Stordalen Mire near Abisko, Sweden - Bog_T0_2 | ecosystem: Environmental > Terrestrial > Soil > Wetlands > Peat | place: Sweden: Abisko, Stordalen Mire...
AGCAAGGCCAGGGGGCTCTGCCCCCTGGACCCCCGCTAAGGACAAGTCCTTAGAACCTCTATTTTAGTTGGGGTTTAGGGAGGGGGCGCACACGAACTGATCGTTCAATTCGCGGCGCCCCCTCCCTAAACCCCAACCAAGTAATGGGGTCTGGGGACTAGTCCCCAGCGGGGTCCAGGGGCAGAGCCCCTGGCCTTGCTTCCTTCCTACGCGCCCGAAACGCCCCCCGACTTGACCTCGCTCAACTCGCCATCGCCTTGGCGGCGGCGGCTTCGCCGCGTTGGGAGGCGATCAGGGCGGCCAGCAGGCCCAGGCCGGGGTTGGCGTGGCCGGTATCGGCCAGGGATTTCAGTTGTTCGTAGTACCAGCTCTGCGCACCGAAGCCGTTGATCACTTTGATGAGTTTGATCGGTGATTTTGGGCCGAGCCAGCCGGGGCCGACGCGGAGTTTGTCTTCCCAGCGGTCCAGCTCGGTGATTTCGCCGCGCAGGATTTTGCCGGGCGCGGCTGTATCGACGCAGAGGGGGCGGCCGAGGCCGACGAGGTCTACGCTGTCGTTGGCTACAGCGTCCGCCATGCCGGCGGTGGTGCGGAAGCCGCCGGTGACCATCAGTTTGGCGCGTGTCAGGGATTTGCGGATGTCGGGCGCAAATTTCTGGAAATAGGCTTCGCGGGCGCGGGTGCTGGCCGAGACGGAGGGATCGTAGACCGGTTCCAGGCCTTCCATTTTCATCATGCTGGGTTGTTCGTAGCTGCCACCGGAGATTTCGATCAGGTCCACGCCGGCGGCATCGAGCCATTTGACGACGTGCTGGCTGTCTTCGGCGGAAAAACCGCCGCGCTGAAAATCGGCCGAGTTTATTTTCACCGAAACGGGAAAATCATCGCCGACCGCGGCGCGGGTTTGTTTCACCGTTTCCATCAGCATGCGGGCGCGGCCCTCCAGGCTGCCGCCCCATTCGTCTTGCCGCGAATTGGCTTTCGGCGAAAGGAATTCGGAGAGCAGGTAGCCATGCGCGGCGTGAATCTGCACGCCGTCGAAACCAGTTGCCCGTGCTATTTTCGCGGCGTGGGCGAAACGGCCGATCAGCACTTCGATCTCTTCGCCGGTCAGCGGCACCGGCGTGCCGAACTGGCCGCCGGGCAGGGCTATGGCGATTGCCGAGGGCGCTTTCGGTGTTGGATTGATCAGTTTCGGCGTTTGCCGTCCGGCATGGGAAATCTGCATCCAGATATGGCTGCCGCCCACGCGGCCCGCGGTGGCAAAACGTTTCAGCGCCTCCAGCGCGGCGGCGTCCTCGCTGCCGTCGATGGCGACGTTGCCGGCGGCTTCTAGGTGTTTGCGGTCTATCTGCACATTGCCGGTCAGCAGCATGCCGGGGCAGCCTTCGCTCCACAGGCGGTAGAGGCGCTCGTGCCGCGCGGTGGGGCGGTTGCAGGTGTCGGCCAGGCGCTCGGTCATCGCGGCCTTGGCCAGGCGGTTCGGCAACACGGCGCCGCAGGGCAGCGCCAAAGGCTGTTTAAGAATACTCGGTGCGTCGCTGGACATTTGGATTTCCCTTTGGGCGTCAAACGAAGGTAATAACTTCCGATTTCGGCGCGCGCGCCGTCACCAGCGTGTTCACTGGTGCTGCCGGGTCTGGGTAGCCGATGGCCAGGCCGCAAAACAGCATCAGTTCCTCGGGCGCGCCGACGAACTCGGCCACGGTGCGCGGCCAGCGGCTCCAGGCTTCCTGTGCGCAGGTCGATAAACCGGCTTCCTGGAACAGCAGCATTGCCGATTGCAGCATCATGCCAAGATCGGACCATTGCGGCGGCCCCATAATGCGGTCGGTAAAGCAGAACGCCGCCGCTGGCGCGCCAAAGAACCGGTCGTTGTTCTGCAGCCAGGCCAGGCGCGAGAATTTTTCGGCGCGGGGAATGCCGAGCAGTTCGTACATCGCCTCGCCCACCTCGAAGCGGCGCGTGCGGTAGGGTTCCTTCAAATTGGCGGGGTACACCGCATAGTCCGGTGTCTCGCCGCCGGGGTTTTCCTGCATGCGGGTTTCGATGACGGCCCGGAAGCGCGTCATGCTTTCGCCGTGCAGCACATAAAGCCGCCAGGGCTGAAGATTGCCGCCGGAGGGGGCGCGCGTGGCGCGCGTAAGCACGTCGGCGATCAGCGCGGGTTCCACCGGTGCCGGCAGGAAGGCGCGCACCGATTTCCGCACCGCCACCGCTTCACTCACACTCATCGCCACCGCTTGGCCCCCCTTAACTTAACATTGTTCAAAATTGAACATTGACAAAATTTGGTCAAGGGTAAAAATTGTGTGCCATGATCACCCTGCCGGCCACGCGCCTGCGCAATATGGATGCGCGGCGCCAGCGCATCCTGGACTCCGCATCCTGCATGCTGGCCGGCGGCGGCCTGGCTGGGCTGACGCTGCGCGCGTTGGCCGAAAAGGCCGGCATCACTGTACCGACGATCTACAACCTGATCGGCGCCAAGGAGCAGGTGGTGGCGGCGCTGATCGAGGCGGCGCTGGATGGCATGGATGCCGCCCTGTTGGCGGCGCCGGATTTGCGCGGCATCGCGCGCGCCGAAGCCGCGGTGCAGGCCAGCGCCGATCTGTATTTCGCCGATCCGGGCCGCTACAGCGCCGTGTTCCGCGCCATGCAGGAGTTGCAGGGAAAACCGGAGGCCGCGGCGTTGGGCCCGCTATTCCGCCGCGCCGGCGAGGTTTTCTGCGTAGCCGTGCGCGAGGCGCTGGAGGATGGCGACCTGCATGGGCGCCTGCTGCCCGTGCCGCTGGGGCACCATATTCTGCATGCGCAGGTGGAAACATTCCGGCTATGGGGCATCGGCGCGTTGCCCGAGGAAGCGGCGCGCGCCCGCGCACTTTACGCGCTGTATGTCAGCCTGCTGGCGGATGCGACGAAGCCCACCCGGCGCTTGTTGCTGGAGCGGATGCGGGCGAGCGAAACGGTGCTGGTTACCTAGCCGGCGGGGCTTCGATTTACAGCAATGCAGCAAGCGGTTCTTTTTTGAAAAAAGAACCAAAAAGCTTTGCTCCGACAGTGAGTCACACATTGTCATGTGCGCCTCACTCGGGCTTACAGCGATTCGCGACTTAGAAATACGATCGCGGCCGCCGGCGCCAGAAGAATCCAGGCCCAAACTACAACCAATGCCATCGATGCCTTCTATCGTTGTTCAGTGACCTGTCGGGCTGAATTGTTGCCCAAGGCCTGGCGCCAGTGGCGGCCGTCCGGTCGCGGCAATCGAGCGCGCGCCCTCGATCGGAAATCGGCACGCCAGCAAACTAACGCGTGTCACGGGGGCTGCCAGTTCAACGTGACGGATTATTTCGCTCCCAAAGCTGGGCCGCTGTCACGCCGCGGTTGCGGCGGTAATCGGCAAAGTTCCTCGATGGAGTGAGAGTGTTTCGTTTTTGTGTCAAATTATCTTGGTTCCGGGGACTGCCCGCAGGGCGGCGAGCGATCACGAATATCTTGACGCCGACCTGCGGACAGGCAAAGATCCCGACATGACCTGCCTCGTTCAATATGGGCTGGCCGCTCGAAGCGGCCGAATTAACCGCCCGGTCTGATTCGTCGGACCGGGCCGTTCCGTATTGAACAATATCGGCGCCGCGGGCGCCGGACGCGAGGTTTCATGTCATGTCATCGAACGATCCAACCCTGCATCTCGTTTGCGGCAAAATCGCCGCGGGCAAATCAACCCTGGCGGCAAGACTGGGCGCCGCTCCGCGCACTGTGGTGATCGGCGAGGATGCCTGGCTCGCCAGCCTCTATCCGGCTGAGATGGCGCGTGTTGCGGATTACGTGCGCTGTTCGGCCAGGCTGCGGCAGGCGATGGGGCCGCATGTGATCGGCCTGCTCAACGCGGAGCTGTCGGTGGTGCTGGACTTTCCCGCCAATACGCTGGCGAGCCGGGCCTGGATGCGACGCCTGTTCGAGGTTGCCGGTGTTGCGCACCAACTGCATTATCTCGATGTGCCGGACGATGTCTGTAGAGCCCGCCTGCGTGCGCGCAATGCCGGCGGCAAGCACCCGTTTGCCGTGAGCGATGAACAATTCGATCACATCACCAGTCAATTTCTGACGCCGTCCCCGGCGGAGGGGTTCGATGTGAGTGTTTATCGAGCTTCGTGACCGTGGTGCCGAGGCAGGAGCAGGAAAGTGCTTCTTTGCGTGGCTATCGCGGACTACCCAATGGCAGCCACGCCGATTCGGAACGGATACTCAAACCACCATGAGCGAAGTGATGACTCAACGATGGCAACGAGCACCCGGACGGTTGTATATTGGCGTTCAATAGTCATGCAATCAAGCATTGGGCGGTAACATGCTGAAAAACTGTGCGTCGGCGTTCCTGTGCTGCGCCGCTATCGTTGGCGCCGCGGCAGCGGCTCATGCCGGAAGCTATCAGTCGCTGTACGACTTTACCGCCTTGCAGGACGGCCGCAGCCCGCAGTCCAGCCTGATCGACGTCAACGGCGTGCTGTACGGCACGACATTTTACGGTGGCGAAAACGATCTCGGCACGGTGTTTTCGTTCGACCCTGCGTCCGGCACCGAGACGGTACTTCATCAATTCAATCCCGACACCGACGGCTCCCGGCTCGCTTCCGGCGTGGTTGAATACGGCGGCCTGCTCTATGGCGCGGCGACCGAGGGCGGCGTACGGCGGCACGGGACAGCATTTTCGGTTAATCCCACTACTAACGCCTTTGCGGTGTTGTACTCGTTCGGCGGCAAGGCCAATGGAGACGCCCCGGGCAGCCTGGTGCAAGCCGGCAGCAAGCTCTATGGGACCACATCGAAGGGCCCAGGAAAATCCGGTTACGGTACGGTATTTTCCCTGAACCCGGCAACCGGCGTGACAAAAACGCTGCACGCCTTCAATGGCACGGATGGCGCCGATCCTTCGTATGGCCTGGTTCTGGTTCATGGCATGCTGTTTGGAACGACGGCATCCGGCGGCAACGGTTTTGGCACCGTTTTTTCGGTGAATCCGAAGACCGGCGTTGAGTCGACGCTTTACGCCTTCAAGGGCGTGCCGGACGGCGCAAGTCCGAATGGCGGCCTGATCGATGTCGGTGGCACCCTTTATGGAACAACCTATGCGGGCGGCCCCGCCGACGCAGGCACGATATTCTCGATAGACCCCGCTTCAGACGTTGAGACCGCGATATATTCTTTTCCTACCCAGGGCCGGGGCATCGGCCCAAGCGCCGGCCTAGTGGACGCTAGTGGAAAGCTTTATGGCACGACACGCTACGGCGGAAAGAAGGGCTACGGCACGATATTCTTCTTTGACCTGGCTCAAGGAACAGAAAAGGACGTCTATTCCTTCAGAGGTGTCGGCGACGGCCAACACCCGGTCGCCGCGATGGTCGACGTTGGGGGCACGCTATATGGCACCACCTCGGAAGGCGGCTTCATAGGTGGCGGCACGGTGTTTAGTTACACCCCGTAAGGCAAGGAAGCGCTTCTTTTTGAAAAAAGAAGCAAAAACTTGTGCGCGGCTGTCGCGGCCTACCCCGCGACAGCCCGCAGAAGTTGTTTGGTTCTTTTTTTCAAAAAAGAACTGCTTTTTTGCCTCATGATTGATGAGGATTTACACGTATGGAGCAGCCAGAGATCGAGGAGATGTTCGCGGCGCTCGGCCGCGTCACGATCAGGCGCATGTTCGGCGGCAAGGGCATTTATTTTCAAGGCACTATCATCGCGGTGGCGTTCCAGGGCGATATTCTGCTGAAGGCCGATGACGTAAGCGCGCCGGCGTTCGAGGCGGCCGGCGCTGTGCGGTGGGCTTACGAGGGCAAGCAGGGTAAGGCGGTTAATATGCCGTATTGGTCGATCCCCGCCGAAGCGTTCGACGATTCCGATGTCATGGCGCAGTGGGTGAGGCTGGCTCATGAGGCGGGGTTGCGATCGGGAAAGGGTAAGAGCGACAGGTGAGGAAGGCGTTCTTTTTTGAAAAAAAGAACCAAAAAACTTTTGCGCGGCTGTCGCGGACTAATCGGCGGCAGCCGTGCAGACGTTTTTGCTTCGTTTTTTCAAAAAGAAGTGGTTGCTTGCTCGCTTGCGGGCGTGGGTTGGTGGGCCGAGGCCCCCTGTACGGCTTATCGGGCTATGGGCGCAGCGTGTGCAGTAGCGCGTCCCAGGATTCGGCCACCGCATCCGGCCGGAAGCGCGATAGCACGCCCTCGGCGCGGGATTTCAGCTGGCGCGCCAGATCTGGGCTGCTGGGCAGGCTGACCAGGCGTTCGATGCCGTTGGCGATCGATTCGACGTCGTAGGGGTCTACGTACAACGCCGCGTCGCCGAAGATCCAGCGGAATACAGGCAGATCAGAAATCAGGCAGGGCGCGCCGGCTTGGGTGGCTTCCAGGGGCGAGAAGCCGAACCCCTCGTTGTAGGAAACCGAGGCGAAGCAGGCGGCGTGGCGCATCAGGATTTGCAAATCGTCAGACGGAACGTTCTGCAAATGGTAGATCTGGCCGCTCTCCACGCCGGGGCGCAGTTGCGCCAGCACCTGTTCCTCGCGCCAGCCGGCGCCGCCGACGATCACCAGCTTCAATTCGGCATCGCAGCGGGCAGCCACGCGCTCCCAGGCGCGGATCAGGCTGGGGAAATTCTTGCGCGGCTCCAACGTGGAAACCGCCATCACATAGCGCGCGCCGGGCTTTGGCTTCATCCAGCCGGGCGGGGCGGCATCCACCTTGGCACCCAAAGCGCGGAACGTGACGTGGCGGCCGATCACCGTGCTGGGGTCCACCCCTTCCACCGGCGGGCGGGCCGGGCCCAGCGCGCAGGGGATCACCACGGCATGTTTTTCGCGCTTCGGATCGAGGCTCAGCAAATCGTCGCGGCTTTGCGGCGAGTTGCAGACGAATATCGCATCCGGCGCACAGGCACGCACCAGGCGGGAGTGCGCCATGGCCATTTTCCAGTTTACCACCGTATCGACGTCGGTGACTGGAACAGAATCGTGGAACCGCATGATCTGCCGCACGCCCTTCGGCAGACGCACCGGGCGCGGCATGCAAAACAGAACGGCATCGAAACCGGTGGCGTCCAGGCGTTTCAGCCACGGCACCGGCAGGTGGGCACAGCGGTCGATAATGCCGCTGACGGAAAGATCGGTAGCGTAGTATTCCTGCGCCAGCACGCGGGCGCGCTGTTCAGGGGCCAAGGTACGGGCGAACAGGATGCGCCATAGCGCGTTGAACTGGCTGGTATCGGCCAGCGGCAGCAATTCGTGGCGCGTGCGCAGCACCTGGCGCAGCATTTGCGCGCCTTGCATCAGCGATAGCGGGAATGGCCGCGGCACCGGCTTGCCCCAGTTGCGCTCCATCCAATGCAGCACGGCCGCGGTCAACGCCGGGCGGTCCGCGCGGCCGGGGCGCACATGCGGCAGATCGTGCCGCGCGGTGGGCATCAGCAGGCCGGCCACCTCGATATCCTCGAGCCCCGCCAGCATGCCGAAAATCAGGCGCAAATCCTGCGCCACACCAACGTACCCGTCCGCCGCGTGCGACAAATCCACCAGCACCCGCGCCGATGACGAGCGTGTCATGGCGGGACGCGAATGCTGCGGCATGCGCAACTGGGTCAGAGTGGTCATCTTCTATCGGCCCATGTCAGGGACAATTTCACGGCCGCAATTCCCCCGGTAAGGCTGGACCACCCTGCCCGACCGGCTGTTGCACCGCAACCTGAATCACGCCGGTTTGTAACAGATCGTTGCGACCCAGTACTCGCCGTGGTACAATGTTTCGTCAACTAAAGGGTTCCGCCGCGGCGGCCCGCGCTGGCGCCCAGACGCAGCCGCAAGGCCTGCAGTTTGATGAAGCCTTGCGCATCGGCCTGGTTGTAGGCGCCCTGATCGTCCTCGAAAGTGACCACGCGCGTGGAGTAAAGGCTGTGCGGACTTTCACGGCCAATCACGGTCACGTTGCCCTTGTAGAGCTTCAACCGCACCCGGCCGCTGACCGACGCCTGGCTGGCGTCGATCAGCGCCTGCAACATGCGGCGCTCCGGCGCGAACCAGAAGCCGTTATAGATCAGCTCGGCATAGCGCGGCATCAAACTGTCCTTCAGATGCGCCGCTTCGCGATCCAGCGTAATGCTCTCGATACCACGATGCGCCGCCAGCAGGATCGTGCCGCCCGGCGTTTCATAGACGCCGCGCGATTTCATGCCGACGAAGCGGTTTTCCACCAGATCCAGCCGGCCGATGCCGTTGTCGCGGCCCAGCGCGTTCAGCCGCGTCAGCAGGCTGGCCGGCGAGAGCTTTTCACCATTCAGCGACACCGGATCGCCGTGCTCGAAATCCAGGCTGATCACGGTTGCGTGGTCGGGCGCCGCTTCGGGGCTGATGGTGCGCTGATAGACGATCTCGTCGGGCTCGTCGGCCGGGTTCTCGAGCAGTTTGCCTTCCGAGGAAGAATGTAAAAGATTCGCATCGACCGAGAACGGCGCCTCGCCACGCTTGTCCCTGGAGATCGGAATCTGGTGCTGCTCGGCGAATTCCAGCAGCTTGGTGCGGCTGGTCAAATCCCACTCACGCCACGGCGCGATGACCGTAATATCCGGCTTGAGGGAATAATACGCCAGCTCGAACCGCACCTGATCGTTGCCCTTTCCGGTGGCGCCATGCGCCACCGCATCGGCGCCCACCATTTCGGCGATTTCGATCTGGCGTTGCGCGATCAGCGGGCGGGCGATGCTGGTGCCCAGCAGATATTGGCCCTCATACAGCGCATTGGCGCGGAACATTGGGAACACGAAATCGCGCACGAAGGTCTCGCGCAAATCGTCGATGAAAATCTCTCGCACACCGGCCATCTCGGCCTTGCGCCGCGCCGGCTCCAATTCCTCGCCCTGGCCGAGATCGGCGGTGAAGGTAACCACCTCACAACCATAGGTTGTCTGCAACCAGCGCAAAATGACGCTGGTGTCCAGGCCGCCCGAATAGGCCAGCACCACCTTGCGAACCTGCCTGCGCGTCATTTTAACCTTCCCTCGGCCGTATGCGGCCGCGCAGGCGTAAACCACCCTGGCCAGTATGGCGCAAGGCGCGGATGTTTTCGGGCACCGGACTGAAAACTATCCTTCGTGTGGCCATCTGATCGGTTTTGGAGAACACTGCGCGCGTGTCCGAGACCGATCCCTTCAGCGACGCCGCCTTCATCACCCGGCTGAACAAGCTGCTCTCCATGCTGGGCTCGGCACAGGCCGAGGAAGCCGATACAGCGCGGCGCAAGCTGATCGAATACCTGGCGCAATACCGGCTTTCGTTCACCGACCTGGCGTTGCGGCTACGCGATACCGGCGACCGCCCGTCATTCACCCAGGGCGCACGCGAAATGAGCCTGGAACGGCAACTGAGCATCGCCCGCACCGCCAAGCAAGAAGCCGTGGCCGACGCCAATGCCGCCATCGCGCGCCTGCACGGCATGCAAGTGGAATTGCAGCAGCAGACCTTCGAAATCGGCCGCCTGCTGCGCGGCCAGGCCCGCGCCCGCGCCTGGACCGTCGCCGCCTGGGCCTTGGCCACCGCAGCCGTGCTGCTCGCCGTGCTGCCCCGCATGCTGCCAGCCACCCCGCACGCAATCGCCCTGGCCCCGTCCGAACCAACGCACCAGCAGATGTCGCTACAGGCGCCCGACCCCTACGCGACCACCGGCCCCCTGCACGTCGGCGCCGGCGAAATACCCGGCACCGCCGCCGTGCAGGACCTGGCCATTCGCCTGTCCCCAAACGACGACGCCAACGTCCGCGCCTTCCTGAACCGCGGCGAACGCCTCGTCGTCCAACAAGCCGTTCGCATCGGCCCGCAAACCTGGCTGCTGATCCGCACCACCACCGGCACCGGCTGGGTCCGCGCCGGCGACGTGGACCGCTAGAGGGGGCTTGGGTTAGGAATTAAGGCCAGGGGCACTGCCCCTGGACCCCGCTGGGGCCTCGAGGCCTCAGACCCCCACTTGTTTAGTCGATGATTAGAGAGGGGCCGCACGTTTCGAACGAACCACGCGTGTGGCCCCTCTCTAAACATCGCCCAGATAACGGGGTTTGGGGCCTCACGGCCCCAATGGGGGTCCAGGGGGCAAAGCCCCCTGGCCTTGCTTGCTACCCACGCCCTTCAAGCGCGACCGCGGCGCAGGCGGTGGGCCAAGTGGACGAGGATGGCGGCGGTGGCGCCCCAGATGTGGTGGGTTTGGTGGGGCCAGACCCAGTAGTGGCGTTGGCGGCCTTTGTAGTCGGCGCTGTGGCGTTGGGGGGCATTGGGGTTAAGCAGGGTGGTCATGGGAAGTTCGAAGGCTTCGGCCACTTCGGCGGGGGCCAGGGTGGTACGGTAGCCCGGTTGAATCAGACCCAGGATGGGGGTGATTTTGAAGCCGGTGCCGGTGACGTAGTCACGCAGCCGGCCGATCAGTTCGATGGAGTGGGCATCCAGACCGATTTCTTCGTGGGTTTCGCGCAGGGCGGCGGCTTCCGGGCTGGCATCCGCGGGGTCGATACGGCCGCCGGGGAAGCTGACCTGGCCGGAGTGGCGGCGCAGTGTGTCGGTGCGTTTGGTCAGCAGAATGCCGCCGTGCGGCCCGGTGATGATCGGGACGAGCACGGCGGCAGGCGTGAGCGACAGGCTGCCGGCAAGCTCAGCATCGTCGGCCCAGGCCGCGGCTGACGCCTCGGGCGTGCCGACGTCAAGGTCGGCGGAATCAGGGCCGCTGAGACGATTACGCAGCCACGCGGCGTCGCCGCCGGCGGCGGTGAAACCGCTCAGTGTTCGCAGGGGGGCAGGTCGCCCAACGGGAAGAATATGCCGGAGCTCCAGACGCCGAGGCATTTGCGGCCGGCGGCGCAGCCGGGCACGGCCAGCGCCACAAGTTCGTAGTAAACGGCGCGGCCAATGCGCGCTTCCAGCGGCCGGCTGCCCAGGCCGTCGCGTATATGGATGTACGGTGTGGGTTCGCAGGTGAGCGCGTTATGGGCGACGCGGATCGGATGATCCGGGCCGGCGGTAACGACCTGATCCACGTTGGTGCGGAAGGTCAGGCACTGATGCGTGCCGCTGCCGCAGCGGCC
>Ga0302319_10023175_pt1 | contig 11106 bp, 9 predicted proteins | sample Bog_T0_2_FD_203319 | JGI IMG/M metagenome (GOLD analysis project Ga0302319, IMG submission 203319) | Peat permafrost microbial communities from Stordalen Mire near Abisko, Sweden - Bog_T0_2 | ecosystem: Environmental > Terrestrial > Soil > Wetlands > Peat | place: Sweden: Abisko, Stordalen Mire...
TGATTGACGACGTGGTGAGCCTTCATCTCTTTGGCAATCGTGCGGTAGAGCGGTGCTGAATCAGAGTGAAGGGTCGTACCACCCGTGTTCACGTTGTCGCGCACCATCGTTTGGATAACGGTTCCCGTGACGTTCGTAACGACCTTTGTGCGAATCTCACCAGTCTCTTCTGAAATCAAAGCAACCGCTGCCATCTTGCGAGCAGTGTTATTGCCAGACTTCGACTTGCGAGGGTCGTTCTTGTGCCAGTTCTCAGGCTTGCCACCAATGTAGGTTTCGTCCATCACGATGTTGCCTGACAACTTTCCAGAGTCATCGTTCGCCATCGCCTCACGAATTCGCTGCGTCATAAACCACGCCGTCTTAGGGGCCACGCCGTACTTGCGAGCGATCTCACGGGCGGCAATTCCGTTCTTGTTGGCGCACATTTCAAAGAACACGAACAGCCAGATTCGCAAGGACACTTTGGAGCCGTGAAAGACCGTTCCGGTGGTCACGGAGAATTGCTTACGGCAGTCCTTGCACTTCCACACTCGACGCTGCGACAGGCTGCCACGGGTCGTTAGGCGAGTCATCCCATCGGCAGGAGTCAGGTAGTAGTGAGCGGTGCTGACGACTCCACAGTGGGGGCAGACAACCTCTCCATTGGGCCAACGCAGGGTTTCCATGTACTCGTAGGCGTCGTAATCGCTGCCAATTTGAAGGGACATGTTGCTTACGGTGATTTTCTCCATGCCCTAATTATCCCACGGGAATGTGGGTTTGTCAAGTTACACATCACCCGCTACTCTTACGAACATATGTTCGCTTTTTCCTCCAATCGTCCTACGCTGCCTGAAGATCTCGTGGCGATACTTCGCCCGGTCGCCCTCGCCAAGAGCCGGATGCTGCCCCTCGGCGAGCCCTGGGGATCACTCGTACCCAACGGGGGACTGCGCCGCGGTTCGACCGTCGTGGTGCAGGCCCAGCCGGGACTGGGCGGGCTGAGCCTCGCCCTTAGTCTCCTCACCGAGTCGAGTGCGCGCGGTCACTGGAGCGCGGTTGTGGGCGTGGACGACCCGGGCGTCGTCGCCATGGCCGACCTCGGCGTGGACCTTCGTCGCGTGCTCTTCGTGCCGCGCCCGCGCGGGGCGTGGGCCGAGTCCGCGGCCGACCTACTCGACGGAGTGGACCTCTTGATCGTGCGACCACCATCGCGTGCGTCCCACGGTGCGGCACGTCGACTCATCGACCGGGTGCGCGAACGCGGGACGGTGCTGATCGTGCTCGCCGAGCCGGCCTCGCTGTGGCCGTTACCGGCCGACCTCTCTTTCGACATCACCAACGCGCAGTGGGCGACGTCGTCGCGACTCGACGCGCGTTATCTCACCGTGCGCATTGGCGGACGCGGCGAAGCAGTTCGCGCGGGTGAGCACGTGGTGGTCTTACCGAATCGAAGAGGACGCTGCGAGGCCAACTAGTGGAGCGCCTCCTCGCAATATGGATCGAGGCCCTGTGCGAAGAGGCGCCCGACGGCTCGACGCTGCGTGACCACCTAGCGCTGCTCGACGCGCTAAGCGTGCTGTGTCCCTTCACCGAGTCGGTGCGCCTCGGTCTGTTCGTACTGCCCATCCGGGGACCGAGTCGGTTCTTCGGCGGCGAGGCCGCGGTGATGGAGAACGTTCGCGCCACGATCGTGGAACTCACGGGCCACGAGCCGTCGCTCGGCATCGCCGACGGACTGTTCTGTGCCGAGATGTGTGCGCGGCGCGCTCTCGTACTCGAGCCCGGTGCGACCGAGTCGTTTCGGCGCTCGCTCCCACTCTCGGCGCTCGGTCGAAAGGACGTCGCGACGACCTGTCAACGACTCGGCCTGCACACGGTCGGTTCGTTCGCCGACCTCGACATAGCGCGCGTCGGCGAGCGCTTCAACAAGCAGGCGCTGGTCTTGCAACGCATAGCGCGCGGTGAACTCTTTGAACTCGACGGCCAGCGCGACCTCAAACTCGCCACGCGTCTTCGCCAGCTGCGTGGCGAAGAGGACACGCGCGACGAGCAGCTGGGTTTCTTCGGTCAGCGCGGGGCTGGGGATGACCGCGCCGAGGCGGCCGCGCACCGCGTGCGACGTCGTCTCGGGGTCGACGCCGTGGTCGTGGCGTCACTGCGCGGCGGTCGGGTCCCCGAGGACCGTGCAGCGTTGGTGCCGTGGGGTTCGCCGAAGAGCGTCATCCGAGACGTCGCGCCGTGGCCGGGCCAGATGCGTGCCCCGTCGCCGGCCACGTCGCTCACTCGTCCGGTGGCGGTGCAACTGCGCGACGGAAACGACCACCCGGTCGTCATGGGCGTGCGGGGATTTCTCAGTGAGGCGCCCACGACGCTGTTGTTCTCGCACCAACTGCGCCGCGAGGTCATCTGGTACGCGGGACCGTGGCCGTTGGTCGAGCGCTGGTGGTCGCTCAATCGCCGTCGCGCCCACGTGCAGGTCCTGCTCGTGTCGGGCGAGGCATTGCTACTCACCGCCGAGTCGAGCCGGTGGTGGCTCGCGGGGATCTACGACTGATGACGCTCTACGGAGAGCTCCACGCCCACTCGGGCTTCAGCTTCCTCGACGGGGCGAGTGACCCCGAAGAGCTCGCCGCCGAAGGCGCTCGCCTCGGTCTTTCGGGATTGGCGCTCACCGACCACCACGGGTTCTACGGTGTCGTTCGTTTCGCCGAAGCAGCCCGGGCCTTCGGTCTGCCCACGGTCTTCGGGACCGAGATCTCGATCGACGCCGACGACGACCGCGTCGGGGTCCACGATCCCTCGGGCGCGCACCTCGTCGTACTCGCGCGCTCACCCGAGGGATACCGCGCGCTCTCGACGATGCTCGGTGAGGCGCACCTGCGCCGCGGAGAAAAAGGTGCGCCGCGCTTCAGCCTCGAGGAGGTCGCGGGCTGCGCGCGAGAGTGGCTCGTCTTGAGTGGTTGTCGCAAGGGCGCCATGACGCGCGCACTCATGGACAGGGGTCCTCGCGCCGCCCAACGAGAACTCGAGCGTCTCAGCGCCGCCTTCGGTCGCGACAACGTCGCGGTCGAGATCTGGGACCACGGCGCGCCCGACGACGTCGCGCGCAACGACGTCCTGGCCGAACTCGCCGTTCGCCACGACGTGTTACTCGTGGCGACGAACAACGTGCACTACGCCACGCCCGACGCCTTCGCGCGCGCCAACGTGCTCTCGGCCTTGCGCGCGCGCCAGAGCTTGGAAGAGATGGAGGGGTGGCTCAACGCGAGCCCGCTCGCGCACCTGCGCAGCGATTCCGAGCAGCGCCGACGCTTCGCGCGCTGGCCCGGGGTCGTCGACCAGGCCGGTGAACTGGCAACCGCGCTGGCCTTCGACCTTCGTCTGGTCGCGCCAAACCTGCCGCCCTTTTCGACGCCCCCGGGGATGGACGAGCAGTCCTATTTGGAAGAGCTCGTGGCCGAGGGCGCGACGAAGCGCTACGGCACCCGCGAGGAGGAGCGAGTTGCGGGCGCGTGGCGACAGATCGATCACGAGCTCGGGGTCATCAAGACCCTCGGCTTCGCCGGCTACTTCCTCACGGTGTGGGACATCACCGAGTTCTGTCGTCGTAACGACATCTACTGCCAGGGCCGCGGCTCGGCCGCGAACTCGGCGGTCTGTTTCTCCTTGGGCATCACGAACGCCGACGCGGTGAAATTGAATCTGTTTTTTGAGCGCTTCTTGTCACCGGCGCGCGACGGCCCACCCGACATCGACGTCGACATCGAGTCCGGCCGGCGCGAAGAGGTGATCCAGTACGTCTACGAGCGCTACGACCGGCGCCACGCGGCCCAGGTGGCCGCGGTCATCACGTACCGACCGCGCTCGGCGCTGCGCGACGTGGCGCGCGCCTTGGGTTACAACGAAGACCAGGCCAACGCACTGCGCGACAGCGTCGATCGCCACACCATGACCGCGGGCGCCGACGTGCCCGAGCTCGTCACGACCATGGCGACCCAGATGCTCAATCGCCCCCGACACCTCGGCATCCACTCGGCCGGCATGGTGCTGTGTGACCGACCGGTGATCGAGGTCTGCCCGGTCGAGTGGGGCCGCATGCCCGGACGCACGGTGCTGCAGTGGGACAAGGATGACTGCGCCGCGATCGGTCTCGTGAAGTTCGACCTGCTGGGCCTCGGGATGCTCGACGCGCTGCACCGTTGCGTCAAGCAGGTGCAGTCCTTCTACGACGTCACGATCGACCTCGGGGCGCTGGCCCAAGAGGACGCGGTCTATGACTTGTTGTGCGAGGCCGACACCGTCGGCGTCTTCCAGGTGGAGTCGCGCGCGCAGATGGCGACGCTGCCGCGTATCCAGCCGCGCACGTTCTACGACCTCGTGATCGAGGTGGCGATCATTCGCCCCGGTCCGATCCAGGGCAACGCCGTCAACCCCTACATCCGACGTCGTCGCGGCGACGAACCGGTCACGTACCTGCACCCGCGCCTCGAGCCGATCCTTCGTCGCACGCTCGGTGTGCCGCTCTTCCAGGAGCAACTGATGGAGATGGCCGTCGCGGTCGCCGGCTTCTCGCCGGCCGAGGCCGACGAACTACGCCAGGCCATGGCCGCCAAACGCTCGGAGCTGCGCATGATGAAACTGAAGAGTCGCTTCTACTCCGGCATGGCCGAGAACGGCATCGCCGGAGCGGCGGCCGATCAACTCTTCGACGCGTTGGCGGCGTTCTCCAACTTCGGATTCCCCGAGTCGCACGCGGTCTCCTTCGCGCACCTCGTCTACTGCTCGGCGTGGCTGAAGGTGCACTACCCGGCGGCGTTCCTCGTGTCGATGTTGAACGCCCAGCCACTCGGCTTCTGGTCCTCCCAGAGTCTGGTCGCCGACGCGCAGCGCCACGGCGTGCGCGTGCGACGACCAGACGTGAACCGCTCGGGCGCCGGCGCTTCACTCGAGGGCGACCCCGACGATCCCGACGTGCGCCTCGGCCTGGGGGACCTGCGCACCATCGGTGACGAACTCGCGACGCGCGTCGTAGAAGGTGCGCCGTGGTGCGACTCCTCGGACCTGGTGCGCCGCGCCGGCCTTCAGCAACACCACCTCGAGGTGCTCGCCGCCGCTGGCGCACTGGATTCTTTTGGCGCGACTCGTCGCGCACTCGCGTGGTCAGCTGGCGCGGCCGCCCAGGGCACACTCGATCGACTGCCCGGCGTGGTGACCGGTCTCGAGGCGCCGGTGTTGCCGGCGACGAGCGAGATGGAACGGGTGGCCGATGACATGTGGTCGATGGGCCTGACGCCCGAGGCGACGGCGATCGCGTTGGTGCGTGACTACCTCAACGAACGTGGCGTCACCCGCGCCGCCGCGCTGATCGGTGCCGAGGGTTCTCGAGTGCTCGTCGCCGGCGTCGTGACGCACCGTCAACACCCCGAGACCGCGAACGGTGCGGTCTTCATCAACTTGGAAGACGAGACGGGCCACGTCAACGTGATCTTCTCCAAGGGCGCCTGGGCCCGTTGGTCACTCGTCGCGCGTAAGTCGCCAGCCCTGATGATCCGCGGAACACTGCAGCGCGGCCAGGGGACGCTGGCTCTCACGGCCGAGTTCGTCGAGCCACTACGTCTGGGCGCGACCACGCCGTCACGCGACTGGCACTGAACACCGCGTCTCCACGACGTGACCACTGCGCGATAACACGCACTGCACGAATACGCGTGACCCGCTTTTAGGATTCCTTCATCGAATGCGTTTCAAGGATGAACGCGAATGAGAGGCGCCACAGATGATTGATGTCCCCGATTCCCATCAAGACCTTCTAGAAAGTTCCGTGGCTTCACTGGCCACGATCGGCCCCGATGGTCGACCACAACTCACGGAGGTGTGGTTCCTCTACGACGAAGGTTCGGTCGCGCTCTCACTCAATTCGAGTCGGCAGAAGACGAAGAATCTGGTCGCTCGTCCGCAGTGCTCGCTACTGATTCTTGATCTCGACGTACCTCAGCGCTATCTGGAATTGCGCGGTGATGTCGAAGTGACGGCTGACGACGGCTCGTTCGTTGAAAAGGTAGGAAAGAAATATAGCGCCGACTTACGTGCCTACGATCAACCGGGCGATGAGCGAGTTGTCGTTCGGATTGTCCCGAAAAAAATCAACGCCGTTGACATGCGAGGCTGACCGCCTGGGCACGTGAGCGCTTGAACGGCAGCCGTAGGCTGAACACCTATGGTCACCGTCGTCGTACTCGTCGTTGTCGTCGCGGTCCTCGTTTTCGTTTTCTATTGGTCGGGTCGATACGGTGATCCCAAGAGAAACTCTGGGACGTCTCTTCGCCGAAGCGCGAGCGCCCACACCACGAAGAACGGTCGTCCCAAAAAGGGTTACGCGACTCGTGATCAGGCCGAGGCGCAGGCCCTGGCGATGACGAAGCGAGACGGTTCGCCGATGAGTGCCTACAAGTGCGGTGCGTGCGACAAGTGGCACGTTGGTCATTAGTTGACCTGGAACACCGTCCCCAATCGACGGGACCGCGCTGGCGAATCATCAAAACTGAATCATCGCTGAGGCAAGATTGGAATGAAGCAACTCAGTGGGGAGGTCGGCGATGACCGCACGAGTCATTAACATCACCGTCGATTGCGACGACGTTCTGAAGGTCGCGAACTTCTGGTCCGAAGTTCTAGGACGACCAGTGGATCAGGTGAGTAGTCCGGTGTTCGCTTCCATTGGGGGTAGTGATCCCGAACGAACGGAGTCCGCGTGGTACTTCGAGAAGGTTCCGGAACTTAAATCGGCGAAGAATCGCATGCACGTGGACCTGGTCGACCCGGATCCTTCGGCTGTCGAGCGACTTGTGAACCTCGGTGCATCCAAAGTTGGGGAACACGAAATCGGGGGTGGACTCCATCGTTGGACCGTCATGCAAGATCCCGAAGGCAATGAGTTCTGCGTCGCCGCCAAGAGCTTCTCTGGTTGATCAACTCTGTTCACGGAGTGACACGACCGCGCACTGTCGTACGAAGGCTCTGCAAAACGGACGGCGCACCCACGGGCACTCGCCCGAATGACTCCCTTCGACGGTTGATCGACCGTCATGACCCAGCCCGATCGAATGCTTCGCGGGGCGACTCCCTGGCCCAACATAATTGATCGTTAAGGCGATCCTAATAATGCACTTGTAGTCATAAGAATCGTCTCCGACAGAATTTTTTCGTCACTACTGTTCACAACGTGGTCAAAAAGTTTGACCAGTTTCCTCGTTGGTAGGTTCCCTTGTTCTCTCTCAATTACGCCTGGAATGAGTTACGACGACGACTCGGTCGAACAGTGGTCACGGCGATCGGTCTCGCCGCGGGCGTCGGATTGGTGATGGGGATCATCGGCGTATCGCAAGGATTGAGCGATGCCCAGAACAAGGCCCTGTCGCCGCTGAATTCAGTGGGCACGGACATCATCGTGACCCGAACCGTCGCACCGACGCTCTCGACGGCCACGACAACCACCACCACTCCCTCCAACGGTTTCGGTGGTGGTGGTGGCGGCTTCGGCGGCGGCGGCCGCAGCGGTGGTGGTGGCTTCTTCGCCGGTGGTACGTCCTCGCTCAATTCCTCGGATGACGCCGCGCTCGCCGCAGCGAACTCCTCGGTGATCACGGACTTGGCGAAACTCGGACCGGCCGGTACCAAGTTCACGCACGACTTCTTCGTTCCCGGAACATTGATCACCTTTCCCTCGCAGGCCGTGAGCACCGTCGCGAACGTGAAGGGCGTGAAGAGTGCCGTCGGAGCGTTGTCGCTCGATGCCCTTCACGAAACCGGCACAGTGCCGAAGATCACTGCGTCGGTAAAGACCGGCGGTCAGACGATCTCGACGAGCGTCAAGGCGCCGGTCCTCACCGCAGCCGAGCAAGCAACTGAGCGCACGTGCATCCAGAATCTCATCACGAAACAGTTGGGCTCCACCACCACGACCATTCCCGGTTCCGGTACCGGGGCCGGCGGTGGATTCGGCGGCGGTGGCGGGGGATTCCGCTTCGGCGCCGGTGCGAGCTCCGCGTTTGCCAAATGCCTCACGCCCGCCCAAAAGGCCTACCAGCAGGACGTGGTCGTTCCCGAGCAAACTGTCAACGAAGTCCTCAATCCGCCGACCACCAACACCAGCACCTCGACGTACACCGTCGCCGGCGTGAACCCCGCCGATACGACCTCGGGACTGGTTACCAAGGCCCAGTTGGTGAAAGGTGCGTGGCTCTCATCGACTCCTTCGGTGGCGAAGTCCCAGGTGCTGGTCACGACCGCCTACGCGTCGCAAAAAGGGCTGAAGGTCGGCGACACGCTCACGATCAACAAAGTCGGCTACCGGATCGTGGGATTGGTGAACCCCACGTTGACGGGTGACGTTTCTGATGTGTACTTCAGCATCTCGAACCTTCAGACGCTGTCGACGAACTCGAATCGCATCAACGAAGTCCTGGTTTCCGTCGATAACGCGAACGACGTGAACGCCGTCGCCAAGGCCATCAAGAAAGCCCTCCCCGGTGCGACGGTCCTCACGTCGGCGTCCCTCGCCGATCAGGTGACGGGGAGCCTCTCGAACGCTCGCAAACTGGCCAACGACCTAGGTGGAGCCCTGGCCCTCGTGGTCCTGTTGGCCGCTTTTCTCATTGCCGGTCTCTTGACGCTCTCGAGTGTCTCGAAGCGCGTACGTGAGATTGGATCGCTGCGAGCAATTGGCTGGTCGCGCGGCCGCGTGGTTCGCCAGATCATGGCCGAGACGCTGGGCATCGGCGTGGTCGGTGGCGTCGTCGGCATCGCCGTCGGCGCGGTGATCTGTCTCATCATCGGCGCGGTCGGTCCTGCCCTCAGCGTGTCGAGCACGGGCCTCGCCGTGGGCGCCTCCAAGGTGAGTGGCCTGTTGGGTCAGACGACGTCGGCCACGGTGGCCCGGACCGTTCACCTCACGGCACCCATTCACCCCCTCACGATTGTGATCGCGTTCGCCGGAGCTCTCCTCGGTGGTCTGATCGCCGGTGCCGTAGGTGGTTGGCGTGCGGCTCGACTCGCTCCCGCCTCTGCTCTCCGAGACCTCGGCTAAAGCTCACTCCCACCGAAAGGCGCACACCATGACCCAAATCCTGAATGACGACAACCGAGAACGCTCGACCGGAGATCCTCTTTATGTGTTGAAGGGCGTGACCCGCACTTTCGCCAAGGGAGGTGTCACGGTCAACGCGCTGCGCGGCATTGATCTGGAGATCGCGCGCGGCGAGACGGTGTCGCTGGAGGGCCCGAGTGGCTCCGGGAAGACGACGCTCCTACAACTGCTGGGCGCTCTCGATACTCCCACCTCGGGCCAGATTCGTTTCGACGGGCGATCGCTCGAGGACGAATCGGACAGCGTGCTCACCGACATTCGTTCTCGGGAGATCGGTTTCGTGTTCCAGCAGTTCAACCTGATACCGACGTTGAGTGCCGAAGAGAACGTGGCCATCGCCATGGTGCCACGAGAGTCCTCTCACGAGAAGCGCATAGCTCGCGCCAACGAACTACTCGGACAGGTTGGTTTAGCCCATCGGCTCGGACACCTGCCCTCGCGACTGTCCGGGGGCGAGCAACAGCGAGTGGCCATCGCTCGAGCCTTAGCCAACTCGCCGGAAGTCATCATCGCCGACGAGCCGACCGGCAACCTCGACTCGACGAACGCGAGCGAGTTCATGGCGCTGCTGGATGACCTTCGACAGCAGTTCGGCGTGACGATCATCATCGCGACGCACGATGAGGATGTCGCCTCGCACACCGGGCGCCGCTTGCGCATCCGTGACGGGTCCATTTCCTCGGACACCACCAAGTCAGTGTGAAGGCAGCGTACTTTTCGTAGTCTGACGAGCGTGACGCTGCCGCTGCGAGAAGGAGTTCGAGCTGTTGTCGTGGATGACGACGACCGCGTGCTCCTCGTGCATTTTCAGTTCCCTGAGTGGACGTTATGGGCGACGCCGGGCGGGGGAGTCGAACCGGGTGAGTCGCTGGAAGTAGCGATCAGGCGTGAGTTGAAGGAAGAGGTTGGTCTCGTCGACGTTGAGCTTGGTCCCGTCATCTGGGAGCGGACTCACGAATTCGAGTTCGCGGAGTATTCGGGTCAACACGAGAAGTTCTTCCTCGTGCACACTTCGACGGATGTCATTGCACCGACGTTCTCGAAGCAAGAACTCCTGGCGGAGCGTCTGACGGGCTCTCGGTGGTGGACGGTGCGTGAGATCCGAGAAGCGAGCGACGAGCAATTCGCACCGCGCCGATTGGCAGCGTTGCTCGAAACGTTGTTGAAGAATGGACCGCCGGAAACGGTCATCGACACCGGCGTTTAAGCCTGACGCGGTGGTCGGTTCAAACGAAGGCGTATTCGGGGCGATGACCCGATTCGATCTCCAGGCGTACGAGAAGCTGCGCGACCGGCAGGTCCTTCGCGTGGGTGATCCCGATGCAGCGCGAACGCGTCGGCAGGACTTCGAAAACGAGTGACGTGCTCTCGAGGACCTGCCCAACGAAGGTCGACAACTGCAGCTCGGAGTCGGTTTCGAAGCTGTGCTGGGAGATTGACTTGTGCATGAGCGGGATGATCGAAGGCTGGAAGCCCCAGAGGTTCATCGAGACGGTGGCGAGCGGAGAGAGCGACACCGGCTCGAGGCCGTCGTCGGCGTCGTAACCTTCGAGCGTCGAGTGGACGTTTCGTCGCTCCACGATTTCGGTGAGTCGTCCGTCTTCGACCATGCACGTGCCTCGCGACACCGGTAGGTCGCCGACGAGCGCGCGATCGAGTTCGAAGCCGACCAGGCAGTTGTGGGGACTGGCGGCGAGTCGCTCGCCGAGCAGAAGAAAGGCCGCGCGACCGTAGAGGTCATCGGCGTTGGAGACGCCGAACGGTTTGGACAGGTCCAAATTATTCTCAGCGGCGAGCACCGCGTCTACGGTGCCGCGCAGGCGACTCTGGACCGCGAAGCTGACCTTGTGTTCCTTCGGCCAGCGCGCGGCGACGTGCTCTTCGATCTGCTTTCCGGTTTCGGAATTGACGATGATGACGATGTCTTCAAAACCCGAGGCCCACGCGTCTGAGGCCAGGAGGTCGATGACGCCCTC
>Ga0302319_10023179_pt1 | contig 11105 bp, 9 predicted proteins | sample Bog_T0_2_FD_203319 | JGI IMG/M metagenome (GOLD analysis project Ga0302319, IMG submission 203319) | Peat permafrost microbial communities from Stordalen Mire near Abisko, Sweden - Bog_T0_2 | ecosystem: Environmental > Terrestrial > Soil > Wetlands > Peat | place: Sweden: Abisko, Stordalen Mire...
TGACGACGCCACCCTGGGTGGAGAACGTCCCGCTCGTCAGCGTGACGGCGGCGTCGGCGATGTTCGTCGTGCCGGCGCTGTAGAGGCGGCCGCCCGACTCGGCGAAGGCGCCGCCGATGTTCAGCGTGGAGCCGGCGCCGACCTTGATGGAGCCGAAATCCGTGTAGCTCGATGCGCCGGCGGTGCCGTTGGCAGCGGTGAACGTGCTGGCGCCCGTGATCGCCAGCGTGGCCCTGGCGGTGAGCGCAAAGGCGTTGACGACGACGTTCGCCGAACTCGTCACCGTGTACGACGCGCCCGTCGCGGTGATCAACGCATCATCCTGGGACGCGGGTACGTTGCCAGTCGTCCACTTGGTTGCGTCCTGGAACGACCCGCTCCTGGGCGATTTCCACATGTTCGGTGTTAATACCACGATATAAACCCTTGTATTATTTACAGTACAAACTCGCAACGCTGCGTACGGCAAAGATGCGAATTTGTGGCAAAATATTGATAAAGACTTTACCTTGTCAACAGCGTATTTGACCTTTTGGCGTCACAATCTGACACAGCCGACAGCATTTGCTTTTACCGTTGCGGAACCGCGATTCCGGCCGTTGAAAAACGCCAGGCCATTTCGTAAGGAGACGATTATGATATCTGCATCCGCGATGCCTGAGGATGCGCGTCCGCGCGTGCTTTTTCTCTCGCCTGTTCCCTATTTCAAGGGCGGCGCCGAGCGCTCGCTCATGGACCTTGTCGCCAACGACCGCGTCGTTCCGATAGTCGTGGCTCCCGCTGAAGGTCCGATCGCCGAGGCGATGCGCGCCCGCGGAATCGAAGTGCATACTCTTGATTTCGCCGGCATCTCGGACATCCGGCGGCCGTTTCGCGTCGCCGACGGCGTGCGCGCGCTCGGCGCGCTGATCGAGAAAGGCCGCGCCCTGCGCGACATCTGCCGCGACGCCCACATCGATATCGTGCACTCGAACGGCCTGAAAGCGCATATGATTGCCGTCGCCGCGCGATGGCTCGGCGGCCGACCCGCAATCGTCCACGTGCGCGACATCCCCTACACCGTGCTGGAGAAGCTCGTCTGGCGTCTGCTTCGCTACGGCGCCGACACGGTCATTATAGTCTCGCGCGCCTGCTGGCCGGACGCCCGGCTGCCGCGCAACGTCGTCGTGGTGCACAACGGAGTCGCGGAGGCCGTCGCTGCAGCGCCGACCGACGCGGCCGATTTCGCGGATGGGCTCACGCTCGGATTCATCGGGCGCATCCATCCCGCCAAGGGCCTGCATTTGCTGCTGCGCTGGCTGCGCGCCGCGCTCGACGCGGGTCAGGACGCGAGGCTCGTCGTGCGCGGCAGCTTCGCGCAGGAGAGCCCGGGCTATGAGGCGGAAATCGAGCGGCTGGTCGACGAACTGGGGCTGCGGGAGCGTTTTCGGTTCGAAGGCTTCGTCAGCGACGCGGCGCAGGTCTACCGCGGCCTTGGGGCGGTCTGCGTGCCCTCCCACGTGCCCGACCCGCTGCCGCGGGCGGTGATGGAGGCGATGGCGCGTGGGCTGCCGGTCATCGCCTATCCCGCGGGCGGCATCCTGGAAATGATCGCCGACGGCGTCGATGGCTTTCTCGTCAAGGACGCCGAGGGTTTCCTGGCTGCGGTGCGGGCGCTGCGCGACCCGCAGACGCGCGCGCGCGTCTGCGCCGCGGCGGCGCTTACGGTCAAGGCGCGCTTCTCGCTGCCCGCGCACCACGCCCGTGTGAGCGAGATTTATGCGGCGGCGTTGGGCGCCGCCGCATTGCGGCCCCGCCCGGCCGATATGGCCGCGGTCCGCACTTGAAACGGAGCCGCCCTTGGCGATCGCCCTCTCCCGCCGCGAACTCCTCGCGGCCGCCGCCGCGCTGCTGATCGATCCGCTCACCGCGGCGCGCGCGCAGTCGGGGACTAAAATCTATCCAGCGTCCGCGCTCGTCGACAGCATCGGCGTCTGCGTCCACCTCTCCTACTCCAACACCGTCTACGGGCGGTTTGACGACATCATCCTGCCGCGCATGCTCGAGTGCAAGATCCGGCGCGTGCGCGACGGCGTCCCAACCGGCCCCAAGGTGACGGGGCGCGAATGGATCTTCCGCCGTGGCCGGGCGCTCGTGGCCGCCGGGGTCAAGTTCTCCTGCGTGACGGTGTTCAACGATCCGCACAACGCCACCGATCTCGCCTTTCTCGAACGCTCGGTCGGTTTCTACGACGGTGGCGTCGATCTATTCGAGGGACCGAACGAGCCCAACCTCGGCAAGACGCCGAACTGGCCGCAGGCGCTGCGCGATTTCCAACGCGACCTCTACGAATACGTGAAGAAGTCGGAGGGACTGCGCGCCGTGCCGGTGCTCGGCCCGAGCCTCACCTACGGTGGCCCCAAACTGGTCGGCGACCTCAGCGCATGGATGGATTTCGGCAATCTGCATCCCTATCCCGGCGGCCGCTGGCCGGAATCCGGCAATCTCGACATTCATATCGCTGACGCGCGCGCCAGCGACGGCGACAAGCCGTTGATGGCGACCGAAGTCGGCTACCACAGCGCGCTGGAGACCAAGCGCGGTCACCCGCCGACCTCTGAGGCGATGATCGCGCGCTATCTGCCGCGGCTTGTTCTCTGGAACCTGCTGAAGGGCCTGCGGCGCAACTACATCTATGAATTCGCCGACACGCACGACCGCGGCCCGACGGACCAGGAATCCAACTTCGGCCTGCTGCGCGCCAACGGCGAGCCGAAGCCCGCGTTCTACGCCATCAAGAACCTGATCGCGCTGTTCGACGACGCGGGCGGCGAGCTAAAGCCGAAGGATCTGTCGTTCGTGATCCTCTCGCCCGAACCCGACGCCCACGTCATGGGCTTCCAGCGCGCCGACGGCGACTATCTGCTGGCCCTGTGGCTCGGCGTGTCGGGTTGGGACATCGACGCCCGCGTCGCCCTGCCCGACGTCATTCGCGACATCGACCTCCAGTTCGACGAAAAGATCGTGCTTGTGGATTTGACCCGATTTGGTGACGATGGCGCCGTATTTGTTGAAAAAAGGGGAACGGCGGGTATGCGGCATTCGGCGAAGGTCAGCGGCAATCTTTGCGTGCTGCGGGTGCGGCGCGTGTCCTAGCGGCGCACGCCAAGCCAAGACGCCATTTCGGAGGTCGGACGTTGCAGGGAATTCCATACGCGCCGGCGAGCGCCCCGCCCCGCGCCGGCCTGGGCTGGCCCGGGGCGGGGCGCGTATCCGCGCCCGCCAAATTCTTCGCCGCCGTCTATTTCCTTTCCATCCTGGTTTCGCCTTTCAACTCGATCAAGGGCGTGCCGGCGCTCGGCGAACTCGGCGGCGACACGTTTTCGATCCTGCACATCCTGCTGTTTCCGTTCGTCGTCACAAGCCTGCTGCGGGCCGGCCAGATGAAGGTCGACGCGAAGCTGTGGGTCTTCTCGCTGGCGCTGACGATAGGGCTGGCGGCGGGGCTGCTGGCGAACTTTCCCGAGATCGCCACCGCAGCCGACAAGGGACGCTCGGGCTTCAACAAATTCGTCACCTCCGCCCTCGTCCTCTACGCGGGGCTTTATTTCACTCTTCTCACCTCAATCGCCGCCCGATTGGATTTGCGCGCATTATTCGTCAAGCCGCTGCTGATCATTACCGCCTTCACGATGCTGGTCGGCTGCGTCGAGTTTGCAGCGTGGCACTCCTCGGCGGTGGAGCGCGTGTATCTGGTGTTCTCGCATGTCGTGCATTCCGGCAACGCGCGCGGCCAATATGCGCCGGGCCGCATTCATAGCGTGACCTTGGAGCCCTCGTTCTTCGGCGCGTTCGTGGTTTTCGCCACGCCGTGGCTTCTGATGAAAATCGTCGAGAAGCGTGGCGATCTCGGCGCGCTGCTGGGCTATGTCGGGCTGCTGGCGTTGACCATGGCCCTGTCTCTGCTGTCGGGCCGCACGTCGCAGATCGGCGGCCCGGCGACGGTGGCGGTGTTCGTCCTGTGCCTGGCGGCGTTCAAGACGGGAGAGCGGGCGTTTCTGTTTGTCCGATTTCTGCTGACCGCCACGCTCGTGCTCGGGATCGCGGCGCCGCTATTCTACATCAATACGCATACTGCCGAGATGGTGCAGAAAATGGTGGAGAGCAACAACATCTCCAACGTGACGCGCTTCGCCACCACGGTGATCAATATCAAACTGGCGACAGAATATCCCGTATTCGGCGTCGGGATGGGCCAATACGGGTTTCATGTACCGACCCACGTCCCGGACTGGGCGATGAACTTCGAGTTCAAGCGCTGGATGACGGATCCAACGTCGTCGTTCTTTCCCTCCTTCGCTCTCACCGCGCGTCTGGCCGGCGAGCTCGGCGCCTACGGCCTGCTGGTGTGGCTGGCTTTCAACGCGGTCCTGTTGAACAACGTCCTCGCCGCGGCGCGCCGCTATCAGGTTCGCACCGGGCTCACACCGCTGGTCGGCGTCGCCGTCGCGACGGAATTTTTCGGCAGCGTTCTTTATGGCTGGTCCGCGGGCAGCCTGCGCGCCTTGAACCTGTGGGGCGCGTTCGGTTTGTCGCTCGCCTATGAGCATTTCGCGGAAAAGATGGAATCCGCGCTGCCGGGCCGCGCGGCACCCGCCTCCGGCCTGTCGCTCGTCAATAGAGCGCGCACCGCCTGAGTTCCCGCGTCGACCAAAGCTTCGTGGCTATTTGATCAGTCCCTCGGGGAACGCCGCCATTTTAACGTACCGAAAGGCGAAGCTTTTCCGGCATGCCGCCGGCAGAACACGTACCATTCGGCCGGGCGCAGGCCTTTCGGGTTGGTGAGGGGAATTTGTAGTTGCTCAAGGTTAATTGAGACTGCTTGTCTTCATAGGCGAGATTGCGCTCGCCCATAGGCGACCGGTTGCTCGACCTGGACGATCCGGTAGCCCCTGCTTTTCGCCCCCAGGCCGGAGTCGAGGTCGCCGTGGCCACGCCAGAACCGGCGCGACAACAGGCCGACTTCGCGGATCGCGCGCGCCGGCGTCAGGACGCAATTGCCGTTCATGGCGTCGCAAAAGCGTTCTCCCGGCTGCAGATGCCGGAATGCAGCCGTGACAGCCCGTTGCGGCGCAGATAGCCGCCATACGCGGTGCGTCCTGTTTTGGCGTCGACGATCCGGCCGGCGAGGATGACGCGTCCCTGCGCCTCGGCTTCGAACTCGCGATAGGCGTTCAAAAGGTTGACGAGGCTGTCGGGCTCAAGCTCGGTGTCGTCATTGAGCCAGAGATAGAAGTCGTGCGGCTCCTGCAAAGCCGCGCTCCAGGCCGTCGCACCAAAACAGCGAAGCGTCGCCCCTGAGGAGGCGCAGGCCGGGATAGGCCGCAGCCGCCGCGTCGCCCGTGCCGTCGCTCGACCCGTCGTCGACCAGATAAACGGCGAGCTCGAAGGCGTCGTTGCGCGCGGCCTTCAGCTCTCCAAGCATTTCAGCGTCACCGCGCGTCGATTGTAGCAGGTCATCAACACCGCGATCTTCGGTTGGCCTGACATACGATCTCCTGGCCGCGGCGGCGGCATGCGCCCGACTCTACCAGCCGCCGCCGGAGCTGACAAAAATGCGCCGCCATGCAATCGGCCCGCGCAACCACAGCGTGGTCGAAGAAGTCTCCATCGTATTGCGTCAAGCTTGGCGAACGATTCAAATTTTAGCTAAATATAGCTGCACCTCATCGCTGAATAATTAGGAGGTGCCTGTATTCATTGTCACAGTAAATAAAAACAACATCCATCGAGGGGCAAATGAGTTCCGCAGTCGAAACCTATAGCGCAACCTCGGTGGCGTCATTCGTCAACTCGGTTGGCGTGAATACGCATGAGGGCTACACCAATACGCCTTACGCCAATTCCAATCAGGTCATCGCGGACCTGAACTATCTTGGCATCAACCGAGTTCGCGACGGCGTCGCAATCGCCCCCTGGCAGGCGAAGGGGATCACCGCACTGGCCGCAGCGGGGATCAAGGTCGATTTTGTCATCAACGCCGTCGGCTCGAGCGTGGATGTGGCTGGCAACGTAGCCGCGCTGGACGCGTTCGAAAAGCTCTATCCCGGTTCGATCACCTCCGTGGAGGGCCCCAACGAAGTCGGGCTCGCTCCGGTCCCCTTCAACGGCGGAACGAGCCTCGACGACGAAATCGCTCTGCAAAGTGCGCTCTACCACGCCGTCCACGATGACGCCGCCCTCGCCGGGATTCCCGTTCTCAACCTGACCCTCGGAACGCCCACCACAGCCGCCTACGCTCAACTCGGCGACATGTCGGGCGTCGCCGACATGGGCAACGCCCATATCTACGCGCCTTACGGGCAAGCCCCCATCTACGACTGGTCGAGCAGTCTGGCCCTGGAATCCACGCCCACGGCGCAGGAGGCGACTGTCATCACCGAGGCGGGCTATTCGACCCTGCCTTCGGCCGCCAGCGGCGTCGACGCAGCGGTGCAGGCCAAGTACACGCTCAACCTCCTGATGGACGCCGCGCGCAGCGGCGTCGACATCTATCTTTACAACCTCCTCGACTATCTGCCGGATTCGAGCGGGAACAACATCAACGAGCACTACGGTCTGTTCAATTACGACGGCACGGCGAAGCCGGCCGCGACGGCGATCCACAATCTGTTCGCCATCCTGGAGGCGTCGTCGGCCACAGGAGCGACCGGCGCGAGCGCTGCGAACTCGCTCGCCTACGCCGTCGACAATCTTCCCGCCACTGGCGGCGCCCATCTGTTCCAACGCGCCGACGGCGTCTTCGACCTCGCGCTGTGGGCGGAGCCGACGATCTGGAACTGGACGACCCATTCGGAGGCGGCCGCGCCCGCCCAGGGCGTCGTCGTCACCTTTGCGTCGAGCCTCCAGCAGGTGCGCGTCTACGATCCGCTCATGGGGACGGCGCCGATCGCCACCTACACGAACGTGTCCTCGATCACGGTTTCGCTCTGCGACCATCCGCTCATCATCGAGACCAGCGGCGTCGCGGCGGCGACCGTGTCGGGGCCGCAGATTCTGTCCGTCGCCGATTTCCTCGCCCAGACCGGCTCGCTCGCCTACGGCGCCAACGGCGTCGTGGTTCGCGACACCGCGGCCGCCATTACGGCCAACTTCGACGCTCTGGCCGTTCCGACCGTGACCGCCATTCAGATCAACGACGGCGGCGGCGTGAACGTCAGCGTCGCGCAACTGGCCAATGGCGCAGCGGCGGCGGGCAAGCTTGAGACCGCGGCGGGGGCGAGCGTCCAGGTCGGCGTCATCGACACGCTCACCAATGTCCGCCACGGGTTCAGCGTTCTCCTGGCGGATCTGCCGCAGATCGGCTCGCTCCAGATCGTCAACGGTCCCTGGACGATGTCGGTCTCGCAATTCCTGGCCAACCCCGCGCTGTACGCAAAGATCGCCGGCGGCGTCGCGCTCAGCGACTTCGCGGCCAACATCCAGTCTGCGCTCTCGAGCCTGCAGACCTACTCCGGAGCCATCGCCTCGATAAAGCCTTCGGGAGCCGTGACGGTCACAGCGGCCGCCTTCTGCGCGTCGACGGCGATCGTCAACAAGATCAGCCGCGGCGTCGTCGTCGCCGATAGCGCGCAAAATCTGCAAGGCGTCTTCGACGCCCTCGCCCAGAACGCCGGCGCCATCGCCGCGATCCGGTCGACCACCGGCGTCGTTCAGCTCTCCGCGACGGCGTTTCAGAACGACGCCGCGGCCCTCGCCAAGCTCTCCGGCAAGGTGACCGTAGCGGACGCCGCTCGACAAATCGTCGGCGCCTTGGGCGCGCTCGTGGCGGGCGTCAAATCCATCGCCTCGGTCTCCGTCGCCCAGGGCGCGCTCTCCGTTGGCGTCTCGGTCTTCCAGAACGCGAAAGCGCTGCTCGACAAGATCAACGGCGGGTTCGCCATCGTCGACAGCGAGGCCGACATCCAGGCGCATCTGTCCGCGCTCCGGGCCGACGTCTGCCACATCCGCTCGATCACGGTGGGATCGGCGACGGCGTCCTCCGTAACGGGCGCGACGCAAGGCGGCAACGTCTTCGGCGCGTCGCCTCCCGCCGGCGCCGCGCCGGTCCAGTTTGCGCTGAGCGCAAGCCAATACGCCAGCGCGCAAGCGCTGCTTCCGCTCATCAGCAACGCCTATGTGGCGAGCGTGACCCAGGCCAACGGCGCGCAGCTCCTGTTGGGCCACGGCGACGGGCTTGCGTTGGATATCGCCGGCGGCGCCCCGATGACGACAGCGACGGGAGGCGGAAGCCAGGCGCGCTTTACGCTGGCCTCGCGCTTCGGGCATGCGACCCTGACCGATTTCGGCGCCCACGCCTTTGGCCCCGGCGCCGACCATATTTCGCTCGGCGTCGTCGACTTCTCCAGTTGGGCGGCGCTGGTCGGCGACGCGCATGCGAGCGGCGGCGGGACCTCCACCACTTTCAGTTCGACGACGACGCACTCCACGCTGACCCTCAAAGACGTCGCGTTCTCCACGTTCTCGTCGGCGCCCGGCGCCTACCGAGGCGATTTCAGCTTCCACGCCTGACAAGGGCACCCGCCTTCGCGCGGGCACCACGGCGGCCGCTTTGTGCTATGCGAAAGGCCAACGCGACCGAAGCGACAGGTTTAGGCTTTTTCCGAGCATGAGAATTGCGATATTCACGGCCGAATTCCCGCCTTATCCCGGCGGCGTCGCGACTTACACCTACGAGCTGGCGGCGGCCGGCGCCCGGGCCGGCCATGAGGTCGCGGTCTACGATTTCGGTCCCGATCCGACGCCCGGCGCCGGCTTCGAGGTCGTATCCTGCCGACCGCACGCCTATGAGAACTACAAGTTTCCCTGGGCCGCGATGGTCGCCCAGACCGCGCTGGCGCGGCGGCGCTTCGACCTTTTGCTGGCCGCCGACCTCAAGGACGTCGTCGCCTGTTCGCTCGTAAACACCCGGGCGGAGATGCGGGCGGCCGTCCACGGGACGGACGTGCAGAGCAAGCTTCTGGTCAAGTACTTTTCGCGGGTCGGCTTTCGGCCGCTGCGCCGCTACCGCCGCATCTTCGCCAACAGCGCATTCACGCGGGAGCTGCTGCTTAGGGCCCACCCCTACCTGGAGCCCACCGTCTGCCGCGTCGCGCCGCTCGGGGTCGACCGCTATTGGTTCCAGCCGCCCGAGGCGCAGGACGTCGCAGCGCTGCGGCGGCGGTTCGGCCAACTCGACGGCCGGTTCGTGGCGGTCTGTGTCGGCCGGCTCGAACGACGCAAGGGCCAGAACCACGCGATACGCGCCGTGCGCGCCCTACCGGCGGCGTTGCGCGGCCGCACAAGTCTGCTGATCGTTGGGCGCGTCGTCGATAAGGATTACGCCGCAGAGCTGGCGCGCGAAGCCGCGGAGGCGGAGGCGGACGTCCGGCTGGTCGGGGACATTCCGCAGAACGAATTGCGTGCGCTTTACGGCGTTTCCGACCTCCTGGTTCATGCGGCGACCCCTTATCAGGGCCGCGTCGAGGGGTTTGGGCTGGTGGTGCTGGAGGCGGCGGCGGCGGGGACGCCAACTTTAGCCACACGCGTCGACGCCCTCCCGGAGGTCGTCGTGGAAGACGAGACAGGTCTGCTGGTCGAAGACGGGGACTTCGCCGCTTTGTCGCAAGCGCTCACGCGGGCGGCGACGCAGGGGCTGCGAAGGGAACTTGGCAAGCGCTGCCGGCAGACGGCGTTGCAATACACCTGGGACCGCTGCGCCGCGACGACCTTTGGATGACGCTAGGGGTGCCGCCGTTCCGAGAGGGTACAGATGATGTCGCCGAATTCCCTCTGCGCCGGCTTGCCCACAAGATACAAAGGATCGCGCATCGCATGATCCAGGGCCTCGAAATAGCGCACGACCAAGGTGGCGGAAGAACCATTTCTCGTTAATAGCGTGTCGGAAAGTTCAGAAACAACGACGGGTCGTTGCATCGTCAATAATCGTCGCGCGCTGCTAAACGACACATTCACTCCTCCAGCGACAACGTTTTGGAGGTGCCCGCTTTAAAAAAACACGTTTTCGTACGTTTGGTCAAGCATTAAACGGACTTCCGTGTTACAGACGAAGCATATGAGAGGCCGATTATGACAACCGATAACAATCTAGTTTTCGATGTAGGTATGCACCTCGGCGAAGATAGCGATTTTTATTTGCGCAAAGGGTTTCGTGTGGTCGCCCTCGAGGCCAATCCGCAATTGATTGAGCACTGCAAGGTTAGATTTCGCGACGCCATCGAGGCGAAGCACTTGCACATAGTGGAAGGCGCCGTAGCGCCGCCAGAAGCGGGTGATAGCATTGCCTTCTATGTAAGCGCCCAGTCGGTTTGGGGTACCGCGCAAATGAACTGGCGGGAACGCAACGAGGCTATAACAAAAATCAACGTTAGACGAATCGATATCCATGACGTTTTTTCCAGATTTGGCATTCCTCACTTCATGAAGGTCGATATAGAGGGCGCTGATGTTGTTGTTCTAAACGCGCTCCTTCAATGCGAGGGTCGACCGAGGTATCTGTCTATTGAAGCGGAAAAAGTGGATTTCGAGGCGCTCAGAGCGGAAGTTTCGTTGCTATCCCGACTGGGCTACGAAAATTTTCGTGCTGTCCAACAGCAAGGCATTCCGGGCCGCGTATTGCATACAAAGACAATCAGCGGGCAAGAGTTAGTCTATACCTTTGAAGAACACGCGTCCGGACCATTCGGCGAAGATTTGGTTCAGCCATGGAGAACCTCCGAACAAATTTTGGATGAATACCGACGTATCTATAAAATCTATCGGCTCTTCGGCGATCGGAGCCTGACTCGGCGGTTACAGAGTGTAGTGATCAGACGAATTGTAAAGGCGGGCTATATGATTGCAACTGGTTATCGTGGCCCACTGCCCGGCTGGTACGACACTCACGCCAGCCTCTAACGCTACTTTGGCAGAAAAGCGGTTTGGCGGATTCGGATTCCGAACTGCGTTTTGCGTGATTGAACTAAACCGCTACGCGGTATAGCGCCTGCAAGGCTGGCGCGAGGTGGTCCCTGCCTGAGAAGATTTGGTTGCAAAGCCAACCCTCTCAGACAGGAGACCCCGAGATG
>Ga0302319_10023180_pt1 | contig 11104 bp, 2 predicted proteins | sample Bog_T0_2_FD_203319 | JGI IMG/M metagenome (GOLD analysis project Ga0302319, IMG submission 203319) | Peat permafrost microbial communities from Stordalen Mire near Abisko, Sweden - Bog_T0_2 | ecosystem: Environmental > Terrestrial > Soil > Wetlands > Peat | place: Sweden: Abisko, Stordalen Mire...
TCGATCGCAATTCCCGAGGGGGAATTCAACCCATTGGCGACGACTGTGCTCTGAGTGCCCGACGCCAGCGAAACTTCAATGATGTTGCCTATACCGTTGGTGCTTGAAGCACCGGAATTAGCGATGACGAGATTGCCCGAGCCATCCACCGCCAGCCCTTTCGGCTGGTTCAACCCAGTCAAATTGAGGACTGTTGCGGTGCTTGATGCATATGGCAACTTCAGAATGCGGTTGTTTCCGGTGTCAGCGATATAGAGATTGCCTGCCGCGTCGAGTGCCAGTCCCGAAGGTGAATTCATGGTCGTCCCGAGTGGGACCGGGGTCGTAGATCCATTGATCGATGCTTCGACAAGTTGGTTCGAATACGCATCGAGCACGAATGCATCTCCCGCCCCATCCACTGCGACTGCGGTCGGAGATCCCATGGAAGGGCTGTAAATTGTCGCGTTCGCGGGCGTTGCGCTCGGGTTCGCGAGCGCCGGGGCGGCTCCCGTACCTGTTCCAGAGAAAAAATAAGTGGCAAGCACATTGTTGTTCGTGTCGACAATGTCGAAAGCTCCCCGGCGCAAGCCGGCGAACTGCGGGGTGAACTGCACCTGAACCGTACACGAGCTGCTCACTGTGCCCGTGCAGGTGGTGCCGCTCGGGACGAGAGAGAAGTCGGGGTTTGACAGTGAACTGCTCGGTACTCCTTCAGTGAAGACAGCGGGCGAACCAAGAGTGGAGGGACTTGAAAGTGAGACTGAGAAACTATTAAGTCCCGGAACTGCGGCTGTATTCGCTATGGTCAATGGCAGGTCAACACTGTTTGGCTGGCCGCCTGCCCCGGAGATGATCGTCAGGGGCATAAATTGCGGAGAAGCATTGGTGGGCACGCTAATGGTCAAAATGAAAATATTGTCCGAAGCTCCTTGCGAGATTGGACCGGAAACGCCGTTTTTCAAGCCGACGGTCTGCACGGCTGGCGGCCCCGAGTACCCTTCGAGCGGGGTCACCGTGATCGTGACGTTCGCGGTGCCTCCCGGCGGCAGGACAACAGAGGACGGAGAAACCGAGACGCTGTATGTCGGTGTTCCTATCACATTGATTGTCCTCGCAGCAGAGACAGTCGATGCGCCTGATTTGTCGGCAACCACCGCCGTCAGGGTATGGCTGCCGATGGGCGCCGAAGTCCATGTGTAAGAGTAGGTGCTGGTATTCGCGACGGTTGGGATTGTAGCCAGCGTGGTAGTGCCATCAACGAACGAAATGCTGGAGAGTGGACTGCTGTTCCCGAAAGCACTCGCTGACAAGAGAATTGGGGAGTCGAAGGAATAAGTGGCAGCAGTGTTCGGCAAGTTCAACGCTGCATATGGCGGCACGTGCGGAGAAAGGTCACTTTTGAGACCGTAGACAGTCACTGAACCGTTTCCATAATTGCCGATGGGAGCGGAGTTGGCGATGTAGACCTTCCCATTCACCACCACTGGAGGGACAAATTTCGCCAGGAGGCCCATCTTGTCGGAAGACACCATGTTGCTGTTCCACAGTTCCTGGGCTGGATTGTCCGCATTGTAGGCATGCAGTATTCCTGTGCGGCCGACAGTATTCGCCTCGTAGGCGACATTCATCACAGGTGCCCAGAGTATCCCGGTACCGCTGACGGAGCCATTTGCTGATAGAGCCAATGCGGTCGCCGGCTGGCCGGGCAAATCGAATGTTCCCGCATACGACTGAGTAAATGTCGAAGTGGATGTGTTGAGCGTGAACGCATGCAAGGCATCGAGGCCAGGCCAGACATACAATGTTCCTCCGGTAGAGGATGGCCAGAATGCCATGCCCACAATCCGGTCACTGTCTGTCTCCTCGTAGTTGACGGCGGCGCCCACATGGAAAAACTGCGCCAGTTGCGTATCGTATGGGGTGAGTTCGCCCAGGTTGCCTGTATGAAGAACATATACGTCCGCTGTCTTGCTCCCGAAGGCAACCAGATCGGTCCCAGGAATGAGGACCGGTCCGTTGACGCTCAGGTCCAGGTCGTACTCGTCGAGGGTTAGGTAATTGTCGACACCCGTGCTGTTATCGGGGGTATACCAATCGCTGAGGCTCAGAGAGCTACCATAACTAAACTTCAACAGGCTCTCAGGGAATTCCGTAACGCCGTCATAATTGCCGCCATTGGCGGTCAGGTAATACACGTAGCCACTGCCATCGACAGCAGGACCGCTGCCACTCTCCCAGATGCTGTTACCAGTGGTCCTGGAAGTTGCAAAAACACTTGTCTGATTCAGCGTGTCCGGGTCGTAGGTCATGATCCAGCCATACCAGGGCGTCGATACATCGCCTGTAGGCCGAGAGCCAAAAGCCACCCAAACCTGACCGTCCGCGTACTCGATCGCGGGCCTTTGCACCTGATTGGGCGGATAAAACGAAACCGACGGCGCAGTGCCGACTGGCGGGACCGTGGCACTGATCAGAGTTGAGTTGAGAAGCGTGCCGGTGCGTATGTCGACTTCGCGAATTCGAAAACACTCAGTGCCAGTCTCGAGCGTATGCGTCACGAAGAACATCCTATTGTTTGGAAGGTCGATCACCGGCGTTCCGAAGATTCCCAAGGTGTCAGCAACCGCGTCATTACTGCCGTCGCCCTGAGAGACCCCACCTGCCGAGGCGTATTCCGCATTGACGGGAGGATCGGGCGCAATACCCTGGGAGAGATTTCTGAAATCGAGCGTCCAGAGGGGAAGCGAGCCTATATTGTCGGCATCGAAAGCATAGAGAACATCATGCATGGTTGCGACATACAGCACGTTATGCACAACGCCGTTGACCGTCACGCCCTGCGCATACAAGGGCTGCGCGTATATAACTCCGTCAACCGAATACGTCCCGAGCTTGCCGAATGTGCTGGTGTTTACATTTGATGTGGTAAGTATCGTCTCGTTTAGGTTGGCAGCAGTGCGCGATTGGTTGTATCGGTTGGTCAGCACGTTCACTTGACCCTTGACGACTGTCACACTGAAGAAGGAAACCAGAATTAGAACCAATTCGATATGTCTGATTGAACACTTCATAAGCACCCCTTGCCCTCATCGGGCGCATTCAACGAAGTCATGGGATGCTACCGAGGAACATTCATCGATAGCAACATCCCAAAGCCAAACATCAGGCTGACGAGCAGAAATGCGAAGAACTTCATTTCTTGCCAGTCGAACATCGGTTTTAATTTCGGGGGACTTGAGAATACTCATACAGAATGTCGTCTGATTTGGCACAAAGTCAAGGCCGGAATGGGATGCCTGCGCTTTGTGACTGCTCGCGAACCCCCGGCTACCATCGCAAAACGAATAGAACGACACAGTGCGGCCTATTATGTGTCAGGTAGGTATCGAGGAGATGAGCGAAAGCAAACCGTCCGATGTTGCGGCTCGTTGCTCAGCGCAGCTGTATGTCGCAAACCGCGGTCAGTCATGGTAATAACCCGAAGATTGACGGCCTGTCCGGCAATCGGCTCGACTCATTGAAACAACTCGATCAAGAGGCCCTGAACAGGTCGAGCCAGGGCGGCCTGCGCCACGGAGATATGCCGTAGCCAAGATCGTGCTCGCTTTGTGGGGGATATTTCCCAAGCGGGTAGCTGAGCTTCGCAGGCTTGGCGTCGAGAGGCCCGTCCTTCAGGTAGCGGTCGATGTCTCGAAGAAGGGGCTCTACCGATGAATATCGTTCCTGCGGGTCAGGGTGCAGTGCCGTTAGGCAGACTCTGTCGAGATCGTTCCAGGATGAGCGCTGAAGCGCGGTTTTGGAATCGCCTGAAGAATCCCTGCACGCAACTACAGACGGCTTCTCAGGAAGCCCGCGGCTATTTTCATGCTGCTCCGCTTCTCCACTGTGGGGCGCCCCCTTGTTTGGATGGCGCCCGCTTAGAATCTCGTAGAGGATGACCCCGAGTGAATACACATCTGTGAAGACACCAATCCTACCTTCGTGCTTCCACTCGGGCGGAGCATAATCGGCCGACATCATTCGGAACGAGGGAGGCGTGTCATCTTTCGAATCTTGACCATCTCCTAACCGCCGTGCGATTCCGAAGTCGACGATTCGAGGCGAACCATCCCTGGCAATGAGGATGTTCGACGGCTTCAGGTCACAATGGATCGTTCCCTGCAGATGAGCGTAGAGAACCGCCTCGCAGACTGTCTTGAACAGCTGTAGTTTTTCTTCAACCATAAGGCCAGACCGACGGCAGTGCTCTGTGAAACGCAGGCCGCGTTCCCGCTCTTCCACGCAGTCCATGGCAAACCATGCGGTGGCATCGTTCAAAGTGCCTGAGTCGTGGAAACTCACGATGTGTGGATGTCTCAGGCGGGCAAGTGTGCTGATCTCATCCGCGAAACGCTTGCGCCACAGCTCCGAACAGGGGTCTTGCGGAGACAGGATCAGGAACTTGATGGCCATCGTTTGGGCTGTGTTGGCGCGAAGATACTTCCAAACGGATCCCATGCCACCCCTTCCAAGAAACTCGTGGCGCTGGTAAGGGCCAATTTGAACCGGAGGAACAAACGGCGGAACTGCCGGAGCTTCGCCAAGGACCTGATCGACCACCTTCTCTACTCCATGTCGAAGGCGCGATATGCCGCGCTGGTCTTCGTCCAGCATCTCGATCACAGTCTGTCTAATCTCAGCATCGTCTTCACAGACAGCTTCAACGAACGCCTTTCGCTCTCCGTCAGGCCGTTCAATCGCCGACTCGAAAATATCCGCCGCACGGGACCACAGAACTGCATCCATGGATCACTTCTCCGCACCATTTCGGACCCGGGTTGCAAGCCATGCACTGGCCACGCGCAGATCTCGTTGCACCGTCTTGGTTGTGACTTTCAGCAGCACCGAGGTCTCGTCCAATGTATGCCCGAAAAACGTGGTGTACTCGACTGCCAGCGCATGGCGAGGGTTCATGGCTGCCAGTTCGTCCAATGCTCGATTCAGATCCAGAAACTCGAGCGGCGTGAGAGTGGTGTTGGCTGCGTCTTCAGTCAATGGGACAAACTTCAGCCCTCCACCATGTTTGCCGATAAGCTTCCTCCGAACACAATCGACGAGGAGCTGGCGCATGGCTCGGGCCGCAATCGCGACAAAGTGCGGATCGTCTGACCCGGGCAGATTCGGCCAGGCATGAATCTTGATCAACGCCTCATGCGCAAGCGCAGTGGGATTCAAGGTCCAACTAGGACAGCGCCGATGGAGGATTCGCGCCAAATGAAGGAGTGATTCATACTCCTGAGCGGAAACGCAAGGAATGTGAACCGGCCCGGAATCGATTCCGGAGTTTCCATTCGTTCCCGCCGAACTGGAACTTATCTCTAATAGGTTTGTCATCGCAGTCTCTTCACGCAATTTCGTATTGATCGAAAAAGTTTTCAAGTCGGGGGGAAATGCGCCACAGGACTACCCACCAATTCGCGAGCAGGTCGAAGAACCGTATGCCTTTTTTGATTGGGTTCCCGAGGTGTGACGAATTATAGCCCATCGTGTCTTGTCTTAGCGTGATTTTTCGTAATCATTAAAATGGGGACTTTTTCGCGTCGAAGGTTGTTACTTTTGGGTCTAAGCGATGCCTTCGCTGGCTGCTGATTTACCGGCTATTGATGGAAGTGTTAAAGCACAGATAATTTAGCTGCCTGTTTTAGAAACGTAGATGGCGAATGTCCGGTTCTCTTCCCAATTCTCGTATCTCACAGTAGAAAACGTTTCGTGTGAGCGAAGCTGTGTCCCCCCGCTGTCTCTGGAGACTCGGTTGCTTCATCGCGCTTTAGAAGCAAAAAAGATTACATCTGCCAATTTTGCAGCTTCACCATCCAATGGAGGTTTCTATGAACGGTCTTCGGTTGTCCATCGCAGCGCTCGCCTTGGTTTGCACAGCGATCCAGGCCCAAACCCCGTCGAAAAGTGTCGCAGGGACCAAGACGGAGCAGGCCAATGCTTCCGCAGCCGTTCAGGCTCACATCGACCTTGCCGCGCCATCGAAGGTTGCGTCCGCCGGCAGAGCGGTGAAGTTTTCGCAATTGCCCCTGAGCTTCGAGCCAAACGTCGGCCAGAGCCGGGCCGGCGCCCTCTTCACTGCGAAGGGCCGTGAATACACCCTCGAGCTTGAACGCTCGCGGATGCGGTTTCAGCTTCCCGAAACCGCGGCCGCCGGCAATGCGAAGGCGCTCGACCTGGAGATGGTCAATGCCAGCCGCAACCCGGAGGTGAGAGGCAAGGATCAGCTTCCCGGCAAAGATAACTACTTCCCCACGCCGGACCCGAAGACGTGGTTCTCGAACATTCCGACGTTTGGGCGAGTCGGCTACTCCGCTATCTATCCAGGCGTCGACATTTCGTTTTACGGCAACTCCAACAGGATGGAATACGATTTCACGATCCAGCCGACGGGCGACCCCAGCCAGATCCAGATGAAGCTCACTGGGGCCGATCAGGCCCATCTCGACAAGGATGGCGATCTTGTCCTCACGATCGGCAAAGGCGAGCTTCGCTTCCTCGCCCCGGTGGCTTACCAGAATTCTGCCGACGGTAAGCATCGCGACTCCGTGCGCGCGTCTTATGAGCTTGCGGAAACGGCCAAGGGACAGCCGCCGGTGGTGCGCTTTGCGCTCGGCGACTATGACCGCACCCGGACGCTGGTCATCGATCCCACCGTTGTTCCAGCCTTTACCTATTCCGAATACCTGCCCTCGAATGTTGCCGATGTCACGGCCGACAACTCCGGCAACACATACGTCACGGGCCAAACCTACAACGCCGTGGGTTTCTACGTTGAAGAATTCAACGCGTCCGGCACCCTGGTCTATACCACGAACGTCGGCACCGGGACCATCTCTCCCTTCAGGGTGAGGGTAGACAGCAACGGCAATGCGTATGTGGCGGGTCAAACCAACGGAGGAAGCGCGCTTCCGACCGGACCGAACTCGTACCAAAGCACGGTAACCGCCTACTACAACGGCTTTCTGGTGGAGATTGCTTCCGGCGGGGGCAGCGTACCCTATGCGACCTTCATCGGCGGCACAGATACGGGGTATTCGTATACGGAAGGACTGGCCGTGCAAACCATCAGCGGGGTGACCTATGCCTTTCTAGACGGCGCTACCGAATCCGCAACATTTCCAACCACCGCCGGAGTCTATCAGAGCACTCTGACGGCGAGTAGTTATGCGGGATGGGTAGCGCGCTTCAATCCTTCGGCCTCGGGGGCCGCATCCCTGCAGTATTCGACGTTTTTGGGTAGCATCGGGGGTGGCGATACTCAACTTTATGCACTGGCTGTGGACAGCTCGGGGGACACATACGTAACCGGGAACACTTCTTCCTCGGGCGCGTATCCGGTAACCTCCGGGGCTTTCCAGTACGACGGGTACTATGCAGGTGACGGCGGTGTTTATGTCACTGAGCTCAATCCGACGGGAACGTCGCTTGTCTACTCAGCCTATCTCGGTTACGGTTCCGGATATGGGATCGCTGTCGATGGAGCTGGAAACGCGTATGTAGACGGAGTCGTCAATTATGAGGACTTTCCGACCACCGCAGGGGCGTATCAAACCAGCTATCCGGGCGCTTTCGTTGTCAAGCTGAATGCCGGCGGCGCGACAGAGGCATATTCGACCTTCCTTGGCGGTCCCAGCGCCACCGACAGCAATGTTGTCCCATGGAGTATTGCGCTTGAAAATGGATGTTCTTCCAGTTGCAACGCGTACGTCTCAGGATGGACGTCCACCACTGACTTCCCGGCTGTGAATCCGATTCAGACCGCACCGTCAACCTCCGGATACTCCGCCTTTGTCACGGAGTTGAATGCAACCGGCACCAGCGCGCTGTTCTCGAGCTACCTCAGCGGCCTTACTGGATATGTCTGGAGCGCCAATAACGTCGCGTATGGCTGGACGCCGGCAATCGCGGTGGATAACACGGGGAACATGTCGGTCGTAGGCAACCTGGGCGGCACCGCCGATTTTCCGATTACGCTCTCCAACGCCAATCCGAGCAACTATGCGTTTCTGGCAAAGATCGGCTCATCCAGCTCGCCGTTTACCTGGGACACTCCCACTTCACTTACGTTCCCTAACCAGCCTGTCGGCGTCAGCACCAGCGTATATGGCACGCCTCAGGTCGTGACAATTCGCAATCTCAGCGCCACGGCCGCCACAATCTCTTCGGTGCAGATTGAGCCCACTTCCATCTTCTCGGCATCCGACAGTTGCGGCACCGTGATCCCCGCCGGTGGTGTCTGCCAAGTGACAGTAAATTTTCAGCCGAATGAGGCGGGCACCCGCGTTGGGACGCTGACAGTCACCTCCAATGCCAGCAATAGCCCAATCATCGTTCCCTTGACGGGAACCGGGGTAGATAATGACTTCCTGACACAGTCGGCCAACAGCCTGACTTTTGCCTCGCAGACGGTTGCGACGTCCAGCGCGCCGCAGACGGTGACGCTGACCAACATCGGAACCACGACTGCGACCCTGAATGTCTATATGCAAAATGGGACGGATTTCTCCGTACTCAATGGCTGCGCCATCCCGCTACCGCCGGGGTCCAGTTGCCAGATTGTAACCACCTTTACGCCGACCGAGGCAGGGCTGCGAACAGACACCATCTATGCCACCTTCCCAGAGGCTGCTGCGTATATTTACATTCCAGTTTCTGGAACAGGACTGCCGGGTGGCGCTACAGGGACGGTGAACTTCAGCGCGACCGCCATTGATTTCGGCTCCGAGCCTGTGGGCCAGACCACCACGTATCAGGGTGTCTATCTGGAAAACAACAGCAGCGATCCGTTCACAGTGACAGCAATTACCGCTTCGGGCGATTTTTCGATTTATTCGACAAATTGCGGTGCGGTTCCCTTCGTGCTCTTACCCCAGAATTCGTGCATAGTGTACACAACGTTCACCCCTTCGGCAGCTGGCGCTCGTACCGGCACCTTGGCATTTACCGACACCGCCGCTGCCAGCCCGCAGTCCGTAGCCCTGAGCGGAAACGGAGTGGCCTCATCGCAGACTCTTGAGTTCTATCCCTCGCCTACGGTGGACTTCGGCAGCAACGTGCCGGTAGGCGTTCAGAGCGGCACCCTCACTGCATACGTGCAGAACGCCGGCTCTGAGCCTGTCGTTGTTACCCGTGTTCTGGCCAGCGGAGACTTCCACATCACGTACAGCAACTGCCCCGGAACACTGGCGGGAACCACCCAGGACGGAACGGGGAGCCTCTCATACTGCCAGGTCAACCTGGTTCTCATACCAACTGCAACCGGATTGCGCACCGGGACGCTGACCTTTATCGACAATGCGAGTAGCAGCCCGCAGACGCTTGCGCTTCAGGGCAACGCGATTGCCGACAGCGGCGCAATCGATCTGATACCGACGGCGCTGCCCTTCGTCAACCAGGCCGTCGGCACCACCAGCGCCGTGCAATATGTCGAGATCTACAACCCCGGCAATGACCCCATCACCATCAACAGCTATTCAAACGGCACAGGAAGCTTCTCGGTCACCAACTACGACTGCCCGGCGCTTCCGTTCACGTTGACGGCGGGGGACAACTGCTACGTCACCGAACAGTTCACGCCGGCTTCAGCGACTTCGCTGACCGACAAGCTCACCGTGACCGGGTCGGTCACGACCGAAACCGTCGCCCTCTCAGGTACAGGAGTCGCTGAGAGCAAGACCATCGGATTTACTCCAGCCTCGCCGATGAACTCGGGATCCGTACAAGTCGGCCAATCGAGCGGCACCGGAAGCAGCGATGATGAAGCCGGCGATCTCGTCTCGATCCGCAATACGGGCACGGCGGCTGTCACCTTCTCGGCGAATCCGGCAGTTGGAGGCGCCAATGAAGCCGATTTCAGTTTGTACAACCCATATAGCTGCGGCACCAGCGGGACGCAGCTTCAGCCTGGCGCGAGTTGCCCGATGTGGATCACCTTCAAGCCCTCAGTGGCGGCAGCCGAGACGGCAACTCTGACCTTTGCCGACGATGCCACTGGCACCACCCAGGTGCTAACGCTGAAAGGCACCGGGATTGCAGCTTGGCCGAACTACTATGCGTCGAACAACCTGTTGAACTACGACAACCAAGCCCAAGGGACAACCAGCCCGACCAACACTTACCTCTACTTCTACAACAATTCCGGCGCGGCCGTGACACTCGGCAATGCGGTCGTCAGCTCTGGATTCCTGATCCCCAGCGGCGAGCAGTCTTGCAATGGCGCAACCATCGCCAGCGGGGGTAGCTGCTACTACTATGTCTCGTTCGCGCCTACCAGCCCCGGACTCATCACCGGCACTATCACCATCAAGAACAATGCCAGTGCCACTCTGCTTACTATTCCGCTGACTGGCTACGCCCCGTCTCCTGTGACCTCCGGTAGCTTGATTCCGGCCACCATCACATTCGCCACTCCTCAAGTGAAAGGTTCAACTTCCTCCTACCAGTCCACCGTCTTCACCAACACCGGTAATGTGCCGTTGACCATCGGCACGATTACCGGCACCAATTTTGGAGCTACACCCACAAACGAGTTCTCGATCTACAGCGACGGATGCGGCGGGGAGACACTCAATCCGGCCGGGACTTGCACCGAGTACGTCGAATTTACGCCCAACGCTCTCGGCGCTCGCACCGGCACGCTCAATATTCCCGTGACCTATACCGGAGGCTCTACCGCAACATTCACCGCGAACCTCAGCGGGACCGGAATTGCAGAGGTGAATTCGGCCATACTCGAGCCGGGCAACGGCACCTTCGTCGACCAAACCGTTGGAGTGGTTACCAACTACACGGTCACTCTTTATCTGGTCAATCAGGGTAACCAGCCATTCAAGGTCGGAACCCTCACTGGCGTCAACACGATCGTCGGCTCGAGCAATCCAACCGGCGCAGAGTTCTCTACATCGGGTACCCAGGGTGGCAGCGACGGCTGCACCGGGCAGCAAGTCGCTGCCACGACAGGCTATTGCGCGGTTTCGGTGGCGTTTACACCCTCCACCACCGGCACGCAGACAGGAAGCATCAGCTTCCCCGTCACCTTCGCGGACAACACCACGACAACCGTCACCGCAAACCTCTCAGGCCT
>Ga0302319_10023181_pt1 | contig 11104 bp, 10 predicted proteins | sample Bog_T0_2_FD_203319 | JGI IMG/M metagenome (GOLD analysis project Ga0302319, IMG submission 203319) | Peat permafrost microbial communities from Stordalen Mire near Abisko, Sweden - Bog_T0_2 | ecosystem: Environmental > Terrestrial > Soil > Wetlands > Peat | place: Sweden: Abisko, Stordalen Mire...
ATGCAGGGCGACATCGATACCGTTTTCGTCGCATTCTATCCCTGGTGGGATTGGGAATATGGAAAGACTTGCATTGCAGAAAACAGTCTCTGCGTCAGGCTGCTTTCACAACAGGAAGCCGGGCGTCGCGTGATGGATGAGTGGACTGTTGAATTCCGCGCATTGAAGGCGAAAGGCAAGCGTGTGATTCTTGCACTTCCGTTTCCGACGTACGACAGGAGTATTCCGGATTTTGAAATTGTCTCCGCGATTGCCGGCCGCCTGTGGACGGTCAGCGATCCCGGCGAGAGGGATTCGGCGGACATGCGCTCAAAGTTTCAAGACCTGGCAACAGAGACCGGCGCCGAACTTTACGATCCACGAGAGGACTTATGTACCGGCCAACAATGCCTCTACCAGGTGGACTCGGTCTCCATATATAAGGATGGGGTTCACATTGCAGCCAGCCAGATTGGAATTCTAAGGCAATGCCTGCTCAAAAGCCTTATGCGAGCCCACGACGGCGATTCTCTTTCCGTCGGCGATAGAACCCGTTGAGGCGGCAACGGAATCGAATATTCCATAGAGACGCGCCTACGTCTGAATGGGCATCGGGTAGAAAAGTCGGGGCAGAGGGGATCAAGCGCAGTCGGAAGCGCATCCTAAGTCTTAGAAGAATCAGTAGTATACGGAACTCTTAATACGCTTTAAGCCCGGTTTGTGTAAACTTTTGGCTGATGCAGTCTTTGCGCGAAAAGCTTGACGACAGCTCGCGTTTTCTCATTGCCACTGAGCTTGTATCGGTGCGCGGTTCCATGTCGGAGGCGAGCGCGATCAAGGCGCGGAGTTTTGCCGATGAGCTCGTCGCTTGTCCCGAGATCGACTGGATTTCGATTACCGACAATGCCGGCGGCAACCCTCAACTGGCGCCGCTTGCGCTGGGTCGGCCGCTTCTTTATGCGGGCAAGGACGTTGTGATTCACCTTACCTGCAAGGACCAGAACCGCAACGGCCTGGAAAGCGAAGCCTGGATGCTGAACAGCGAGGGCTTCAACAACATCCTGGCCATGACCGGTGATTACCCGGTGAGTGGGGCGGACGGTTTGGCGAAACCGGTCTTCGACATCGACTCGGTTGGCCTGATCTCGTTGCTCAACAAGATGAACCAGGGCCTGGGTCTCGGCGCGACGCGAGGCAGCCAACGGCTGGGCAAAACGTGTTTCTGCATCGGCGCGGTGACCACGAACTTCAAGCTGCACGAGGGCGAGGTGGTTCCGCAGTACCTGAAGCTCAAGAAGAAAATCGAGTGCGGCGCGCAGTTCATCATCAGCCAGATCGGCTTCGACGCACGGAAGACCTCGGAGCTGCGGTGCTACATGGATACCCAAGGTGCGAAGGACACGCCCCTGATCGGCAACGTGTATCTATTAAGTTCGCGTGTCGCACAAATCTTTCATGAGGGCCGCATTCCGGGAGTTGTGGTTTCTGAGCCGCTTTACGACCTGTGCCGAGTCCACGCGCAGTCGCCCGATCGCGGCAAGGCTTTCTTTATCGAGTTTGCGGCGAAACAGATTGCCATCTGCCGTGGTCTGGGCTATCGCGGCGCGTACCTGGGCGGAGTGCACGAATTCAAATCGATCGAGAGAATTCTCGCCATGGAACGGTCGTTCGCGCCCGATGACTGGAAGCAGTTTGCCCGCGAAATCCAGTTCTCCCGGCCGGGCGAGTTCTTTTATTACCAGGCGAAACCCGAAACTGGCCTGGCCGACCCCGAGCGCGAGACGCCGCGGCCCCCAGCTTCCGGACGTCACGTGTCCATAGCCTACGCGATATCAAAACTGGCGCACGACAACATGTTCGAGGTGGGCAAGCCGTTGGCGAAGCTGGGCGCCCGTCTGTGCGCGCACGCGCGTGATCCGATGGAGGGGCCGGCGCCGATGCGCGCGCTGGAGACGCTCGGCAAATCAGTTCTTTACCACTGCAAAGATTGCGGGGACTGTTCGCTGCCCGACATTGCGTTTCTCTGTCCGGAATCGCAATGCGCCAAGAACCAGCGCAACGGTCCTTGCGGCGGCACGCGCGAGGGCCGTTGCGAAGTGGATGGGTTCGGAGATTGCATCTGGCTGCGTGCCTATGAGCGGTTAAAGCACGACGGCAGCGAAGAAGATATGCTCGCCCACGCTCCCGTCGTCCAGAATCAAGGGTTGCGCGGAACCTCGGCCTGGGCGAATCTTTGGCTCGGCCGTGACCACTCAACCCGGTACTCCGATGCTGCGCCAATGCACTCTGCGACCGCGTTGAGCAGGGCCGCCGCGCCGGAGCCTGAGCAAATCGCTGGCGCCTTGCCGGAAGCGAACGAAACTAAGGCCGCAAAATAGGTCAGATTTTGAGAAAGTTTGAGTTTGAAGTGGATATTTAGTTTGCGTCTCGACTAAAATTGGACAGTATTGATCCAAAAACCCCCCTCGAACCTTGGGAACGGTGGACTGAAATGGCTCGTAAACTTCACATCATTGGGGAGTTGATGAACAACTCCTATGCGCGTGCGCGCCGGGCTTTCACGGATCGCAATCCGGCCGGCTACCAGGAATTGGCGCGGCTACAGTCGCAGGCGGGCGCCGACTACCTGACACTGAACGTGGATGGAACGCAACGTATCCAGGTGCGCCGCCAGGAGATGCTCGACTTCCTGCCCGACGTCATTCCGGCCATTCAGGAAGTTACATCGACGCCCATCGCCTTTGACAACCCCTCGGTCGACTACCACCGTGTGGCGCTTGAACACTACGATCGCGCCAAAAGCGGCCCGCCGATTGTAAACTCGCTGGCGGCGTCGCGCGAGCGTCTCGACGAGATGGTCGAGCTGGTCAAGCACTATGACACGCTCGCCGTAGTGATGGCCTCCGAGACGTTCGCGCCCGGCGGTACAGCGCAGTGTCTGACCCCACAAGACTCCTACCGCGCCGCGAAGTATTTCGTCGAGTTGCTCGCACTCAAAGCTGGCCGCCGCAACGACCAGATCATCATCGACACAGGTCTTGCTCCGGTGGGCGCAGATACATACGGCCTCATCAATATCGGCCTTGACGCCATGCGGCTCATCTCTGCCGATCCCGATTTCAAGGGTGTACATCTCATTGTCGGCCTTTCAAACTTTGCCTGGGGAACTCCAAAAACAGTGAAGTACGAACTCGAAAAGGCATACCTGACGCTGGGTATGGAGGCTGGCCTCGACTTTGCGCTCGCCAATCCCGAGATGAACCCCGGCCCGCTGCCCAACGATCATCCTATGGTGGCCAAACTGCGCGAGGCGCTTGAACAGGGCCGGACCCAGAAGGGTGAGACACCGGAGGATTCGGGTTTCCGCCAGGCCGAGGCCATCATGAATATCTGCCGCGAGCCCCAGGCCGTCGACTTCTGAGATGACATGCACCGACCAGATTCCCGCTGCAACAGCGGGCCGCCGCGTATGGCTGCGCATTGGCACATTCCTCGACGGATCAGGCACCGCGCCGTTGCGCGATGCGCACGTTATCTACAACGAGACTGGGATACTCTACGCGGGCACTGCGACCCCGCCGGCGGAACTGGTGAAGAACGGTCACACGGCAACTGCGCCTGACGCCGAACTGCCCGACTACACTCTGCTCCCCGGACTCATCGACGCGCACACGCACATTTTTCTTGAGGGTGGCGAGCTCGATCTCGACAAACGCGCAGCCTTTTTGAAGCAGTCGCCCGAAGAGCTGCTTGCCTCAGCCAGGGCGCGCCTGGAAAAAATCGTGCGCCTCGGCGTAACAGCCATGCGCGACTGTGGCGATAAGGATGGCGTGGGCCTGGCGCTAAGCCGGCTTTGCTCCTCGCCCGATCGGCCGCTCATGCCCTACATCGATAGCCCCGGCGCGGCGATCCATCACCGCGGGCGCTACGGCAGCTTTATGGGCGAGCCGCTCGAAGATTTTCCGACAGCCGCAGAATGCGTGGCAGCGCGCGTCAAGGCCGGGGCCGATCGCATCAAGCTCATTCCCACCGGCATTATCAACTTCAAACAGGGAGCAGTCACAACTGCGCCGCAGATGACCACCGAAGAGATCGCTGCGATTGTGGCCGCAGCCAAGAGTCACAACCGGCAAACTATCGCGCACGGCTCCGGCGACGATGGCATTGAGCGGATTATTGAGGGCGGCGTCGATTCCATCGAACATGGCTTTTTCTTGCGCGACGATCAGTTGGCCAAAATGCGCGACCGACACATTGCGTGGGCGCCTACGTTTTCGCCCGTGCAAAAGCAAGTGATCCATGCGGATCGCCTGGGCTGGGACACTCAGGTGGTCGCGAACCTCAGGAAGATTCTGGACCAGCACGCGGCGAGTCTGGTGAAAGCCCACGACATGGGCGTCACGATCGTTGCCGCCAGCGACGCCGGTTCCTGCGGGGTGGCTCACGGGCTCGGATTACTCGAAGAGCTTGAATTGATGGAACAGGCAGGCCTCTCACCCTCTGCGATCATTTACGCGGCAACCGGGGCAAGCGCCGGGCGGCTGGCATTCAAAGAAAAGTTCGGCGAAATCAAGCCGGGCTACCTGAGCCGCTTTATTCTCACCCGCTATTCGCCGCTCGAAACCGTCGCCAATCTTCGCAAGCAAAAAGTCGTCGTCTTCGATGGCCAGATCTTCGCGACAGGTGAATCGCCCGACGTCAGCGGGCTGTGAGAGAGTCCGCCGTCTGCGGAACTTAGAGCTCGATAAACATCGCGCCGTCTTCCGCGGTGAGCCCAATGCCCGCAGCCGTCGCCGCCTCACGCAGCGCAGCGTCCAGCATCACGACGGGATCGTAGCTTACGTCGAGACGCCGCATCACGCCGTCACCCTTCTTGCCGCCCGCCGTCAGAGTGATCTTTAACCCGCGCCGTTTGCATCGCACCGCGGTTCCATCCTCGAGCTTCGTGTTCATCGGTTTAATGTAAGCATCCACATAGTGCACGCCGATGCCCGACTTGTCGGCGGTGTGCTCGGGAAGTTTTTCTTTCGCGGCTGGGTTCAGATCGCAGAGTTTCGATTTCATGCTTGGCTCCGTGGGACCGGCAATTGTTTTGATCTCAAGTATTCGTCCATGGTTTTCCTGAAGGCGCGGATGTGATCCGGCGAGCTTCCGCAGCAGGCGCCCACGACATTCGCGCCCGCTTCGAGCAGAGGCACAAGCCCCTTGACCATCTGCTCCGGCGTTTCATCGTAAATCACTTTCATATTCTCAAGCCGCGGCTTTCCGGCATTCGGCTGCACCATCACCGGCAGGTCGGTTGCGCTCTTGTACCGGATCACGGCGTCGCGCGCGCGCTCCATCTCCATGCCTGTTCCGCAGTTCAGTGCAACTACATGCGCGCCGTGCTCTTCCATGAACTCCGCGGCACGCTCGGGATCGATGCCCATCATGGTGCGAAAGGTCGAGCCGTCGAGCGTCACATCGTAGGCAAGCGATCCAATAATGCAAGGCGCGCCGGCCTTTTGCGCCGCTTCAATAGCGATCTGGAGCTCTTCGAGCCCCGTCTGCGTTTCCACGATAATGGCGTCGGCGCCGGCATCGACCAGCGCAGCGGCCTGCTCTTCGAACGCGCTGCGCACATAGTCCTCAGTAAATTCGCCGAAAGGCTTCATCAAACCGCCAAACGGGCCGATGTCGCCGAGCACATAGCCACCGCGCTCGCCAAATGCTTCGCGCGCAATGGCCACGCCTGCCTTGTTGATCCCGGCCACGTTATCCTTCTGGCCGTGCCGGTTGAGCATGATGCGCGAACCACCAAATGTATTGGTGATGAGGCACTCCGAGCCGGCCTCCACGTACCGGCGCTGGATTTCGAGCACCCGCTCCGGATGGTTCAGATTCCACGCTTCGCCGCAGTTACCCTGCTCTAAACCTGCCAGCATCAGCTGCGTTCCCATGGCGCCATCGCCCAGGAGGGGTCGCTCCAGCATCGCTTCCTGAAAGAGCTTCTTCATCGTTCTTCGGCTTCCTCAGCCAACTCCCTTTGTACCAGAGCATAGTGGATGGTTTCGAGCACGATGCCCCATTTGTGATCGCGGCTTGAGACCTCGCAATAACACCCCGCCCCAGTTGGCATACGCTTCCATCCAAGAACGGCGTTCAGCCGTTCCCCCTTGAGCGGCTTCTCCCGCTCAATCGCAGCCATCAGCGCATTGGCGTCTTCGACAAAGCGGCACATATACGTGTAGCCATCGTCGCCCGCAGCCGGCAAGCACTCCTGCTCGCGAATCGGATACCCTTCGGCGCGCGATCCCAGCTTGACGCGGTAATGAAACGTAAGCGGACGGCCCATGTTTGTGCACGTGGTTCCATCGTAGCGGAAGACCGCGTCCACAGAGCCGTCCGGCTCCATGCGCAAGGTGAGCCGCTCCTCCGCCCAACGTTCGAGGGCTTTCTTGTTGGTTTGATACCGCGCATTGCGATCCATCCCAGGCACCCGCGTCTGCATTTGTTCGCCCGCGGTCCGCGGGGCCTTTTTGTACGGCGAGCGCCGGTACTGGCACGGACCGAATGAGCATCGCTCGCAGGGAACAAGGGTTGTGAGTATTTGCAGACGATCCGTGTGCCGCGTGAGCCCGAACGCCGCCAACTGCGTCTTTTTGGGCCGCAGCATGCCAGAGTCGAATGCTTCCACGGACGAAGGAAATGGTTCCGATCGCGTTCTCTTGAGCAACTCAAGCAATCGCGTCTGCTCCGAAACATCCCACTCGGGATACCCAGGGCTGTCGTGGGGCAAGACCGCCATCTTCCGCTGCTCCGCCCAGTCGCAGAGCCGCGCTCCGGCCAGCGTCGTCAGATGTTCCACGACGGCGGACGCGTAGACCTCAAGAAAGAAGTACTCGTCGGGTTTCTCCTCGGTCCAACGCCGGCGCGCTTCTTCCTCGGCCTCGGGACCTGCGCCCACCGCGACGAGAATCACGCTATGGGCATCGGCATCCTTGAGCGTGTTGCTGAGACGCTGGCTTGTGAACTGCACTCCGTCGGTGATTATCGAGTTGCCGGCGATCTCAAATTGCTCAGCCTGCCGTGCGTACATCCAAGGCCTGCCATGACTCGCGTACCAATCCCGCGCCCAGTCGGCCAACTCCCGGGAGCGTCCTTCCAGCTTCCAGCCTCGCGGAAAGCCGAGCAGCCGCACATACTCCTCTTCCTGCACATTCAGCTCGGAAAGCGTGCAAGCCAACTCGATGCTGTCGCTCATGGTAGGCATGGCATCGGCTCCACGGGCTTGAACTGGCAGCCCTCCACAAAGAAATTGAAAAAATTGGGATGCGTTTCAAGGCGGCAGTGCTGCACCTGCTTTACCAACTCCTCGAGTTCCTGCCGCTTGGCTTTCGAGAGCAGGGCAATCGTCGCTCCCTCGATTGCGGTGTTGCCGGCTTGCACAATCTTCGCCGTCGGCAGATTCGGCACCAGCCCGATGCGCTTGGCTGACTCCGGCCCGATGTGCCGTCCGAACCCTCCTGCCAGATAAAAGATGTCAATATCGTCAAAGTCGATCCCGTACGCGCTGAAGATCACGTGCAATCCGGCAGCATTCGCCCCTTTGGCCTGGGCCAGTTCGTTCACGTCGCTCTCCAGCAGATAGACTTCTTTGTCCGCGTCCCGATAGAGATCGATTCGAGCGAGGCCATCTTCGAAGCGCCCGTATTCATTCATTCGGCCCGTGCGCAAGAACTCGCTGAGTGCGTCCACCAACCCGGAACCGCAAATTCCCTCCGGCTTTCCGTTGCCGATTACGCCAAGTTCAAAGCTGCCCCCGGCGCCAATCTCTACTGTTTCAATTGCTCCATCCAAAGCCGGCATACCGCACGCAATCGCTCCGCCCTCGAAGGCCGGCCCGGCGGGGCAGGAGGCCGCAAGGATACGATGCCTGTTCCCCAGGATCAGCTCGGTGTTGGTTCCGATATCCATGATCGCGACGAGCCGCTCCTGATGGGCCATATCGACCGCAAGCATTCCCGCCGCGGCGTCCGCGCCCACGTGCCCGCTGATGATCGGCGCACCATACACGCGTGCCCGAGGATGGATCGGCAGAAGGCTGTGCTGTCCGGTCTGCGTCAGGCTCGTGGTCACGCGCGAGCCCGCGGCCATCTCGATTTCAGTGATGGACTGGTACGGACTTTGACCGATGGAGTACACGCTCTGCCAGAAAAACAGGTCGCGCATGGTGGAGTTACCCACCACTACCATCTCGTAGATGCTCTTCGGGTCGACAGGAAATTTTTCGATCGCATGGCTCAAATATCCGGCCAACGTGCGCATCAGCAGCCGTCCCGGGTGCTCGGTGTCATACGAGATGCGCGACATCACCTCGGACCCGCCAAAGCGCTGGGGATTTTCGAACGAAGTGTCCGCAACCAGCTCGCCGGTTTCGAGATCCATCAGCCGCAACACGACCGTGGTGGTGCCCAAGTCCATGGCAATACCGTGAATGGGCCCGGTCGAGCGGTCAACCTCGACGCCATCGATCAGGATGCGGTCTCCTTCCCGGGTTACCGCGGGGTCGAGCTGAACCTGCCCTTCGATTGCCGGCAAGCCCAGCGCGTGCCGCTCAATCCGCATCTGCCCGCGGCGCATTGTATGGCAACGCACATGCCCGCTCGGGCCCGTCACAAACGTCTGGCAGGAGAGACGAAAATTGCCTTTCAGATGTTGTTCCGGATCGGTCCGCGCCGAGAGAAGGTCCATTCCTTCGACGACTTCGACCATGCACTCTTTGCACTTACCCTGCTTGCGGCAGGAGGTGGGCACGTCGATCTCGAGCGCATCAGCCTGCTCGAAGAGCGACCGCCCGTTCGCCGTCTCAGTTGATTGTCCGTTGATAGTGAGCGTGACGGTCATTGCGAAAGAGTTCCTACCATTTCTTCGCTTCGAGTTCGGTCTTCAATGCCTCCGCCACCTCGTCCGCCGAACCTTCGCGCTCCGCTTCTTCGCTCCAATGCCACGCATCAAGAAAGGCGTCGGTCTCTGTCAACCCTTCCTTCATCGCCTGCGCATCCACGAGCGCCATAACGCGGTCGTCCAGCATTGCCGTCACGGTGTCGGACTCATCCTCGACCCTGATCTGCGTAGGAATCTCTTTCCAATAAAGAATCTTGTACGTGGCCACGGATTGCCCCTGTCGATTTACGTCTGCGCCGTCAGCCGCAAAAACAGATCCACCGCGGCCGAAGCATTCGCTCCATATCCGTCGGCGCCGATTTCATCGGCAAACATCTGGCTGATCGGAGCGCCGCCCACCGCCATCTTGATCTGGGTGAGGCCGGCGGCGTCAAAGCCATCAATCACCGTCTTCATATACATCATCGTAGTTGTCAGCAGCGCGCTCATGCCGACGATATTCGGCTTGCATTTCTCTGCCGCCGCCATGAATTTCTCTACGCTCTGGTCCACGCCGATGTCGTGCACCTCAAAGCCCGCGCCTTCCGCCATCATGCCTACGAGGTTCTTGCCAATGTCGTGCAGGTCGCCGCGCACCGTGCCCATCAGCAAAACGCCCTTCGGTTTGGTGCCGCCGTCCTTCGACGTCAATAACGGCTTCAACACTGCCATGCCGGCCTTCATCGCCCTGGCTGCAATCAGAACTTCTGGAACATAGAGAACATTGTGCTTGAAGTCCTCGCCGACCACGCTCATACCCGCGATGAGTCCTTCGGTCAGAACCTCTTGCGCAGAGCGCCCTTCGGCGAGCGCTTCTTTCGTCAGGCGCTCCACCTCGGCGGCGTTGCCTTCGTACAGAAACTGATTCATCTGGGCGTAATCGGGCATTTTCCTTGTCCTTAACCAATGCTCATCGCTGCCGAGCGTTTCGAGTTGAACTCCTCAAGGGCTTCCAGCATGGCCAGGATGTTTTCGCGAGGCATGCCAGGACTGGTGCCTCCGCCTACCGACAGGATGATACCCTCGCCGCCGGAACCTTCCAACACTTCCAGCGTCTCGTCCTTCACTTCTTCCGGCGTGCCGCGCACCGCAATCTCCAGCGGATTCACGTTTCCCATCAGGCACATGCGGTCGCCGATGCGCCGCTTCACTTCAGTAATATGTCGCTGCTTGCCCCAGTTCAACACGTTGAATCCGGTGTCGGGCAGGTGGTCCAGGCACGCATCCACTTCGGCGTCGTTGTGATAAAGCTTGACCCAATCTTTGGGGAAAGCATCGCAAATGCGCTTCAAATAGGGATGCGCGAACTCCAGGTAATGCTCCTCGTTGACGAATCCCACAATGTCGTCGAGGATAAAGATGCCCTCGACCGTATCGCCCATCACCTTCTGCTGTGCCTTCAGCCAGTCGATAATCACCCGCGTGCACAGATCGATAAGCTTGTGCGCGCCTTCCGGATTCTCCACCAGGTCGATCATGAATTCGGTCGTGCCGCGCACGAATCCCGCCGTACACAACGGCCCGCGCGAGGTCACCATCGGCAGGATGTAACCGGCATCGAGAATCCTCTGCCGCGACATCTTGATGCGGTGCAGCGTTAGTCCTGCGAAACCGTCAGCTTCCACTTCGTACTCGGGAAATCTGTCGATGTCCTCGAGGTGATAGAGCGTTTGGTATTCGCTCGGAGTATTGTCCTGCCAGAATTTGATCTTCGCGCCCAGGATCGATGGCTCGGCCGCCATCCCGTACTCCGTCCACCAGGACGGAACGAAGATGACATCCGGGAACTCCCGCATGATCTTCAGATTGGATTGAAACCAAAGCTCCGGATCGAGGAAGTAGTCCAGGTGTTCGATCCCCAGGTAGCCCGGAATCCAGGGGCTATCGATAATCAACGCCATGGGGATCTTGTCCATTTTTTCGCGGCGGACCGCACGCTTGAATGTTTCCCACTGTTCTGGCAGCATCAATATCTCCTGGCCGATAATACGGGCTATCTAGCCCCCATTAGTCCGGCTGTCGAATTAAATCACAAATCGCCTTTAAGGCTCGAATTCTTCAACTGCTAAATTTTTTGTGGCTCCGACGTTCAGGCTCTTGAGCTGAGGCTCGCGAAGGGGAGTAGCCTGCGGATTTGGTTTGACTTAGCAATAATAGAGCAACCCCGCTTGGTGGAACAATATTAAAGCAGCCTGTTTTG
>Ga0302319_10023183_pt1 | contig 11103 bp, 7 predicted proteins | sample Bog_T0_2_FD_203319 | JGI IMG/M metagenome (GOLD analysis project Ga0302319, IMG submission 203319) | Peat permafrost microbial communities from Stordalen Mire near Abisko, Sweden - Bog_T0_2 | ecosystem: Environmental > Terrestrial > Soil > Wetlands > Peat | place: Sweden: Abisko, Stordalen Mire...
GGCCTTGGCTCCAGTCGCCCTACGGGCTCCTTCCGCCAAGGCCAACACGGAATGACAGAACACATGCCTTTAGGTGGGGCCAATGAGACCGTCAAAAGGGGCCAAGTCAAGTTGACGAAATCAAACCCGTAACTTATTGAAACTAGGCGTAATGGATGGCTCCTTTGAGCGCCTTAAGGAACACATGGGAACGCTTATCGTGGCCTTAACGTGCCCGCGTCCTCTGCCCGATAGACCTCTGCCCACGACCTCTACTTTTTCCCCGCGAATGTGCCCATGACGCTCTTCCGGCGTTGGTCCGCGGGGCCTTTGCTGCAAGTGCGCCTTACACTTTGCTGACCGAGGACATAATCTTGACAAGTGGAGTTTGCGGAGTCGCGAGGAGAATCGAGAGCTGGAATTGGTCGGCGGCGGGATTCAAACCCCCGACCCTCTGCTCCCAAAACAGATCAGATCGTCTATGGAACAAACAGATCAGATCGTCTATGGAACAAACAGATCAGATCGTCTATGGAACCCTGTTGAAATTAGTTGAAAATAAGTGGTTTTGATTGAACCGTTTACCGCGTGCCAGCCGATCCCTGTTGATCCTTGTGGCTCTTGGGTGCTTTGACAACTACGTTTTCGTCTACAGTCACCGCGCGCCAAAAGCAGTTTTCATCCTCACGCCTCACCAACTAACGGCAAGAGTCCAAGAATCCAACGCTCAAATCGGCTTGGCGACTGCCTCCTCCGCGGGAGCTTCCTTGGCGACCGCCTTCTTCACGGAAGCTTTCTTGGCGACCGCCTTCTTCGCGGGAGCTTCCTTGGCCGGTGTTATCTTAACGGCCGCTTTCTTCGTCGCAACTTTCTCCGTGGCCTTAATGATCGCCTGCCCAACGGTGTCTTCAATGACTTTTTTGCTGACTCCCTTGCTCACGGCATTCCTGACAGCAGTTTTAATCTTCTTAACAGCTTTCTTGTGCTTGCGCTCTTCGTTAGTCATGCTGAGATCCCTCGATAGACCATCTGCTCTGCAAGTCGGAATTCTACATCGTGAGTCCGTGCCCTCACAGAAAATTCGTTTCGCCCAGCCTTTGCGCCTCGCTTGTCACTTAATGAGACCATCGGATTAAACCCTCTTTTGCGCTCGCTAAGAATCATTTTGAATTTAGGGGTATTGACTTGACGCCACCGACCCCAAGATATAGCGTTTGGGACCATGGAAGAGGATTATCCGAAGACTTTGCTTGAACTGGAGCGACGCTTTTCGACCGAGGAAGCCTGCATTGAGTACCTCGCGGCATTGCGTTGGCCCAGCGGATGGGTCTGTCCACGGTGTTCGGGAACCGATGCCTGGTCGCTTCGGCGGTCGCGTTGGCTTTGCGGCCATTGCCGGCATGAGACGTCGGTGACTGCGGGGACCATTTTTCAGGACAGTCCTATGCCTTTGACGCTCTGGTTCCGCGCCATGTGGCAGGTCACCAGTCAGAAGAACGGCATGAGCGCCTTGGGCCTACAGCGGGTTCTCGGCCTGGGCAGCTACAAGACGGCCTGGGCGGTGCTGCGTAAGTTGCGCCGGGCCATGGTTCGTCCCGGCCGCGACCGGTTGGATGGCGTTGTCGAGGTGGACGAGGCCTACTGGGGCGGAGAGGAAACCGGCGCGATCGGCAGAGGGGCAGAGGAAAAGGCTCTGATTATCGTTGCCGCCGAAGAGGATGGAAAGGGCATCGGACGCTCGCAGCCCCCCAGAAGCTTGAGGCATTTTGTCCTCGCTTCACGCGTTCAATTGTGCAGGGTCAAAAGCGAATCCAACTCCAAGCGAGGGAGAACAAATGCCAACATGGGGTGAATTCTCAAATCTGCGAACTCTGCTCGCAACTGGAATCATCGCGCTGACGGTACAAACAGCGGTGGCTGAGAGAGCCTGATCCGCTCCATGAGCGCCACGTATCGTGGGTCGTCGCTCAGCGACGGCAATTTCACTACGAGTGCAAGAGTGTCATGGTGCGCACAAGCCTCTTCAATCAGCCGCAGCGCTTCTGCCCTCTTTCCCAACCTGTCGCATACCTGTGCCAGTTCTGCCGCGCTCACCCTACCCTGTGCATAATACTTTTCCTGCCTTCCATAAAGCGCGTCAAGCAACCCGCGCGCTCCGCCATGGGTGTACCCCGCCTCGGCGGCAGTAAAGATGTCCTTGAGCACCGGATCATTTTTCGATTCCGCGACCGTCTTTCCTTCCGCGAGGTAAGTGGGGTAGTCTCGCAAGTCAAAAGCGATCTTCATCCGGTAGAAGTGCGGCGAAACGAACTCGGGGCTTGAGCGCTCGATCTCTTTGAGCATTGCAATGCCCTCTTCTCTCTGCCCGGCGACGAACATCATTTGACCTTTGTCAGCCACAAGACTCAGAGACGATGGGTCCAGTTCCTGCGCTATGTTGATCTCCTTCAACCCTTCCGCGCAGCGTTTCAGAAGGCACATAGCGTTTGCATACCATTGGTGCGTGAGCGGATCGGTTGGGTTTAACGCAATGGCGCGACGAAACTCTTTCTCGCCATCAACGAAGTCCCAGTTACCGTAGAACTCGGCAAACGCCAGGGCCCGGTGAGCTTCCGCCGATGAGTCATCCAGTTCCACAGCCTTCCTGGCAGCGGCTATTGCGCGCCGATAGGCATCACTGTCTTGCATGATTCCATACTCGCGCATCAGGTCATAAGTATCCGCCAGCCCGACGTAAGCCTCGGCATTCTCGGGATCGTGAACCAGAGCCTGTGTAAAGTAATCGAGCGCACGGTTCAGGCTGTCAGGAGTTCTTTGGCTCCATTCAAATCGACCCTTTAGGTAGAGATCGTGCGCTTGTCGCTTTTCGGATCGGGAAACAGCGATCGCTGTTCTATGCGATGGCTCCGCCGGCCGCCTTGCCAGATTGCCGGGCAGCAAATGGGCAATCTTCTCACTGGCAGCGCGAACCCCCGGAGAATTGGCCGCCGCTCCGATCAGCCCGGCGAGCAGCAGTCCGCAAACCGCCAGCAGCCACCTCCGCGGCAGTCGCTGAGGTGCCGTGGGTCCACCCGGTGCGAGGGTGCGTGGGGATATAGATTCTTCGCTATCACGCGCCGGGCCATTTTGTGCAAGATCTGCGGGTTTGGCTTCCGGCAGGTCATCAGCGGCTGGTTCCGAAGCACTGTCCCCTTCCAGCGCCTTCCCGGATTTCAACCACTCATGGAGTTCTCGGGTGTAAGCGTAGACCGAAGCGCGTCCGCCGCCCGGTACTCGATGGGTCGGCATACACCGGTCCGCATCCCAGCGCTTTACCGTTCGCTCGACTTTACCGAGGTAGGTAGCGATGTCTTTCCAGCCATCCAGACGCGCCCCAAGGTCTGCAATTTCAGAGCTTGACCGGTCTTTCTGGGGCGTTGGCATCGATTGTCCTTACCCGTTTGGCTGCATGTCACGATATGTCCCGAAAAGTCCCCTTCTAGCACTTGCGCAAGGAACCGTATGCGCTGATTATCGCATCTGCCAGTCCCTGCGGCAACGCCCGGCCCCGTCCCCAAAACCGTGTTTTTTCAGGCGCTACCCCTGATTCAGCGCAGCATCGCTCGCCGTGCTTCCCGGCCAGCCGGAACATCAGTAGCGGATTCGTGGCCGTTCAGTGGTCCGCTTGTGAAAAGCAGGCCTGGAGCAGTTTGTTGAACTCGTACGGCATTTGCATCACAGGAGATTCACCATGAAGGCTCCACTTCCCCAGTTCCCCGCACTCCGGATTCTGCAGGTGGCCGCACTCATCGCAGCCTCGGCTCCCCTGGCTGTAGCCGCAGGCCCGGCTCCTCAGCCGCCCGTTAACGCAGCAGCGGCAAAAGCACTGGTCGCGCAAAACTACGGGAAAATCCCGCTCAGCTTTGAGGCCAACCAGGGTCAGGCAGACAAAACCGTGAAGTTTGTTTCCAGGGGCAGCGGTTATTCGCTGTTTCTCACGGATTCGTCCGCCGTGCTGGCATTGACTAAACCGGACACCTCAAACGGGAAGCTCGGCCATACCGCCGGAAAAAGCCTCAAGCCCGCTTCCGCACACCCTGCGACCAAGACGGATGTTGTCCGGATGGATCTGGCCGGCGCCAACCGCGCAACGCATGTCGCCGGCATGGACCAACTCCCCGGCACGGCCAATTACTTCATCGGCAACGACCCGGCCAAATGGCGCAGCGGTGCGCCCACCATTTCTCCAGTAGCGAAAAGGTCGGCGCGACCTATGGCGGGAAGCCGCACAAAACTGATGCCTATAAGGGGAAATCAGGCACAGTCTAGGCACAATTTTCGGCACAAAGGATCTATGGTTACGTTAAATGATTGATGTTATAGATGTTAGCTATGGTGCCGGGAGGGGGTCGAACCTTAGCCGGTGTTAGAAATACGCAAGTTACTGATTCTAAAATCGACAGAATCGCTCAAATCGCCAGAAGCGACATTCCTAGGCACAATCCAGGCACAAAGACCCGCGGACCGCTGGATCCATATGTTGATGCGCTGCCAATCAGCCGGCCGTGGAAAACCGTTATACGGCCTCCAAACTGTTTACTGGAACATGACGAGTAGGCGGTTTTACGTCCAAGTGGATTGGATTTGTAAACACTTGCCGACATCGGGACCAATCCTGCGAATGCGCTCTATATGGCACAATTTCAGGATGTTGAGGCAGCTCGTAATTTCTAGATGAGTGCCAAGGGGGCATTTTGGCCATGGCGCGATGGCCTTCTGGAGATAGATGCAATGATTGCTCCATCAAAATCTCAGGGGGCTCCGGTGGCTCTCTTATGGATCTCGCGCATCAGCTCTTCGAAACCGGAAACGCCGCGGAGCGTGGCGAATGCCGGATTGGTCTCGAGGCAGATCATTCTGAAGTCGCGGACAGTCAACGCGGTTCTAAGGGCCGCGACAGCTTCCGGTTTCAGTCCCAGGCGGGCATCAGTCTCAGCGAGATGGAATCCCGTATCTTGCCCGCGATCAAATTTGCGTTTCTGCACATGCCGCAACGCCTCGAGCATGGCGCGGCTGCCACCAACTGCCAGCCCCTTTTCGGCCGCAGCAGCTTCATCCAGCGTGGCCGGATCCTTCGACAGGTTCGCCAGGCGCCGAGTCTGCACGATCCATTCGCGATCGTCGCCTTCTATCCACGCAATCTGCGCCAGATAACGCGGGGGCGAAGCAAACTCCGGCTCAGCGCGTTCCATGTCACGCAGTTGCGCGATGGCGCCGCTTGCGTCGCCGTTCAAATAGCGGATGAGCGCCTGGTCGGCGAGGATTGAGCGCGAAGCCGGATTCAGTTGCTGCGCCGTGTCGATCTCGGCCAAAGCATCCTTGGTGCGCGTGTCCAGCGCAAGCAAGGAAGTTGCATACCAGTGATGCGCTTCATCGTCCCGTGGGTCAAGCGCAATGGCCCGCTGGTACTCGTTCAGCGCCTCGGGCACTTTCCACTCCCAATAAAAAAGTCCGAAGGCCAACGCGCGATGCGCTTCGGCAAGCGAGTCATCGAGCGCAATGGCTTTCCGGGCCGCGGCAATCGCCCGTGGAAAGGCCTCGGATGGAGTGATCGCGGTAAACTCCGGCATGATGTCGTAGCACTCGGCCAGCCCCGCGTAGGCCGCTGCATATCCCGGGTCGTGCACCACCGCCTGCGTGAATGCGCCGACAGCCTGGATGAGGCTGTCGTTGGTGCGCCGGCTCAACTCGTAGCGCCCTTTCAGGTAAAACTCGCGCGCCACCGGATCGGGGATATGCGCCATCACCAGCCGGGCCTGCTGCTGCGACGCTGACTGGTGATGGCGATGCCTTGCGACTCCGGCCCAGAGGGCGAGCGCCGCAACTGCCAGCACCGCGATCGCGGCCCACAGAGGCGCCTTCCGGCGGGCCCAATTGGATTTTTGTATTGTCTCGGCCGCAACTGGCGCCGCCACCGGTTTCGAGCCCTTCGTCTGTTCCGATACCGTTACGACCGGCGGCTGCGCTTTGCTTGAATGCAGCCAACGGCTCAACTCGTCTGCGTAAGCAAATACGCTGCCGCGATTACCCGGCACCCGCTGCACTGGCAGCCCGCGTTCCTTCTCCCAGCGCTTGACCGTGCGCTCGTCCCGCCCGAAAAACGCGGCTATTTCCTTCCAGGAATCGATACGCCGGTTGGGGACCGCGCTGGTTGCGTTCTGAGCCATGCCTTGACCACCTGGGGGACCGCTCGCCGGGGGATGCGTGGTTCAAGTATAGCCGACGTTTCGTGAACGCATTCTCAACCCAATGTCCCGCGATGTCCTGACTTGTCCTGCCGTGTCTCTTGCCCGTTGCCATGCTTTCTGCCAACCTGACCATGCCAAGAGTCCCTTTTCCCACCACCGGCAATCATTACTCAGGAGAATCCGCTTGAATCCCACCACCCGTGTTGTGACCCGCGCGCTCGCCAACGTCTGGTCGCGGCAGTACTTTGTGGCGTCCTCTCTTCACCTCACGGTCGCGCTCCTTTGGGCTCTTGCGGCATCGCAACTTTGGGGCCAGGCTTCTCAGCGACTCGACAATGCAGACACCCGCACCGAGGGGACCGGCCAAACGCTAGCCTCCACAACCACTTCAATCACACAGAGCGGGAGCCCAGGCGACTACACATTGACGGCGAAGGTGGTGGGGGCTGGAACCCTGAGTGCCGCACCGACCGGGACTGTGTCCTTTCTGGACACAAGCAATGGCGACGCCGTGGTGGCAACGGCGACACTGGGCGGCGGGACATTGGGAGGACTGACCTGGACAAACACCCAGACTCCGGCGACGGAACCCGCGCCACAGTCCATCGTGGTGGGAGACTTCAACGGCGACGGAATCCCCGACATCGCCGCTGGGTCCAACGGCTACGTAAGCATCCTGATCGGCAATGGCAACGGCACGTTCAAGGCCGCCAACAATCTAGCTGCCCTGAGCAACAACCAGTTGATGGCGGCAGCAGCGTTTGAAACCGGGAAACCCACGGGCATCCTTACCGTCAGCAACAGCGCCAGCCCGACCGACAATACCCAACTGATCCTCAGCGATGGAAGCGGTGGAGAAATTGTGGAGGTTCCGTTCAGCCTTCCCTGCGGATCTGCTTCGGCAGTCCTCACCGCTGACTTCAACGGAGACGGGAAGCCGGATTTTGTGGCCGCCTGTCAGGTGTCCGGCAACTCAGTTCTCGCTATTTTCCTGGGCAATGGGAACGGAACATTTGGGGCGCCGACGATTATTCCCACCGGAGATACGATACTCGCGATCGGGGCAGGAAACATTCGTGGCAACGGCAAGACGGATATTGCCGTGGTGGGCGTCCTTTCCGGTACATCGAGCATGCAGACCATCACGGTGTATGAGAACGATGGTAGCGGAAACTTCACGGGTGGGCCGTCGGTAACGTCCACTGGAGTGAGCCCCACATCGATGGTAGTGGCTGATTTCAACGGAGACGGAAAGTCCGATCTGGCTCTGGCGAATAGCGGCGGCAACAACGTAACGATCCTGCTGGGCGACGGCAAGGGGTCATTCACGCAGGCTGCGAGCCCCCAGACAGGTTCCTCCCCGAGTTCGATCGCGGTAGGCGACTTCAACGGGGACGGCATTCCGGACCTGGCCGTGGCCAACAGCGGCGACAACACGGTGACCATCCTGCAGGGCAACGGCGACGGGACGTTCACGGCCGCGGCAACTCCCCCAACGGGGAACGCTCCTTCTGCCTTGGCAGTGGGAGCTTTCATCACCGGCGGCAAGCCGGGCGTGGCCGTAGCCAACAGCGGCGCAACCGGCGGATCGGTGACGGTGCTCAACTCGCAACCCGCGCAGATGGCAACGGCGACCGCAACCGGGGTCTCGCCTGCCGGTTCGGGTGCGCATCTTGTAGAGGCAAGTTATCCAGGAGACTCTAACTATGCCGCCAGCGTGTCGGGCACAACCAGTCTGAGCGGCGCGGGGCAGGTCACCGTACCCAACGTAGTCGGTGACACCCAGGCAGCCGCGACCACAGCCATCACCGGTGCCGGGCTCGCGGTTGGCACGGTCACCCAACAGAGCAGTTCCACCGTCGCGTCCGGCGACGTGATCAGCGAGAGCCCAAGCGCGGGTACCAGCGTCAACTCCGGCTCGGCGGTCAACCTGGTCGTCTCAACCGGCTCGGCGCAAGTCACCGTGCCCAATGTGGTTGGCGACACCCAGGCGGCCGCGACGACAGCCATCACCGGAGCTGGACTCGTGGTTGGCACGGTCACCACGGCGAGCAGCTCCACCGTCGCATCCGGCAACGTAATTAGCGAGAGTCCGAGCGCGGGCACCAGCGTCAACTCCGGCTCTGCGGTCAACCTGGTCGTCTCAACCGGACCGGCGCCGGTCACCGTACCCAACGTGGTTGGTGACACCCAGGCAGCCGCGACGTCAGCCATCATCGCAGCTGGACTCGCGGTTGGCACAGTCACCACAGCGAGCAGCTCCACCGTCGCATCCGGCAACGTGATTAGCGAGAGCCCAAGCGCGGGCACAAGCGTCAACTCCGGCTCTGCGGTCAACCTGGTCGTCTCAACCGGCTCGGCGCAGGCGCCCGGCTACACGCTGAACGCGAACCCGTCGTCCCTCACCATCCAGAGCGGCTCGTCGGCCAGTACGGTCATCACGCTGACGCCGACAGGCGGATTCACAGGCACTGTCAACTTCGCCTGCGGAACGCTGCCAACCCTGGTCACGTGCACCTTCGCGCCCGCCAGCCTCACGGTCACTTCCTCCACGCCGCTGACCACCACGCTCACCATCGGGACCACCGGAACCGCCACCGCGTCCCTCGGCAATCGACCGGCAGGAACCGTTCTTCCCACGCTGTTTGCAGCCCTGATTCTGCTGCCTCTGGGCTTCATGCGGCGCGTCCTTCGCACCAGGAAGGCCGGAAGTCAGTGGCTTGGGTTGTTGCTGCTGGCAGGAACATGCCTTGCAGCCGCAGGTCTGCTCGGGACGGCCGGGTGCGGGGGCAGCAGTTCATCCACACGGGCCGGCACCTACAGCGTACCGATCACTGTAACCAGTGGCTCGACAACAGTCCCATTGAACCTTTCGATCACCATTGACTAGCAAGCCAATGCAACAAGACGCAAGGTTGAGCAGCAAGCCGATGCAACAATTCGCAAGCAAGAAGGGATTCGGACCAGCGTGCTGTTCCGAATCCTCTCTCTTCTACGGATAGAGCCAAAGCCCCTGCGGACCCTGCCAGGAGCGGCCGCAGCTGCCCCGCCGTTATCTTCCGGATCGGTCGATCTCGCCAAACGCTCCAGGTTCCATGGATTGGTAAGCTCCCAAGTTGTTCGCGATTCGAATGCGATCCGAAAGCCCGGCAGCAGGCAAGGCTGGCCTTAGGTAAGACCCCTGTTGCAAACCCAGGTGTTCGGCCTGCTGGACATCCCCATAAATCCAGTATTCTCAAAGCGCTTCAGCACGCCAAGCGATTTTCGGGGTGCGACTGTAGTCGATTTTGTAGCTGCCAGATTCAACACGGTTCAACAGTCGTGGGAAACCCTGGATTGAAAATAGAAGACTTACGAAGAGGATTTTAGGTAGAGAACCTGGTCCCGAACCAGATTCAGCCGTTTATTGAAGTCTCTTGAAATTGAGTGAAGATAATTGCTTTCGATTGAAAGCGTTGCGGCCATGCTGTTGAAAGCTGTGGTTCTGAATGGTTCCAGAGTGCTTTGACCGCTACGATTTCGACTACATCGGCCGAGAAACCATAAGCATTCCTGTGAGATCGAGAAATGTGGTTCCAATTCCGCACTAAGGAATCGAACCGGCTTGCTGTCAACAGTTGGTCCCAGATCTCCGACTGATGCATTCGACTTCGTAGATACGGGCTTATGGGAATTTCAGCATCCTAGTGTAGTGTCCACTATATAACTGGACAGGCAGACTGCTTCCTTTTTCGTGTGCGTGGCAGGGTGCATCCAGGTTGAATCTGTTCCAGTGTTTGGCGGCAGCGAGACAGCTTTTCCATAATGGAGTCCACAGTAGCGGCCCAGACAAATGGCTTGGGCTCTTCATTCCATGCCGTCAGGAATTGGATGATGGCCCTTTCCAGATCGGCGACGCTGAAGAATGCACCGCGACGGACGCACTCGGTCGTCAACTCCCGAAACCAGCGTTCCACCAGATTCAACCAACTGGAACTGGTAGGTACAAAATGAAGAACGAAACGAGGATGGCGTTTCAGCCAAGCGCGGACCTCATCGGTCTTGTGGGTCCCGTAGTTGTCCATCACCAAGTGTAAGGAGAGGCCGGCGGGGAACTGCTGGTCCAACCGGCGCAGGAACTTGAGGAATTCCTGATGCCGGTGCCGTTTGTAACACTGGCCAATCACCTTGCCTTGCAGCAATTCGAGGGCAGCGAACAGCGTCGTCGTGCCGTGGCGTTTGTAATCGTGCGTCATGGTACCGCAGCGGCCTTTCTTCATGGGCAGGCCCGGTTGGGTGCGATCCAGGGCCTGAATCTGGCTCTTTTCATCGACGCAGAGCACGATGGCCTGCTCGGGCGGATTCAGATATAGACCCACAACATCGATCAACTTCTCCAAAAAGTGCGCGTCGCGCGAGAGCTTGAAGGTTTTGACGCGATGCGGCTTAAGATTGTGGCTCCGCCAGATATTGCTGACCGTCGATTTGCCGATTCCCTTTCCTGCCGCCAGGGATCTGCAACTCCACTGGGTACGGCCCTTGGGTTTGGCGCGCAACGTGGTCTCGACAATCTCCTGGATCTTCTCTGGCCCGTAGGTCGGTTTGCGCCCCCGGCCAGGAGCAATCTCCCACAGGCTTTTCACTCCTTCCTGCGTGCAGCGGGCGCGCCACAGGGCCACGGTCTTGCGATTGATCTGCAATCGCTGGGCAATGGCGTTGTCGGATTCTCCTTCCGCTGCCGCCAGCACGATGCGACAGCGAAGGGCTACCTGCTGAGGGGTGCCGAACGCCGATAACCATTGCCGAACCTTAAGTGCGTCGGCGTCGTCAAGCTGCAACGGAGAGACAGCAACAGGCATGCACAAAAGATAGAACAACCTTCTCCTGTTGTCCAGTTATTTGTTGGACACTACACTAG
>Ga0302319_10023186_pt1 | contig 11103 bp, 8 predicted proteins | sample Bog_T0_2_FD_203319 | JGI IMG/M metagenome (GOLD analysis project Ga0302319, IMG submission 203319) | Peat permafrost microbial communities from Stordalen Mire near Abisko, Sweden - Bog_T0_2 | ecosystem: Environmental > Terrestrial > Soil > Wetlands > Peat | place: Sweden: Abisko, Stordalen Mire...
AAAACGACCATATTATGATGGGCGGTAAACCTGGCAATGAATATGCCATTAATGAAACCGATGCCGAAAGGGTAAAGCAAATATTAAAATTAGTAAATGAGAAATAATTGCTTAGCCTGGAAAACAGTTAACAAATATTAAATCTTCTCTTTATGTATAAGGCATTGTATTTAAGTCCGATGGTACCAACATACAATATCGGTGAAACGGTAAAGTTTTTTGTTGACCTTTTTAATTTTAAAATAGCGAGGGACGATAAAACTTATGTTATTATTTATAAAGATAATCACCTGATCCATATTTTACGGGCAGGCCCGGATATAGGGGAAATGGAATTTTACCTCGAGGTAGATGACATTGAAGGCCTTTGGGACAAAATAAAGGATAAATTATCCGGAATAAACGTAAGGAAGCCGTTTGACAGGGAATATGGTATGCGCGAATTTCATGTTATTGTGCCGCATACAAAAACACTGATGTTTGTGGGGCAGTCGTTGCATTAAAATTTGATGATTTATTAAGTTTAATAACGGGTTCTGCGGGCAAATAAGAAAATAAACGACACTAATGAAAAAAGCGGCCAATTGCCGCTTTTTTCATTGTACTAAAAATAGTTTTTTCAACTCCAGCCATCGCTCCAGCCGCCGTTAACACTGGATTTATCGGTTTCTTTTAATAGTTTGTCATATTTTACTTTTTGGTGAACAGTTAATACAGCTTTGATCTTTTTTATGGTAGCTGTGCGCAACGGGCCAATATCCACCAGCATTTTATTTGTGTTCCCATGTTCGGCAACTTTAATTTTGTCAAATTTCCGGAAAGATTCCTTATAAATGACTGCTACCTGGGCAGTTTGACCGTCACTAAGGTTTAGTTCTTTTTGCAACCCCTTAGCCTTTACTTCCGGTTCAGAAGCGGGAGTGCTATTGGTTTGGGCAAGACCAACTGCTGTAAATCCTATAAACAGACAGCATACTAACAAAATTTTTTTCATTGTTTAAGCGTTGATTTATTTTTTAATATTTTAAAGTTAACTGTTTTTACACAAACATCAAAGTTGATTTATTGTTTTATAGAACAACTAATAACGTCAATCTCATACCTACCGGGAAGCAAATCGTTGATTAGGTCATTCGAATATTCTTAATTTAATTGATTTAACCTATTTAACTATTTGACTGACCTAAGTTGTCCGATAAGTCGGATCAACATCCCACCAAAATATTACTTTAACCCCAAACTACCCTGCATAGGCATGCTCATAGATGCTTTGTGTCTTCTTTTGTAAGTTAGCTTTGCCAAATGAATAACTTCAGGTTTATTATTACCTTCTGTAACATGTAAAAATTGATCGGGGGCAATATTTTCTAAACGCTGAAGGGTGTTACTGCCAGCCCATCTTATTTCAATTTCATCAATTGATTTAGCCTGTCCAATGCCAATCTCCTGCCGTAAAGGGGAAGACCCAAAGCTACCGCCGGAGTTAACATCTTTATAAACACTGCGTTTAACGCCTTTCTCGGTAAAAGTAACCTTGATATGGCTGCCAATCCCAGCCCTGTTTGCCTTTACCCCTTCCAGCTTTAAGCCTATCCAGTTGTTATTGTTTTGGCCGGGGTTCATGTACAACGAGCTTGTATAGGCATCGCCATTATAGGCGCCACCCATTTCTATGAAAATATCCTGTATGCCGTTATTCCTGAAATCAGCAAATGCCACACCATGACCTTTTTGCAAATTACCTATGCGCGATGATGTGGTAACATCAGCAAACTTTTTTCCATCGATATTTCTGAATAATTTATCGGGTACCAGCGATTTAAAATCGGGATTACCTGTTCCAAAAAACATATCGGGCCAGCCGTCATTATCAATGTCGCCAAAATTTGCACCCATACTGTAAACTACTTTGTCAAGCCCTGCTTCTTTGGTTACATCAGTAAAAGTGCCATTTTGATTGTTCCTGTACAAAAAAACGTTGCCGGCCTTGGGCACAGGTTTACCCATTGCTTCCGCGCCTGCATAATATGCTAAACTCTTGTTAAAAGTATAATCAGCCACCATTATGTCGGGCCAGCCATCGTTGTTATAATCATAAAACCAGGTTGTAAATGTTCTCTCCTTATTTTCATCAAGCCCAGATTTTGCCGTAACATCTTCAAAGTCAGGTATCATGCCGGGTTTGCATTTGTTTTTTAATAAATATTTTTTACCATTCATTGTCGACAAAAATATGTCCGGCCAGCCGTCTTTATTGTAATCGGCAGATGCTACCCCTTTCACATAAGCTTTGAAGTCACAATGCGCCTGTTGTGCCACATTGGTAAAAGTGCCGTCGTGATTGTTAATATACAATGCGCAGGAATGGATGCCGCCCTTATCTTCACCCCCCAGGTTTTCGGTACCAACAAACACGTCAAGCCAGCCGTCGTTATTAAAATCGGCCCAAACAGCCGTCTGGGTGGGGTGGTAAAAAAGCAGGCCGCTGGTAATGGTCACATCGGTAAAGGTGCCGTCGCCGTTGTTTCGCAGCAGTGAACTAGGTTGATTGCCGTAGCCCTCTGTGTTCCAGGCGCCCCTTAAAACAAAAATGTCGGGATTGCCATCATTATTGTAATCCATCTGTTGGATATTTAACCCGCCTGTTATGCCCTTTAAGCCGCTTCGATCAGTAAGGTCGCTGAATGTGCCATCCTTATTGTTCTGGAAATAATGCATAGGATCGTCGAGGCCCCAGCCGGAGGTTACAATATCGAGATAGCCGTCATTGTTAAAATCTTCAACAATAACTCCACCTGCTCTACCACTAATATCGAGGCCGAGGTCCGCAGCTATATCGATAAAAGGCTTTACTTTATAAGTAGTGTCAGCGTCTAAACCAGGGATCAAAAATTTAGCCGGGACATCTTTGGGGTAACCCCCAAGCGTCATAAATGCAACGTTAAGCAGCCATTTTGATTCCAGGTCATCCGGGTGCCTTTCCAGGATGGTTTCATATACCTGGATAGCCTTTGTCGACCCGGTTTTAATTTTATGCACACCTCCGTCATTTATTGGGAAGATACAGGACGAGCCATTGTGGTTAAGCATGCAATTGGCGCGTTCGCCCAGCCGCATGTAGGCAATGGCCATATCAGGCATCATTTTGTCAATATCCATAAAGTCCATGCGCGTCACTAAATCCTCATAGGTCTTCACAGATTCTTCTTCCCGCCCAACTTTGAGCGCAAGCGCTCCTTTTAATCGTAAAAGGTTAACATTGTGTTCGTTACCGGATATTTTTAGTAAGGAATCGACAGCCGCCATTTTTGCTTCGGGGTTAAACGGGTTAGCAATATTGAAATTTCTTTTATTCATGTCTTTAAGTATCCCAATCATTTGCTGGTGAGACGACCTGTAATAAAAGTTTAATATTGTAAACCCTAACCCAAAAATGGCAAGTCCGGATAATAAAATTATTGCAATGGAAGTTTTTCTATTGTTCATCATATGGTATTTTTTACAGCCGCTAAGCAGGTAAACTGGATTAATGTTTAATATAGCGGTATGAAGTATTAACTATTAATTAATTTGGTTTGAACAGTTTACAATCCACCCCAGCGTTTAACACGTGATAAACGCTTATGCAGACACTGTTTACAAAATGTGTATTGAAATTTTCACGGTTTTTGAAGTTTACAATTGATGCATTGTATTTTTAAATACGGTTTTACACCGTATAAAAAATACACCTCAAAATGTGGTTATGCGCCACGTCGATATTCGTGGTACTTTGTATACAACGAAACCTATAAACCACGAAAATTCTATTTAAGAAAGGATAGGTTTTTCATCCGGCGGCTGACCTGGGCCACTTATACAGGAATAAAGGATAAAAGAATGATGGTTTGTAATAGTTTTCGAAGTCTCTATGATGGGGACAGAAAATTTGTAATAAATAGTTTGACAGTTATAGGCAGCTAAATTTATTTTACCAAAAGGGACATGTTCTTTTTTGGGGACAGGAATATCGGGAATTTGCCTGGCATCGATGATATTCTGGTCAGACAAATGGGTGGTTGGGTAATTCGGGATACATACCAGGTAAATGGCGTTCTTAGTTATTTTAATTTTCACATAGTTGTATGCTGAATTTTCAAACTGCACACGGCCATTTAAATTTTGATAGTTTTTCCAATCAGCAAAACCTGGCATATTTACCGGTATCCTGATTGCTGTCAGATCGTTTATACTATAATGATGCTCACTTATCTGTTTATTAAATAACTTATCAGATTTATAAACTAAATATTCATGAAAGGCTAAGGGCCCGCCTATGTTAAACAGGAGAATAAAAAGCAACCATATGGCGACAAACCTTTTCAATGTTTTTTTAACAATAATAATTTTTACGATAGCAGGCTAAATAAAATTTTTCAAAAGATAAAATAAAAGCCAAAGAGGCTGTCTCAAAAATCATTTTGCATCAAAGGCAACAAAATTATATTTGGATAATAAAGTCTTAGTGGCCTTTGTGCTTTTCTCTTCGTGACCTTTGTAGTAAAAATTAAACCACAAAGGTCACAAAGAAGGCACTAAGAGTACAGAGACCAAATATAATTTCGAGTCCAATTAAGTTTGTCGACTTTTGATACAGCCTCATTTTTGACTAATATTTACCATACCCAACATGGGCCATTCTTTCACCCATTTCGGCATAAGCTTCGTTTGGTTCGGGAGCCCAGGTACCCAGGCCGTCCACGTAGCGGTTGTACATACAAAAGGCGGCTGCAATTAATACGGTATCATGTATTTCGTTATCAGTTGCACCCTCTTCCCGGGCAGCGGCCACATCGCCATCGGTAACATTTTTACCATTTCGCTGCACCTGGTGGGCTATATGCAACAATGCCCTTAACTTGCCTGAAACCGGGGTTGTTGGCAACCCGGCTTTAATTTCGTCAATAAGTTTAAGCCCGGTCTTTAAATGGGCTGCCGCAGCTGCAGCATGAGATGTATGGCAGAAGTGACATTGGTTCCAGTACGATACCGATGCTGCGATAATTTCCCTCTCGCCGCTCGTAAGGCTGGAAGGGCCCCTCAGCAAGGTCTCTGCGAGGTCTAACAATGGTTTTGCGGTTTCGGGCCTGTAATTTAACAAACCGACAATGCCCGGTAATTCTTCATTTAATAACTTAATATGTGCCATATACTATTTTTTGTATAATTTTAATTTATCCCAAATAAAGTCTCCAATTTGATGCCCCTGTTTGGCGCCTATCAGAGAGCTGTTCAAATAGTGAATACCACCGTAATACCGGCTCAAAGCAGTTTCTGCGGCTGCCTTCAGGAAAGAATCGAAATGGCGCTGCATACCTATGTAGTGTACATCGCTGGTATCCTGAAAAGCAAAATTATCACCAAATTCATGTGTCAGCACCGAAGCTGATGCCGCGCTGATGGTGGAGTGACCTGCGGTATACTCCGGGAAGGGAGGTGTTTGCAACAACGGCAACCAGTTATGGTCTATTTTCTCCTCGATATTTGTTACCGGCCTTGCATAGCTGTAATGGTATTTTACTTCCCAGCAGCAAATGAAAGCATCGTAAAGAGCGATGGAAGTAAGCAAATATGCCTGGGCGGTTTTGACGGCATCAGCATGCGTTTGCTTACAGGCAATGGTTGTAATTCCTATCCAGTGCCCTCCGGGGGTTATTTTTTTTGTAGCGTACATCATATGACCTTCATGCTGTACAACAAATGGATTGTCGTCCCAGAATTTGGCGATGTCTTTTTGCTCTTTTGTTAATTTTAGGTTGGTATTGTAAACATCTGTATATTGTTTCACATAAGCGCTGTTTTTATCTTCGCTATAAGGCGGCGGCGGAGCGGGTGAAAATTGCGAGGATGAATCAATCGCGAACACTTTCATCGTGCCCCAGCAAAACTCTACGCCATCCATATAGTCAGGTGGGGTAGGGCGCCACTTGGCAGGACTGTTTTCACCCAGGTATTTAGGTTTTGCCCTGGTTTGCGGATAATTATCAACGGCAGCTCTTTTCAGTATGAACTTGCCTATTTTCTCGCCAAAGTCAACAGAACGGGCAAATGTTGAATCGTCGAGGTTTGCCTTATACATTCCAAAAACCTTATTTTCATACTTTTTAAGTGTATCCAAAGAAAAAGTAACTTTATGCGCCACGGTAAAAAAGGCTTTTGTTGCAGCCAGGGCGAAATTGTAGTTTTTCCCTTTCTTAGGTACAGGAGGTTTGCCAAAGCCCTTTAGCTGGGCAGCGATGGAATTGTATTTAGGATCGGCATACCGCATGGCTTCATATGAAGCCAGGGACGTGTAGCCATAAATTCGGCTGGCAACCGGCGGGGTAAATACATCATAAATAATTACCTGGGTTAGGGCGTACTCATTATTGTGAAGCACATCCGTGTCAGGCAGTAATTTAGGTTTTGGCTTACGGGCGCAACCTGCTACCAGGGCAACATATGCAAATGTGATCGCGATTGTTTTAAAAGTTCTCATAACATTATATAGTTTAATTAATAATAAGCGAAATATTTCTTACGTTTCCTTTGCTATCTGTTATTTTAACCGACTCCATTGTGTTATCTATATTGATAAACCTGCCCGACTGCGAAAGGAATGACGTACCATAATAAAACTCTTCTTTAGTTGTTTTTCCATCTTTGTATTTTATCGTTGCAAACACGTCTAATGGTGATAACTTAATACTGTGAACTGGTCGTTTTAATTCAAATATTTTCATTGCATCCCTGTTCTGGCTGGCGGCGATTAAATAATTGCCCTTTGCACCCTGTAATTTTACCAGTGCTTTGCCATCGCCAGGGATATAAAGGCCGCTTTGCTGGAGGGTTAGTGGTTTGAAGCCCCCCTTGCCATCGCCCTTTAATATTAAGCCATTAAAGGCGTCGTACCTGCCGGTCGTAACTTCGGTGCCAAAATCATTACCGCTTATAGCCACGTCCAGGTTGCCGTCGCCATCAAAATCGTCAACTACAATTCCATCAAGTTGGGATATTTGTGCTTCAATCGGTAAAGGTATGAGTGAGAACTTTCCGTTGCCCTCGTTCCGTATATAGCAAGATTGCATCATATTGGCCTTTAACCTTATTGCCCCTTTACGCATTTCAGGCGTGATCACAGAATCCATCGTCGATGTAGCGAAGGACCTGTAATTCTGGAATTTTTTGCGCATGCTAATCATCTGTTTAACAATGTCATCGCGGGTATTGGCCGGAAACTCTTTCAGCTCGCCGTTCTGGTCTTTCAGGAAAAGAGATGGAAATGCGTCTAAAGTGCCCCGTTTATCAAAATCTTTAGCTGTGATATATACCGGGTATTTATCAGAGCCTTTGTAAAAGGTGTTTAAACCAACGTTGCCAACTATATAATCAGTTCTGCCATTGTGTTCGAAATCGCCTGCCGCAATGGTATTCCACCAGCCAAACTTACCGGCTATCCCGGTTTTTGAAGTAACGTTTTTAAATACCCCATGGTCATTTTTCAAAAATGTTACCGGCATCCATTCCCCTGTAAGTATCAGATCGGGCCACCCATCTCCATCAAAATCAGTGAAAGTGGCGTCGCAAACCAAACCTATATCTTTCAGGTCTTTTGCTACACCGGCAGTTACATCGGTAAATTTCACGTGCCCGTCTTTGCTGTCGTTGCGTAAAATGATGCTCGATACAGGTGCAGGATAGTTCCATGGTTTAACCCTCCCGGATATAAACAGGTCAAGTTTTCCGTCTTTGTTATAATCAATGGCCTTTACGCACAGCTTACTGGTAAAGTTTTTTGGCAATGCGTCAACGGCTTCGGTAAAGTTACCTTTGCCATCATTTATGTAAAGCTTATCCTGGTATTGGGGCGAATTTGGCGCGTTAAAATAACCACCGCGGGCTACATATAAATCCAGATGTCCATCGCCGTTGGCATCGAATAATAAAAGCCCTTCGTCTTTAAGGCGCAACCCCGGGCCATTTGGTCCCTTTGGCAATAGGTCGTGTTGAATAAACTTGCCGTCCGCTTGTTGCAGCAATAGCTGTGCGGGAAATTCTGACGTACCGCCAACAACAATATCATCAAAACCGTTCCCGTCTACATCCCCAACAGCTAATGCTGGCGTGTATTGCGATAATTTATGGGGCAGCAGTTTTTGAATATCAAAATCGGAGAAGTCTTCTTCATCGTGTTTATAAGTTACCCCGGCAGACTTTGTTACTTCCCGGAACAGGCTTTGTTTATTAACACCCGGGTGGTTAAAGGTGTAAGGCTCCTTCGCGTCCGCTATGTTTACTTTTAACACCTGGTCGGCTTTTACATTTTGCAGCGTTTGTTTCGTGCCATTCTGCCACCTGATCACTACTGAATCTAGTATGGTATCTTTGCCCAAGCCAAAATGGGCGATGTTTTGTATGGTTGACAAATACCCCCTGAATGGTGTATTTTCGTATACCTGGTGCTGACCATGATCATAATATATGTCGGCCCATGCGCCAACCCCGTCTATATTTTTCGGCCCGCCATGAAATTTAACATGCAGATAATGACTATTGTTCTTGTCTTTTTCCCTTGACGTATTTTTGTAGATCAATACTTCGTCATTGATATTGCTAATAACCAGGTCCATATCGCCGTCATTGTCGAGGTCGGCGTAGGCGGCTCCATTTGAGAAAGTCGGCACATCAAGGCCCCAGCTTTTTGTAACATCAGCAAATTGGATATTGCCATTGTTTTTAAACGCGTAGTTCGGAATTTTTACAGTAGGTATCTGGCTCAGTATTTGTTCTTTGGACGCGATTTGAAAAGATTGTGACCTGAAAGTCATAAAATCGTGATCGGTAACATCGCGCGGGTAACCGTTGGTTACCACAATATCCCTGAGCCCGTCATTATCGAAATCGGTAATCAGCGGGCACCAGCTCCAGTCTGTTTGTGATACCCCGCTTAAAAAAGCCGTTTCGCTGAATATCGGATCGCCAACAGAATCATTTTGTCCGGGGCGCGGTCCCTGGTTAATTTGCAGTGAATTTCGGTTGTATTGGAGCTGGTAGCCAAAACGATCAAAATTCCGGTATACCTGATAGGAATTTGAGCTCATGAACATTTTTTTCCGGTAATTATCTTCGGGGAACATATCGAGTTCAAAAATGTCAGCAAGGCCGTCGTTATTTATATCTTCAATATCCTGACCCATGGCGCTGCCAGAAGTATGTTTAAAATACTCCTTTGATTTATCGGTAAATGTGCCGTCGTGGTTGTTGATGTACAAGATATTACTGCTTAAGAAGTCATTGGTCACATAAATATCTTTCCAGCCATCGCGGTTAATATCTACGATGGTTGCGGCATGTCCATACCCCATAATGTTGATCCCTGCCTGTTTCGAAACATCGTGAAACACTGGGTGCTTTAAAACCGGGTCCCAGTCGTTACGATACAGGCGGCCTGTACTTGGATGATTCAGGCCAGGAAGAACAGGTTTAAATATTGTTGGGTTATCCTGTTGTAATGCCTGGTTAACAGTAAGGTACATATCGAGGTCGCCATCATTATCGTAGTCAAAAAACGTTGCCATTGTAGAATGGACCTTTATGTCGAGGCCATATTCCTTTGCCATTTCTTTAAAGTGGGGAACCCCATTTTTATCAGTGCCCTGGTTTATATAAAGCAGGTTGCGCCTTTTATTAGAGTCATTCAGCAAAGTATTACATACATAAATGTCAAGTAACCCATCGTTGTTTATGTCCACAACTGCCACCCCCCGGCCCCAGCCGCCAAGACCGCCAACTCCGGCTTCTTTGGTCACATCGTCAAACTTCATGTTACCCTTATTGAGGTATAAGCGGCAAGGTACCTGGTTACCAACCAGGAAAATATCCTGCAGGCCATCGTTGTTAAAATCGCCAATGCCTACACCGCCGCCGTTGTAGATATTGAGTTTGTCGAGCGGGTTGATGGAATCGTTCTCAACGACTTCGTTGTTAAAAGTGACTCCAGAGTAGGAGGAAGAGACTTTTTCGAAAAGTGTAGGCTTTTTGCATGATGCTAGTAAAGCAACCGTAAAAAGGAAAAGTAAATATTTATTATATTTCATTTTAATAATTTGTTTAAGTTCTTTAAGTGATAACACCCCCCCTGCATTTCTCCCCCCGTTAGGGGGGAGAATTTCATTTTATGCAAAAATCGTATAAAATGTCCTTATTTAATAAAGGATTAGGCGGGGCTTAAAAATCAACTAATCAAATGTTTTCATGCTGTGCTACTTTAAGCGGAGCAGTTAAATATCCTTCGCGGGCACGTTGTTCGCCCATTTTATCATATAGTTCCTCATCGTCGGGCTGCCAGGTTGCCAGGCCGTCGACATACCGGTTATACATGCAAAAGGCAGCAGCTATCAATACCGTATCGTGAATTTCTATATCGGTAGCGCCTTCCCGGCGGGCAGATTCAACATCGTCCCCGGTAACATTTTTGCCCCCGCTTTGTACCTTCGCGGCAATTTTTAATAAGACTTTCAATTTATCACTGACCGGTGCTGTTTCCAGGTTTGTTAATACCTGTTCCACAATTCCGGCATCCTGGCCTAACTGATGCCTGGCAATTGCGCCATGAATATTGCAGCAGTATTTACAGGTATTAAGCCTGGATACGTACGTGGCGATAAGTTCGCGCTCACCGGCGCTTAATGTTGGATGGGGATCGTGCAATAGTGTTTGCACCAGCGCATTTAATGGCGCTGCAGTCTCCGGCCGGAATATGAACAGGCTCCTGATGCCTGGATATTCATGTGATAAATTAATGTGGGGCATAGTTTATAATTTTAAGTTAAATTGTGAATTGTGAGTGGTGAATAGTGAGTATGTGAACTGTGGGTAGTCATTATCATAAGATACAAAACTCACAATTCACTACTCACAATCCACTTATTTATATACGCTTGATAAGTAGCCTTCCAAAGCCCTTTGAGGCGCTCTGTTTACATAAAATTGCCTGTCTGCCGGCGCCCAGGTGCCCAGGCCGTCAACGTATCGGTTAAACATACAAAATGACGCGGCTATTAATACAGTGTCGTGAATCTCTTT
>Ga0302319_10023187_pt1 | contig 11103 bp, 10 predicted proteins | sample Bog_T0_2_FD_203319 | JGI IMG/M metagenome (GOLD analysis project Ga0302319, IMG submission 203319) | Peat permafrost microbial communities from Stordalen Mire near Abisko, Sweden - Bog_T0_2 | ecosystem: Environmental > Terrestrial > Soil > Wetlands > Peat | place: Sweden: Abisko, Stordalen Mire...
TTCGAGCCCTTCGAGTGCACATAGTCCGCCAGCGCCTTCATATCCGGAAACTTCTTGTTCGTATGCAACACGCCCTGCGCATCGCGTTCACCCTCCCACGTGTCATCTAGATTCACGTAGACATACCCCGCATCGCGCATCCCCGAACTCACCATCTGGTCCGCAGCCGACCGCACATCCGCATCCGTCACCTTATCCGCAAAGTGGTTCCAGCTATTCCACCCCATCGGAGGCCTCGGCGCAGCCGTCTGCCCCATTGCCACTCCCGAAATCCCCAACGCCAAAGCCAAAGCAACCAGACGCATAAAGCTCTCCTCCATCCCAACCTGCAACCGTAAACAAACTACCACCCACTCGCCGACATTTCCCACCACAGGTAAACTAAAAGAGACCGTAAGCAACTGGAACTTGCCCCATCCCAGCGCCCGGAGCAGAATCTTTCCTCCCGCGCGAAGCATCTCCATTAGTCAGGAAACCCTATGCCAGCCATCCTCGATCAGCCCGCCACACTTCCCAAGCTCACCAACGAAGAGATCGCCCGCTACTCCCGCCACCTCATCCTCCCCGAGGTCGGCATGGAAGGCCAGCAGAAGCTCAAGGCCGCCAAGGTCCTCTGCGTCGGAACCGGCGGCCTCGGAGCCCCGCTCGCCCTCTATCTCACCGCCGCAGGAGTAGGCACCATCGGCCTCGTCGACTTCGACATCGTCGACGAATCCAACCTCCAGCGCCAGATCATCCACTCCCAGGCCACCGTTGGCAAACTCAAAGTCGACTCCGCCGAGATCACCCTCAAGGGCCTCAACAAGAACACCAACATCATCAAGCACAACACCATGCTCACCAGCGCCAACGCGCTCGATATCTTCAAGGACTACGACGTCATCGCCGACGGCACGGACAACTTCCAGACCCGCTACCTCGTCAACGACGCCTGCGTCCTCACCGGCAAACCCAACGCCTACGGCAGCATCTTCCGCTTCGAAGGCCAGGCCTCGGTCTTCGCCACCGAAGACGGCCCCTGCTACCGCTGCCTCTACCCCGAACCACCACCGCCGGGCCTCGTCCCCAGCTGCGCAGAAGGAGGAGTCCTCGGCATTCTTCCCGGCCTCGTCGGAGTCATTCAGGCCACCGAAGTCATCAAGCTAATCCTAGGCATCGGCGAACCCCTCATCGGCCGCCTCCTGCTGGTCGACGCCCTCAGCATGAGCTTCAAAACCATGAAGCTCCGCAAAAATCCCGACTGCCCCATGTGCGGCACGCACGAGATCAAAGAACTCATCGACTACGACCAGTTCTGCGGCATTCCCAAGCCCTCCGAAGCCGGCCCGCTCGAAGTCTCTTCCCACGGCTCGACGCCCGACCTACCGGTAGTAGACGGCATCCCGCAGATGTCCGTCGAGCAGCTCAAAGCCCGCATGGACAACGGCACCGCGCCCTTCGTCCTCGACGTCCGCGAGCCCCACGAATACCAGATCGTCGACATCGGCGCACCGCTCATTCCCGTCGGCGACCTCCCCAACCAGCTCCACCGCCTCACCTTCCCCAAGACCACCGAAATCGTAGTCCACTGCAAATCCGGAGCCCGCTCCCAGCGCGCCGCTCTCTTCCTCAAGGAGCAGGGCTACACCAACGTAAGCAACCTCTCCGGCGGCATCCTGGCCTGGGCCGACCGCATCGACAAAACCCTCCCCAAGTACTAACCCGACATCAGAGCGTGCAACACAAGCAACGGCCCTCCTCAAGAGGGCTGTTGCCTTTGCTCCTGCCTTTGCTGTTGCCTTTCTGGCTGTCATCCCGCAGGGATCTGCTTCTGTTTTTGCTCTTGCTTCTCTTTTGTCATTTCCTTGAGAATCTGCTTCTGAGATAGGTCCGGGCTTTAGCCCGGACATTCGGACTCACAAATCAGCGGGGCTTTAGCCCCCGGGACTCTCTCCGTCCAATTACGACAGGGTTTTCGCCACCACCCCACAACCTGCTACAACAATCCCATGCCCACCGACCCCATCCAGGACGAGTCCAACATCCGCGCGGCCCGAGCCCACTCCAACCGCTCCATCGCCCGCCGCAACCTACTAGGCGTAGCCGACTCCCTCGCCGAAAACTTCGTAGCCGTCATCGGCGACGGAACCTTCGTCCCCACCCGCGCCGCCTACCTGAAGCTCTTCAAGCAAGGCTTCGACAACCCCAAAACCTCCCTCACCTACAACCGCATCCCCGACACCATCCAGCTCTCCACCGATAATCCCATCGCCGCTGAACAAGGCCACTGGATCGCCACCGACGCCAACAACAAAACCGTCTACACCGGCACCTACATGGCCATGTGGACCCACACCGAAGACGGCTGGAAGATCCGCTCCGAACTCTACGTAAGCCTCAGCCACCACTAGCTCGCCGCCCGCCCTCACAACAAGGTCGCCACAGCACAAGCGCCAACGGCGCGCCTCCATCAAAGCCTAGGGCGCAGCCCTAGGTTTCATGCCACGCCAGGATTTGAGGGCTGAAGGCCCGACCCACCAAATCGATTCCAGTGATTAGGCTCGCTAACAACCTCAGCCACCGCTAATCCGTATCCCGATCATCCACCACCAGAATCTGCAAACACAGCGGAGGCTCCAGCATAAAATCGAACCCCGCCATCTCCTTCACCGCCTCCTCCAGCCTGGAGCTCAAGCCAGGCTCCGTCGTCACCACAAACGGCAGCCGATCGTCGCCAAACCCGCGATGTTGCACGATCGAATCAATATTCGCTCCCACCTTTGCCAGTGCCGCCGCAATCGCCGCCACAATTCCTGGCCTATCCGCCACCACAAACCGCAGATAGTGCGGAGCCACCACATCCCCCACCACCCTCATCTTCTTCGCCGGCAGCCTTACCTGCACGCTCTTCTCCGCAATCGCCCGCACGTCGCTCATCACCGCAACCGCCGTTGGATGCCCACCCGCACCATGCCCGCTGAACACCACATCGCCGCCAAACCGTCCGCTCGTCACCACCATATTCTGTGTCCCATGCGACCACGCAATCGGCGACGTCCTCGGCACGAGCATCGGCCCCACGCTCGCGCTTACCACGCCATCGGCCAACTCCGCGCGACTCACCTGGCGGACCGTGCATCCCAATTCCTTCGCATACGCGAAGTCCACTGCAGAGATGGTCGCAATGGTCTGCGCCGGCACCTGCTCCGGATCAATCTCCGCATGCAGCGCCAGCCGCGCCAGAATACAAAGTTTCGCCCGCGCATCGAACCCATCCACATCCGCCGACGGATCCGCCTCCGCATACCCCGCCGCCTGCGCCTTCTTTAGCACCTCGCCGTAATCCGCACCGCTCTCCATCGAACTCAAAATAAAGTTACAAGTCCCATTCACAATCCCGCTGATGCGCGTAATCACATCGCCGCTCAGCCCCTGCGCAATCCCCGGAATCACCGGCACGCCGCCCGCCACCGCGGCTCCATACAACAACTGCACGCTCTTCTCCGCCGCCAGCTCAAACAACTCCGCACCGCGATACGCAATCAGCTGTTTATTCGCCGTGACCACGTGCTTGCCCGAGCTCAACGCCGCGCGCAGCCACCCCTCGGTCGGGTCCAGCCCACCCGTCAACTCGACCACTACATCCACATCCGTAGCCTCGAGCACGTCTTCCACGCGATCGGTCCACACCGCTTCCTTGCCCACAAACTTCGCGCGCGCATGCGTCCGCTTTCTATCCACGCCGCGATTGAACACACGCGTAATTCGAACGTCGGCATCCTCATGCGCCCCGAACCCTTCATGGGGTGCAAGCACCTCCGCAAGCGCACTACCCACCGTCCCAAATCCCAACAACCCTACACGAATCACATTCTTCTCAGACATCAGTACTCCACTTTCATCGGGCTCTCACTCCACACCGCAAACGCCAGCCCTGCATCGTCCCGGCAAAGGTTCACAATCGGCAAGGTACGGTCCCCAAGCGGCTTCTTCATCTCTCCATACAGAAACGCATCGTCGAAGCCAGCCTGCGCGGCGTCCTCCGCCGTGCACCCGTAATAAATCGTCCGGCACCGAGCCCAATAGATCGCCGCAAGGCACATCGGACAAGGTTCGCAGCTCGTATAAATGTCGCAACCCTCCAGCTGAAACGCCGCCAGCGAGGTACATGCATTTCGAATCGCTGTCACCTCCGCATGCGCCGTGGGATCGTTCGTCGCCGTCACCTGGTTCGCTCCGGTAGCGACTACCTTGCCATCCTTCACGATCACCGCGCCAAACGGTCCGCCGCGCCCGCTAGTCACGTTCTCGACCGCCAACGCAATCGCCTGCTGCATAAACTCGACCCGTGCCTCCATCCCGCCTCCAGCGAAACATCCACATCGCAAGTACAGGGTCTATCTACTGTCTACTCTCTACCCTCTACTGTCTGTTTTTTGCTCTAATCAGCATCATGGTACACGCTCTCCACAGCCGTCGCGTCATCACGCCCCATGGCGAACTCGACGCAACGGTCGTCATCGAAGACGGCATCATCACCGCCGTCCACGAAAATTCTTCGCTCCCCGCAAGCCACTCCCACCCCACACAAGACCTCGGCGATCTAGCCCTTCTGCCCGGTCTGATCGACGTTCACACCCACATCAATGAGCCCGGCCGCACCGACTGGGAAGGCTTCGCCACCGCCACCCGAGCCGCCGCCGCCGGAGGCTTCACCACCCTCATCGACATGCCACTCAACTGCCTCCCCGAAACCACCAACGTAGCTGCCCTCGAGCTCAAGCGCGAAGCCGCCGCCACCGGAGGCCCCAACGGCACCACGCAATGCATGATCGACTACGCCTTCTGGGGCGGCGCCGTCGACAATAACCAGCGCGACCTCGAACCCCTCGCCAGCGCCGGAGTCGCCGGCTTCAAAAGCTTCCTCATCTACCCCGGCTGCGACGGCTTCACCGCCATCGATCGCGACCACCTCGTCCGCGCCATCCCCCACATCGTCCGCACCGGCCTTCCCCTCCTGGTCCACGCAGAACTGGACCCCTCCATCAACGCCGCCACAGCCCACCTGAACGCCACCAACGCCGACTGGACAAAGTACGCCACCTACCTATCCTCCCGCCCCGACGAAGCCGAGCTGGACGCCATCGAGATGCTTCTCGAACTCTGCCGCGAGCACCGTTTCCGCCTCCACATCGTCCACCTCTCCACAGCCCGCGCCCTCCCACTCATCGCCGCCGCCAAGCGCGAAGGCCTACCCGTAACGGTAGAAACCTGCCCCCACTTCCTCCACCTGACTGCCGAAACCATCGACGCCAACCCCAACGGCCCCACCCTCTGCAAATCCGCCCCCGCCATCCGCAACGCCGCCAATCGCGAACAACTCTGGGCCGCCCTCATCGATGGCACCATCGACCTGATCGCCACCGACCACTCCCCCTGCCCACCCCACATGAAACGCATGCACCCCGACCACGTAACCCCCGGTGAAGCCCTCGGCCGCTTCGACTTAGCCTGGGGAGGCATCCCCAGCCTCTCCACCGCACTCTCCGTCCTCTGGACCGAATGCACCCGCCGCGAACTGACTCTCTCGCAGCTATCTCACTGGACCTCCGCCGCCCCCGCGCACCTAGCCGGCCTCGCCACGCACATCGGCAGCATAGAACCCGGCAAACACGCCAACCTGATCGCCTTTGACCCCGAAGCCACCTCCACCCTCACCGAAGCCATGCTCCACTATCGCCACAAAATCTCACCCTACCTAGGCGAAACCCTCCGAGGCCAGGTCCGCACCACCTGGCTAAGAGGCCACCCAGTCTTCACCCGCCAAAACAACAAGGACGAATTCCCAACCCCACCCCAAGGCCGCGAACACCAGCTATCCTGATCTACGCCCGCAGACAGCACACAGCAGCACAAGCCGAAACACACCCGCGATAAAATCTGTCATCTCGACCGAAGCGAAGTGGAGAGACCCCTGTATTTCGCTCTTGCCTTTGCCTTTGCTGTTGCCTTTGCTGTTGTCGTTGCTGTTGCCTTTGCTGTTGTCGTTGCTGTTGTCGTTGCTGTTGCCGCTGCCTTACTCCGACAATTTCTAAAAAAATTGTCATTCCGAGCGAAGCGAGGAACCTGCAGTCTCCCGTTCTTCGCGATCGCACAAACCATCAGTAGCTAAGCCCAAGCTCCAAGCCAAAACCCAGAAGATCCAACCCACTATGTCGACCACCCTAGCCCACTGGAACACCCTGACCCCCGAAGCTGCAGCAGCCGCGATCCTCCCCTGCAACGGCTCCCTCTCCTGGGCCGAGCAACTAACCGCCCTCCGCCCTTTCGCCACCCCCTTCGACCTAACCTGCACCGCCGACATCATCTGGCGCGCCCTCCCCGCCGACGCCCAGCAACAAGCCTTCAACTCCCACCCCCGCATCGGCGAGCAACACGCTAAATCCGCCACCGCTGAAAGCCTCGCACTCTCCGCAACCGAGCAATCCGCCGCCCAACTGACCAACGACACCGCCGCAGCGCTAGCCTCCGCCAACCGCACCTACGAAGAAAAGTTCAACCGCATCTTCATCATCTGCGCCACCGGCAAATCCGCCGAAGAAATCCTCACCATCCTCCACCATCGCCTCCTCAACGACCCCGCCACCGAACTCCGCGAAGCCGCCGAGCAGCAACGCCAGATCACCCAACTCCGCCTCCGTAAATGGCTAGCAAATCCGCTCTAAGTCAGCCCATAATCCATGTCATCTCGACCGGAGCATCACTCCCTTGTCTTTCGTGATGCGCAGTGGAGAGACCCCTGTATTGGCAGTGGCCGTTGCTCTTGCAGTTCACAGTTCCGTCTCCGCACATAACATCCATGCAACGGCGGCAGCTTCCAACTCGCCCTACCTTGCTCTACACTCTGCTCCATGGGACTCTCCACACACATCCTGGATACCGCTCTAGGCCTGCCCGCAGCCAACGTCGAGATCACCCTCTGCCAACTCGACGGCGAAGCCTGGCAACCCATCGGCCTCGCCCCCACCGGCGCCGACGGCCGCTGCAAAACCCTCCTCAACAACCGTCCCCTCGCCGCCGCAACCTACAAGCTCCGCTTCCACACAGGGCCCTACTTCCACGCCCAAAACCTCCCCACCCTCTACCCCTACATCGAAATCACCTTCACCGTCACCGACCCCACCCAGCACCACCACATCCCCCTTCTCCTAACCGCCAACGGCTACACAACCTACAGAGGCAGTTGACAGTTTCCATAACTGAGAACGGACAACTAAGAACTGACAACCAGGAGCCCCATGCCCACAAAACTCCACACCAATCGTTACGGCAAATCGCGCGTCCGCCTCATGCGCCTCACCAAACATTTCGATCATCACGACCTCGACGAGTGGACCGTCCAAATCCTCCTCACCGGTGACTTCACCACCGCCCACACCCTCGGAGACAACAGCAACATCCTCCCCACCGACACGATGAAGAACACCGTTTACTTCGTCGCGCATCTCTCCAAAGCCGACAGCATGGAAGCCTACGCCCAGGAGCTCATCGACTACATCCTCACCCGCAACCCACAGGTCCACTCCGCCGAAGTTGTCATCGAATCCACCCTCTGGAAGCGCCTCCAGGTCGACGGCAAACCCTTCCCCACCGCCTTCATGCGCGGCTCCGACGAGCGCCAGACCACCACCGTCTCCCGCACTCAAAATCAACCCTTCACCATCACCTCCGGCCTCGACCGCCTCACCATCCTCAAGACCGCAAACTCCGCCTTCACCGGCTTCATCAAGGACGAGCTAACCACCCTCCCAGAAACCACCGACCGCCTCTTCGGCACCGCCCTCAAAGCCGAGTGGCCCTACACCCCCGAAGGAATCTCAGCGGGAATCGACTTCAACAAAGTCCGCACGCACATCCGCGAAGTGATGCTCAACACCTTCGCCCACCACGACTCCCTCTCAGTCCAGCAAACCCTCTTCGCCATGGGCGAAGCCGCGCTAGACCACACCACCCTCATCGACGAGATCCATCTCCTCATGCCCAACAAGCACAACCTCCTGATAGACCTCGCACGCTTCGGCCACGATAACCCGAACCACATCTTCGTCCCCACCGACGAACCCCACGGCACTATAGAAGCCACGATCCACCGCGCCTAGTCCCAGCAGTCGAATACGCCTATCTCTTGCCTCCGCAACACTCTTCATGAGCGAAGCTGCACACTTCTACACGCAAGAAATATCGTCATCTCGACCGAAGCCGCGCGCCTTTTGCGCGGCGCAGTGGAGAGACCCCTGTATTGGCCGTTGCTGTTGCTGTTGCTCTTGCCGTTGCTGTTGCTCTTGCTTTTCTGGCTGTCATTCCGCAGCGCAGCGGAGGAATCTGCTTCTTCAACCAACCACCGCGTCCTCCTGATCGAATCCATCGCATAACCCAACAATCCCACATCTCGCATCTCCTCTCGCGACAGTAGAATGATCCCGATGCCCCACCCCATCGAATCTCTCGCAATCCGAGCCGCCACCATCATCACCCGCTGCCGCGAGCTAGCCCGCATCACCGACATCCCCAACGAAACCACCCGCCTCTTCCTCTCGCCCGCCACCCGCGACGCCCACACCCTTCTCGAATGGTGGATCCGCCAGGCTAACCTCACCGCCCGCACCGACGACGCCGGCAACCTCCGCGCCACCCGCAAATCCGCGCACGACGACGCCCCCACCTTCGTCCTCTTCTCCCACATCGACACGGTCACCAACGCCGGAGCCTTCGACGGCCCTCTCGGCGTCCTCCTCGCTCTCGCCGCCATCGAAGAACTCGGTGCGACCCCGCTCCCCTTCCACATCGAACTCATCGCCTTCTCCGAAGAAGAAGGAGTCCGCTTCGGCTTCCCCTTCCTCTCCTCGCTAGCCACCATCGGCCAGCTAACTCCCGATCACCTAACCCGCACCGACGCCGCAGGCATCACCGTAGCCCAAGCCATCCGCAACTTCGGCTTAGACCCCGACCGCATCTACATCACCTGCCCGCTCTCCCCCAACACCTTCGGCGCCCTCGAAGTCCACATCGAGCAAGGCCCCGTCCTCGACAAGAGCGACACCCCGCTAGCGGTAGTCGAAGCCATCGTCGGCCAATCGCGCCTCGAGCTCACCTTCGAAGGCCACGCCAACCACGCCGGCACCACCCCCATGTCTCTACGCCACGACGCCCTCGCCGCCGCCGCCCAATGGATCGTCGAAGTCGAGCGCTACGCCGCCAACTACACCCAGCTCGTAGCCACCGTAGGCCGCATCTCCACCGAACCCGGCGCCATCAATGTAATCCCCGGAACCGTCCGCACCTCCCTCGACATCCGCCACCCCAAAGACGAATCCCGCCACGCAGCCATCGCCCACCTCCTCACCAAGGCGGAAGCCGCAGGAGCCCTACGCGGCGTCCGCGTTCACGCCACCGTCCAGTCCGAGCAGCGAGCCGTCCCCATGGACCGCGCCCTGACCCTCAAGCTCCACCAAGCCGCCGAACGAGCCGGCTACGATGCCCAACCTCTCTTCTCCGGAGCCGGCCACGACGCCATGATCCTCGCCCCCGTCGTCCCCACAACGATGCTCTTCCTCCGCACCCCCAACGGCCTCTCCCACCATCCTGACGAAGACGTCCGCCAAGAAGACGTAGAAGCCGCCCTAGCCACGGTCCTAAACCTCCTACTCCACCTCCACCCCCACAAGTAGTTCGCTGTTGCTTTTGTCTTTGTCTTCGCCTTACAGCGACGCATAAATCCGTCATCTCGACCGAAGCGCAGCGAAGTGAGAGACCCTTGTATTAGCCGTTGCTGTTGCCGTTGCTGTTGTTGTTGTTTTTCTGGCTGTCATCCCGTAGGGATCTGCTTCTGCACTTGCTTCTGCACTCGCCCTTGCCGTTCTGTCTGTCATTCCGAGCGAAGCGAGGAACCTGTAGCCTCCCGTCTTCCCGCACCCAAGAACTCGCCACTCATTTGCTTCAGCTAAAAGCCAGAAGCCAGAAGCTTTTCCCCTATCTTCTACCCCGCATCCTCTACACTCTGTGTCATGCACACCCTAGGCCAAACGCGCAGCGCCAACCACCGCGACCACCTATTCCTAACCCCAGACACCTTCGTCCGCACACCACTCCCCGGCCTCACCAACGGGCTCGCGATCATCCACGTAGCTCCACCCACCGGAGCAGCCTTCACCATGATGACTCTCGAAATCGCCCCCGGCGGCAAGCTAATCCAAGGCCCGACCCAGCGCCTGATCTACGTCCTCGAAGGCAATCTCAAACTAGACGAACCCGGCAAGCAAATCCCCCACGACCTCGCCCCCGGCAGTTACGCCTACTTCCCCACCGGCTACGAGCACACGCTAACGGCGCTCACCGCCTCCCGCATCGCGGTAATCGACAAGCCCTACCTCCCCCTCGACCCCCTCTACCTCAACGACCGCACCGCCAGCCCCGACCCCTGGTTCCTCCTCGGCCGCGAGCCCGAAGTCTCCCCCATCGCCCTCAACGGAGACCCCGACCTCCAGGTCCGCAACCTCCTCCCCGACTCCCACGTCTTCGACTTCGCGGTAAACACAATGACCTACAACCCCGGCGTGGCCCTATCGCAAGTAGAGATCCACTACATGGAGCACGGCCTCCTCATGCTAGAAGGCGGAGGCATCTACCGCCTAAGCGACAGCTGGTACCCAACCAAAGCCGGCGACGCCATCTGGATGTCGGCCCACTGCCCCCAATGGTTCGGCGCCATAGGCAAAGCCCCAGCAAAATACCTAATCTACAAAGACTTCAACCGCCACCCCCTCGGCTAGCTACCATCGCATTTGCCCTTGCCCTTGCCCTTGCCTTTCTAGTTGTCATCCCGCAGGGATCTGCTTCTTCTTCTTTTGCTCTTGTTCTTGTTCTTGCATTTCTGTCTGTCATTCCGAGCGCAGTGAGGAACATGCTTCTCGCGCGCGAAGCGCGCCCGTTCTTCAGAAATCGAGCTACCATGACCCCCACCATCAACACCACCCGCCTCCTCCCCGAGCTCCGCCACCTGGCCACGCTAACCGACTGCCCCCCGTCCCCCGACCCCAACACCACCGCAGTAACCCGCATCCTCTT
>Ga0302319_10023188_pt1 | contig 11103 bp, 4 predicted proteins | sample Bog_T0_2_FD_203319 | JGI IMG/M metagenome (GOLD analysis project Ga0302319, IMG submission 203319) | Peat permafrost microbial communities from Stordalen Mire near Abisko, Sweden - Bog_T0_2 | ecosystem: Environmental > Terrestrial > Soil > Wetlands > Peat | place: Sweden: Abisko, Stordalen Mire...
ACGTGGACACCTACGCCGCTTACGACTATCAGTTGTATGCCAACGCCATGGACGACGGCCGTGATGAGTGGGGCAATTACAATTCAAATGTGCTCTTGCCCCCGGGCGTGCGTGATACCAATGGCTGGCCCACCACCGACGCCACCAACATCGTCTTTGAGGGCGCCAGTATCAACGGCGGCAGCATCGGGACCGGCACGTATCTGCTCCAGTTTCAGGGCCACGCCACGGTCAGCGCCAATATTTTCGGCGCCTCCTCGCTCGTCGTCAGCGGCACGAACTATGGCGCAACGCTGCCGTCGGGGGTTGGCTACAGTGCGGCCAGCAACCTCACCACGGCTACCCTCGTGATTGCCACCAATAACGCCGGCATCCTGTATCTCGGATTTCAAAACGCCCGCCGTAATCCCGCCGACACCACCAACACCGGGGTGGCCAACGTGAAGCTCATGCGCCCCGTGACTCCAGGCAGCACGAATTCCTTCCCGGTCGGCACTTGCTTCTACACCAACTTCGAAAACACCGTCCAGCGCTTCACGATCCTGCGCTGGATTTTAAACAATGAAACCGCGCCGGACATCGAGTGGACCAATCGTCCCAACTCCGAACTGCCGGCCTATGCCACCAGGAATAGCCAGGGCTCTCAGCGCTACTGGGAATACATGGTGATGCTGGCCAACGAGTGTGGCAAAGACCTTTACGTCTGCTTCCCCGTGGAGGCGTCCAACGATTACCTGACCAATGTCGCCAATCTCATCGCCTACGGTTCGGATGGCGTGAACCCTTACCCCTCGCCCCAGGCCAACCCGGTCTATCCACCGCTCAACCCGAACCTGCGGGTCATCCTGGAGCATGAGAACGAAGTCTGGAACTTTAGCTTCGCCAACTGGGGCGACAATTTCTTCGCCATGCTGGAGGCTTACACGAACAACACGCCTGACTGGCAGATCGTGGATTACGACCACTGCTATAACCCCGCCACGGGCGCGGGCAACCAGTTCCAGGCGGCGATGCGCTGGCATATCCTCCGCGCCCTTCGCTGCTCCGATATTTTTCGCGGGGTGTTCGGAGACGCGGCCATGGGCTCGCGGGTGCGCGTGATTTACGAATACCAATACAACAATCTCAACGGCACGGCGTCCTTTGCCCTGCCCTTCATCGACAATTACTTCAACAACGCCGACGGCACCAATCACGTCGCCGCGCCGCAGCCGGTTAATCACTATTTCTGGGGCGCCGGTGGCGCGGTCTATTACGGCAGCGGCGATGAGGACGGGATCCAAACCAACCTCGTGTTCGCGAACAGCGGATTTGAAACGCCCATCCTGGCTTCTGGCCAGGCCGCAACCAATCCACCCGGCTCCGCGTGGACCTTCACCGGCAGCGCCGGCATTTACAACGGCGCCGCCAGCGGGGTCGGTGGACCGCCCGCTCCGCCGGATGGTTCCCAGGCGGCTTTCATTCAAGGCACCGGAGCCATCAGCCAGACCATCAACTTCACCCTCCCCGGTGCTTATGCCCTTGGTTTCCAGTCCGCCGCACCCGCCACCAACGCCAACAGCGTCCAGTTTTATTTCGATAACACCCTGATCACCCCTGATGGCAGCTATGCCAATGGTCCCTCGCCCAACCAATGGGTGCCGGGCTCTTTTGGCGTCAGTGCCCAGGCTTTCAACAATTACTCAACTTATGTATTCCAAGTGACCAACGCCGGAAATCACACCCTGACCATTCAGGGCCTGGGCATTGGCCAATACTACCCGCTCAATAGCCCGCCGGATAATCAGCTCTATCTCTATTTTGATGATCTGGAAATCGCCAGCGCGGCGGCGCTCTTCGCCGGCGGCATTCCCGGCCCGGGTTATGCCAACGGCCAGTCCGGGGACGCCGGTTACGCCACGCAATTGGACTCCCAGGCTGTCTATGCGCAGGCTTACGGACTGCAGGTGGTCGCCTATGAGGGCGGCTGGTCCCTCGGCGGCGATTTCGCCAAAACCACCTTCGAGAACTGGTGCGGATTCTATGATCCGCAGGCGGAGACCGTCAATGGGAACGCCCTCAACACTTTCGCCCGGAGCGGCAGCTGCTATTATGTTTTCGGTACTTACGAGACCTGGCCCGGTTACGACACCGCCGACGTCAGCAATTATCCACTGGTGCAGGCCGTGGATGTCGCCAACGCCTCCCTTCCCGCGGCGCCCCTCAATGGCATTGCGGTTCCCAACGTGCTCACGCCCGCCGCTAACTCGTGGCTGATGAACGCCAACGCCGGCTCCGGCGCCCTCAATGGCACGGGCAGCTGGTTCTATTGGAACGTGCTGGCGCCGGTCAGTGCGAACTTTTTGATCACCCCCGCCTATCCGGTCGGCGTCGGTGCCGCGCTGGAGGTGGATGGTCTGGCTGTCAGCGCCGGCGCCCCGGTCACGAACTTCCTGACCGCCGGACTGCACTCCATCAAGCTCCGCTCCACCAGCGGCGCATTCACCCTCACCAACGTGACCGTCTCCCAAATCGGCGCGCCCAACCCGCCCGCCCTCCAATCTCCCATCGTGGGTGTCGGCCAGAGCGCCGTCGTGACCTTGACTTGGTCCCCCGCCGCCAGCGGTCCTGCCCCCCAGGGTTACCTCGTCTATTATGGCACCGGCTCCGGGAACTACTCGAGCACCCTGGCGGCCGGTTCCACAACCAATTTTATCCTCGCTGGTCTGACCAACGGCGTAACCCTCTATTTTGCTGTCGTGGCCACCAACGCCATGGGCTACAGCCTGCCGTCCAACGAAATCAACGTGACCCCCGTGGCACCCGGCGCGTTCCAAAATCTTCTCGCCTGGGATTTCTACGCGGCGGGCGGCCATGCTGCGTCCGATGGTAATGTGGCCTCGGTTGGTTCCACTTCCACGACTTATGGCCTCCAGCCCGGCACCATCACCCGCGGCGGCGGCTCCCCGGCGGCGCCCATCCAATACTCCGGCGTCTGGGGGTATGGCGCCATGAATATGAATTCGTCAACGAGTTGGACTGGCGCCAACCTCGCCGCCGCCGAGTCGGACGGCAGTTATTTTCAGTTCACTGTCAGCCCCGTCAGCAGCAACCAAAATTCCATCGCCTCCGTGGCTTATGTGGCTTATCAGCAAAACACTTATGCCGGCTCGACGATCGTGCTGGAATACAGCACCAACGATTTTGCCACCGCTGGCGTGCCCGTGAACACCAATAATCCCATTCACGCCGGTTGGGCCGGCGCCACCAACCTCGTGCCGCTGGCCAGCCTGCCCGCCCTCCAAAACATCTCCAACACGATCACCTTCCGCCTTTATGGCTATGGTTTTCCAGGTTATGCCGACAAGGGACTGGGTTTGGTTCCCGGCGACAACCCGGACCTGGCCGTCGCGGGCAGTGTTTATTATCCCGTGGCCACCCCAGGTTTCAACCCGCCCGGCGGTGCCTATTCCGGCATCAACTACGTGACCATCACCACCGCCACCGCGGGTTCCTCAATCAATTATACCACCGACGGCTCCCTGCCCACTCCCGGCCACGGTACGATTTATACCGGGCCCGTGGCGCTAAGCACCAATACCACGCTGCAGGCCGTCGCTTATCAGACCAACTTCGTCAACAGCGCCGTGGCCAGCGCGAGCTATGTCATCAATCTTCAGTCACCGGTCGTTATCCGCCTGCAACCCGCCGGCCTAAATCTGCAGTTGAGCTGGACGGGCGGCGGCCAGTTGCAGCAGGCGACCAAGCTGGCCGGGCCGTGGGTGACCAATGCCTCTGCCGCCTCGCCGTGGACCGTCTCGCCCACTAATAATTTAATGTTCTATCGGATCGGACCGTGAGGCCGGACCACCTCCGGAATGTTACTGTCTTACTATGGAATCACGCCCGGGCCGCCCGGTGCGGCGGCGGCCGGGTGGGCGGGAATCGAAGCGGCGGCGGGCGGGAGCTTCAAACCGGAAATTTTCAGGGCATAACAATAATCACATGGTTTCTCAGCCGGAAAGCTCACTTTCAGCCCTTCCGCTCCCTGCGTGAATTGCAAGGTGCCGGCGTGGCCCAGTAATTCCACCGCATCGACTTTGCCTTCGAGCCCTTTGTCCCGACCGAGCGCGGGAATCATCAGCTCGTTCGTCGGCCACGTCAGGCTGATCGCGTAAAGCGTCTGGCCTTTGGTGGTGAAATGCACGCTGCCTTCCTCGGACATTTTCCAGGGACGCGTGCCGTAAATCGCCTCGCCATTCACGCCCAGCCAGCGGCCAATCGCCCGCAATACCTGCTGTTGCGCCTCGGGTATGGTGCCGTCGGCCTTGGGCGAAATGTTCAGCAACAAGTTACCGTTGCGGCTCACATTGACGACCAGATGGTGCACCAGGCTGCCGGGGGATTTCAGCGGCAGGCCCGCCAGCTTGCCGGTGGCGTCCGGCGCTTCCACATAACCGAACTTGTCCGCGATCGGATCGTCCGGTTGCCAGACAAAATCGGTCAGTCGCTTTGGTGCGCGGCCCTGCCGCTCGTAGTCCATCACCACCCCCGCCAGGAACGACTCGCCCTTCGCGCTGATGGCCACCGGCTTTCCCCAGGTCGCCGCCCGGTTGTAGTAATACGCGGCCACCCGCACCTTGAGCGGATCCCAACTCCGGTCCCCGCCGTTCATGTCGAACCACAGCATGTCGGGCTGATATTTGTCGACCAGCTCCATGTTCTTCGTCACCCAGGTTTCGAGAAACTTCGCATACGCCGCATCGCTGCGGTCGGCCACGCTGTAAAAGGCCGCCCATTCCGGATCATACTGGTCGCTGCCAGGCAGCGGCGGAATGAAATTGAAGTGCGCGTTGCTGTGGTTGGCCACCCCCGTTTTCAAACCAACCTTGCGCACGGCGGCCAGCAGATCGCCAACCAGGTCGCGTTTCGGTCCGTAGTTTTTCGCGTTGTACCGGTTGATGTCGCTCGCCCAATTGGAAAAGCCGTCATGATGTTCGCCGCTCGCAATCACATACCTGGCGCCCGCTTCCTTGAACAACTCCGCCCACGCGTCCGGATCCCATTTGGCCGCGGTAAACAGCGGGAGGAAATCCTTGTAGCCGAACACGGTGGGCGGCCCATAATGCTTCGTGTGCCAGGCCATGATGCCGGCGTTGCCGCCGTACATATAACGCACATACCACTCGCTGCCGTGCGCCGGCACGGAATAAATGCCCCAATGCATCATGATGCCAAACTTCGCGTCGCGGAACCATTCCGGGTCCTGGTAATGCGCGCGAATGGATGCCCACGTGGGCTCAAACGGGCCGGGCGGAATCGCCGGCAGCCGCGCCACGGCTGCGGCCACCGCCTCCGACCGGGAACTCAACCTCGCCCCGGAATCATCCGCGCTCTTGTTGGTCACCACTGGAGCGGACACCGCCGCGACGGTATTCGTCACTTCGCCCTGCGCGCCGGCCGGTGACCCCGCCAGCCCGGCGGCCAGCACCATCACCACGCTGAACGCGCTGGCCCGCGCATGGTCCCCAACGCGGCGGTGCTTTTTCACCGGGACCATCACGCCAGCAGGCCCTTGATGCGAAGCGTGACGGCGCTCGCGCTCGGCGGCGCGTCGGGCAGTTTGACGTTGAGACCCTGGTCATCCTGCGTCCATTCAATTTTACCGCCATAACCGAGCAACCCAACGTCCGCGACCTTGCGACCGGCAATGTGCGGCGAACCATTCGCCAGGCTTTTGATCACCGCGCTGCGCGCTTCGGGCCAGACCATGAGGAAGGCGTAGAGGGTGTCGCCTTTCGTCGTAAAGCGCACATCCCCGCTGGTGTAAGACCGCACATCGCGCACGCCCCCGGCGCCGCCGAACCGGCTGCGCTCCTGCGGACCGGTGACCGATGGCCCCTCGCCATAAGCTTTCCATGGACGGGTGGCATAAATCCCCTCGCTGTTCACGTCCATCCACGCCGTCAACTCCGCCAGGAATTTAAGTTCGTCCGCGTCCGGCGCGCCGTTCCCGGGCAGCGGAATGTTCAGTTGCAGATTTCCATTCTTGCTGACGATGTCCACCAGCATCTGGCTGACCTGCTTGGCGCTTTTGTATTTGTGGTCCTCGAAAAGACTGCGCTGATAGTGCCAGTTCCCAATGCAGGTATCCGTCTGCCAGGGTAGTGACTCAATCCCCTCCTGCGCCCCGCGCTCACGATCCAGCACCAGCGCGCGGCGTTGCTCCGCGCTCAAGTCCTTGCAGGTCATCACCGCCTCCAGCTTGCCGCTGCGCGCAATGCTCGTGTTGTAAAGGTATGCCGCAATCCGCAAGCCCGCGTCGCTGCCCCGAATCGGCAGCACGGAATCGTCAAAATACAGCAGATCGGGATGATACTTGTCGATCAGGTCAATGGTGCGATTGAAAAACTTGTCAATGTACGGCTGGGCCGGCGGCGTATTGTAAGTCCCCGGCGCATGGTACTGCGCGTAGAGATCCTGCGGGTCGAGTCCTTCCCACCATTGCCCCTTCCCGTCGGCCCGACTCATGATCCCGTCGTACCGCACCCCCGCCAGCGGGCCGCTCGGATCGGAACCTTGCGCCGCCTGGTACCAGCTCCAGGCGCGGTCGGCATGCGAGGTCACCGCCAGTCGCAGGCCGGCGGCGCGAACCGCCTTCGCCCAGCCGCCGACAATGTCCTTCTTTGGACCCACGGCCACGCTGTTCCATGGCTGATATGTCGAGTCAAACATGTCCATGTTGTCATGATGGTTGGCCATCGCCGCAAAATATTTCGCGCCCGCCCGCTGGTAGAGCGCAATGAGATGTTCCGGATCCCAGGCCTCGGCCTGCCAGGAATGGATCACATCCTTGAACCCCATCCGGGAAGGATGCCCGTAATGCTCGCATTGATATTTATAGTCTGCATGGTTGAACTGATACATCTTCTGCGCATACCAGTCACCCATCTCCGGCTGACATTGCGGCCCCCAATGCGCCCAGATGCCAAACTTCGCATCGCGAAACCAGTCGGGTGTCTGGTAGCTCGACAACGACTCCCATGAAGGCTTGAATGGCCCGAAGGCGACCCCAAAATTGGGCGGCGCGGCAATCGGCTTTGGCGCAGGCGGTAACACCCGCACCGGCCCGTCGGGTGGCGCGGCCGTTGGCGCGTTGGTATCAGCCGCGAAGGTTGGCAACAGCGGCAGCGTCGCGGCGGCGCCCGCAATCTGCGCGGTTTTCCGTATGAATTCCCGGCGGGAGTGGTGGTGTTTCATGGTTTTTTTATGCGTCTTTGCTGGTTCGTCTTTGGTTATGCGTTTGGAATGATTTTCAAGGCGATGGCGTAATCAGACGTTTTGCCTTTCGGTAAGCTGACGGCCAATCCGTGTTCGTCGCGGACCACGTCCAGTTTCCGGGCCGCCCCCAGCATTTGCACGCTGCCGATTTTGCCCGGATAATGCGGCGAGTTCGTGGCCAGTGACTGGATGGTCACATTTCCCCCTTCTGGTTTGCCCATCACCACCGCGTACAGCACGTCACCCTTGGTGGTGAAGCGGATGTCGCTCGCGGTCAGACTCGGACCCAGACCGCGCGGCGGAGTACCGGCGCTGTCGCGCACCGTGGCGTCATTCTTGACCGACGGCCCCTCGCCATAGATGACCCAGGGCCGCGTGTCGTAAATGCATTCGCTGTTCACCGCCATCCATCCGGCCATCCCGTCCAGAAATGCGGCCGCCTTGTCGTCCAGTTCCCCGCTGCCCGGCAGCGGAATCGCCAGCAGGAACGTGCCGTTCTTGCTCACCACGTCCACCAGTAAATGAACCCAATCCCCGGTTTTCCGGTAGCCTTTGTCGTAATCGGCCGTGTTGTAATGCCACGGACCGAGACAATTGCCCTTGTTCCATGGCATCTTCAACAAATCCAGCGACATGTTGCGTTCGAGGTTGCATACCGCCGCCTGTTGCTCCGCGAGCGAAAATCCGTTGGCCACGATTACTGCCTCCACTTTCCCGGCGTGCCACTGCCGGCTCGAATTGTAAAAATGCGCGGCCAGATTCAATCCCGCGTCGCCCAGCGGTAGTTTGGTGTCGTCAAAAAAAATCAGGTCCGGATGATACCCGTCAATCAAATCCTTGATGCGGTTGAAAAACTTGGTCACATACGCCGCGTCCGGTTGCGCGCCGATGCCGTGGTTTTGCGCATACAATTCCTGCGGGTCGAGGCCTTCCCACCACAACCCTTTGCCATCGGCCTTCGTCAGCTTGCCGTCATAGGGCATGCCCGCCAGCGGCCCCGTCTTGTCGCTGCCCTGCGCATCCTCATACCAGCTCCAGGCCCGCGCACCGTGCACACTGACGCCAAAATTCATCCCGGCCGCGCGCGCCAGATTGGCCCAGGTGCCGACAATGTCCTTTTTCGGGCCCACATTGACCGAATTCCACGGCTGATATTTCGAATTGAAATTGTCGAAGTTGTCGTGATGGTTGGCCATCGATACCAGGAATTTCGCCCCGGCCCCCTTGAACCGCTCCACCAACGCGGTCGGATCCCACTTCTCCGCCCGCCATTCATGAATCACATCTTTGAACCCGAATTTCGACGGATGTCCGTATTTCTTCAAGTGAAATTGGTACTGCGGCCGCTCCTGGTCATACATGTATTTGGCATACCAATCGCCGTCGCCCGGCTGGCATTGCGGGCCCCAGTGCATCCAGATGCCGAACTTCGCGTTCCGATACCAGTCCGGCAGCTGGTACTGCTGCTCCAATGACTCCCAAGTGGGTTGGAACGGACCCGGCGCGATCGCGTAAGTGGTGGTGCCGGGCGACGCCCCCGCCGCCAGCGCGCGCGAAAACCACGGCGCGGCAGTCAAACCGGCGCCCGTGACCAGGGCGGAGGTTTTCAGGAAATGACGGCGGGAATGCGGTGTTTTCATCGGGAATGATCAGTCCATGGATTACCGAATCCGGCGAAAGCCTTATCCGGATTGTTCCATCCAATCCAAGCGAGAACTCGGGTGTTTTGCATGGGTGTCCGACTCCAGACGCTTGGTTCGCCAGCCGGGTTTCAAGAATTTTGCGGACCCAGACCTGGCCACACAATTCATTGCGAATTAATCGTCCTTGTCGTCCTCACCAAGGTCGCCATTGATAAACGCTCCTTGCCAACGCCAACCGCGCTGGCCTTGCTGTTGGGGCCCGGGCTGGTGCTGACCGGCTTGCTCGTGCTGCTGGACGCCGGTTGGGCGCCCGGCCACCGGCTGGCTTACCTTTGCCTGGGCAACGCGCCCGCCGCGGCCAGTCATGTGCGCGTGGCCGGTTATTCCACCTTCCTGCGCGAAGAATGGCTGGCCGTGTTCAACGTGGGACCAAAGGATTTTCAAACGATGATCGCCGGGGCGCAAATGGCGCCGGCCGACGATTTTGAATTCCGGAAAATGCTGGGGCAATCCTCCCTCGAACGGTGCCGGCTGATGCAAAGCGTGCCACCAGCCAATGATCTGCCGTGCTTTAAAAGCGTCTTAAAGGGAAAAGAGGAACGCCAGCGCGGCAGTGTTTATGCCGTGTTTGATCCCGCCACCTCGACGGCGGTCGTCGTTCGGGAATACCGCGATTAATCACGGCGGGCTGATAGCTCCAATATGGCAGCTTTTAGTCGAGTTCGTTTTTTATGTCGTGTTCTTTGGAGCGTGGATGGGAGTCTGGATGTGGCGAAACAATGAAAGGGCATACCAAAATCCGTCAGACGAGTCGTATAATGGCAACGCTTGCTCTCAAATCCTTCCACGCCTATCCTGTCCTGCCAGCCAAAATCTTCAGTGATGTTTATTGGGACGGCGGCAGGCTTTTGAAATCAATTGGCGCGCATGACACAGCTTGGAAAGTAAGCGACAGTTTAATGGCAATTCCAAATCAACGAACCAGCGGTTGTTGAATAAAGGTTTGGCCACCCATCCACCTGTTTATTTATGAACCCTGACCTGCGGACCATCCGGTGTTCCGGCCTGCCAATTATCAAGCTTGCATCCCTGTTCGCCGCAGCTCTGCTGGCCTTGATCCTGCCGGTTTCCGCTCAGGTAACCATTGAAGTCGTCAACGATAGCGGGTTGGCTGACACCAATGTCTTCATCAAAGTGCCCGGACAATATTGGCCCGGCAGCACGAACCAGCCAGTGACCCCCGCGGATTTGTTTGTGGACACCGCCATTCCGCAAGCGCCCAACCCGGCCTCCGTTGCCCTCGCAACGCTGGCGACCAATGGCTCGGCTGCCACCTATCAGATCACCTCCCCCATCTCCGGAAACACGGACACGGTCTATTCGTTTAAGGCCGATTACTTGGATTCCGGCACCATTTATTTCACCTATTATCAGCCCTTTGACTTCACCAACGGCCTGCAGCCCAGCCCGCCGCCGGGCAGCGCCAACAATGCCTTCCGTTATGACTACGCGGAACTTTCCATCAACGACTCGGCGGCGGGCGACAACGCGATGGACATCACCTATGTGGATAAATTTGGCATTCCACTACAGATGGAATGGTTCCGGGGAACCAATCTGATGGCCGGCTCCTATGTCTATGCCTCCACCCGAACCCTGGCAAATCTTTTGACCAACGCCGGGCTGGGGCAGGCGGTGTTTGCCCTGGGCGCCTCGGACATCTCGCCGGGCTGGCAATACTTGAATCCGGGTTCCTACACCAACTTCGCCCGCATTCTCGCCCCCCAGAAACTCACCGCCACCAATGTCTATCCCGGTGTCGCGAACTACTTGAATTCTCTGGTCGGTCCCGCCCATGCCTTCTGGTTGAATGGCGCCTCCGCCCAAAAGAGCTATTATTATCTTGGCTACCAAGTCAGTGTGGCCACCAACGCCGGCGGCTGGCGCTTCACGTTGTCGTCCACCACCAATGTTCCACCCTTCAACCCCCTCCAGTTCACTGGTGCGACCCGGTATACCAACACCATCACCTTCACGGTCTCCAATTCCCTGGCCACCCCGTATATTTACGGAGCCCCCGTCGGAGCGGGTTACTATGCGACCAATGGCGTGGCGGTGACCAGCTCCGACGGCCCCGCCTACGCCGTGGAAGTCTGGATGATCGGCGATGTGTTGTCGGCCATCAATTTTGGCTTCTGGG
>Ga0302319_10023189_pt1 | contig 11103 bp, 10 predicted proteins | sample Bog_T0_2_FD_203319 | JGI IMG/M metagenome (GOLD analysis project Ga0302319, IMG submission 203319) | Peat permafrost microbial communities from Stordalen Mire near Abisko, Sweden - Bog_T0_2 | ecosystem: Environmental > Terrestrial > Soil > Wetlands > Peat | place: Sweden: Abisko, Stordalen Mire...
TCGAACGCCGTGATCAGGTCGAAGGACGCGTCGTCGAACGGCAGGTTTGTCGCGGAGCCCGGGAGGTAGGTGAGGTGCGGATGAGTGTAATGAGCGCGCGCGTATTCGATGGCCTCCGGTGCAAGATCGATTCCGGTTGCCGTTGAGGCGATTTCCGCCAGCACGGCCGTGCCGTAGCCGGAACCGCATCCGATATCGAGAACGTCGGGCGCGTGGGTCAACTGACGCGCGAGGTTGGCGGCGAAGCGGTAACGGGAAAAATGTTCGGCCCAGAGATCGGGTTCCACCTGGCCGGGGATGACGCGTTCGCCGGTGAATTCCATTAGAGGTTTGCGGCTCCTACGCCCAACCGCGAGTTCACGTGAACGCGGCAAGGAAAACGAAAGTGCCCGTACAGGGGACCTTCGGGAAGGGACATTTCCAGCACGACAGCGTTTTCGATGAAGTCGCAGATCGCAAAATTGTCGAGCGTCCCATTCGAGATGGCCGGGCAAAAAGAAAGGGACGAGGAATAGAGGGTGGGAATGTCCACGTAGAAATCGACGGTACAGGTTTCGCCAGCAACAAGGGGAGGAAGGGCGCGTCCTTCACTGGTGGTGTTGGCTCCCGCGAAATCCACGCCGAGTTGGTTGCGAAAGAGAACGCCGACGATCGGCTGATCGAGGCGTGTTTTGCTTCGTGCGCTAATGCGGATGACGACGGTCGTATCGGGCTCAACGGCGTGGAGCGGTTGGCCGGATGTGTCGCAAACCGCAATGCCGATGATCTGCGCGCGGCCGTCGCCGGAGCGGCGGTCGACGTGAGGGATCCCCTCGATCACTTCCATAGGTGCTTCGGTTGCGGCTGGCGGATGATGTTGCAGGTCGACTTCGCAGTAATGCGCGTCTTTGGCGGCCATGGCGGCGAGGTATTGCGATACGACGGAGTCGGTTTCACCCAGGGCCATGGGCTTGCCGTGGTCGAGCCAGAGGGCGCGGTCGCCCAGAGATTTAACTTCGGCAGTGGCGTGCGAAACGAAAAGGATCGTGACTCCTTGCGAACGCAGCTCGTGGACCTTGCGCATGCAGCGCTGGCGGAAGTAGACGTCGCCTACCGAGAGGGCTTCGTCGACGAGAAGAATTTCGGGATCCACATTGATGGCGACCGCGAACGCCAGACGCACGACCATGCCGCTGGAGTACGTTTTCACGGGTTGGTCGATAAACTCCCCGATTTCGGCGAATTCCTCGATCTCTGCAAACTTGCGATCGATTTGTTTAGACGTGAGTCCAAGGATCGCGGCGTTCAGGTAGACGTTCTGGCGTCCGGTGAATTCGGGATTAAAGCCGGCGCCGAGTTCGAGAAGCGCGGCGACGCGTCCGTGAACATGGACGGCTCCCGAGGAAGGCTGCAAGATGCCGGCGCAGATCTGAAGCAGAGTGCTCTTACCGCATCCGTTTTCACCGACGATGCAGAAGGTTTCGCCGCGGGCGACTTCGAAGGAAAGATCGCGCAGGGCCCAGTAGTCGTGGTGATAGCGGCGTTGGTTGAATGTGGCTAATTCCTTCAATCGATCGCCCGGGGCAGCGTAGATCGGGTAGCTTTTCGAAACGTTGAGGAATTCGACGGCCGACGGCACTACACCAAATTGTAGTCCAGGGGTCGCTCGCTGGCCAGAATCATAGTTTCGGATGTGCTGGTCTTGTTACTTGACACAACACCCTTGCGCTGCATACGCTGGAGAGAACGCCGGTGTAGCTCAGTGGTTAGAGCGACGGTCTCATAATCCGTAGGTCGTAGGTTCGACTCCTACCACCGGCACCACTCAGGACTCCCCGACGATTTGCTCGAATAGGCGATCAAGTTCAGCCTGGGAGTAATATTCAATCTCGATGCGGCCGCGCTGTTCGGAGACCGCGACGATCCGCACGCGGGTTCCGAGTACTCGTTCGAGCTGCTCGATGGCCGCTTTCACGTTTGGGTCGACCGGAGTCTCGCGCTTGGATTTGCTCTTGCGCTCCGAGGTCCGTTCCTGAACCAGCGTTTCCACCTGGCGCACAGATAGACCTTGCGCGGCCGTCTTTTCGGCGATCTCGATTTGCTCCTCAGGCGTATGGAGTCCAAGGATGGCTCGCGCGTGGCCCATGGAAACTCGATGTTCGGCGAGAAGCATTTGAACTTCCGGCGGGAGATTCAGCAAGCGGATGGCGTTGGCGATGGAGCTGCGATCCTTGCCGGTTCGCTGGCCGATCTCTTCCTGGGAGAGTCCGAGCTCTTTACGAAGGCGCTCGTAGGCTTGCGCGGTCTCGATGGGGTTGAGATCCTCGCGCTGGATGTTTTCGATCAGCGCAACCTCTAGCATGCGGGGTTCGGCGATCTCCTGGACGACGACGGGAACTTCGGTCAGTCCGGCGAGACGCGCGGCGCGCCAGCGGCGTTCCCCAGCCACCAATTGAAATTGCCCTTGATGCGAACGAACAATGAGCGGTTGGATAATTCCGTTGGCACGAATCGAGGCGGCCAATTCCTCCAAACGGTCCGCTTGGAACACCACGCGCGGCTGGAGCGGGTTCGGATGAATTAGATCGAGAGGCAGCGTGGTCGGGATTACTGGCGCCTGCGCAACGGCTGGTGCGGCTCCGGGCGAGGCCGTGGTGTCGGCTTCACGTGGACGCTGGGGCAGAAGGGCCGATAAGCCCTTACCGAGCACTTTGCGTTGTTTGTCGCTTCCGCTGGTCATTTTCCAGGATCTCCTTGGCGAGTTTGATGTAGCTTTCGGCGCCCTTCGAACGGGGATCGTACATCAGGATGGGCTTGCCGTAGCTGGGCGCCTCTGCCAGCTTGATGCTTCGGGGGATTACGGTCGCGAAGATCTCATGCTGGAAAAACTCCCTGAGATCGTCCGCAACCTGCCGAGCGAGGTTCGTCCTGTCATCATACATCGTCAGGAGAATTCCTTCCAGGGGCAGGGCTTTACCGAAAGAATCCCTTATACGTTCAATAGTATCAATGAGTTGCGAGATACCCTCGAGGGCGAAAAACTCGCATTGAATGGGGATGAGGACGGAATCCGCCGCCACCAAGGCATTCAAGGTAAGAAGGTCAAGCGCCGGCGGGCAATCGATCAATATATAGGAGTAAAGATTCTTTACCGGTGAGAGAACTTGGTCCAGGATGAATTCGCGGCTCTTGCGCTCGACCAAATCCAAGTTCGCAGCGACAAGGTTCTTGTCAGTGGGCACGAGATGCAGGCCTTCGCAAGCCGTCTTGACGATCACATCTTGCAAGGGCACTCCCTGGATGAGGGCGTTGTAAAGGGTTGGGCTACCTTCCCTTTTTTCGATGCCAAGCCCTGTGGTGGTGTTGCCTTGCGGATCGGCATCGACGACTAGCACACGGATATCGTTGGCCGCGAGAGACGCGCCCAAATTGATTGCGGTGGTCGTTTTACCGACGCCGCCCTTCTGATTCGTTATCGCTATGACCTTCGCCATCAAACAGATCCTATCAAAGTTCCACGTGGAACATTCGGATAAATCGACTCTCGCCCCAAGGAATTTTAACAGGACTGGGCGAACTTGTCAGAAGAGCACAATTTGCGGCGAGCGGCAGACCTTCAACCGTTTCGGCGCGAACCGCCCTGGAGACAATCCAATCATAGCGCTTTGTGCATTCTTCCGCGCGACTCGCCACAACACGCAGATTCGAATGGCCATGGCAGGCCTCTCGGAGGAAGGCGGCCTTTCTTTGATCAGACTCCAGAAGGTCCACTTCGCACTGGGACCGGAGAATTGCTATAGGAAATCCAGGGAATCCAGCGCCAGAGCCGACATCTACAACGCGCAGCGAGCCGGGGGGAAGCGTCCGAGCCAAGTAAAGACTCTCGCAATAGTGCAGCTCGACGGCCTCACGAATGTCCTTAACGCGCCACAGATTGAGTTTCTTGTTCCATTTGCAAAGCAATTCGTAGTGAGCGTGAAGAGCGTCGAGCTGAATCTCAGAAAGCGCCTGATAAGGCGCGAACGTCGCCGCAAGCAGCGATCTGAAGTCATCGGCCACTAGCGAGCCCCTATGCTCAGGTAAATATCCAGCACGGCGACGGCGGCGGGCGTGACACCCGGAATCCTTCCCGCTTGTCCCAATGTTTCGGGACGAACCCGTTCCAGCTTCTCCCGCACCTCCCGAGAAAGGCCAGGAATATCGGTATAGCTGAATGCATTCGGGATCGTGCGACGCTCGGAGGACCGTAAGTGCGATACTTGCCGATCCTGTTGAGCGATGTAGCCGGCGTACTTGATCTCGGTTTCAACCGTATCAACAACGCCCCGTAGTGGCGGCTCCCCGAGAATGGAAGTAAGGTCCAACTCGGCCAGCTTAGACTCTGGCCGCCGCAGCCATGCCGATTTCGCGGGATTCGAGTCCAGGTATGCCCGCAGCCGGAGCTTTTGTTCTTGTTTCCGGGCAAATAGCGCCCAACGATCATCCCCCACCAGCCCGATCTCCCGACCAAGCGGCGTCAAGCGCTGGTCGGCGTTATCGATCCGTAAGTGCAGGCGGAACTCCGCGCGGGAGGTGAACATGCGATAAGGCTCGTCAGCGCCCTTCGAAATCAGGTCGCTGATCAGGATCCCGACATAGCCCTCAGCTCGTGAGATCACCAGCGGTTCTTGATCCGCCAAATGACGGGCTGCGTTGATTCCCGCGATCAGCCCCTGCGCGGCCGCTTCCTCATAGCCCGAGGTGCCGTTAATCTGGCCGGCAAGGAAGAGACCCGGTACTGACTTAACTTCCAGCGAAGGACTGAGTTCCCGAGCGTCGATGGCATCGTACTCAATTGCATAGCCGGGGCGGATCATCTCGGCGTTTTCCAGGCCGGGGATCGAAGCCAGCACCTTCGACTGGACATCAATCGGCATGCTGGTCGACATACCGTTCACATAGATCTCGTGGGTATCCAGTCCCTCTGGCTCCAGAAACAGCTGATGGCGGGACTTGTCCGGGAACTTGACCACCTTATCTTCAAGCGAAGGGCAATAGCGGGGACCAATCCCTTCAATCTGCCCGCTGTACAATGGCGAGCGCGCCAAATTCTCGCGAATCGCGGCGTGGGACTCAGCGTTCGTGTAACTGATATAGCACTGTACTTGTTCTCGCTCTATCTTATTAGTAATAAAGGAAAACGGAGTAGGATCGGCATCGCCCGCCTGCGGCTCGAAGCGCGACCAATCGATACTCCGGCCATCCAACCGAGGGGGAGTGCCGGTCTTCAGCCGCGTCCACTTCAGTCCGAAATTGCGCAGCTGATCCCCGAGCAGGTTCGACGCGGCTTCGCCGTTACGGCCGCAGCTGTATCGCTCCTCGCCGATATGTGCAAGGCCGTTCAGGAAAGTCCCCGTTGTGACGACCACGGCGTCGGCGGCAACGGTACGTCCGTCACGTAGAATCACGCCGCGGATCCGGCGTTCTGGACCTTCTGATACATCCAATGCCGCGACCTCGGCCTGCAAAATGCGCAGATTTGGCTCATTTTCCAACCATTCGCGCATCTTGAGCCGGTACTGCTTCTTATCGCACTGCGCGCGAGGCGACCACACGGCCGGTCCGCGACTGGTGTTCAGCAAGCGAAATTGAATGCCCACCGCATCCGTCAGTTCGCCCATCACGCCGCCCAGTGCATCGATCTCGCGCACCAGATGACCCTTGGCGATCCCACCAATCGCGGGATTGCACGACATCTGTGCGACTAGGTCGGCGTTCATCGTAGCCATCGCGGTGCGCAACCCAAGACGTGCACACGCGCGCGCGGCCTCGCAACCGGCATGACCGGCGCCCACCACCACGACCTGATAACGATTTGCCACGTCCTACCATTCTAGCGAACGGTAAATAAGAAGAACGCGCTAGAATGGCACTTCACCGTGAAAATCCTCGTCATCGGCGGCGGAGGCCGCGAACACGCCATCGCCTGGAAACTTTCCGTCGAAGGGCATCAGGTTTTTGGAGCTCCCGGCAATCCCGGCATGGCGCAAGTTGCGACGATTATCGACACGTCGGATTATCTTGCAGCCGCCGAATCCATCGGCGCCGAGCTCACCGTCGTTGGTCCCGAGGCCCCGCTCGCGGCCGGCATTGTCGATCAATTCCGTGCGCGAGGCCTGCGTATCTTTGGACCCTCCAAAGAACAAGCGCAACTGGAATCCAGCAAAATCTACGCCAAGGAATTCATGCAGCGCCTCGGCATACCGACGGCGCGCTTCGTGCGCGCAACTACGTTTGAAACAGCGTCGGCTACTCTGCACGATTTTTCATTCCCCGTGGTCATCAAGGCCGACGGCCTCGCTGCGGGAAAGGGAGTCATCATCGCGCACACTGCCACGGAAGCTCTAGACGCAGTCCAAACACTCGGCCCCTTGCTCGTAATCGAGGAATTTCTCCAGGGCGAAGAAGTCAGCTTCATCGTCATCAGCGATGGCAAAAATGTCATCCCGTTTGAAGCCACGCAAGATCACAAAACCATCAACGACGGCGACACCGGGCCCAACACCGGAGGCATGGGCGCGTACTGTGATGGCCGCATCATGACCAAAGCCGACGCCGAACGCGTGCTCGACACGATTATTTATCCCGTCATTTCTGCCGCCGGCTTCACAGGATTTCTCTACGCCGGGCTGATGATGACGGCCGACGGACCCAAGGTCATCGAGTTCAACGCGCGCCTGGGCGACCCCGAAACCCAGCCGCTCATGCACCGGCTCAGCGGCGGCTTCGCGGATGCGCTGTACCGGGCAGCGGGAGGCGATCTCACGGGCGCGTCATTGCATTGGAAAACCGATCCATCCGTATGCGTTGTGCTCTCAGCGGCAGGCTATCCGGGAAAACCACGTACTGGCGACATCATCACAGGAATTGAAGACGCCGAGGCCGCAGGTGCTAAAGTGTTCCACGCAGGAACGAAGCTCACGGCGCGAGGTCTCGAAACCTCAAGCGGACGCGTGCTCGGCGTGACCGCCTCCGGCGCCGATCTGCCGACGGCCATTCGCAACACCTATGCTGCCGTCGAGAAAATCCATTTCGACGGCATGCACTATCGCCGCGACATTGGAGCCAAGGGACTGAAGCGCTGGTAATCGCGCATCACAAACAAGAGCACCCTGATACAATCGTTGCAGATCGTCCATCGGTGGGGACGTAGCTCAGATGGATAGAGCGGCCGCCTCCTAAGCGACAGGTCGGCAGTTCGAATCTGCCCGTCCCTACCAAAAGTTACACCCGCGTCTTGGCGATCTCGGGCTCTTCTTTCCCTTCCTGCAGGTAGTGCGCCGTCAGGCCTTCTTTCAAGAGCGTAAACGCCGAATCGGCGTCGTCGGCGAAATCGAAGAGCTTCAAATCCTCTTCCGAGATCATGCCGTAACGCGCCAGCGCGTCAAAATTGATAATTTCTTTCCAGTAACTGGTGCCATAAAGGACCACCACGATATTCTTCATCAGCTTTTGCGTCTGCACCAGCGTCAGAATTTCGGTCAACTCATCGAGCGTTCCGAAGCCGCCGGGAAATACGACAAGCGCCTTCGCCAGGTACGCAAACCAAAATTTGCGCATGAAGAAATAGTGGAACTCGAAATTCAATTGCGGGGTGACAAACGGATTGGGGCGCTGTTCGTGCGGCAGGCCGATATTCAAGCCGATGGTCTTGCCTCCGGCATCCAAAGCACCGCGATTGGCGGCTTCCATGATGCCCGGGCCTCCGCCGCTGCAAACCACGAAACGCCGCTTTGATTCCTCCAGGCCTTCCGACCATTCCGTCAAACGGCGCGACAACTCGCGAGCTTCGTTGTAATAGCGGCCCAGCGGTCCCATTTCCATCAAGCGCGCCGAACCAAAGAAAACCACGGTGTCGTGGATGTTCTCGTTGCGAAAATGCGAGAGCGGATACAGGTACTCGCTCAAAATCCGCAAGGACCTCGCCGAAGGCGTATCCAAAAATTCGTGATTCCGATAAGCCAGAGGCAGACGCCCGTCAATTTCAAAGTGATTTTCATTCATAAGCTACTCCGTGGACTTCGGTACACCCGCGCGCTTTTCGAGCTCGCGCAAACGCTTGAGGATTTCCGGCAACTTCGGAAACGCCGTAATCGCTCGCAGCCACTCCCGAGCTTCAAACGCAGGAGATCCGCTCATCACCGCGCCCGCCGGAACATCGCCGCCAATGCCGCTCTGCGCGTAAATGATCGCGTTATCGTAGATGGTCAAGTGCCCGGAAATCCCCACCTGCCCGGCAAGCAGAACGTTCTTCTTCAACACGCTCGATCCGGCGAGTCCCGTCTGCGCGCAAATAATATTATCCTCGCCGACTTCGCAAGCGTGGCCGATTTGAACGAGACTATCGATCTTCGCCCCGCGCCGCACGCGCGTCTCACCGACCGTTGCACGATCCACCGACGTCAGTGTTTGAATCTCCACGTCGTCCTCGAGCACCGTCACGCCGCTTTGGACGATTTTATAATGCGTACCGTCGGCACGCTTGGCGAAGCCGAAACCGTCACCGCCGACAACCACGCTGTTCTGCAAAATCACCCGATCGCCGATCTGGCAGAACTCGCGAACGGTGGCGTGCGAGTGCGCGTAGAAATCGTCGCCGATGCGGGCGCCTTCATAGATCATCACATGAGGACGGATCACGGCGTTACGTCCAATGACGACATTCTCCCCAATCACCGCAAACGGACCGATCGAGGCGTTCTCGCCAATCGTCGCAGTTGCGGCAATCGACGCCATTGGATGAATTCCAGGAGCCGGCCGCGGCGGTTGATAGAACAGCTCCAGCGCGCGGGCGAAATCCACGTACGGATGGGCCGAGAGCAGCTGCGCCATCTCGAGGCCTTCCACCGGCTTCGAAACCAGGATCGCTCCCGCGTGCGACTGCTTCACCTTGTGTGCGTATTTGGGATTGGCCAGGAACGTGAGCTCCGTGGGACCCGCGCGTTCCATGCCCGCGACGCCCGTGATATCCAGGTCACCGGCATCCGCCGTCTTTGTGACAAGTTCGCAGCCGAGGGAAGCCGCCAGATCGCGAAGTTTCATTCCTCTAGGGTACGGCGTGGGCGCGGGAATGAAAAGATCGGCCGGTTTGGTTTAGCCCTTGAACTTTTCCCGGCACTCCGTCGAACAAAAATAGTACGTCTCGCCGTTCACGGCTTTCTGAAACGCGGTTTGCGTGGAGATAAACGTCCCGCACACCGGATCCTTCTTCAATTCGCCGATGGTAGCGGCTGCGGGAGGCTTCGGAGGAGGGCCCCCCGCGGAACCCGTGGGATTTGTCGATCCGCCGAAACCACCTTTGAAGGAGCTTGCGAGAATCGCCAGGACCTGACGCACCAAATAGACCGCCACCAACGTGACGATCATCTCTATCAGTGCGCGAAACATAATTTCTGAAGGGATTGTACGAAGAAAACTGCTGGAGGGAGATCGGGGGCCTGCCTAGACAAGCCCCCGCACGACACGCTATCTACTACCTCTTCTTCGGAGCCGGCTTGGTCGAGAAGTTCGTCTGCACCGTCCCGCCCAGGCTCGCGATCATGTCCTTGGAGGGTTGCGCGAACGGCCCATCCGGTTTCAGGTCGAGGTACTTCTGGAACGCTTCCACGGTTCCGGGAGGCGCCGAGATCTTGCCGCTGGCATCGGCGGTTGCCTTGCCCATCAGCGACAAACCGTACTGATAATAAGCGTCGGCGTAATTCGGGTCCACTTCGATGGCCTTCTTGAAAGCCGTGGCCGCCGCGTCGCCGTTACCCGTGTTGACAAAGACGGCGCCGAGGTTGAAATAATACTTGCCGGCGTTTGGGGGGTCCAGCTGCGCGGCCTTCGTCAACTCCGCCTGCGCTTCGTCAAACTTCTTGGCTTGCGCCAGTACCAGCGCAAAGTTGTTGTGATAGGCCGAATCGTCCGGCTTGATCGCCAAAGCCTTTTGGTAAGCCTCGGAAGCCTTTTGCAGATCGGCAGCCTGCGTGTCGCCCGTCTTGGACTTCGCCCGAGCCGCGTAGGAATCCGCCAGGTTGCCCCACACCACATGCTGCATCGGGTCGATCTCAGAAGCTTTCGTGAAACCGTCGACCGCGCCGTCCCAGTTATTGGCGGCCGCGGCAGTCTTACCCGCGGTGAAGGCGTCGTTCAGCGCCTTATTCTTCGCCATAGCGGCGGAGGCGTCCTTATTCTTCTTTTCCTGCTCGGCCTTTTCCGCGGCGGACAGACCACGGTTAGCGTCGTTATCCACCGGAGGGGCGCCGGCCGCTTCCAGATTAAAGCTCACGTCGACCGTTTCGCCAACCTTCGTGCGTCCGGTCTGAAACCCGCGATCCTGGCCATCGATCACGGTCGTGATCTTATAATTTCCCAGCGGCAGACCACCGTAGAAATAATGGCCCTTCTTATCCGTCTTGACTTGATAGTTGCCCTTGACGTCTTGGCGTTCGATTTTCATGACCGCGCCGGCGACGGGCTTGCCGTCCGGACCTTTAATCGTGCCTTCAAATGCTGCCGTCTGGGCCCATGCGGACAGGGTAAAGATCAGGCTAAGCGGAAGAACCAACAAAATTTTACGTAACGTACCAGACATGGCCGTGACGACCTCCAGGTGAGTAAATATCGGGGTACCGCCTTTCAGGATACTACATTCGCAATCTTGGACGCGTCCGCCGCATGGCGGCTGAGGGGCATCTCCACACCTGACCACACGCCGGACTCGAGCGAAAAGATTCCGGAATGGCTGAACAATAATGAATGCCAACAATGGTCTGCTGCACCGGAACGCCGTATCGTAGGAGTATCTTTAAAGAGACAAGCCTCATGTTCCACGCCGAAGCCATCCGGTTCAGCTTTCAAGCCCTCCGCGCCAACAAGTTCCGCGCCTTCCTCACGGCGCTGGGACTCGTCATCGGCAACGCGTCGGTGATTTTGGTGGTGACGATCTCGCTCACCAGCCGCGATTACATCCTGGATCAAATCCAGCGCATCGGGTCGAATTTAATTTACGCCCAATATGATGCCGGCAACAATCCCGCCATGGGCGTCGCCGCGGCGGACTACATCAAGATCTCCGACGTGGACGCCGTACACACGCAGCTC
>Ga0302319_10023190_pt1 | contig 11103 bp, 10 predicted proteins | sample Bog_T0_2_FD_203319 | JGI IMG/M metagenome (GOLD analysis project Ga0302319, IMG submission 203319) | Peat permafrost microbial communities from Stordalen Mire near Abisko, Sweden - Bog_T0_2 | ecosystem: Environmental > Terrestrial > Soil > Wetlands > Peat | place: Sweden: Abisko, Stordalen Mire...
CACGCCGGACGAAGGGCAGGTGATCGTCGCTGACCGGCTCTTCGATCTGGAAGAAGTATTTGTCGTAACCGAATTTATGGGCAGCCTGGCGTTCCAGCGCCACCAGCCAATCGGTTGAGTTGGTATCGTGCTGAATGTCCAGATCCTTGTCGCCGATCATGTCGGCGACGATGAAGGCCTTGATCTTGCCGAGGGTTCCGTCGCGGCCCCATTTGGCAGCCAGGTGACGCGTGCCGTAGGTAGAGTCGGAGTCGGACCACTCGCTAAAGGCTTCTTCTCCGTCGTCGAAGAGCAGCCACACCGAGTAGCCGTCGAGCTTATTCCCATTGGCCGTTTGCGGACGCAACTGGTCGGCGATGGTCATCAGGAGCCCAGTCGTCGAGCCGCCGTCATTTGCGCCGACAAAGTTGATAGTGCGGAGCGGGTAGTTGGTCTCGTAGTGCGTGGCCAGCACGATCACGCCATCCTTCTTGCCGGGGAAGCGAACGATGAAGTTGCGCATGGGCACAGCGCCGATGGGCGTGTTGGCGGTGAAGGTGTCTTCTTCCAACTGATCGTGCCTGAAGGCGTTGCGCAGAAACTCCTCGGCGCGGGCGTGGCCGGGACTGGTGGGCCAGCGCGGACCGATGGCGACAAACTGGCGAGTGTAGTCCATGGCCTTTGCGCCGTTGAAGTGGGGTTGGGCGGGAAGGGCGAGGGGGGCGACAAAGAGCAGTCCAAAAGCAACTGTTGGAACAAACCGAACCGCAGTCGAGCAATGTGGTCTCCCACCCATTTCGCAAGAAGCCGCGAAATGAATGGGGCACAGGGCCTTTGATTTGCGCAGCGATGGATTCGAGAAGAAGATCATGCCTTGACCGCCTTTTTGGCTTCGCGGGAGCGGCGCTTCTCCGGATGGACCCACCAGGCCACGGCGATGCCGATGAGATAGAGCGTCAGCATGGGGATGGCATAGATGCACATGGTCCATGGGTCGGGGCTGGGGCAGATGCAGGCCGCCACAATGAAGACGATCAGAATGGCGTAGCGGATATTCTTCCACAGAAACTTTGGACTGACGATGCCAAACAGGGCGAGAAAGAAGATGAGGATTGGCAGCTCAAAGCTGATGCCAAGACCGAGGATGATGGAGAGAAAGAAGCTGGAATACTCCTCGATGGTGACCATGGGGGTAAAGTTCTTGCCAAAATCCACGATCAAAATCTGCATCGCGCCGGGCAGCACGTAGTAGTAGCCGAAAGCCGCGCCGCCGAGGAACAGGCCCACCGTAGCGGCCATGAAGGGGACAACGAATCGACGCTCTTTTTGATAGAGCCCGGGCGCGATGAAGAGCCAGACCTGATAGAGGATGAAGGGCGAGGCGAGAATGGCGCCGCCGATGAGCGCGACCTGCATGTCGAGGTTGAGCGGGTCCATGGGGTGGGTGAACACAAGACTCTTGCCGATGTGGGTGAGCGGCGCCTGAATGAAGGCCACGAGCTGCTTGTAAAAAATGCCCGCTCCGATGCAGCCCAAAATGAGATAGACGATGGAGTGGACCAGGCGCTTGCGCAGCTCGTCGAGGTGCTCCATCAGGCTCATGCCGGGGAGGTCGGCGCGCTCGCTGACCGCCTGGCGAGCTCTGGTGATCGCGTCGGTGGCGTCAACCATGGTGATTCACCGCGATGGCGGCGTCCTGCGGCGCGGGCGACTCCGCAGGTGGTTCCGGAGTGGCGATCGCCGGCGCGTCGTTGGCCCTGGCGGCCTCGGACACTTTGGCCTGCTCGTAATCGCGGCTCCATGCACGGGCAGCCTCAATGGGATCGCCGGTCGAAGGCGGCCGGATGGTGGGCGCTGTGTCGGCGGGGTCTGTGCTGGCGGCCTGGGTGCTGGCGACAGGGCCGTTGTCAAAGATTGAAGCGGGATTGGGAGTCTCCGCGGAGGGTGCCTCCGTCGCGGCTGTCTCTGTTCCCGCCGAGGCCGTCCCCATTGTTCCCAAGGCGGTAGAAGTTTCTGACGGTGTAGGCGCGGGCGCGGGCGCAGCAAGTGCGAGAGCGCGCAGACGCTCCTCTTCCTTTTTGCGCCGATCGGCCTCTTCGGCGCTTCGCAGCTCCTCTTCCATCTGGAATTTGAAGTCGTTGGAGGCCTTGCGGAATTCGTACATCAACTTGCCAATCTGGCGGCCGATCTGGGGCAGGCGGCGCGGTCCGAAGACCACCAACGCCATCACCATGAGGATGAGCGAATCCCACATTCCCAGGTTGGCGGTTTGGATTGTCGGCGCAATCACCATGAACTGCAATGATAACTGGCCGCGCGTAACGCTCACAAACGGCGGAAGCTGAGCGCCGGGCCGGTTCGCGCTCTACCAACTATAGCCGCCCGAGGGCGGCGGCCAAGCTCCCATAAGCTGACGCAGCAGGACAATGCGGCCGAAGTGGTAGTGGTTGTGCGCTGCCAGGCTCTCAAGCTGCTCGCGGACGGTCATGATGCGGGTGGGTTGGCCGGGGCGGGACGGGCAGCGGGTGGGCGCGTCGAGCCGCGCGGGGTCGTGGGCCAGCGAGTCGTGGACAAGGCTGGCGGCTTCGTCGTTGCCCTGGAAGAATCGCGCGCGAAGCTGGTCCCAGTCTTCGCCGAGGTCGGCCTCCGATGGAAACCCGGCGGCCGCGTGCGCCGGGAAGGGTGTCTCGATGCCACTGATCCAGTCAAGCGAGACCTTTTGCCAGAAGGTGATGTGCCAGAGTTCCTGAAAGATGGTGTGCGGAGCGAGACCGATGCGGCGATGGGCCTGGTCTTCCGATATGCCTTCAAGGATGAAGGCCGGTGGCGCTGCCGCGCTGTCTCCACTAAGGACCTTTTCGAGCTCGTTCATTCTTTCTCCGCCGAGGTGACCGGCTAGGGAAATTATTGCATTGGGGTCGGATAGAATGGTCTTGATGGATGGAACATCTGGCGGGGGGGAAGTGCACCCTTCCAGCGCACGATTCATCTATTGTGTAGGAGCTGCAACATCCCCGTGGTTGGGGGGTTCTCATGAAGGATTTGGCCTTTGCGCCGATCTCTTGAGCCAGACCCAGCGCAACCACTGCAGCCAACGAACGTGCCTGTTCACACCTTGTGTGGCGGGTAAAGCTTTCAACATCTCCGTCTGGCGCCTCTCATGAGGCTGGCTGGACTGAAGGCGGAATAGAAGTGAACCTGACGATTGAAAAATCAGCGGCGGCCTCGCCGGAGGCTGGCGGCGGCGATAGCCCCCAAGGCGCGGGCCTGGATGCGGGCCCGGATATGGGCATGGCCGCGGGCCAGCTTGCGGGCAGCGACGCGTGCAGCCTGGATAACTACTTATCGCTTCCCGACCACTCGATGGATGGGCGCATTGCGGCGGCGCGCGAGCAACTGGGGGCGGCTGCGATCATCCTCGGCCATCACTATCAGCGCGACGAGGTGATTCGCTTTGCCGACTTCACCGGCGACAGCTACAAACTGTCAAAGACCGCGGCGAAAACGGAGGCGAAGTACATTCTGTTTTGCGGTGTGCACTTTATGGCCGAGAGCGCGGACGTGCTGGGGCGCGATGGGCAGCAGGTGATTTTGCCGGACCTGAACGCGGGCTGCTCGATGGCCGATATGGCGGAGATTTCGCAGGTGGAAGCCTGCTGGGAGGCGCTGGAACGCCTGAGGCTCTCCGATGAGATCATTCCGATCACTTATATGAACTCGACCGCGGCAATCAAGGCCTTTTGCGGCGAGCATGGCGGGCTGGTGTGCACCTCGTCGAACGCACGCGCGGCGTTTGAGTGGGCATTCAAGCGGGGCAAGCGGATTCTCTTTCTGCCCGATCAGCATCTGGGGCGCAACACGGGTTACGCCATGGGCATTCCGATGGACGAGATGGTTGTTTGGGATCCCTGGTCCATTCAGCTGGGGTCCATTCAGCTGGGGTCTGTTCAGCTTGGGACGATTGCGAGCGGGCAGACCGCGGAGCGCCTCGCGGCCAGCCGTGTGCTGCTGTGGAAAGGCCATTGCGCAGTGCATCAGCGGTTTCTGCCGGGACACGTGGACCAGGCGCGCGCGAAGTATCCGGGCATCCAGGTGATTGTGCATCCTGAGTGCCGATGGGAGGTTTGCCAGAAGGCCGATGCGCTGGGCTCGACGGAGCAGTTGATCGCGCTTGTAGAGCGGGCGCCGAAGGGAACGATGTTCGCCATCGGGACGGAGATTCACCTGGTGAATCGGTTGGCGAGGCGGTTCGCGGCGGAGGGCAAGCGCATTATCACGCTCGACGATACCGGCTGCCTGTGCACGACGATGTACAGAATCAGCCCGCATCACCTGGCGTGGGCGCTGGAAAACCTGGTGGAAGGGCGCGTGGTGAATCGGATCGCCGTGCGGCCGCAGGTGAAGCATTGGGCGCGGGTGGCGCTGGACCGGATGCTGGAACTGGCCTGAGGCGAGGAAAGGCTTCGAATATTCCCCATTCCATTGGCGGAACCGATCATGGGCCCGGGCCGAGTCTGTGCAATGCCTGTTCAAATTGGTCGAGTCGCGCCTTTTTCAGCCGTCCACTTTGAACGTTTCAATTGGATAGAGCCGGCTTGTGCGGGGATTGCTCGGCAAATAGATCACGGAAATAGTCGAGCCGACTTCTTGTGTTTCCTCTTCGGCGCAACTGCCTTTCACCATCTCTCCAGTCCCAGTCCTGAACTCGTATTTGAGAAAGTAGCCGCCCCTGCCCCTCTTGATGCGTTCAGTAACGCATGCGAGAGCGGGAAGTCCCTCCGCCACCAGGCGACGCTGCGCGCGCAGCAACCTAAGGAGAACCACACCAAAGACCGAAAGCATTGCGGGGAAAACGAGACGGGACCAAACTCCATTGGTCGAATCCTCCCAGTCAGCTGGGTGGTTGATACGAGGATCGGCTGGAGAGTATTTGATCTTCACTCCTTCCGCATTCTTCAGGCTCTCCCATAGGTTCTTTGGTACGATCGACTCGCCAGAGTAAGTCGTCCCGTCGACTGTAAATGCATAACCGATGTGTTGCGTCGAGCGCTTTTCCGAGACCCACTCCCGCATGATCTGGCCAGTCGTCTCGCTGGCGCCGGCTCGCAGGGTGTTTCTCGTCGTGTAGATGTGGAAGGCGTCGTTGCTTGCGTACACCAGGAATGCTGCTTCGGCCCCAAAGATGACCATCAGAAGAGCGACATTGGCCCAGCCAGTTCCGGTCATCCGCACATTGCGGGGAACGGGTCGAGCCAATTCGGCGAACATCGATGTTGGGTCAGCAAGGCCTGATCCCTGCTCAATGGTGCGATGTCCCCTGTGAGTGACTTGCGCCAATTCTACGCCCGGGCAGCCGCTACGCCAGCGCGGCGTTCATGTTGTCGATGGCTTCGTCGATCTCCTGCGTGCTCTTGAAGCCGACCGTCGCGGCGTCGACACCCGCATTGCGGAAGGCGAACTTCATGGCGGCGGTGCGGTCGTCGTGGCTGGTGAACGAGCCGTTGCCGATCAGCTTCATGCTGATGACGCCCAACCCCTCTGACTTGACCTGCTTCACGTGGCTGACAACTTCGCTCACGTTGCCGGGGCCGTGCGTGGCGTAGTCCTCGGCATCCATCGAGGCGCCGTTGTGGTTCATGCGAATCAAGGCGACCTCAAGCCACTTCATGCCCGGCACCTGGCGCAGTGCGGGCAGTCCGTGCACGGAGCAGCCGCGTTTGAGAATGGTTTTCTTGTCCTGCTCGACGAGGATCGCATCCTGCCAGCGCGCGGTCTTCTCCCGCCAATCTGCGGTGTGGAGATAGTGGAGCAGCATGATGTCAAAGTAGTCGGTCTGCGAGGTGCGGCGCATCTGGTCGAAGCGCTCGTGCGGGTCTCCGGGGCGGTCGGTTTCCACCTTAGTCATAAGCGTGTAGCTGTCGCGGGGCAGTCCCTTGAGCGCTTCGCCGAGCATGGCCGGCGTGGCATAGGCCTCAGCAGTCTCAAAGAAGCGAATGCCGCGATCGTAGGCGTAGCGGATCAGCGAAGTGAACTGCTCCTGGCCCAGCGACTTCTGGATCCAGCCGTTGTTGCTGCCTGTGCCGAAGGCGAGGCGCGTGACCTTGAGGCCGGAGTTGCCGAGGGTTACCAAGTCGGTGGCTTTGGGGCTGGCGGCGGCCTTGAGTGGGAGGGTGCCGAGACTTGCCAATGTACCGGCAGCGATGCCGGAGCCGATGAATTGACGCCTGGAGTATTTGCTCATAAGAACCTCCGCGGGATGCGTCGGCCGGGGAACGGCCGGATGCAGAAATGGTAGCACGGGCGGGCCGAAGCAGTGTGCGCGGGCTGGTGGGATGGGGCGGACCGGCGCGGGATTGGGGTGGGGGCGCAGTCACCGGTTTGGCTGCGGTCTGCTCGCAGCGTCAGCATTTGGCTTCACGCTCTTGACAGCCGATTGGCCGGTTGCAAGCTATCGTTCATTCAGTGGGAGTGACCTGACCCCGTAATGGCGCCCCAGCCCAATGAAATTCCCTGCTTTTCCAATCCGCTATGATTCAGGTAATTCCATGCAGCCCATCTCGCTCCCCTACCTTGTCGAGCCAGCCAAGGCAACCGGTCCCTCACCTGCCATGGGTGGCTACCGCCCGGAACTTGACGCCGTTCGCTTCATCGCGTTCCTTCTCGTCTTCTTTCGGCATTTGATTCCTGAGATTAACGTTCCAAAGGACGCTGCGGCGGCGGCTGTTCCGGAGGTCGTGCGTCTGATCGATGCGATCCGTGGCGTCTGCGGAATGGGGCTATGTTTGTTCTTTGCTCTCAGCGCCTATTTGATTACCGATCTTCTGCTTGCGGAGCGGCGCGTTCAAGGGACCGTTTCCGTTCGCCGGTTCTACATCCGCCGTGTGCTCCGAATTTGGCCTCTCTACTTCTTCGGTATCTCGATTGGAGTTGCATGGGCGCTGGCTTTCCATCAGTCGAGCGATCTAATCGGCTTCGCATGGTTCCTGCTCTTTGCAGGGAACTTTTATTGCGGAGCCTTCGGCTGGATGAACAACCCCATGTCTCCTTTGTGGAGCATCTCCGTCGAGGAGCAGTTCTACCTGATCTGGCCGTGGGCCATGCGTTGGCTCAACAGGCGAGGGCTGTTCCTTTGCGCGCTCGGCTTTATCGCCGCGGCAAATGCCGCACTTTTTTACCTGGGCCAACATCATGTGAATGCCGACCCAACCATCTGGGCAAGTAGTCCGGTTCAGTTCCAGATGTTCGCAGCGGGAATTCTGCTCGCTTTGGCGGACAGGTACTGGGGACAATCAAGCCCAGTTCTCGGTTTCCTTCTCCCGCTTTCCGCGCCGTGGATGTGGTTCATCGCCTGCTATTGGCTCCATGCGATTGAGGGAAATGCCTCCAGCGGCATCGCTTCAATGGGCGCGTATGCCCTCATAGCCCTCGGATGTGCCGCGGTTCTCAGGGGCTTCTGCATCCTCGGGCCGACACGCATCTGGAAGTGGACAGCTTCGCTGGGAAAGATTTCGTTTGGGCTCTATGTCTATCACGTACTTGCGCTCACCGCTGCCGAAGCCTTATTTCAAAGACTCCATGTGCGGGGCATCATGGTTCTGCTTGCGGCCCCGCTGGCGCTCCTTCTCACAATCGGCCTGGCCACACTCTCCTACAGGTGGCTCGAGACCCCATTCCTCCGCCTGAAGCGCCGCTTCGAAACCCTGCACACCCGCCCCATTTAGTGGAATTACGAGGTCCTTATCGGGCCCGCGGCACTGGGCGCGCTGTTGTAGCATCCAGAAATGATCGCGGGCGCGTCGTGGACGTGGTGGCTTGGATTTCATGCGGTTGTGGCCGTGGTGCTGGTGGCAGACTCGCTGATGCCGGGGCATCGCAGCGACGCCAAGCGCCCGCAGGCGATGGCGTGGCTGACGACGGCGATTCTTGTGGCGGTGTCAGCCGGCTTTGCGGTGTGGCTGGGGATGACTGCGGGGCGGCAGACGGCGCTTGAATGGGTGGGTGGATGGGCCATTGAAACCTCGCTCAGCGTCGACAACCTGTTCATCTTTCTGGTGATCTTTCAGGGGTTCCGCATCAGCACGCGCCGGCAACACACGGCACTACTGTGGGGTGTGCTGGGAGCGGTTGTGTTGCGGGGGCTGTTTATCCTGCTCGGCATCTCGCTGCTCAAGCGCTTCGAGTGGGTTACGTGGGTGTTTGGCGTATTCCTTCTTTACGCTGCGTTCAGGCTGGTTCGCGGCGGCTCGGCGCACGCGGCGGTTCCCGAGTGGATTCGCAAACTGCAGCCGGCCAAGGGGTCGCTGCTGCCAGTGATCGTCGCCGTGGAGGTGACGGATCTGCTCTTTGCGGTGGATTCGATTCCCGCAGTGCTGGCCATCTCGCACAATCCGTTTGTGGTGTACACGTCGAACATTGCGGCGGTGCTGGGGTTGCGTTCGCTCTACTTTGCGCTGGCCGCTCTGCTGGACCGGTTCAGGTATCTGCACTATGGGCTGGGCGCCATGCTGGCCTTTGTCGCGTTGAAGATGCTGGCTGCGCGGTGGCTTGAGATTCCGATTACGCTGTCTCTGGCGGTGATGGGAGCGATCCTGAGTGTGTGCGCTGTAGCCTCGTGGCTGGCGGCGGGGAAAGACGGAGTGAAGAAGCCGGCGGGCGAAGGGTAAGGGCACGGCAGCCCCTACTGGCATTTCCGATTCTTCCATTTGAGCGTGGCGGCTACTTCTTCCCCGGTGGCCCCGTCCTTACCGTCAGCGGGTGAATAACTGCCGTAAATGTCGATCGAGACATTTTGATACTCCTCGTTGGTGTCCATGCCTCGACCTGAGATGAAGGTCGACCCTTGCGATATCGGGTTTGCGGGTTTCGGGCCTCTCTCACTGCTCGGGGCAAGTTCTTCGAAAACTTCATCGATTTCTTTGCGCGACAGGCTGGAGTCCAATCTGATCGCCACGGGCGAGAAATGCAGTTTCTCCAGCCCGATCTCGCAGACTTGCCCGTCGGACGAATACCTTGGCATCATCAAGATGCCTGGCCGGATTTCATATGCCTCGACCGCCCTATACTTCGCAAACTCCTGACGGCCACGGTCAGAAACGGACAGCAAGAACATAGCAACTGCGACCACGCTAATTAGTTTTGACATTTGATCTTCTCCCTCGTCATGACCGCTTTAATGCATGGACGATCCTTGAGCGCTCTGACCCAAGAATTGCAGAGGTCAGCAGCCGCATATCGACCATCGTCACTGGCGTCTAGTCGCCTGTGACCAGTGACCCGGCGCCGGTGATCTCAGAGCTTTTGCCCGCCTTGTAGGCTGCGAAGAGCTCACCCCAGGGCGTGGTCTTGAGCCAGTGCTCGTAGATCTTCGAGTCCTTCACCGGCCAGCGATACATGTCGTGGTAGCACTCCGAGCCGAAGACGAAAAGATGGACCAGGGGGGTGTGAAAGAACAGCCGCTGAATGCCCTTGAGCGGGCCAAACCATAATAGGTGGCCGCCGTGGCTGACCATGTTGTGGCCGACGGAGAAGTTCCAGCTCTCATTGGAGACGTCGTCGCCCACCAACTCAATCTCCTCGGGCTTGCCTACGCCCAGGCCGGCGCGGTGGGCAAGGTGAATGTACTTGATGTCCATCGGATTGAAGCCCATCATCTTGGCGGCGACGGCGTCGATGGCGGTCTGGTCGGCGCTGGCCAGCATGATGTTCTTGATGTGGGGGCGCATGGTGCGCGGGCCGGGGCCATCGCCGGCGGTCGTCCCATCCATGATGGCGAAGATGCCAGAGTGAATCTCTTTCTGAATGGCCAGCAGATCGACAAGCGTCTCGTGAATCCAGGTGTGGGTATAGTGGCGGTGCGTGGCCAGCAGGCCGCCAAATGCGTTCTTCATTGCGCCGGTGGTGTTGGTGTAAATATGGCACTTGATGGTGGGCAGATGGACGACATTCTTTCCAAAGAAGAAGTCGGGAATGAAGATGCCGTTGGGGAAGACCTTGTCGAGCGCGAGCATCTTCGCCTTGGGCGTGTAGGGAATCCACTTCATGTCTTTGTCGCGGAAGTTGTAGAGGACGGGTATGTCGTACTGCTTGAAGATGGGGAGATAGTTGTTGAGGTCTTCGCCCTTGAAGGCGTTGGTGACGACGGTCTTGTTCTGCACGCAGACCAGGTCATGGTAGCCATTGGAGCCGAGGGCCTGGATGGTGCCCTCGAGCTGCCACGGCGTGGTGTTTGCGCCGGGGAACGGATAGTGCCAGGAGATGTTGTCTTTGAGGATGGTGGCCGCGCTCTTGTCGAGAGCGCTGGTCATTCCAGCCAGTTCAGCGAGACGGGCGATATCTTCGAGGACGGTCTCAGGCCGCGTGCGGACTGCGGCAACTTTGGCGCGATTTGCCATCGAGGGGGAAGCTCCTAATGCTGATTCCATTGTGGCGCATTGGCGCGGCCTTTGCCAGATTTGCGGTGCGGCGGCGCGAGTGAAGAGTTTGAGTCCTACCCAATTCGAGGCCCAAATGGGAGGGGTAGAACTGAGCCTCGCAGATCAGAGTGCGGCAAATAAGGCCACAGCCGCCACCGCTACGCCGATCAACAGGCTGAGGCGATCGGTGAGCGCGAAGACAACGGGATCTTCGTCGAGCTCTCCGCGAGAGGCCAGCAGCCAGATGCGGCTGATCCAAAGCAGGATGAGCGGAACAATCAGCCAGAGCGTGCTGGGGTGGCGATAGAGGGTGGTTACATCGCGGCCGCTGATGTAGATGGCGAAGATAACCACGGCAGCGTATCCGCTGGCGGTGCCGAAGGCGCGCAACTGCTCGGTGTCACTGATGAGATAGCCGCGGCCGTTCTTGAGCGGTGCGCCGCTGAGCCGCAGGTTTTCAAGCTCGGCGAAGCGCTTGACCACCGCGAGCGAGAGAAACAGGAAGATCGACAGGCCGGCAAGCCAGTGTGAGATCGGCGTGTCAGTAGCGGCGCTGCCCGCCTGCATGCGCAGCGTATAAAGCCCTGAGAGCACCAGCACATCGACCAGCGCGACGCGCTTCAGATACCAGGAATAACTGACCGTCGTAACCAGGTAGACAAGCAGCCAGGCAAAGAAGGCTTCGGAAAGAAGGCTTCCGCCGATGAGGCCA
>Ga0302319_10023192_pt1 | contig 11102 bp, 7 predicted proteins | sample Bog_T0_2_FD_203319 | JGI IMG/M metagenome (GOLD analysis project Ga0302319, IMG submission 203319) | Peat permafrost microbial communities from Stordalen Mire near Abisko, Sweden - Bog_T0_2 | ecosystem: Environmental > Terrestrial > Soil > Wetlands > Peat | place: Sweden: Abisko, Stordalen Mire...
CTGTTCGACCTGCCAAACTACTCAGCGCCCCCCACTCGTACCAACACTGTGCGCTAACTGCGGAAAACGAACTGCCAGCGTTATCGATCCAGACAACGACGTAATCTTCAAAGCTCGAAAGGGATATTACCGAGAGAGCACAGTCGGTGCGTTACTGTCCCCAGACAATAGGCCTTTCTCGCTCATCGCTGCAGAACATACTGCGCAGCTCGGCTCCGCTCAAGCTGATGATGTCTTCTCAAAGGCTGAAGAGAACGAACTCCTCTTCCAAGACGTTGATCTCGGTCCTGACGATGTGGGCAGGTCTCGGCCAGCAATTGACGTTCTCTCGTGCACTACCACTATGGAAGTCGGCATCGACATCGGGGCGCTATCAGGTGTCTCGCTCCGAAACCTTCCCCCATCCCGCGCCAATTATCAGCAACGCGCTGGTAGAGCTGGTCGGCGCGGGAACGCCGTCGCAACGGTCACTGCCTTCGGCAGCGCAGACAGTCATGACGAACATTTCTTTTCTAAACCGGAAGCAATGATCGCCGGTGAGGTAGACGACCCGAGGCTGACTCTGGACAATGAAGAGATCATTAAGAGGCACGTTTTCGCCTATCTACTTCAGCGTTACCATGAGGATCGGATTCCTGGTTTCGATCCATCCATCCCACCAAATCTGTTCGCGGTGCTCGGTACTGTCGGCAGCTTCTCGAACAACCAATCCATTCTGAACCGACAGGATTTCGAATCTTGGTTGAACACCAATGCAGACGCCTTGCGGGATCGGATATCGAAGTGGATTCCACGCGAGTTCTCCGGCGTTCCCCGTACAGAGCTATTGTCTGGGCTCATTACCGAAACCTTGAACAGTTTGGACGATGCGCTGCGAATGGATGTTGAAGAGCAGAAAACTATTGGCTCTCAAGGGATTGAGGATGATGCCGAAGATGAGAACGTCGATGTGGTGGAGGCCTCTTCGGCGAATCTACTGGACAGACTTCTGTACAAAGGTGTCTTGCCTCGCTACGCGTTCCCCACAGACGTAGCGTCTTTTTATATCTTTGACCAAACGAAGTACAAAGACTTCACACCTGCGTTCAAGTTCAGCCCCTCCCAAGGACTGTCGGTTGCGCTCTCACAATATGCGCCGGGTAAAGAGGTTTGGATCTCCGGCAAACAGTATCGCTCTGGAGCAATCTATTCCCCTTATCGCACGGAGCGATTCGAGGCATGGAAGAATCGACAGATTTACTTTGAATGCACTGAATGCGGCTACGCCAAGAAATTTCGTTCTTCAGAAGCCGACAAGGGAGAGAAAAGGGATTGCCCTGCCTGCAAAACCACCTCCTCGTTTGGGATATCTCGGGATTGGTTGCGTCCGCCGGGCTTCGCCCATCCCATCGAGCAAGGAGAAGAGACTTCGCCGGACGATCAGCCCGCACGGTCGTATGCCACCAGAGCGAAGCTGTCTTATCCAACTCCTACTGACGAGGCATCTTGGATACCAATCAACGACCGGCTGAAGACTTCTCATCTGAAGAAACATTTGCTCGTTACAAACCGTGGCCCAGATGAGCAGGGGTACGATTACTGCACCCTTTGCGGCTTGATCGGACCGTCAACCTCAGGTCTGGCTAACGTGGCGGGGACGCATCAGAAACCGTATCCAGATTCCAGACAGCCCCGGTGCACAGGAGCCTTCACCAAGGGTATTGTATTGGGAACAGATTTTATCACGGACGTGTTGTTGGTGTCTCTCACCTCAGAAGACCCCATCAATCTATCGCCGAACTCGTTGGGGACAAGTATCGCGCTGCGAACGGTATGTGAGGCGCTAACGAAGGCAGCGTGTTCCATCTTGGAATTGGAACCCACAGAACTTCAGGCGGAATTTCGGCCTGCAGTGAATGCCCAGGGTTCCACCGGAGCTCAGATGGAACTCTACATCTATGACACCCTGGCTGGAGGCGCCGGCTTCGCCAAGCAAGTTGGACTAAAGGGCGAGGTGGTCTTCCGTGACGCTCTCAAGATTTTGGAGGGCTGTCCGGATGGCTGTGACCGATCCTGCTATAGGTGCCTCCGCAGTTACAAGAACAAGTTCGATCACGAGTTCCTTGATCGTTTCGTCGGCGCCGCCCTCCTTCGCTATCTGCTAGAAGGTGAACGGCCAGTTTGGAACAGCAAGCGACTCGAAGAATCACGCGAGATCCTCTTCCGCGACCTGGTTCGACAGAATCATCCAACGGCGAAGATTAGAAGAAACGTGCCTGTGCCAAGCAGCACAGGCTCAGAAATCATCGCTCCGATCCTCATTGAACGCGCGGACGGGCTGAGTGCAATCGTCGATGTGTCGGCGGTACTGACTCCGAACCTCCCTGCTGAATCCGCCCTTGAGGAAATCATGGAGTTCGGAGCACCTGTGGTTCGAGTTGTAGAAGAACTCCAGGTGAGGCGAAATCTACCAAGCGCCACAGCGTACTTGTGGAAGGCGATGAACCTGTGATCGACAATAGGCCGACATCCGTTCCGATTTGGAGGGTCACTGAGCCCTCAGAGCAAGCGCACGCTCCAGAATGGATGTCTTTCCATGTTCTGAAGGAAGGACAACGGTGTCCGCTGTCCGTAGCGTTGCAACGCTCTTCATATCGGCAGTTGTGGGACGGCTCTGGTTACCCCACACGTCCCAACGCTGCGGCCGTTTCAGGCATAGTCGTCCATGAGGCCGCGGAGGCCGTTTTGAAGGTACTCGCTGAAGCCGGTGTCAGTTCTCTCATGCAACCAACCGCGATGAAAGTTCTCAAAGAACTCGGGGGTTTTACCAAGGTTCTGGAGAGTTCGTTAGGTGAATTTTTTGCCGGCCAACGTAACAATCCACGCTTTGAGCAATTTCGTGACGACCTCTTTCGCAATTTGCATCTCAAGCTTCCTCAAATGCGGGCAACGCTTCAGGCGTTGCTCGTCAGCCACATTTGGGCACCAGCAGCTTCGGTCGCTGAAACTCAGCAGAAGAAAACGAGCAGCCTCATAAGAGAAAAATCGGTCCAACGCACGTCGTTAGGAAGTGGAACGTTTGTAGAGATTGATTTACAGGACTCCCAAGCCAAGTGGCGAGGCCGGGTTGATCTCCTGAACGTGGATGATGATGGATGCGACATTACCGATCTGAAGAGCGGAGTTGGATTAGAGGAACATAAGGAACAACTGCTCGTCTATGCAATGCTTTGGAACAAGGATACTGATCGCAATCCAACACAAGTTCCGATCCGAAGCCTGCAGATTGTCTATGCAAACGGAGCGGTTGCGGTAGCAATTCCGAGCCAGACCCAAATGCAAGCTTTCCGCACGGCCCTCATCGAATCTTCAGAGCTAGTGCGATCAGCTTTGAATGCTCCCGTAGTTATGGCAAACCCATCGCAGGCGAATTGCCGATACTGCCCGGTGAAGCTCCTCTGCGGGCCTTATTGGAATGCTCTGCCCAGCATCAGCGGCGATGAACATCTCTCTGACAATCAGGTTAGGATGATTGAGGCCCGTGGAGATCGGAGTTGGCTCGCGACCATCACGGCTTCAGCCTCGTTTCCTATTAATCAAACCGTAATCGTACGAAACTACGAAGGCGGAAAGACATTCTGGCATGAGTTGAGTGTTGGTCTTTCGGTTAGGCTAACGAACGGATTGCTTTCCTCAATTGACGAGAATGAAACCCCGGTCATCAATCTTTCTATGATGAGCGAAGCTCTATTTGTCGAGTAGGCCGAGAGCCCAAGCGAAGCGCGTGAGACGACAACATACGCAGCGCGCCTATCAATGAGTTCGGGAGTTTGCCCTGGTGGTAGAGCCGGAGCAGGTATTCCCGTGGAACGCCGATAGCTTCGAGATCGCGGGGCCTTACGATCCCGTGCCGACCGACATACTGCATCGTTTTCTGGGTGCGCTGGGTCATAACGTTACCGCGTCTCAATACGTCACTACTTAGTCGTAACTAATGACATATTGCAACATCACGCGCGAAACGCCGGCATGATTTGTCAGGATGGAATCCTTCGTCAGTCTTCATTGCAGCGGACCATCGACCCTCAACACGAAACCGGCAGCAACAAGCGCCTCTTCGGTCGTTTCGCCGTGAGCGATGAGTACAAAACCTTCCTGCGCTTCGAGGCCTGGCGGTTCGTCTTCGGGATAGACGAGTTCTGTCAGGGCGACGAAGTCCGCGAACGGGACGGTGTTGAGGCCCGGCTGCGGCGTGATGGTCGTACTGGCTTCCGTCAGCCGCGCGGCAGCTTCCGGATCGAGGAAGCCCAAGCACACGAGAATGTGTGCCACCTGTTCTATGGTCATCACATCGAGTTGCCAGGTCTGCGGTTGTCCAGACGTTTGTTCGATCGCAGCCAACCGGAATCGGAGGATCACGTCCGTGACCATGATGGTGGCTTTCATGCGGTTCCCCCCCCTTTCGCAGCACGGGCGAACATGCTGCCTTGCGCTTCTGATGCACACGGCAATCAGCACGGACAGACCTACATTGACAAACTCGCTGCCATGGTTTGTTCCGTCGATAGGGCTGACGATTTTGTAACCGCATGGCTCAAACTCGGCGCGAGCGAAACTGCGGAATCAGTATAAAGTTGTGCGTCCTGAGCAGCGCGGGAGACGGAAACATACGCAAAACGGCTATTTATCAGTTCGGGGTGGACGGTGGTGTCGATGTTTACCAGCACGCGGTCAGCAGTGAGTCCCTGGGAGCTGTGGCTGGTGACGGCATAACCATGATCGAAGTGCCGCATCTCATTGGCGTCGAACGTAACCGACTTGCCATGATCCATGCGGACGGACAGTTGCCTATTCTCGATCTGTTCCACAATGGCGAGATCGCGGTTAGCGACGCCCAGTTCCCGGTTGGGTGCCGTGAACTGCAGCCGGTCGCCCACGGAGAACTCTCTTTCCAACTCGCGATAGGCACTGATGCCGTGCAGACGGGCCGGGCTATATGTGACGTTCTCTCCGTTTTGCTTCTGCACCGTCAACAGATTCTCTTTGGGGTTTGTGGAGACCACCCGCGCGTAACTCTCCTTCTCAATACCAATATCGTTGCTGCCGCGTTGATAGCGCAGAATGTCGCCCGCCTCGTAGCGAGCGGCCCAGGTACGGTCGGCACCGGTCATATCGGAACGCGGGGCGAGCACGCGCAGGGCATGATTTTCCGGCTGCACGATTCCGAGGGCCTGCAACTCGCTCCGCACGGCCTGATTGATCTCGCGACGCGAGGCGTTGTCGGGCGAAACGATGAGGGTTCTGTCCGGGCTGGCGGCGTAGCTCCGGGCCATCGCCGCGATGCGCTTCCGTGGATCGGTAATCTCCGTCACCCTGCCCTGCTGCTCCAATAGCGCGATACCCTCGGCGACTTCGCCGCGCGATAGGTGCTCGACCGCCCGCAGCAACTCCGGGTCTTTCTGGCGAACGATCTGGTCAAGCTGCGCGGTCTTCATCCCGGCTTGGACCAACTGCTCGAAGGGCTTGCCGGCCTCGACGCCTTGATGTTGGCGAACGTCGCCGATGAACAGCACGCGGTCGCCGGGATCGAGCTTGGCGAGGAAGTCGCGCACCTGTTGAGTGCTGGCAAGGCTCGACTCATCGACCATGTAAAGATGCCGGTCTGGAGTAGGCTGCTGGCTACGGGAGAGGAAGCCCTGCAAGGTGTCGGCGGAGATGCCAGCGTCGCGGAGCTGATGCGCGGCACGGGAGGTCGGAGCAAACCCTTCGACTATGAAGCCGCGCTTTTCGACTGCCTCACGGATGGTCTGGAGGCTGGCCGTTTTGCCCACGCCGGCAAATCCCTGCAGCCCCTGCACGGCATCGCGGGAGGTCAGTATTTCCTCGGCAGCGCGGCGCTGCGCCGTATTGAGAATCTCATATTTGCCCGTATGCTTGACCGCATCCTGTATGGTCATTATCGGTTGGGCGCGGCCCTGGGCCTGCTGCATCCGGCGTAGCACTTCCTTCTCGGATCGGATGGTCTCGGCCGTGGTAAACGACCGCCCGGTGTCATGCTTCTGGCCGGGCACGCGCTGGAACTCGCCGGAAGCCAAACGCGTCTCGAAGCTGGCGCGCACCTCGGCATAAGTGGTTTCGCCCATGCCGCGCCGCAAGGCATCGCGGAGGAGGTCACGTTCATCGGCGACGGCCTCGCGCTCAAAGCTGCGCTCGCGGGCGAACGTGACGGCCTCCCGAGCGACCCGTTGAATCGTTTCGGGAACGTGCTCCGCGGTCTGCCCCTGACTGCGCGCCCGCGCCTCGGCGACGATTGTATCGGCCTGGTTGCCGAACACTGCGGCAAGGTCGCGATGCGCGGCCAACACCTCGGCGGGCGACTGAATCAACTTTTTATCACGGGTGGAATGCGCTGCAATCTCGGCGGCCTCATGGCCGCGGAAGCCGCTCTGCTCCATGCGGTCACGTATCTGCTGGCTGCGCTGGCTGGAGGCATCGAGATATTCCTGCGTGTATCCTTTAATCTCAGGAGCCCCGCTTCTCCCAGGCTCGATTTCATAACCAAGCTGCGACAGCCGCCAAGTCAACTGAGATTGATATACGGCTGTCGCAAATTGCTGGGAGTCGAACAAGCCACGCTCCTGCAAGGCGCGTGTCTGCCCGTCGCCGCGCTCGGTAACATTGAAGATGACAGCATGGGTGTGGAGCTGCGGCGCGGCGTAACCATCGACTGGCCGGGCGGTGTCATGCTCGAACTTAGCAGCGATAAATTGGCCGGTTGTCTCTGCGGGATTGTTGCCGCCGATCCGCGCCTGCGTGTAGCGTTCCAGCTCCGTCAAGGCAGTCGTGACGGCTTGACGGTGTGCCTCTCGTATGCGCTCGTCTCCGCCCACGAGGGCGGTCAACGAGATGGACTTCGGTGCGGAAAAAGTGGCATCCCATCCGGCGCGATGCTCGACAGACTTGGTGTTTTTCCCGTCGCCGTTCTGGTACTCGTAAGCCTGCCGGTGCTTCACGAGTTGGTCGCAGGTAAGCGGATGCTGGCCTTCGGAGAGCCGGGTAAACTCCGCAGCACCCACGGCGCCGGAGAGTCCGAATCGCTCCGCAAGCCGCCCTTGCCATTCGCCAGGCACTTCCTGCCCACGGCTCCAATAACTCTGCTCGGGCGAAGTGAATTCGCGGGAGTGGTAGGTCTGCGCCTGTGACGCGGAGAGCGCCTTCGAGATACGCAGCATGGTTTAGTCTCCGAGTGAAAATCCAGCCTGCATCGACTCGTCCTCGCTGTCGCTGCCATCGGTCGTTTCGGCCGACCGTGGCGGCTTTTTTGCGAGCGTCTTCGGATCGAACGCAAGGTCGTCGTCTTCCAAAGGTCGCGGGAGAAATGCAGGCTGTGTTGCGGGAATATCGCTGTACGCGAACGAGAACCGGGCAACATGGTTGCCATGCTTGAGGAAGGCGTGCCGGTCGGGCAAACCGGAGATTTCGGAGTCCAACACCAGCGGTTCGACCTGACGCTCCATACTAAAGTTGTTGCCAGCCCTCAAGCCGGTGGAGTGTGTTTCCCGCAGCCGCTCGATCTCGACCTTGCCGATGGCATTGGATACCCACTCGGCAGCCTTTGGCTCGGTCGTTTTCAGGAAGATTTTTGTGGCCGGCTGCGACAGCATGACCTCGGCCATGTGTCCGTAGATGACTTCAAGCTGGGCTTTGCCCTGGAAGCCGAGTACCAACGGATTTTTCGATTTGCGGTTCTCGGTGATAGCCGTATGGAGTTGGGGCAAGCGTTGCAAGCTCGCCAGTTCGTCCAAGACAAACCATACCGGGTGTTGGCTCTCCTTCGGCTCATTCAACAACCGCAATACCAGCAAATCGATCCAGAGGCTATGCAGTGGGCGCAATGCCTCACGCTCGCTGGGTTTCGAGGTAATGAAGATCCAACCTTTGCGAGTTTCAGCCCATTCAGTTGCACTCCAATGATGCTCCGATCTCCCTTTTCTGGGGAGTATCCGCAGACTATCGGCGATCAAGCCGAGCGAGGCCAGGACACCGTTGCGCTGTTGCTGTGCGCCCTTTGCAATCATCATCGCCATCTCGGTGTTCTGGACGCGCCGGTCGATCTCCTCCGGGTTCGCCATCCACTCGACCAACTCCTGCGGTGTGGGGCCGAAGGTCAGCAGATGGGCGAAGATCTTCTGCGGCGTCTCCGTGAAAAACTCCCCCTTCTTATCGGTGGTCGGCTGATACAGTGACGCGGCGATGGCCTTGGCCTCTGCGCGGCGACGCAGTTCCTCGGAGGGCCCCCAATAAGGGCAGCGCGCGTCCAGCGGATTGAGGATGATGTCACCTCGATTCTTGTCGTAAAACCGCTGTACGAACTCGCACGCCGGGTCGTACACGATGGCGGAATGGCCTCTGTCTCTGATCTGCAAGAGGAGTTGCATGATAAGCCGGGTCTTACCAGCGCCAGTGTCGCCCATCAGCTCGATGTGTTGCCCTTCGGCGCTCTGCGGTATCCGCATCAGGGGCTTTGATTCGAGCGTATTGAAGCCGACGCCGTTACCTTTGACGGCGCGGTTGAAGCCCGCCGGCGATACCAGGACCGGCCCTTTCAGGAGCCGACCGTACTTCATCTCTTTGAGCCGCTCCACATCCTTCCGCGCAGCATAAGCGAGCAATGCGACGAAAGAGACGAGGCCAGCGATAAGCGGCCAGCGGAAGATACTCACCACGCCTTGCCCGTCGTAAAAGAAGCGTTGGAGATAGGCATGGAGCGGCCCATTGCGGTAAGCGATTTTCGGGCCCATATACAGGTAAAGAAGGCCAGAGGCGCGGGCAGAGTCTGACAGCGCGACGGGTAAAGGCTGGCGATTGGGCTGCGGCGTAGAGCCCTCCTCTAGGTCTGCTTCAATGGCAGGCCGGGTATGGAAATGTCCGTCCGCAACGCTCAGGAGTTGATATGTGTCTACCTTCCGCACCAGACCCACCATGCCTGTCCGAATGTAGAGAGGCAGATACCAGCGCTGCAATGGCGTCATCAGAAACCCGATGTACAGGCCAATGAAAACCCCCGTCAGAACCAGTCCGACGAAGGCCGCTCCGAAGCTGTATACCGGGGCGTGTGGTGGGCGGACGATAGTCTCTTTGCGTCCCCATTGAGTAGTAGTCATAGCTGTTCTGTCGTCCCTTCTGCATAGCTGGCAAGCATATCTGCCGCCGCTTTGCGCTTGTTGGTTTTCACGTACCGGAGCATTTCCTTGAACTGCTCCGGTGTCATCTTGTCGCCGCGTAGAACTGGCTCCAGCGTATTGATGAGGAGCAAACGAATTCCGGCGATCTCGCACATGAGGGGGAGTAATGGCAGTTGGCTGGAGCCGCCAGGAAGTTCGCGCAATGCCAAGTCGCGAAGCCACTCACCGACCGTCTTCCCCTCGGCCCGCGAAGCCGTCTCTACGGCGGCTGCTTCTGTCGGCGTGAGCTTAGTGGTAAGGGTCTGATTGCGGCTCTCCCTCCCCCTTACCATCCCCTTCCGCCGAGCCGCTTCCATCTCCAGGACTGCCATATCAAAGCCCTCATCTCGCGTAAAGAGCGTGGAGCTTATTAGCTCCCGTGCTTTCGTAACTTGCGTTGTTTGTGTGGGAACCCATTAGCTCCCGCAGGGAGCTAAACAGCACCCTACAAGGGATGGAGTGTCAACATTCTTCCGGTGCGCAGCACCGTAATGGCTTTGCACCGGAATGAAATGGAGGATCAAGCGCTTTTCGCATGCGACGATGAGCTGGTTGCGGGTACTGCAGCCGGCCTCTGAGCTGGCTCCGATGCTTCAGCAATGGGAGCCTTGCGAACGCGAAGCGTGGAGGATACTTGCCTCGCTTCGGGAGTCTTTAGGAAGTCCTGGAAGTCGCGGTCTTTGCTGAAGACATAAGTGAGGGCCTGTTCGACGACATCATCGGCGCAAGCGCGGATGAAGGCGGCGTACTGATCGACTTGGGTTGCGGTTGCGTCAGTCAAGCGAATGGAGGCGCTGATCTGACGGGTTTGGACGACTTCAAGCAGGGGCATTGTGGTTCTCCTTGGGGTGATGAATTGAAGCAAACTTGGTGCGCGCAATCATGCGTTGCGCGGTGGTCGCTATCTCCCGCGCTCTGGAGGCGCAAAGGGCAGCCGGAATCTCGGCGGAACGGCGGTCTTCCAGCATGGCAATTACATCCTCGATTGCCTTGCCTTCGACCAACGCGAGACGAGCGGAAGCGATGTCGATGGTGCGCTGGGCATAGTAAAGAGGGTTGGGCTTATCCGACCTCCGGGAAGCGAGCGCGAGCGTGAGCTTCCCGGCATCTTCTCCGAGAAATAGTTGTCGTCCCGCCCATGCCCAATCCTGCTCGGAGTGGGTCTGGTTACTCGTTGCGGATGACCGGGTGATTCTGCGAAGCGCAAGCGCAGAATCCAGAAGTGAATCCTCCAAGCGGAAGTCGCTGAGATGATACGTCCCATCCGATGGATACTCGACGGTTACAAGGTGCGGTGGTTCGTACTTGCAGTTGCGGAATCCGGGCATCCGGAGGACGCGGTTTCGGTCAGTGCAAGCCGGGTCGCCGCCGAAGGCGAGAGCGAGCAGCTTGAGCGTGTTCTCCTGTTGGTCGAAGTCGAAGCCTTCGACCCTCCAAAGCACCTGGTACTTGCCCGGCGATGTCGAGAGAACGGCGGACGGGACCGGCACGGCATCCGACGCTCGCAGAGCGGCGATCCGCTCCTCCCCGTCCATATCGATGTCGAGATAGAGATGGCGGACCTCGGCGATGTTCTCTTTAGTGCGCTTGCGGCTGCCGGCGCGCAGCGGATTGGCAGCCACGTAGATGTTCATGCCGTGGTGATTCTCATATCGCAGCCATGCGAGATAGCGTGGCGCGAGCGCCTGTTCGAGCCCGACGATGCGCTGCGCCGTGGAGGCGGGGCTTTCCCGGCGCAGCAAGAGAGCAACTGTCTCTCCTGGGTGGAAACAGCTGGTCAGGAATTCATGGGCGATTGCCGTGCTCATTGCGGGAGTCTCACAGGGCTGGAAGCCCGGGGGTTAGCCGGGCTTCCGGGTTGATGGAAGGAAAGCGGCTTATGCGGCCGCTTCCAGAGGA
>Ga0302319_10023195_pt1 | contig 11100 bp, 9 predicted proteins | sample Bog_T0_2_FD_203319 | JGI IMG/M metagenome (GOLD analysis project Ga0302319, IMG submission 203319) | Peat permafrost microbial communities from Stordalen Mire near Abisko, Sweden - Bog_T0_2 | ecosystem: Environmental > Terrestrial > Soil > Wetlands > Peat | place: Sweden: Abisko, Stordalen Mire...
TCCACCACGAGAAGGCCTGCTCCGGGGCGCGCTTTGGTGTAGGATGTCATCAGATCGTCCAACCGGAGCAATCGCATGAATGTCCGCCACCTCGTGCCGTCCGTGAGCCGCCGGCTCCTGTCCATGGGATGCCTCATCCTGGCAGCCGGGCTGCAGCAGCCGGTTCACGCGTCAGGCGTAGACCTCGCAAAGTTCAGGCGCATCGAGCCGCAGTACATCGCGGCGCTGGGAGACCCCGGGGCCACCTCCGGCAACGGCGCGCAATCATGGGGCCTCTGGAACCAGGACCCGGGCCCGCGCGGTTGCAAGCTGGACCGCTACGATCAATTGAAGGCGGCCGGCGGCGTGGCGCCGTCACACTGGAAATTCGACGCCGCGGACTGGTGGCTGGAGGAACACGGCTTGATCATGGAGAAGCCGACCTTTCCGCTGCCTCCTGGGAAATACCTCGTCACGGGCGACCGCGAGGTGACGACCGTGCTGACAATTCAGCCCAGGGACAAGGACGGCAATCAGCGGTGGGAACTCGCCGACGGCGCGACCCTCTACGATGTCACCCATCTCGGATGCCGCTCCGCACGCTACACGCCGGCGACGGCTAAGAACTCATGCTCGCCCTCGAACGTTCGGACCACGGGTTTTCCGGTGAATCCAGGGGCGGCCATGCCCGTCGTGAACGGATGCCGCAAGCAGGACTACACGGTTCTCATCGTCGTTGGGTTACCCGCCACTCACTGAGTGGCCGCAAACAGGGCGCGACGGCGTAGCGATTACGATTCGGTACTTCGGTCGGGCCGTTTGGCCGCCGCGAGGTTGCGATAATCCTATGTTCAGGCCGAAGCGCTGTTCGCGCTCCGGGTCTCTGTGTGCTGAGGGGGAAGGGGCTCATGCCCGTTGCCCTTCACCCCACCCTCGCCAGGACCATCCGACGCCCCACCTGTCACGATGCAAACTTCGCTGAAGCCCCGGTTGACGACGCGAACAGTACATAATTCACATTTTGTATTCTGTAATTAAGCATGCGTGTTCGCGTCGTCCATTGGAAGGACTCCGAAGCAGAGCCGCTGCTTCAGGCCTGCCGCGACTGCGGCTTCGAAGTGGAATACACCGCCAAAGATCTGCCTCTCATCGCACGCGCCATCCGCACCACCATGCCCGACGCGCTGATAATCGACCTCACCCGTCTCCCCAGCCACGGTCGTGAACTCGCCCTCGCCATTCGCAGCCGCAAATACTCGCGCGGCATCCCGATCGTATTCGTCGACGGAGCGCCCGAGAAAGTTGAAGCCATCCGCCGGCTTTTACCCGACGCTGTCTACGCCGCACGGCGTCAGCTCTGCTCCAAAGTGAAAGCAGCCTGCGCCAACAAATTAGTCAATCCCGTAGCTCCCCCCACCGTGATGGAGCGTTACGGCACGCGCACCAAAGCGCAAAAACTAGGCATCAAAGAAGCGTCCTCCGTCGCCGTGGTCAGCGCGCCCCGCGACTATCTTTCTATGCTGGGTGAAATGCCCCCCGGCGTCGAGTTTCACGAATTTGCCGCATTTGACGAAGCCGTCCCCGACCGATCCCACCCTGTCACTCTCTGGTTCATTCACGACCCCCACCAATATCGCGAGGGCCTGCGCCGCATGCGTAGTCTCGCCGGCAAAACCAAACTCTGGGTGGTGTGGCCCAAGGCCAAAAGCAAAGCCACCAGCAACGGTTTGACGCAGAATGTGATTCGCGCCGGTGGCATCGAGGTCGGCCTCGTCGACTACAAAATATGCGCCGTCAGTGAACGCTGGAGCGGCATGGTCTTCGCTCCGCGCCGCCAGTGACCGGCCGCATTCTTTCGCGCGCCTTCTATCGCCGACACGCGGTCGACGTCGCGCGGGATCTCCTCGGCAAGGTGCTGGTGCATAGCGGCGCGTCGGGGATCATCGTCGAAACCGAAGCCTACCTGGGCGTGGATGACCTGTACGGCAAAGACCTCGCCGCCCATGCCGCCGCGGGCATCACGGATCGCACGCGCGTCATCTTCGGCCCTCCCGGCCACGCCTACGTTTACCTCTCCTATGGCATCCATGAGTGCCTCAATCTCGTGGCCGAACCGGAAGGCAAACCGGGCTGTGTCCTGATCCGCGCGCTCCAGCCGCTCACCGGCCTCGAACTCATGCGCCTGCGCCGTCCCGCCGCCCGAACCGATCGCGATCTCGCTTCCGGGCCCGGCAAACTCACCCGCGCCCTGGCTATAACCCGCGCCCACAATGGCCTCGACGTGACCCGCGGTAAGCTCGTCGTCCGCCAGCCCGTCGTCCGCCAGCCCGTTGACGTTCAATCGTTCGAGATTGCAACAACTCCCCGCATTGGAATCACAAAGTGCGCGGACCTGCCTTTAAGGTTCTTCGTTCGCGGAAACATGTTCGTGAGTCAAAATGGAGGAACGTGGCCCGGGAAATCTGGCTGATCAGGCATGGTGAGACTGAGTGGAGCCTCTCCGGGGCACATACGGGACGCACCGACCTCCGTTTAACCCCCCATGGAGAAGCCCAGGCCGAGCATCTGCGCGAGCTCCTGGCCGGTCAACACTTCGACATCGTCCTCACCAGCCCTCTGCGGCGCGCCCGGCGCACCTGCGAACTGGCGGGCTACGGAGCCGAGGCTATGGTGGATCAGAACCTCTGTGAGTGGGATTACGGGGCGTACGAAGGCAGAAGCACCGAGCAGATTCGTCAGGAGCGCCCCGATTGGTCCCTGTTTCGTGACGGTGTTCCGGCCGGCGAAACCCTCGAGCATGTTGCCGAACGTGCTCAGGCCGTGATTGAGCGCATCGGTGAATCCACCGGCGACGTGGCCTTGTTCGCCCACGGCCATATCCTGCGCATCCTCGCCGCTTGCTGGCTCCAGCTTGGTCCTGCCGCGGGAGCCCGCTTCGCCCTGGGCACCGCGAGCGTTTCCGTGCTCGGCTATGAACACGACGTTCGCGTCATCAACCGCTGGAACCAGCAATAGGTCTATTTAACCGGCAGAATCGAAGTGGGACTGCTCACTCCGTTCACCGACACGACCACGTTCTGCAATCCCGCTCCCGTATTCGGCACCACCGCGTTCACCTGATATAGCCCGACACTGCCAGGCGAGAGTCCCGCGAACAGGACATTCGCTTGTATCCCGCCGATCGTCACTGTAACCGGCGCACCCGTCACCGTTGCCAGTGTATTGAGAGGTGTCGGGTCTCCGCTGGCCGGCTGATTGGTGACCGGGCCTAATCCATTCGCATAAAGCTGCACCACTTGACCCTGAGCTACCGGATTCGTTTGCGTGATCACGTTATAGTTCTGATCGCGCGCGGCAACAATCCCCCCGATTTCGAAAAACGCGGGTGAATACGTTACCAGCGGCAGGTTGTAAACCAGCCCCGATGTGTCACTCACACTGACCTTCATCTGCACCGCCGCCGCGCCCGCCAGTTCCCACGGCACCTGCACATTCACCTGGCCCGGACTCACATAAACCAGGTGACCCGGCGCGCTTACATTGGCTGCATCGAAGCTGACACTCACGTTATTGATCGAAACCGGTAAGTAAGGTGTCGAATAAGCGCCTGCGGTATCTGCCAGCGCCACCCCGAATATTGAGATGTAAGAACCGGGAGCCACTGATTGGCTGTAACTCGCCCCGTTGACCGCACCGTACGGGGCAATCGTCGGCTGCAACCGGCCTGTAGCAGTGAATGAGGTACTCAGGCCTCCCGAAGACGCCGTATACACATTCGTGCCCGGAGTCGACCCCAGCACCAGTTCGGCATATCCGACTCCGTAGTTGTCCGTGCGAGTAGTTCGGTTCAGCAGTTGACCGTTTCCGTAGGTGACGCTGAAAGTGGTCCCAAGTCCCGTCACCGGCACTCCGTATTGGTCCACCATCCGGATGACGACGAAGCCACCCGCACTCTGCTGACTGACAGTTCCATCGTCGCCGTTACCTGCAATAGACAGAAGATTGTAAGGAACTCCGTCACCGACAACGTAGAGATAAGGGAGGTTGATCGGATTGGCGGCGCCTGATACCGTGACAAACCCTTCGTAAACACCCGGTGCGGGCAGAGGCCCTGACAGAATGACGTTAATACTTTGGGTCGTGCCAGACACTAGTGTCAGATTTGCCGTATCCACGGACGTTTGCGCGTTCGTCTCAACAGTTCGCTTATTCAGGGACACACTCAGCGCCAGCGGCGAAGTCCCGATGTTAGTAAGTTGAATTTGTTGGGTCACTGGCAGCGTATTGGCTCTTATAACACCAAATGAAATGCTCACCGGATTCGCCACCAACTGGGTGGCAACAGCCAGACCCGCGCTTGCTTTACCTGCGCCGATGGCTAAAACGGAAGCCGTTAATCCTCCGTCGGTAACATCCTGCGTCGCTGAATTCACCACAGCAGATCGGATCGCCGCGGCCGCGAATGGCGCGTTGTTTTGTAATGCCGGAAGATTCGACAATGATTGCTTCACCAGCGCCGCGATCCCGGCGACTTGTGGAGTAGAAAAGCTGGTTCCCTGCGACACCAGAAAACCGTTCGCGGTATAGAGCTCTCCATTGGGATCGTAAGTCTGCCCGGCCAGATACAAACTCTCTCCCACAGCCCCGACATCCGGCTTAATGGCCCCATTGCCAAGCACGGGCCCGCGGGAAGAAAACGCCGTCATCTGGTTATAACTCGATACGTCGAAGGGCAAAAGATTTGGCGCAATGCTGACCGTCGCCTTTGGATTCGTGGCGAGAAAAGCCCGGATCGTCTGCCCATCCGTATAGCCAATAAACGAACTCGGGATCGTCGTGCCGCTCAGGCCACCGGCCACAATAACCGAATCGTCTCCCGAATTATTCGTGATGATCGCCCCAATCGCACCAGCCGATTGCAAACTCTGTATCTTCACTGCGAAGGTGCACGTGCCACGTGCCACCAGAGCAATCAGGCCGTTCAGCGAGCCTGCAGGTGGAGCGCTACACCCCAATGGATCTCCTACGGAAGCGACATCGCCCAGCCTTCCTGTCAAAGTTCCAGCCGGCACCGGACCGTCTCCAAACAGTGAATGAAAGCTGCCGAGGCCGTTGACTGTGAGCTGATTCGACCAGTTGTGCGAGTTAGTCGTGGCTCCCACCGTGAGCGCGGCAGGAGCGGTACCCGGCGTGTCGATCGTGCTCAGCCCGGGCTGCGTTACCCCAATCTGTCCGTCATTTCCCGCCGCCACCACAACGATCAAGCCTAAGTCTGAATAGTACTGAACAGCGGTTGCCTCCGGATCGCAAGGTTGGTCTCCGGTTTGACCACAACTGGCGTCGAGCGGTCCCGACAGGGCCGGAGCGCCTAACGACAGGACCGCGATATCCATGCCGTCGTAATAAGAATCCTCAAGCGCCTTAATTAAAGGACCGGAAAGAGTATAGTCGTTGACGCCAGGCGAGCCGAAGATTTTGTAACTGCCCAGAAACGCCTTCGGCGCAACGCCCGTGATCGTGTCCGACGGGCCCGTCGTCGTGTTCCCTGCCGCAGCCATGGCGACAGCCGTGCCATGACCGACACGGTCTCTGGCAGAGTAGTCGTCGGGTCGCGATGTCGCCGCGGCAAGCATGGACACGTAGCTCCGCGCCACGATGACTTTACTGTTGGTGTATACGCAATCGGAGATCGTGGAACAGAGGGGAAAGCCCGCGGGCGCCGTCAGCGATGAATCCTGAAATGCCGGATTGGTCGCCTCAATCCCGGTGTCGATAATGGCGATCTTGACTCCCGCTCCCGCATTGGTCAGACCGCCTGCCTGCGCCCATGCCGATGGGACATTGATCAGTTGTTCGGCGCGATCCAGCGTCCGGTGAAACCGCCGCTGCAGCACCACCTGCTTCACTCCCGCAATCGAAGCGAGGCTCGCAGCCTGAGCAGAGTCGGCTTCGACGAAGATGGCATTCAGAAGGGTGTGAACCTCGCCCGTAACTCTGGCCCCGCGCGCTCGCAACGCCACCTTGACGGGTCCATGAGAATCGAGCACTCGCTGCCTGGCCTCGGCCACGGCCGCCCTTCCCCGCGCTGCCTCGGAAGCCGCCGGCACGCCATCCAGGATGACGGTATAGTGGGCGGCAAACGCGGGCACGGACAACAACACGAGGACGACGAGACAGCAGTGCCGACAGCGGTGCATTGACTTATGTAGTGGCAATCGAGGGACCAATAGCTACAGTCATCAATGAAAGAAAATTTCCCACACCGTAACCGTCAGCGCATGAGCCACCATGCCGGCTTGTATCGTCCGGGTCCGGTACCATGCGAGCCCGCAAAAGAAATGGAACACCACGGCAACCAGGGCAAACCGCCAACTCGGGAATGGTCCGTGAAACCCCAGATGAGCCGCGCCTGACAACAGGGATACAACAATCAAAGCAACCGCCGGGCTCGATGTCCAGCCTTCCATCCACTGCTGCAGTAGCCCTCTCAGGAAGAACTCCTCGGAGAGCGCCACCACCCACAAGATCCCGAAGAATGTTGCGATTGCAAGGGGCGCGCTCAGCGGATGGGGCCGGAAATTCACGAGGCCGAGTGCCCAGTAAACCACTCCCACCGCGGGCAGCATCATGGCAAAGTAACGCAGTCCGTTCGCCCACTCCGCGCGCGTAGGCAGGAATCGAAACTCCACCCTGACGCCTCCGCGAATCGCGAGGAAAGCCAGCGCCCCTGTGCGGATCAGCATGAGGTGCCCCAGAATCGAGAGATTGATTTTAGGGATGGGCGAAGGGTAGACGCCCTCGAAGAATCTGGCTAATTGTAAGCCGGCCAGGACGATCAGAATCGCGCCATCCGTCCAGCCGTTAACAGGCAGCAGAACGTACCAGAAAGACACAACAGCCGCGACGGAGAGCACCACCAACGCGCTGCCCGCAGTAGCCGATCCGAGCGGCAAAGCGAGGGCGGCCCACGGCAGAACCGATGCCGCCGTCAACAACACTCCTCGGCGCCATTTCGGCTGTGCGCTCAGCCATTGAAGCGGTGTTTCACACGCCGGACAAAGATAGAAAGAGAATTCGATCAGGAATGCCGCTGCCACAGGCAGAGCCGCGAAAGCGGGTATGGCACGCCCGTGTGCATAAATGAAGGCTGCCAGACTGAGCAGCAGCCATCCGGCGCCGAGCGCCGCCCGAAAGCGGCCGGGCGCGTTGTCCATCGGGGTTAGGATAACACCTGGATTCCCTCTTAGGGAGCCACTACAGGGAAGGTCACAATGTTGCTGACCGCTGCTCCCTGCGAGATGTGCATCTGCGTCGCAAGGTCCGTTCCCAGCCCCTGCGGAAGCTGGAATTGAACATAGTAGACGCCTACCAGACCCGGTAGCAGCGCCACGTTCACAACCTGTCCGCTGACCGCGCCCACCACAATCGTATCCACGGAAACAACCGGAGGATTCGCGGTACCACCGGGGAAGACTTCACCGGTCGATTGATCCTGCGGATACGTTGGACCGAGACCCGTCGCCAGCAGATAAAGAATCTCGCCCGGGATCGCAGGGTTTGAGTTCGTTACCGCTGTTCCTCCCACGTTGCTGCAGCAAATATTCGCATTGATCGCTGTCAGAACCAGCCCTGCCGTGGAAGATGATCCTGAAGGCACCGGCGAAGGTGCGGCAACGGAGACAGTGACCGCTGTTCCTTCACCTGCCGGACCGGGCACCAGCGCAGTCAACAGAATCTGCGTGTATTCATTGGTCGCCGTAGCGTAAACCTGAGGATCGGGCGCGCTGTTGATCAGGCCTATAATAGCCGTCGTAACGGTGATCAGGTTGTCAGTCGACAACACTGTGTAAGTGTATGTAGCGCTGCCGATTGTGACTGTTGCGATGTCACCCGGATTGATGATGCCGTTGACGGTAATCAGATCGTTAGCATTGCTGAACGCGTGGTAGATAAAGCCCACCCGCGGGTCGCTGCCGTACTGCGCAAATATACCCGGGTTTGCCGCGTTGATTGTAACCGCGATCGGCGCCGTCACCGAGATCGAACCATCGGCGTGTACATTCCGCACGTAGAGACTCACGCTGGTACGGTCCTGATACTCCCAGGGCATCTGGGCATTGATCTGGGTGGGTGAAATATACAGCAGCGGCACCCGGTCGCCGTCCATGAACAGCTCGCAATTGTTGAGTTGAAACGGCAGATACGCCTGCGAAAAGCTGCCTAAAGCCGTACTGTCGCAGAGATCGGTCCCGTACACATTGATCAAAGTACCGGGAGCGATAACCGTGGGATCTTCGAGATAGATGCTCAGCGACGTCCCCGCTGGAGTGGCCACTTCCGTTGCGCTGGTCGAAGTCGCCGCCGAATAAGTGATGTTGCCCCCTGATGCCCCTCCCACCCGCGCGGTCAGCACAAGAGTATTGGTCGTGTCGTCCGCGGAAGCGAGTATGTTGGGGTCGCCCGATCCCTTGTTAATCAGAGCCACCAGAGCGGTCACAATGGTGGTCAGTGTGTCCGTGGAGGCTACCGTGTAGGTATATGTGGCCGCGTTGATCGTGATGGTAATGGTGTCTTTGGCGGTAATGGTGCCACTGATGTCTACACTGCCCAGCGCATAAATCTCAAGGCTGGCGGCATTCAGAACGCCATTTAGCGGGATGTTCAACACACCGGGAGAATAGATCACAACCCGGCGGTTATAAGTGTCGCTGACGTACAGATTCTGATTGACGCTGTCCCACGCGATGGATACCGGGGTCTGGAGCGCGTTCGAGCCGTTCGGATTGTCACCCGTATTGTCGCTGAATTCATCGGGTTCGCCCAGAATGGAATCTGCCCGAACACCGTTTGTTGTGGGTATGGTGTTGTAAACCATAATCCGGTCGTTACCGCCATCCACGATGAACAGCCGGGTTCCGTCAGAGAGCGCCTTGCGGGGCAGCGAAAGAGTTGCTGCGCAGCGGCTGGGGTAAATAGTTGTGCCCACGCTGTCCACGGCGCTGGTGCCGGTTTGACCCTGATTCGTCGCAAAAGCAGCGTTTGACTGACAAAGGACCGGGGCAATGCCTTCCGGAATGTTGTCGGTATCGAGCGTGGAGTTGGTGATGGTGTAGCTGTTATTCGAAATTGCACTCACGAGATCCGGTTGTCCTACCGCAACATCAGCCGGAGCATCGTTCGTGGTCGGAATCGTATTCCAGATCAGCACGCGATTCTGACCGAGGTCCGTTACGAACATGTGCTGGCCGTCCGTCGTCACGGAGACGGGATCCTGCAAATTGTTGGCTGCGGGAGTGGCAGTAGCCTGAGTCAGATCGGGCTGAATAAAGCTGGTGAAGTTGGGCTGCCCGATCACTACATCCGCGGCAACTCCATTAGTAGTCGGTATCTGGTTGTAGATGAGTACCCGGTTGTCCTGAGTGTCGGCGACGTAAAGCTTGCCATTGGCAATCCAGACGCCTTCCGGTCCACGCAGCGATTTGGCGGTGGGCGGGACCGAGGTTCCGCCGCTAACGAAATTCGTCTGTCCGATGACTACATCGGCGGGCTGTCCATTCGCGGTGGGCGGCTTGAGCCAGATCAGAATTCGGTTATTATCCGTGTCGGCGACGGCCACCACGTTTCCGTCCGTCGCTACGTCCGTCGGATTGCGCATTCCCGTGGGCGATAACGAATAGGTCGAGCTGATGTAGTCCGGCTGACCGAGCACCAGGCTGGCCTGACCGCGACATACGCTGCACGTGCTGCCCTGGATCTGCGGGTCCGCCGTGGGGGAGGGGTAGGTACTGGTATCCGAATAGCGCAAAACCCGATTGTTATCGGGAGTTGCCGCCAGGCGGTTGGCGTCAACCACCCAGAGGGCGCCGTTCGCGAACGCAATTCCGCTGGGCGAGCCCATCAGCGTACTGGTCGCACCGTAGTTGCCTGCGGTGAAGTTCGTCTGGCCGATAATCAGGCGCGCGGCCTGACCCGTATTAAAGATGGCCGCTGGTGTTTGGGCATGGGCGCACACGACCAGCGAGGCCGTTGCGATCAGCGCGTGCAAAAACTTCATTTTAAAGAGAGAACCCACTGAGTATGAATGCGAATCCCTGAGTATAACAACCGCTTCAGACGCACCGCCCGCCACACCGGGTTTCGTTAAATCCGAGGCTGCTAAACTCGCCGTTGTGATCGACATTGCGGTTGAAATCTCGCCCGTGGAACTCAAGGCCTTGCTCGATGCGGGCACGCCGCTGCGGCTCATAGATGTCCGGGAGCCGCAGGAAGAAAAACTCTGCCGGATTGACGGCGCGGAACTGATACCGATGAACACGATTCCGGGCCAATTGCAGGACCTGAAAGCGGGTGCGTCGCAGCTCGTTGTTTTCTGTCATCACGGCGTCCGCAGTCTGCATGTAGTCGAGTGGCTCCGGAACCAGGGCATCGAACACGCCCGGAGTATAGCGGGCGGTATCGATCGCTGGAGTTGCGAAATCGACCGTTCGGTTCCGCGCTATTAATTTCAACGAATCAGTCTCCGGACCGGAGTCGGGGCGCCGCCCAGCAGTATCTCACCCGCGAAGACAGACATAGTCTGTGCCAGCTTATCCGCATCCGCGCCCTCTTCCATCGTCATCTCCTGTTCGATCCAGCCAGACAGGGGAATATTGCGGAAGAAGATCCGCTCCTGCCGGATCAATGATTTTTTCGTCAGAAACAACAGACGGTGTTCGCGTGTGTAATGCCGCTCTTCAATTCGAATATCGGCCAGAAAATCATCCATAGCCCGCCGCCGGGCGCCCTCTTCGGCATTGCGCAGCGACTCGTCAAGGCCTGCTTTTTGGGCTGCCAACACGGCCCGCGCCGCGGCCAACTCTTCCCGCTGGCCTGCCAGCAGGACGCTCAGGCGCGAGCGCATGACGAAATAGACCAATCCGCCGCTCATCGCGGCGCAGAAAGTTGTTAATGCGACCCACACCAGCGGGTTCATATGTCCTGAGTTTAACGTGAACAGGACGGGCACCTAGGAGTGTGTCGGAGTGAAAAAAGCGGTGCGGATCTGTTGAGATCGGAAATCCCGCTTGGCGAGAACGCAAACGCGCGCTTTCGGCAGCCGGGACGACTGTGATCGCCTGCCAG
>Ga0302319_10023197_pt1 | contig 11099 bp, 10 predicted proteins | sample Bog_T0_2_FD_203319 | JGI IMG/M metagenome (GOLD analysis project Ga0302319, IMG submission 203319) | Peat permafrost microbial communities from Stordalen Mire near Abisko, Sweden - Bog_T0_2 | ecosystem: Environmental > Terrestrial > Soil > Wetlands > Peat | place: Sweden: Abisko, Stordalen Mire...
GGTGAGAAATCGCGCAAAATAGCGTAAGTGTCAGAGTCCCATCCCATCTGACATCTACGTTCCACTTGTCAATTGGCGGCTCGCCGGTCGCTTACTTTCAAAATCCTTCCGGTCTCAAAATTCCACGAAGAACCGAAAACCGAACGAAGTGAGATACTCGACTGAGGGAAACCGAGGCTTTGCGAGATACTCGACTCTGGGAGAGGCCGAGGGGCGAGGGCGGCAACATTAGCCGTGGGTGGAGGCGGGCGGCTTAACCTGTTCTTCGAAACGACGTTCTGAACTGATTACTACTCTTCTAAATGCCAATGTTCCCGCCGTCCCCGACAAAAGCCAAACGCCCGGACCTTTCGATCCGGGCGCCTGTAGTCAGCCCAATGAAATTCTCTTGATTTGTATCGTTCTATTAGTGGGAAGCGACCGTGTATCCGCTCATGTTGCTTGCGATCGACATCTCGGTCGCATGGTGACGGTAGCTGCCGTCTTTGCTGAAGGAATAGAGGGGGATGTATTCGCGATTAGGATTGATGCGGTCTGCCGCGATCGGCTGGTTGGTGTTCGTGCAGTCCAGGATCCACCAGCGGCCTTCGTCCTTCATCATCAACCATGCATGGCTGATCCTGGAGGAACTGCGTGCGCGGCCAATTACGAAGCGGATGCTTGGATCGTTGAGCTGGTCGGCCAGCCAGAGGGATTTTGCCTTGCAGTCGCCTGCATGGAGTTGTGCGGTCACTTCAGGAGTGGCTGCTGTGTAAGGAGTGGTGAATGAGTAGCGGAAATTACGGCCTTGTGCCATCAACTGACGGACTTTGTCCATCGCTGGGCTTGTGGAACCGCTCAAGTGACTGAGCACATGCTTGACTGGGCTCATGTAACGGTCATAAGGAGTGTAGCCGGCTGTGGTTCCGAGATCGACTGTGACCGAGGAAGCGAAGCAGGCTTGTGATACTATCACACCGAGGATTGAGAGAATTAGTTTTTTCATATTCATTGAATTTTCTAGATTGACTATAAATACTATAAAGCTACTACCGTGCCATCTCAGTTCTGGTTTTTGATGAGAACATGCATTTACTTCATAAGTGGTTTGTAATTAATCACTTATGATATTCTCAAAAATCGTGATTCGATATGTCCCGGCCATTTTTGATTTTGGCCGATATCAAATACGAGAAAGGCAATTATGCAGTATTCCCTGCTTCTCACCTCTGAGAGTTCTCCAAATTCCCCTTCCAAAGAATCCCCCAATTTCCTTCTGGTATTTGCGCGAAATGCAGCTTTAAGTGAATGCCCTTGCCACCCATTACCAACCCTTACCAACCAAGAAGGTCTGCAATAGCGACCCAATGACGGGAATCACGAAAATTGCCCGTTCTCTATGAAACTCCGCAATCAATTACTGGCCCTTGCCTGTGTAATCCTCTTTATCGCCTTCGGCTTCCTCTATTTCTACAAATGGGTCGAGCAAAAGCCCTTCGGCATCATCCTCTTTATCAGTGATGACCTGACCACCAGCGACCTCACGGCGGCACGCCTCTACGATGGAGGCGCAGATCATCGACTTACACTGGAAAGTCTGCCGAATCTGGCCATTGTTTCCAATCACGCAAACGACTTTGCGGTTCCGGATTCTGCCGCTGCGGCTTCTGCCCTCGCCACAGGCGTAAAAGTCAATAACCGCTCAATATCAGTGGATACCAACGGGAAGGCCCTTGCCTCGATCCTGGAGCTTGCCCGTGAGCATGGCCGCTCCACCGGTCTCATCACCACAGGCAATCTCACCGACGCGGGAGCCGCCGCATTTTACGCCCATGCGTCGAATATGACCGATGTGCAGAATCTGGCCCTTCAGTTCGTCGATAGTGCAAAAATCAATGTGGTGCTTGCCGGCGGCGCCAGTGATTTTACTCCCGAATCCAAGGGTGGTCTCCGCAAGGATGGCCGGGATCTCCTTCTGGAACTCCGGGACAAGGGCCATAATCTGGTCCGCTCGAAGGCGGAACTCGAAAACACGGCCTCATTCCTGACGTCAAGCCTTGTGGGCATTTTCAGCAACGGCAATCTCGCCTTCAGCAACAAGATAGAATCAGGAAGTCAGCAACCTTCCCTTTCAGACATGGTCCGCCGCGCGATCCAGTTTCTGCAATACAACACCTCCGGCTACGTGCTGGTGGTGGATTCGGAATTGAGCGGGCGCGCTGCCGAGCAAAATGACGGCGAGCATGCCATCACCGAGATCGTCAATCTGGACCAGGCAGTTGCCACGGCATTGAATTACGCCGGTGAAAAATCCCTGATCCTCGTCGTCGGCAGGCATGCCACGGGGGGAATGGCTCTCAATGGGTACCCGTTGCGGCAGGATCACGGCATGGGTCTGCTCGGCACCAATCCCTCGTCCGGCTCTCCTTCCATTACATGGGCCACCGGGCCGAACGGGCCTGTTCCCAATTCGCCATTGGAGACAACATCGGGCTCTGCCGCTCCGACTCCGGCAGTGGACAAAAAAACTCCGGTGTCGCAAAGCGAGCCGGCGGCTTTTTATGCGCCGGTGGCGATCAGCAATGCCGATGATGTGATTGCCGTGGGCAAAGGGCCCGGGTCGCAGTCGCTGAAAGGATTTTTGGACAACACCTTCATCTTCAAGTTGATGAAGGACAACCTGTGATGGGTCGCCAATGGCGGGGGTACGGGAAAGCTGACGGTTGGTAAGGGTTGATTAGCCCCGTCAAACGGCAGAATTGTTGAAACCGCTTACTGGTCGGTTTTGTTTTCGAGCTTTTCGCCGCCGTGTGCAACGCTGTCACCGACTTTTTCGGTGGCGTGGCCTACAGCATGTCCCGTTTCCCTGGCTACTTTCACTGTTCCGTGCTCAACCTTGTGCGTCGTGCGGCATCCGCAGAGTCCGAGGCCGGCGATCATCGACGCGAGAATAAGTGTCTTTTTCATACCTCGGAATCGTTCCATAACGATGAGCAGATGTATAAATTTTGATTTACAGACAAATTCAGCTCGTTTTGTAAACCCGCAGTTCGCCCTGCAATTCATTGCGCAATGCGTCCACTACTTCCTGGGGCGATTCGAGCGCGGCCAGCACGCCCCCGTTTTGCAAAAGCACTAGGCTGCAATTCTTGATCGTGCCCTGGAACCAGTAGGCAGACTCGAGGGAGGGATAGTTGCCCTGGCTGCCCCAGAGCAGCGTCACTGGCAGCGTCAGCATCTTTACCCGCGTTTCGAGGTCGAAATTGAGCAGACCGCTTTGCAGGTTCAGGATCGAATACTCCGCGCCGTACTGCTGGGCGCACGTGGTAAAAACATCCACCGTCTCCGTCGTCACCATTTCCGGGTTCACAAAGGCGAATTTCATCAGCCACGCCTGCACCGCGGTTTTCGTGGCCTGGTAGTTCCGGTAAACGAACCGGTTCAGCATCGGCACACGGCTGATAACCCTGGAACTGAATGGCAGTTTCTTTTTTCCAAAATCGTTCGAGCCTGTAGGAGTCAGCAGGATCAGGCGCGACACCATTTCCGGGTGCTGGCTTGCCAGATAAATGCAAAATCCCGCCCCCAGGCCGCTCCCGATCAGCACGGGGGGCGTATCCCGGCAGGTCGCCCGGATGAATTCCGCAAGGATGCGCACGTAATCCGTCGCGCCCAGTTGGGCGTTGGGCCGGGCCGACTCGCCAAAGCCGATCAAATCCAGCGCGATCACGCGGTGCGTAGCCGCAAACTCCGGATAAACCTTCGACCATTCGTAGGACGATCCGCCGAGGCAGATGCTGTGCACAAAGATCAGTGGCTGCCCGCTCCCCGATTCATGGTAAACAATCGGGAAGCGGCTGGTGTGCAGCACCTTCGTCGTGAAAATCTTCGGCGATATGGTATCCGGCACGGGCGTGCTCGTCGGCCGCCTTACCGCATAGCGCAAAGCCAGCAGGATCGCACCCAAAAGCCCGGCCCCCAACCCTACATTCCACAGCCGCTTTTGCTTTTCCTGCTCAGGCATGTCTCAAAAGGAAAGTCTGACCTTTCCCTCCCCTTCCTCAATCGTGCCGATCCGCCTTGCTCGCGTCATTTTGATCACTTCATCGGCATTGGCAGGCGCGGTAACGATTACCATGCCGATGCCCATGTTAAACACCTGGTACATCTCCTCGGCAGGCACTTTTCCACCCTCCTGGATCAACTGGAAGATATTCGGCACCTTCCACTTTCGCGTATTAATGACCGCATCGCAACTCTTCGGCAGCACACGCGGCAGATTGTCGATCAATCCCCCGCCCGTGATGTGCGCGAGGCCTTTCACCAAGCCATGGGGGAGTTTCGCGAGAAGCGGCTGGTAATTGCGATGCACGCGCAGCAACTCCTCACCGATGGAAAGCGCGATGCCCGCCACCCTGGACGCGGGCTTGAACTTCATCGTTTCAAACAACACCTTCCGCGCGAGTGAATATCCGTTCGTGTGCAACCCGTTGGAAGCCAGTCCCAGCACCACGTCGCCAACGAAAATCCGGCTGCCGTCGATGATTTTGCCGCGGTCCGCCACGCCGACAATGGTCCCGGCCAGGTCGTATTCCCCGCGGTTGTACATGCCCGGCATCTGCGCCGTCTCGCCGCCGATCAGCGCGCATCCCGCCTCCTTGCAGGCCTTCGTGAAACCCTTGATCAATTGCCCGAACACATGCGGCTCCAGCCGCTCGGCCCCGATGTAATCCAGGAAAAAGAGAGGGCGCGCCCCCACCACCGCGATGTCATTCACGCAGTGGTTCACGAGGTCCTGCCCCACCGTGTCATGCCGGTCCAGGGCAAAGGCGATCTTCAGCTTTGTGCCGACGCCATCCACGCTGGACACCAGCACCGGCTCTTTCATCCCGGAGAAATTCGGCTGGAAAAGACCGCCGAATCCCCCGATTTTTCCGAGCACCTCGGGTCCGTGGGTGATCTTCACCCGCTGGTGGATTTTGCTTTTTACGAGATTGCCGAGATCCACATCGACGCCCGCCCGGGCGTAGGCTTTTTTCGGGCTTCCATTTTTGGAGCTATTTTTTTTCGCCATTTTCGAAGGCCTTCCGCCTATTTTAAACTGTCAAACAATTCCGGATGTTCATCCTCCGCGGCGATAAGATTCATGCGATGTTTTCTCCGCTCCATGATGTATTTGTCCAGTGTCGGGTCGACCGGTACGGGATAATCGCCGTTGAAACAGGCGAGGCAAAAGCTGTTTTCCGGCAGGCCCGTTGCGCGCACCATGCCCGGTATGTCGAGGTAACCGATGGAATCCGCCTCGAGGTAATCGCGGATTTGATCGAGCGTGTGCTGGTTGGCGATCAGCTTTTCCGGATCGGGAAAATCGATGCCGTAATGACACGCAAAACGGTGAGGCGGACACGAAATGCGCATATGCACCTCCTTGGCCCCCGCCTCGCGCAGGTTCACCACGCGCGCCCGGGCCGTGGTGCCGCGCACGATCGAGTCATCGACCACCACCACGCGCTTGCCCTCCACCGCCTCCTTGATCAGGTTCAGCTTCACCCGCACGTTGAAATCGCGGATGAGCTGCGTCGGCTGCAAAAATGTCCGGCCAATGTAATGGTTGCGCACAAACGCATGCTCGTAAGGGATACCGAGTTCATGGCTGAACCCCATCGCCGCGTAGTTTCCGGAATCCGGCACAGGCACCACGATATCGGCCTCCACGGGATGGAGCCGCGCAAGCTCACGGCCCATCTCGGTGCGCACGCGGTGCACGCTGATGTCGCTGATGATGCTGTCCGGCCTTGCGAAATAGACGTACTCAAACATGCAGAACGCCTTCTTTTTCTCCTCGTTGAAAGGAAACTCCGATCGGATGCCGTTGTCGTTGATGATCACTACTTCGCCCGGCTCAATCTCGCGGATGAACTCCGCATGGATGAGATCAAAGGCGCATGTCTCGCTCGATAAAATGTAAGCCCCCTCCAGCTTGCCCAGCGACAGCGGACGGAAGCCGAAGGGATCGCGCACACCAATGATTTCGCGCTCACTCATCATCACCAGTGAAAAGGCCCCCTGGATCCGGCGCAACGCAGCCAGCACGCCGCTGGTCTCCGTGGGCTGCGCGAGAAGATGGAGGATGATCTCGCTGTCCACCGTGGTCTGGAAAATCGAACCTGTCTGCTCGAGTTCATCGCGCAGGATTGCGGCATTGATCAGGTTGCCATTGTGTCCGATGGCGATCTGCCCGCGACCGGTGTTGTAACAGAGGGGCTGGGCGTTGGTCACATTGCTGGAACCCGTCGTCGAGTAGCGCACATGGCCGATCGCACGGTTGCCCTTGAGACGCTCCAGATCCTGCGGCGAGAAAACCTGGGAAACGAGCCCCATGTCCTTGCGGCTGACGAACGGGCTGTCCGGCCCGTTTGCCGTCACGATGCCCGCGCTCTCCTGGCCGCGATGCTGGAGGGCAAACATTCCGTAATAAGTGAGTACCGCCGCGTTCGGGTGGCCGTAAACGGCAAATACACCGCACTCGTGCTTCGGTTTGCAGGCTTCGTCGTCGTTCAGGTTCACGTTCAAATCAGCTTTCGGACATTGCATTGTGGATGGATGAATACCACGCATTGTGGAGTTCACCTAACTGCCAGTTCAATTCTTCGCCATCGGCGCGGATGACCAGTGCCCCGCCGCCCACCTTTCCGATGCGCTTAGCAGGCACTCCGCGCCATTCCAGCAGCGAGAGGACCGCCGCCGCATTGCTCGCGGTGGTGGAAATGATGATGCGCGATTGCGATTCGTTGAAAAGCAACTGGTCAAGCCGCAGCCCGGGAGTGCCAAAGTCAATCTCCGCGCCGATTTGCTCCGTGCCGGAGAGGCACGATTCCGCGAGCGCCACGGCCAGGCCACCCTCGCTGCAATCGTGCGCGCTTTTCACGAGGCGCGACTTGATGAGCGCCCGCACCGCATCCTGCAACGCAATCTCCTTCGCAAAATCGAGCTTCGGCACGCGTCCCGCCTTTTTGCCGTGCACCACTTTCAGGAAATGCGAGGCGCCGAGTTCGTCGCCAAGGCCGCCGAGGAGGATGACCGCGTCGCCTTCCTTCACAAAATTCGAGCGTGTGATGTGCTTCTCATCCTCGATCAATCCCACCATGCCGACCGTCGGCGTCGGATCGATCGCCCCCGCCGGGCTCTGGTTGTAGAGCGAAACATTGCCGCCGGTGACCGGCGTGTTGAACGCGCGGCAGGCCTCGGCGAGCCCATCCACGCATTCCACGAGCTGCCAGAAGTTTTCGGGATTGTGCGGGTTGCCGAAATTCAAATTGTCCGTGACCGCAATCGGCGTTGCGCCGCTGCAGGCCAGGTTTCGCGCGGCTTCCGCCACGGCGATGCGCGCCCCTTCGCGCGGCTCCAGCGAGCAGTAGAGCGAATTGCAGTCGCTGGTCGCGGCCACGATCTTGTTTGCTTCGCGGATGAGGAACACCGCGGCATCGGAGCCGGGCAGCACGCATGTTCCCGCGCGCACCATGTGATCGTATTGACGGTAAACCCAGTTCTTCGAGGCGATGCTCGGATGCGCCAGCAATTGCAGCAGCGCGTCGCGGCTGTTCACCACGGGGAGCGATGCAGGATCGATTGCCTCCGGCACAGGCCGGGCTTTCGTTTCGCGGGAATAAACCGGGGCATCGTCCGCGAGCTTGCTCGCCGGGATTTCGGCCACGACCTTGCCGTGGTCGAGCACGCGCATCATGCCGTCGTCCTTCACTACGCCGACCTCGGCGTAAGGGAGGTCCCATTTTTCAAAAATATCGCAGACTGTCTGCTCCTGACCCTTCTTTACGATGATCAGCATGCGCTCCTGCGATTCGCTCAGCATCGTCTCGTATGGGGTCATCCCCGTCTCGCGTTTTGGTACCTTGGCCAGGTCTATTTCCACACCCGTACCACCGCGGCTTGCGGTCTCGCACGTGGAGCAGGTCAAGCCCGCCGCGCCCATGTCCTGAATGCCGGCCACCGCGTCGGTTGCCAGCAGCTCGAGACAGGCCTCGAGCAACAATTTCTCGCGGAACGGATCGCCCACCTGCACGGCAGGGCGGTCTTCCTTCGATTCCTCGGTCAGGTCGCGCGAGGCAAATGCCGCGCCTGCCAGACCGTCGCGCCCAGTCTCGGCACCGACGTAAAACACCGGGTTGCCGACGCCTTTCGCAGCGCCACGGGCGATCTGCTCGTGCTTGAGCACGCCGAGGCAGAAAACGTTCACGAGTGGATTGCCGTTGTAACTCTCGTCGAAATAGACCTCACCGCCGATAGTCGGGATGCCGATGCAATTCCCGTAATGCGCGATCCCACTCACGACACCCGCAAACAACCTGCGGTTTGTCGCCACGGCTTTTTGATGAATCTCGCTATCGCCATCCTGCGCCGAGATCGGCCCGAACCGCAGCGAATTCAGCGAAAACACCGGCCTCGCACCCATCGTAAAAATATCGCGGATGATCCCACCCACGCCGGTCGCCGCGCCCTGGAAAGGCTCGACAGCGCTCGGGTGATTGTGGCTCTCCATCTTGAACGCCACGCCCCAGCCGTCGCCGATGTCGATCACGCCCGCATTCTCCTCGCCCGCCTTCACCAGCACGGTCGGCCCGGTGGTGGGAAATTTCTTGAGTTGCAGGCGCGTGTTTTTATACGAGCAATGCTCGCTCCACATCACCGAAAAAATGCCGAGTTCCGTGAAATTCGGCTCGCGGCCGAGGATTGTTTTAACGCGCTCGTATTCCTCCGGCGTGAGGCCGTGCTTTGCGATGAGTTCAGGTGTGATTGCAGGGTCGCTCATACTAAGATTTTGCCTTGATAAATCCCGCGCTCACCAGCACAGATTCAAATATAAATTTTCCATCCTCGCTGCCGAGCAGCGCATCGCAGGCCCGCTCGGGATGCGGCATGAGGCCGAACACGTTGCCACGCTCGTTGCGGATGCCTGCGATGTTTTGCGCCGAGCCGTTCGGATTCGCGGCGTCGGTAATCGCCCCGTTCGCATCCGCGTAGCGCAGCAGGATCTGCTTGTTTTTGTTCAGCGCGTGCAGGGTCGCGTCGTCCGCCGTGTAGTTCCCCTCGCCGTGCGCGATCGGGATGTTCAGCGACTGGCCTGTGAGCGCTTCCCTGGTGAAAGAGGACGCCACGCTTTCCACGCGCACTTTCACATGCTCGCAAATGAAATGGAGCGAGCGGTTGCGGACCAGCGCGCCCGGCAGCAGATGTGCCTCGCAAAGAATCTGGAAGCCGTTGCAAATGCCGAGCACGTGCTTCCCTTTTTCAACCTGGTCAACTAGCGACTTCATCACCGGCGAGTAGCGTGCAATCGCTCCACAGCGGAGGTAATCTCCATAGGAGAAACCACCCGGCAGCACGATCAGATCGAACGCCTCGAGCGAAGTCTCCTTGTGCCAGACATAATGCGTCTCCACGCCGAAAACGTCGTGCAGGGCATGAAAACAATCCTGGTCGCAATTGGACCCGGGGAAGCGGATGACAGCGGCTTTCATCAATTAAAAAGTAGCGGGCTCCGGATCAGGATTCGATGCTCAACTGGTAATCCTCGATCACCGGATTTGAGAGAAAATTGCGGCATATCTCGTGGAGATTCTCCTGCACCTGGCTGGCGGTGCCATCGATTTCGAGTTCCAGGAACTTGCCAATCCGCACATTCTTCACCTGCGGCATGCCGTGGTGGTGGATGGCATCGCGCACGGCGACGCCCTGGGGATCGAGAACACTTTGCTTCGGCATTACGGTGACCGTTACTTTCATAGCGTTGAACATGAAAGAGTGTCCGGCAAAGTTCAAGCGATTTGCCAATTTAAAAAATAATTTGCCGTTTCAGCCCCGCGATCCGCGAAACTCCTCTGTAAATTGCCTGATGAATCCCCCCTCGTTCGCCTGCTTTGTGGAAAATCCGCCCCTTCGTGGTAAATTCCAGTCACGATGAAAAAATGTCTCCCTGTTCTTGCCGCGCTCGTTTTGCTCGGATTCTCACCGCATCTGGTTGCAGCCGACGCCACGACTGAACTCAAGGAGCTGGTGGGAAAGGTCCAGGCCAAGGTCACCGCCGGAAAATCGACGGAGCAGGATTATGCCGATGAGCTCAAGGCCTTCGACGCCCTGGTGGCGGAACACAAGGGGGAGAAGACGGACGATGTCGCCCAGATTCTCGTGATGAAGGCCATGCTGTATGTCGAGGTGCTTAAAGATGGCGCCAAGGGGATCGAGACGTTTAAGGAACTGAAGGCCGATTTTCCAGACACCAAGCCCGGGAAGCAGGCGGACGACATCATTGCTTCGCTTACACAACAGGAGGAATCCCAGAAAATCCAGGACAGCCTGGCGCCCGGAACGCAGTTCCCTGATTTTGCCGGGAAGGATCTGGACGGAAAGCCGCTCTCCGTGGCAAAATACAAGGGCAAGGTGGTGATGATCGACTTCTGGGCGACGTGGTGCGGGCCTTGCGTGCGCGAGCTTCCCAACGTGCTGAAGGTTTACGAAAAATATCACGCCAAAAGAGGCTTCTCGATCATCGGCATAAGCCTCGACCAGGACAAGGAAACCCTGACCACCTTCATCAAGGAAAAAAATATGACATGGCCGCAATATTTTGACGGGCAGGGCTGGCAAAACAAGCTGGCCGCGAAATACGGCGTCACCAGCATCCCTGCCACCTACCTGCTGGACAGGGAGGGCAGGATCATCGCCAAGGATTTGCGTGGAGAAGACCTGGAAGCCGCGGTCGGGAAGGCTTTGGACACAAAGTAGTGATAACTACGCCCTAAATTTTGCCGCCCCGGCGAGGACTTGGCTATTGCAAAGAAGCCCATTTCCGCGCTATGTTCGCTCAATGCCTCTTTGCCGTCCATTTTCCACAGCCTTGTTTTCCCTTAGTCTCGCGGTGGCATTTTACTCTGTATCCGCAGTTGCGGAACCTTCCCAATTGACCCCGAAGGAACTCTCGCAGGTCGTGAAAACAGACGCGATCACCGTGCCGACTCCCGGCGAGATTTTTGCGGCGCTGGGCAAAGAGGTGAAGCCGAACTGGCAATCCGCATACCGCCCGCCGATCCCGACCACCTTCACCA
>Ga0302319_10023201_pt1 | contig 11098 bp, 15 predicted proteins | sample Bog_T0_2_FD_203319 | JGI IMG/M metagenome (GOLD analysis project Ga0302319, IMG submission 203319) | Peat permafrost microbial communities from Stordalen Mire near Abisko, Sweden - Bog_T0_2 | ecosystem: Environmental > Terrestrial > Soil > Wetlands > Peat | place: Sweden: Abisko, Stordalen Mire...
AAGGAACACCGCGCTCATGATCAGGCCGAGCGTCTGCATCACGTGCACATTCCACGAGACGTTGCCGAAGCCACCGTAGAATCCGAACAGGATCGCGTAGCCGGACAGCAGGATCAGCGGCATCGCGTGCCAAACCACCAGGAAGAACCGGCGAAAGATCTGGGTGTGCAGGGCGATGCGCGGGATCGGGTCGAGCACCGCCACGCTCGGCCGCAGCACGATCAAGGCGAAGAACATGCCGCCCACCCAGACCACCGCGCACAGCGTGTGCAGCGCCAGCAGCCATCCCCAAGGGCTCATTACCGGGTTCATCGCCGGTCTCTTTTCGGGCCAGTCATCGGACGATCTCCAGCAGTTCGGCGAGCAGGGCGCGCAACTCGGTCGCGGCGGTGGAGCGTGGCGCGGCCTCGGTGACGCCAAGGCCTTCGGCGAATGCGCTGGCGAACCCGGTCCGGTTGCCGAGCACGGCACGCAACAGCGGCAAATGGCGTGCGGCGAGGTCGGCCTCAACCGTCTCGCGCAGCCTTGAGGCGGGGGGGACACGGTTCAGCACGATGCGCGCGGGGCGGGATTCGGCGGCGGCCAGTTTGAGTGTGCCCTCAGCCGCCCAGACATCCGGCGGGCTGGGCTGCACGGGAACCAGCACGATATCGGCGGCGCGCACGGCCAGCCGCGCGTCGGTGTCGATCTGCGGCGGGCTGTCGATCAGCACCACGTCGTGACTGCGCCGAAGGCGCTCCAATTCCGCGGCCAGCCGCCAGCCGGATACGTCGCACAGCGTGAGCGCACTTGCACTATCCGGCCGGACGCGCCGCAATTCATGCCAGCGGGCCAGGCTTTTCTGCGGATCGATGTCCAGCACGGCCACGCGGCGGGACTGCGCCAACGCCGCCGCCAGGTTGGCGGTGAGCGTTGTCTTGCCAGTACCACCCTTTTGCTGCGCCACCGTGATCACCACAGCCATGGCCCGCGACTCCGCTGCGATTCCGTTTCAGTTGAACAGAACCCGGGGGGCGTGGCCAGTGGCGGCACCGGCAAAAAGCGACCGGGCAGGCCCGCTTTCGCGACCCTGCCCGGCCCTTACGCGACGCGATCAGCCATTGGACTCGCTAGGCGGGAACTCGGAAATCGTGGAGCGGTTGCTCATGACGTGGACGGTCACGCCGCCGGATGGCGTTTGCTGCGGCTGCCAGTAGCCGGAGGCGAGGCCGAGCTCGGCCCGGGTTGCCGCTTCCGTGGTCATGACACCGTGCTGCACATACATCGGCACGTAGTTGGTCGCCTCGGCGTTGGCGACGCCCGCGGACAGCGCCAGCGTGGCGGCGGCGGCGAGGATCAGGGTCTTGTTCTTCATTGGTGAACTCCTCTCGGTCGGTCGGCGATCTCTTGCCAACGAGACCGCATATGATCTTGCCGATCCGAGAGATAATGCCCTGATGGTAGACATGGTCTGTGCCGAAATCGGATAGGTCGATGGATCTGCTGCGGGCGCTTGGAACCTTTGTGCGGATCGTGGACGCTGGCTCGTTCTCCGCGGTGGCGCGGGAGATGCGGGAAAGCCACTCGGCGGTGACCCGGCTGGTCAACCAGTTGGAAGCGCATTTCGGCGTTCGCCTGCTGCACCGCACCACCCGCCGTCTGAGCCTGACCGAGGACGGTCGCGACTTGTTGGACCACGCCCGGCACATGCTGGAAGTGGCCGACGGCATGGAGGCGGCGCTCGGCCGGCAGCGCTGTTCCCCCACCGGGCTGGTGCGCGTCGGCACGGCGGTCGCGCTGGCGCAGGCGCTGACCCGGCGCATGCCGGTGCTGTTCGAGCGTTATCCGGGACTGTCGGTGGAACTGGTCGCCGGCGACCGTGTCGCCGACATGATCGAGGAACGGCTGGACGTTGGGATCTGGCGCGGTCCGATCGGCGACGCCTCCCTGGTGACGCGCCAGATCGGATCGTTCTTCCGCCCGCTGGTGGCCTCCCCCGACTACCTGGCGCGGCGCGGCGTTCCGGCGGTGCCGGCCGATCTGCTGGCGCATGACTGCATCGTGAACACAAGCTGGACCGGGGCGCGTGAGTGGCGGCTGACCGGACCGGACGGCGTCGTCGATCTGCGCGTCAGCGGCCCGCTCGCCGCAAACAACAGCGACGACGTCCGCCTGGCCGCAAGGGCGGGGTTGGGCATCGCCATGCTGCCGGACCTGCACGCCCGTGATGACCTGGCATCCGGCCAGCTTGTGCGCGTGCTTTCGGCCTACGCATCCGAGCGCATGCCGCTGGTGCTGGCCTATCCGTCCCGCCGGTTCCTTGCGCCGCGAACCAGGGCGGTGATCGACTTTATCGTCGCCGAAATGCACGCGCTTCGGCTGGCGCCGGAGGCGGACCCATCCCGCGCCGCTTAGTGCCCCGACTTCGTCCCCGCGGCTAACCCCGGCCGGCTAACCCCCGCCGGGTAGTAACCCCAGCCGGCTAACCCATCGTGTGGACGGACCCCGGCTCGATCTCGTATCTGATCCGCTCTTCGCCCGGCTGGCCGAACGGATACTTGTCCTTGCCGAGATATTTCTTTGCCAGCGAGTCGATATGCGCCGACGCGCCTTCCTCGGTTGCGCGGGTGACGCGGCCGCGGATCTGGATGAAGCGGTAGACGTTGTCCGGATCGACGATGGCGAGCGCGACCGGCGCGCCTTCCTGCATGTTGCGGGCCTTCACCCGGCCCTTCGCGGTGTTCACACGGATCTTGCCATCGGTGTAGTCGAACCAGACCGGCGTGACCTGCGGCGAGCCGTCCGGGTTCACCGTCGCCAGATTGGCCAGCGCCACCTTTTTCTGCAGCAGGTCGAGAAACGCGTCGGGGATCGTCGTCGCCATCTTGGATGCTCCTTGTTTGAGTCTGGACAGCGGAGCTTGGCGTGGCCCGGACGAACGGGCAAGCCGTCCGGCGCGTCCTCGTGATCAGCACTTGGTTGGGCAGACTGGGGGCGTTCCGGCGATGGCGCTTCAGCCGCCGACGACCTCGTTCGGCAGCGTGCCCCAAACCTGGGTGCGCTTCAGATAGCCGCGATACTCGCCGACCTGAACCTGGCACCAATCGGAGCCGGCGGCGCATGACAACAGGCGGCCGACAACGCCCGGTTGCAGGACCGCGACCGCCTCCGCGGTGTCCTGCGGGTCGTGCCGCAGGGTCGCATCGGTGCCTCTAACCATGATGCTGCGCCGTCCGGTCAGCGTGGCCTGGTGCACCCAGCCCTTCACGCCCTCGGGGTCCTCCACCAGCCGCCAGACCTCGAACTCGCGCTCGATCTCGACCGGGAGGTCGCGGCGCTTGTAGACCCATTCGACCGGGTAGCGCGTGCCCGGCCCCTTGCGCATGTTCACTTCGTCCGAGCGCAGCGACACGAACCGCGGCAGCGGCTGGCCGGTCGTCGCGCCTTTGTCCGCCTGAAGCTGGGCCGGCGAAGCGGCGGGCGGGGCTTCGGCCGGCGCCGACGCGGGCTTCGCGGCCGGCTTCTGCGCGGCGGTCGCGGGCTTTTGCGGATGGGCTGGACCGTGCGGCTTCACGACGGGGGTGGGCTTGGCGGCTGTTGCCGGCTTGGCGCCGCCCGTCTGGTGGACCGGCTCGCGCGGGGCGGCCTGGACCTTCTGCGCCGTATCCGCCGGCTTGTGCGTTGGCGCCTGCACAGCGCCGCTCGGCGGCGGCGATTGGGCGTGCGCGGCGGCGGCGGCGGCGAGCGCAAGCAGTCCCGCGCAGAGCGTCAGGCGACCTCGGGATGGCTTGGGGGGAAGCGACATGCGTGCATGCGTGCCAAGCGAACCCGACTCGGGTCAAGCGCTGATGCATGCGGCCAATAGCTCGGACTCCTGTAGCGCTATGCCGGCGATCAAATCGTCACGATCTGCCCCGTGCCGACTTCACTCAGAAATGTGGCGATGCCCGCCACTTCGACACCGGGCCACAGAGCGCTAGCGTCGATGCCTTCGGCGCGCATGCCCGCTTCGCAGACCAGCAGTCGCGCGCCGAGGTCTCGGGTGGCATCGCGCAAGGTGTCCAGCCCCGCCACGCCGGCGGCGCGCACCCTGGCGTCGCGCCCAGCATCGGTAAGGCCCGACCAATCGGCCAGCAGTGCCCGGCAGCCGGCGTTGGTCGCGAACACGACCACCTGACGCCCCAGCGCGGCGGCGCCGGCGGCGACCAGGAAGGCGGCGTGCACCCGGTCGTGCTCGCCCGACAGCAACAGGATGCCCAAGGGCGGCAACTCAGACGGCACAGGCGGGCGCCGGAACGTCGTGGTGCAGCGACAGGTCGGTGATGGTGGCGTGCGGTCCGCACAGCGCGCAGTCCGGGTCGGGGGGCAGCCGCACGGTGCGGAACCTTGTCGCCAGCGCGTCCCAGATCAGCAGCCGGCCGGACAGCGTCTCGCCGATGCCGAGGATCTCCTTCAGCACCTCGGTTGCTTGCAGCGTGCCCATCACGCCGGTAACGGCGCCAAGCACGCCGGCCTCGCCGCAGGTCGGCACCAGGCCGGAAGGCGGCGGCTCTGGATACAGGCAGCGGTAGCACGGGCCGCCCGCGTGCGGTTTGAACACCGAAAGCTGGCCCCCGAATCGCAGCACCGCTGCCGAGACCAGCGTTCGGCGGCCCAGCGCGCAGGCATCGGCGAGCAGGAAGCGCGTGGCGAAATTGTCGGTGCCGTCGCAGACGATGTCGTAGCGCGCAATCAGGGCGGCGGCGTTGCCGGCGGTGAGGCGGGTGGCGTGGCCCTCGACCCGCACATCCGGGTTGATGGCGTGCACCGCTTCGGCCGCCGAGGCGACCTTGGGCGTGCCGATCCGGGTCGTGACGTGAGCGATCTGGCGCTGCAGGTTGGACAGCTCCACCCGGTCATCGTCCACGATGCCCAGCGTGCCCACGCCGGCCGCCGCCAGGTACAGCGCCAGCGGTGAGCCCAGGCCGCCGGCGCCCACAATCAGCACCCGCGCCGCGCGCAGCCGCGCCTGGCCGGTGCCGCCCACCTCCTTCAACAGGATGTGGCGGGAATAGCGTGTTATCTCGTCTTCGCTGAAACCGAGGTCCATGGCGCTACGATATGGTGAGCGACCGATCCGGCGAAGAGGACTCATGACCGAGCTGGCCGACGACCACGCAATCGTCCTGTTTTCCGGCGGGCAGGACAGCACCACCTGCCTCGCCTGGGCGCTGGCGCGCTATGCCCGGGTCGAGACGGTGGGCTTCGCCTACGGCCAGCGCCACGCGGTCGAGTTGGCCTGCCGCGCGCCGATCCGCGCTGCGTTGGCGGGGTTCGGCGAGTGGGGGGCGCGGCTTGGGCCGGACCACATTGTGGACCTCGCGCCGACCCTGGTTGCGATCGGCGAGACGGCGCTGACCAGCGACACGGCGATCGCCATGACGGCGGAGGGGCTGCCCAACACCTTCGTGCCCGGCCGCAACCTGCTGTTCCTGACGGCCGCGGCGGCGATCGCCTGGCGGCGCGGGCAGCGGCGCATCGTGGCCGGGATGTGCGAGACGGACTACTCGGGCTACCCCGACTGCCGCGACGACACCATCAAGGCGATGCAGCTCGCGCTCAACCTCGGGATGGCGCGGCGGTTCGTGCTGGAGACGCCGCTGATGTGGCGCGACAAGCCGGCGACCTGGGCGATGGCCGACGCGCTCGGCGGCGCGGCGCTGGTCGAGCTGATCCGGACGGAGACGCATACCTGCTACCTGGGAGACCGCTCGGTGCTGCATGATTGGGGCTATGGCTGCGCCACATGCCCGGCCTGCGCGCTGCGGCGGGCCGGCTGGGAGGGGTGGCGCGGACGCCCCGTTTCGGCTTGAATCGGTGCCCTGCGTCAACGAGGAACCCGCCCATGCGTACCCTGTCGCTCGCCGCCGCCGCGCTGGCGGCCGTGCTGCTGCTGCCCGCCGCCGGCCGCGCCGCTCCCCCGCCGGTTAATCTGCAAGCGCGCACGGCGGGGGATTTGGCGGATTTGTGCGCCGCCAGTCCCGAGGAGGCCCTGGGCGCGGTGCGCGCCGGCTTCTGTCACGGCTTCGCGCAGGGCGCGATCGACGACGCGTTCCGCCGCTCTGGCGATAAGAAGCCGTTCTGCTTCCCGACGCCGACCCCGTCTCGCAACGCCACGCTGGCCGAGTTCGTCACCTGGGTGCGGGCGCAGCCCGAGCGTCGCAGCCTGCCAGCGCTTTCGGCCCTGTTCCAGTTCATGGCCGAGCGGTTCCCCTGCAAGTCGTGATGGCTAGGAGCGGGCCGCCCCTGAGGCCCTGCTTAGCCGCCCGACCGTTCCTGCCGCTCCTGCGCTTCGATCGACAGGGTGGCTGTGGGCTGGGCTTCCAGCCGCTTTAGGCCGATCGGCTCACCGGTCTGTTCGCAGAAGCCATAGGTACCGGCCTCGATCCTGGCCAACGCCTGATCGACCCGGCCCAGCAGCATCCGGGTCCGCTCGCGGTTGATCACCTCGAACTCGCGATCCACCTCGGCGCTGGCCTGGTCGGCCTGGTCGCCGTCGCGGACGCTCTCCTCCACGAGGGGGATACCACCCAACTCACGCAGCAGGGCGGTCCGGGATGTCAGCAGCTTCTGACGGAAATACTCGACCTGCAGAGGGTTCATGAACTCCTCCGCGGGCGACGGCCGGTAGCCGGGTGGGATCTGGACGGTCATGTCGATCACGCGACCTGTCGGAGGTTGGACCTGGATTCGCTAGCCTAGCTGGTTGGCGCTTGCTGTCCAGTTTATCTCGGATTCGCTTCCTCGGGGACCGGTGAGGCGGGTCAGGATTGGCGTTGAGACCGTCCTCGACACTATCGCGGAATGCTGTCCGGAAGCGGTGCGGCATCTTGCAGATGCGGTGCGGCTGGCGGCAATGCTGGACTCCGCAAAGGCTTGCGTCGGACTGCAAATCGCCGAGCGCGTGATCGCCGAACGCGGCGACCCCGGTTCGTCTCGTTTGCTGTCACTATTCCGGCCGCTGGATCAGCTCGATCTTATAGCCGTCCGGGTCCTCGACGAACGCAATGATCGTGGAGCCGAACTTCACCGGTCCTGGCTCGCGCGTTACCTTGCCGCCACCCGAGCGGACCTTGGCGCAGGTGGCCGCCACATCTGGCACGCCGATCGCCAGGTGCCCGAACGCGGTGCCCTGCTCGTAGCGCTCGACACCGTAATTGTAGGTCAGCTCGATCACCGCGGTACTGTCCTCGTCGCCGTATCCGACGAACGCCAGCGTGTATTTGCCGTCCGGCACATCGCGGCGGCGGAGTTCCCGCATGCCGAGCAGCCTGTAAAAATCCAGGCTCCGCTGCAGATCGCCGACCCGGATCATGGTGTGCAGAAACTGGCTCATCCCAGAGGCCCCTTCTTTTGACCGGACTGCCTTACCCCCAGAACCGACATCGCGAGGTCCCGTAAACACGGCGCCACTATCATGGCTTCCCGCCAGGGGCGAACAAGGCCCCCGGATCAAGACCCAGGACGAACGCGCCGGCCGCGTCCGCCGCCGCTACCGTAACGTCGCGCTCGGCCAGAATGGTGCCACCGGCCTCGAACGCCAAGCCGCGCAGACCGGAGGCAACGATCGCCTCGATGGTTCCCGGGCCAATGGTCGGCAGGTCCGCCCGCCGGTCCTGCCCGGGCTTGACCAGCTTCACCAGCACGCCGCCCGGCCCCGGCCGCGCCAGCGCCGCGCAACGTGCCAGCATCGCGTCGGTACCCTCCACCGCCTCCACCGCGAGCACGATGCCCTGCTGCACCACGCAACCCTGGCCGACATCCGCCGCCCCCAGCGCGCGTGCCACCGTCACACCCCGGGCGATGTCGGCCAGCGCCAATGCATCCGGCGCCGCGCGCGACAGCAGGCCCGACGGCCCTAGCGCCTCGGCCATCACCTCGTGCGCCCCGAGCACCCGGAAGCCCTCCTCGCCCAGCACCCGGATCACGGCGCCCAGCAGCCCGTCGTCGCCGGCGAACGCGGCCCGGCCGATCCGCGCCAGGATGCGCGTGCCCTCCGCGTCGGGGCGCAAATGCAGCAGGGAGGGCCGCTTCACCGCCCCCACCATCACCAGATCCCGGCAGGCGTGCGCCCGCAGCACCGCCAGGATGCGGCCGGCGGCGCCGATCCGGATGACCTCGTGCGGCCAGGGTGCAAGCACCGCCGGCTCGGCAAAGCCCTCCAGCCCGACCAGCATCACGCGCCGCCCCGCTGCCCGGGCCGCAGCCGCAACCTTGCCGGGCAAAGAGCCGCCGCCGGCCAGAATGCCAAGCGGCGGCAGTTCAACCGCCGCGTGCATCGCAAGCCAGTTGTGTGATAATTGCAACGCGTGGCAATTTTGCCAGGGAAGTCGATGTCTTTCCGGGCCGGCCGATTCTTCGGTTGCCCCTGGCGCCCGCGATGCCGATAAAACCTCGACTCCTGGCAAACGATAATGGTGCCCGCCGCCGTCGCCGCCGCTGCGATTGTAAGGACAAGTGCGTCATGACCGACGATCTGTTTTCCCCGGACGGTGTCGCGTCCGCCGCCAGCATCCTGGAATGTCTCAAAATGCTGGTTGAGGAAACTGACAAGCTACACCTATCCCGCACCAATCTCGCGCTGCGCAAGGCGGTCCGCGCCTGCCAGGCGGAGAACAACCGGCTGACCCCGACGCGCGGCCGACCCCGACGCAACCTTGTCCTGCACTGATTCGACCGGCGCGGTAAAGTCTTCGACCAACTCGGCCTGTTACCGGCCGTCGAGCCCGCCCCCCGCGACGCAGGCGGGTGACGCTTTGAAGGAGGTTCGCGATGGACGCGAGCGGTCTGGTCACGGTGCCCAGCGCCCACTCGCCGGCGGAGACCGTCCAGCGGCTGATGGCGGCGCTGGCGGCGCGCGGCGTGACCATTTTCGCCTGCATCGACCACGCGGCCGGAGCGGCGCAGGCCGGCATGGCGCTGCGACCCACCACGCTGTTGGTGTTCGGCAACCCGATGGCCGGCACGGCCCTGATGCAGGCAACCCAGACGATCGGCATCGATCTGCCGCTGCGCGCCCTGGTCTGGCAGGACGCGGACGGCGTGACGCGGCTGAGCATCATCTACCCCGGGACGCTCGCAGCTCGGCACGGGCTTGATCCCGCGGCGGTTCCGGCGGTGGCGGCGATGACCGCTCTGCTCGCCGCGGTCAGCAAGGAGGCGACGACCTGAAGCGTGCCGCCACTGGCCGGTGTCCGATGGCTGCGTGCGACCACACCGCACGTTGCGGTGTCTGACGGACGGACCATCTCACGGCTGGTCGGTTCGGCTGGGAGCTTGGCATGACAGCGGCGGAACAAACCGCGGGCACGTCCCGCGGCAGGCTGCGGGAAGCGGTGGACTACCTCCTGTGGGCCTACACGCCATTTCGGCGGATGACCGCGCGGGACATCTATGAGCTGGTGTCCACCAATGCTTTCACCGCGCGCGGGCTGTATTTGAACCTCGGCTACTGGAAGACCGCGCTGACGATCGACCAGGCGTGCGAGGCGTTGGCCGCGCTGGTTGCCGAGACAGCGGCAATGGGGCCGGGTGACGACGTCGTCGATGTCGGCTTCGGGTTCGCCGACCAGGACATCCTGTGGATGCAGCGCTTTGCGCCGAGCCGCATCACCGGGCTGAACGTCACGCCCTCCCAGGTGCGGATCGCGCGGGAACGCGTTCGCCGGCTGGGCCTGGCGGATCGGGTCCACCTGATCGAGGGCTCGGCGACCGAAATGCCACTGCCGGACGCCTCGTGCGATATCGTGACCGCCGTGGAATGCGCGTTCCACTTCCACACGCGAGAGCGCTTCCTGGCCGAGGCGTTCCGCGTGCTGCGGCCGGGCGGACGCCTGGTGCTGGCCGACGTGATTCGCAACGCGCCCGAGGCGGGTCGAGTCCGCCGCATGGTGCAGGACTTCAACTGGCGCGCGTTTGCGCAGAAATTCGCAGTCCCGACGGCCAATGCCGACCAACGCGATGTCTATGAAGGCAAGGTGCATGCGGCGGGGTTCGCGGACGTGCACGTGGTGTCGATCCGCGAGGACGTGTTTCCCGGCTGGCATCGCGCGATGGGCCACGATCCGGACCTACTGCGGCGTTTTCATCTCGCCGGCCGCGTGCCGTATCGGTTCCTGCTCCGCTTCGACGCGAATACGGTCTACAGCGCGTTCGACTACGTGTTGGCCGAAGCGCGCAAGCCGGTTTGATCGGGTCGCATCCACGAACGAAAAGCATAGGGTCGACAAGCGCTTGCGCCGTCCACAGCTTGCGGTGCGGCTTTCGGCAATAGTGGATGGCGCTTCGCTTATCCACCCTACTGACACGCCAGGCACTCGTCGTATGCCTTCTGCTCCGCCGCCTCTGCAGCCCTCGGCGCCAGCGCCTCGGGCGCCACCGCCTTCTCACTCACCGCGTCCGCGCGTTGGATCGACAGGCTGCGGCAGTAGTACAGCGACTTCAGCCCGCGCTTCCACGCAAGCATGTGGATCTGGTGCAGGTCGCGCTTGTGCACCGTGGCGGACAGGAACACGTTCACCGACTGGCTTTGGCACACATACGGCGTGCGGTCCGCCGCATGTTCCACCACCCAGCGCTGATCCAGCTCGAACGCCGTCTTGAACACCGCTTTCTCCTGCTCGCTCAGGAAATCCAGGTGCTGCACGCTGCCCTTGGTCAGCGTGATCGAGGACCAAACTTCATCGGTGTCGAACCCCTTCGCCGCCAGCAACTGTTGCAGATGGCGATTGCGGACGATGAAGCTGCCGGACAGCGTCTTCTGCAGGAACACGTTGGCGGCGATCGGCTCGATGCCCGGACTGGCGTTGCCGGCGATGATCGAGATCGAGGCGGTCGGCGCGATCGCCAGCTTGTGGGAGAACCGCTCCATCACGCCATACTCGGCGGCATCCGGGCACGGCCCGCGATGCTCCGCCAGCACGCGCGACGCCGCATCGGCCTGCCCGCGGATATGGCGGAACATCCGCGTATTCCAGACTTTTGCGATCACGCTCTCGAACGGCACGTTCTGCGACTGCAAAAACGAATGGAACCCCATCACGCCGAGCCCGACGCTACGCTCGCGCATCGCCGCGTAGCG
>Ga0302319_10023202_pt1 | contig 11097 bp, 8 predicted proteins | sample Bog_T0_2_FD_203319 | JGI IMG/M metagenome (GOLD analysis project Ga0302319, IMG submission 203319) | Peat permafrost microbial communities from Stordalen Mire near Abisko, Sweden - Bog_T0_2 | ecosystem: Environmental > Terrestrial > Soil > Wetlands > Peat | place: Sweden: Abisko, Stordalen Mire...
CTTCCATGCCGGGGTCGGACAAGCCAAACCACTGTTGCAAAAAGTAGGTTCGCAGCATGATCCCCAAGCCTACCGGCTGCCGGCCGTTGCCTGGCTTGGGATAAACCGGCTCAATCAGCGCCAGCAACTCAGACCATGGAACAACCTGGTTCATCTGGTCAAGAAACAGCTCCCGCTTGCTCTTGCGACCATACTTCGCAAAACTCGCTTGCGACGCCAGTGTTTGCTGAAAACGAGACCTTCGTTTCATGCTTATAGTCTATTCAAGAATGACGCCGGCTGCCGACTTGTGCAGGGGTTCCTTAGGGCAAAAACAAACCCCAGAAGTATCCCGTATAGTTTGTGCGTCATTGCGTGATCCTTCCAAAGCTGAAAGTTTGTAACGCCGCAGTAAAGTCCCTCACCGACAGTCAATATTCCGTAACCAGCAAGCAATACAACTCCGACGCCCGACGCTGCTCCCTCGCCCGCTTCCGCTGTTGCTCCAAGCAATTTCGCGCCCGCTTTGACATCAACTTCTGCGGTTTTCCCAACGATGTCGGGGGCTACAGAAAGGCCGCCCGTGCTGCCCTTCGCGAGAGATCCAAATCCCTGCAATGGGCCAGCCGCCGCCATTCCGGTCGCAGTCTCGGCGAGGGCCTGCGCGTTTGCTGAATTGCCAAACAGAGTCTTAACCGCGTCCAGTGCTCCAGTGAAGGGATTGCCACCGCCTAGAGCATCCGCGACTGTCCTTCCCCACGTTCCAGTCTTGAGATATTGTCCTGCTCCAGGAATGTGCGCCAGTCCGTTGGAAATACTTAGCGTATTTCCCGCCACACACACGCACACACACCCTCTTCGATTCTCGCCGCCCGTCTCCGATTCTGACAGGCGAACAACCAGCTTCTGCTTCGTGTGTCTTCCTCAATAGGTCACAGTCGCAGTGATCGTATCGGAGTAAATGGCCGGATTGCCGGATTGTCCCGCCGCCATCTGGCCATAGACGGTGCTCTGTTGAGCGACTCCGTTGCCAACCCCGGCTACAGTATCGGTGCCGGGGCTATTGCCCCAGTTCAGAGTGTGCGCGCTGTCCCGGAACATCTTGTAGTTCAGCGTCGCGAGCGCAGGGCTAGTCATTTTCCGTGTGGTCGTGCTCCCGCCAACACCTCCCCCCGCGTTGAGGCCGATACTGTAAGTCGTGCTGTTTGTGCAGGACACTGTGACAGTGGAGGTGGCGCTGACCAAGGAGGCCAGGTAGTTGCCGAAGTTCAGGTCAGTCGCCGAAGCCGAGCAGCCGGCCAGGACCGTCGCGGTTTCGCCTATTTGAGGTTGTGGAGGGCTGGCCGAGCCGTTGGTTACCGTTGCGGTGATGGTATCGACGTAGTTGGACGCCGGGGGGACAAACTGCCCCGCCGGCACAGTGGCATACACGGTGAAGTTGTGAGCGGTGCCGTCGCCGGTGCCGTTGACTGTATCGGTAGGAGGGTTATTGCCCCAGTTGATGGTGTGCGCAGAATCCTGAAACAATTGATAGTTCAGCAGGTTTGTACCGCTGTGCATGATGCGGGTGGTCGTGGTCGCGCCTGTTCCCGTCCCGGCGTTGAGCCCGATATGAAAGACATTGCCGCTGCTGCATGTCACCGTCACCGTAGCAGTAACCGAATCGGCTGTCGTTGGATTGTAGCTGCCGAATGCCAAGCTCGATGCGTATGAGGTGCAGTAGGTCTGCGCCGCCGCCTGCTGGGCGCCGCAGGCGATCAGCAGGAACGCGGCAAGAGCGAGTCTTGGCTTCATGGTCTTGGCTCCGTGCAGTGCAGTGGTCCGATTATGGGGATGTCTCCGGGTACGGGCCGGTAGTTGAAAGCCACATTGCAGTGTCGGCCGTCCGGGAGGTCAACCGAAACCTGGTTGTCGAGAGAGAGGTCTTGAATATAGGCTTCCCCATCGTAGCCGACGGGGCCAATAATGCCGGTTCTAATCAGCTTGGCGGTGCTGCCAACCGGAATCGGCACCCCAGCCTCATCAACGAGGCGGATCGTGGCGGCATGGCTGATTCTCATGGGGAACCTGACCACTACCCCAGAGCGATCCTGGGGCCGCACTTCTCGAGCGGTAACGTCAATCGTGCTGTCGGGCGGAATATCGTCTGGCTCGATAGCAATTTGGTTGAGATCGAATGCACGCATATCGGGCACCAGCAGTCGCCCGGAGGAGTCGGTTGTGCCCACGTCGCGGTTTTCCTGCAGAACGTGTATGTGCCCCATGGGACTAGAGTCCACGATCGCGAAGCTGTCGTAGATCGTGTTGGATGGAAACAGGCCGCCATCAACCAGCGACAATGCGCCCTGGGATTCGAGGCGCAAAGACGTCTGCCCACCGGTGCTGTTGATGCCCGCTGAAAGGAGTGCCCAAGGAGATTTGTATTGTCCCAGGGCGAATTCGCTCACGCCATCGCCTGCGGAGATATAGGCCTGGTAGCCCCAGTCGCCGATCATTGCGGCTGACTTTTGCGCCTGCACCTGCACCGATCCATCCGAGGTCCCACTGACGCCGACAGAACTGCGTCTGCCGAGTGGGATGGTCAGTCCGAACTGCAGCCCTTCGCTGCCAGCGCTGGATAAGTCTCTAAACTCGTTGGCATAGATCGAGAAGCGGCGGAACGGCAGCGAATAGTTGGCCGAGAAGACATGGGTGTGCTCGGCCGACGCAGCCTGCGACTGGGCAGGGCCGGTGGCCGCATCTTGGTCAATCCCAGCGTAGCCTAACCCTGCGGAACCGAGCCTCCTGAGTGACAGGCTTGTAAAGGCGCTGAGCTGTTTGCGTAAGACTCCGTCGCCGTTCATTGATGCGACATCCCGGTAGTTTCGTCCTGCGATGGTCGCGGAAGCGCCCAGGCTGAATACCCTGCCAATGCGCTGGGCTCCTGCGGAAAACTGCATACCGGGACGGACCGAGCCGATACTGGCTGCCGCGGCGAAATTCAGCACGCCGAGATTTCCAATCTGCACCACGCTACCCCCACCGGCCATGCCCGTGCCTTGGGTGCCTTCAGCGCTTCCCTCGATTGTAAATTTCGGTGTCAGACCACGACGATACATCACGGTGCCTGCAATTTTTCCGTAGTCGTTGCTGACCGAACCCCAGTTGCGGCGCACCAGGCCAGCTTGTGCAGAGAAGGTCTGCAGACCCGGCGCCAGCAGCGCGGCGCTGGCGTAGAAGGGCTGTGTCACGCTCACTTGTTGACCCAGCGCATTGGTCACTGCCATCGAGATCGTGCCCGCCCCCGAAACCACGGGGAGTTGCGGGACTTCAAATGGCCCAGCATCGATCTGGCGCGACAGTACCAGGTTGCCGTCAGCCAGCACGTCAATCGTGGAGGGGACAGCAACCGACCCGGTAACAGACGGAAGGGGGAAAGTGACAAGATCCGGGCGCATGCTGAAATCGGAACGGATCTGAGCACCCTCCAACCGAATTGGCCGGGTCCAGCCGAGACCACCCGTGATGAAATCGCCCATGCTATAGCGGAGCAGCGAATTCACGTCAGCGAAGGAGTATGTTGAATCCAGGCGAATCGCCGGGTTTGAACCGCTCCCGACTGAAGTCGAATTGGTATTGGCATACCATCCCGAACTGATGACACCCCAGGGCGAGAACGCTCGCATGTCCACGGACCCGCTTGCACCGATGTGGCCGCCATTGAGGGTACCTGCGATGTCGTAGTTGATCGTCATGCCTTTGCCGCTCTCGATCAAGCGACGGCTGGCCGCGCGCCCGCTTTCATCGAGGAGCAGCTGCGCCGGAAGCAGGTGGTCGTCGCTTGTTGTGACATATATCGTCTGGGTCTCTTGATCGACCCTCCAAGCCAACCCCGGCAGATCCGACAGCGCGATTAGAGCATGCGCTCCCGACGAGCGGGAAGCGGGATCCCCTGTGATAAGAGAGTCAGGAACCTTGAAGCCGAGATCGCGCAATTCGTCTGGCTGAGCCATCATCCTGCGGTCACGCAGGGTGAACTCGCCCACCTTCCCGATGGAATGCCCGTTCACCTGTACCTCCAGGAGCAGCGTCTGGTCAGCAGCCGTGGCCCGGCGCGGCATCGTTGTCAGCACGAGAACTAGAATCCCCACATAGCGGAGACATCCGGACGCCATGCGTTCAAAGTTATGGAATCCCGACAACCGGAACCTGCTGTTCAATGGGGCTAGTATCGGCGTGAGCCGTCAATTGCAGAGTCTTGCTCTTGAGTGGCGGGGACCCTTGTAAAGCAATTGGCCAACGCCGGGTGGCGCCGGCGAGAATGTACGGAGAGGCGCTGGATTCCGTCCTAAGTTTGCGGCCGTCACTCGCCAACAGCATGATATCGCGGATCACTTCATGGCGCAGGCCGTCATTGACTCCCACAAGGTAGCTCTGGCCAGCATCGCTTTCGATGTGAAACAGCACATGCGGAAGCCCACGGACCTCAGACTGAGCAAAGATCGGGATGGACATGCGCAACACTATTTGTACGACCCCGGGCTCTCCCGCCGCAGGGATCTGATCGAGCAGAATACGGTAGGTAGCTTCGCGCCCCTGCGGCGAGTGGCGCAGCACGAGGCGTATGAGTTGCTTGGCACCTGGAGCGATCGAGACCAGCGGCGGACTCGCAACTACTTCATCGGAAGCATCGAGCTGGTCGTTCCCGTGCGACTGGTTCCAGGCATAGGCACGTATCTGGATAGCGGTGGTTGCGCTTCCCTCATTGACCACGGTCATGGTGGTGGCTTTCTGTCCTGGCGCCATCTGAATGTTGACAGGCAAGACCCTCAACCCTTGCGCTCTGGCTGCGCCGCTCCAAAGCAGAACTACAAATAGCGCAGTAATCGTCTTGAATGGCGCCGTTATACGGAATGAGATCATCGAACCCTCTTCTCACCGCACACCATCGGTCGATAGGTGGCGATGCTAGTAATCGTGTTTGTATCTGAGGCGGACGCGACATACTGCACCGCCACAGCCTGGTCATCCAGGATATGGCTCAAGCCGCCCGTACTAGACCATGGTTAATCGCGAAAATCGCCAACTCAAGTCGATTGGACACGCCTGTCTTATCGAAGATCTGCTTCAAGTGATGTTTCACCGTTTCCGAGCTGATCTTGAACTCCGCAGCGATGTCTTTGTTGGTACATCCTTCCGCAATCAGCGAGGTAATCTGAAGTCCGCGTTGAGTGAGCCCGAAAAGCCGCATTGGCGGTTGCTCAGTCTCACGCATAAGTTCCTGAAGAAGATTCACGAGATCGTAAACGGGCGTTCCGAATGCCCAGTAATTTCCCTCGAGAACCGCTTCAATACATTCGTGCAGTTCCGACTTCGAGCCGCCCTTGTTGACGATTCCCCTTGCACCCATTCGCATAGCCTCGAGCACCTGAGTCTTGTCGACGTTGCTGGCCAGAACCACGGTCTTGGTATTGCAATGGCGTGACTTCAACTGGCCAAGCGCTTCCATTCCTGACATGTTTGGCATCGACAAATCCAGAAGAAGAATATCGGGATGGAACCGCTCGACATTCTGGAGCACTTCGATGCCATCGCAGGCCTCGCCAACCACTCTGAAGTTGTCGTTCGCTTCGAGCATCATTCGAACTCCCAACCGGACAACTGGATGGTCGTCAGCAATAACAATTCGAATTGACTGATTCGATATCATCATTTACTCCCTTAGCGCAGGAGTGCGCCGAAGCCCGATAGACGTGAACGCGAGACAATAGCACAATTCCTCAAGAAACAACAGAACCGACTCTTGAGCCGCCGCCTGCTTCTCAATCTTCGAGCAGATTTTGCCGACCTCCACTGCGCCTACAACTAAACTGCTGCCCTTCAGGTAATGCGCCTTTCGTTGCAGGCTCGGGAAGTCATTGGCCTCGGCCAGCGAGATCAATTGAGCAATTGTCTGGCGTGCATCTTCCATGTACGCAGTACAAAGCAACCGCAATTTGAGTTGCCGTTCTTCGAAGAGGCCATGACCTTCCGGCGCCTCCGGGGGTACACACGGAAGAAAAGCCTGGTTTTCCTTGCCCAAAGCTGCACGAGCGCGCGTCAACGCAGCTTCAAGTTCCTGGAGCCCTACTGGCTTCGAAAGGAAATCATTCATGCCGGCAGCCAGGCAGGCATCGCAATCTGAACTGCTTGTTTTCGCCGTCATGGCGATGATCCACGGCGCAGTCGCCGACCCTGTTGCCAAGCGAATTTGCCGGGTGGCATCGAGACCGTCCAACTCCGGCATCTGCAGATCCATCAGCACCACATCGTAGAATTGCCGAAATGTCGCCTCAACCGCTTCGATTCCATTGCAGGCGACGCCAGTGCGATACCCAAGCTTCCCGAGCATTAGAGCCGTAAACTTCTGATTGACTGGATTGTCCTCAGCCAGAAGAACTCGGAGAGAAGCGACTGACGCAGACTCTGGCATGCAATCCTGCTTCGCAACACCCATCCGGGAGGCGATAATCCCGATTTGAGAGGAAATCGCATCGACTTCTTCGTATGAACGAGCCAGTTTTGATACCCCCCTGGCTAGGTCTACGACGGCGACGCTTCGGGAAGTCAAAGGATGCAATGGGACGCCAGATACATTTGAGCCCGATAGCCGAATACACTCGGCCGGCTCGATGCCGGAATTGAGCGCGAGAAGGCGCCGTAGCGCTTTGATCCGCTCAACTTCATTCGGGGCTGGATGCACAGTCATTGCTTGCTACATCGGCTGAAATTCATAGCAATTTCAACTGTTTGGATTCTCGCTCTAGTTCCAGCAGGTGCACACGCTGGCCCCAGAGGGCCGATGCCGGTAGACCGCCAACGCGAAGCAACCTCAACTCGGCGGCGTTACGTCCGGCTTTGGCTCCTTGCGCCGGTTAACGAATGCGTCGGCAAGTCCGCGGTTCAATGATCGACTCGCCGCCCCTTTCACCCAGCAGGCCCTGTATCAGGGCCTGCACAAAGCGCACCTGGCTTGACATATTCAGAAATGAAACTGCCTTTTACCGTAGTCTGCCGGAGGGCAGCGTGCACCGCTAACCGTCCTGACTTGTTATAGATACCGGAAGCCACCCCCCGTCGAGACGCCCATGCGCCAATTCCGGCCGGTGTCCCATTGGCTCCGATGGGGGGGGCGGCCACCCTTACGTGGAATAGCATCACTGTCCCAGCCGCTCTATCTTTGGTCTACAAGGTACTCACACAGAACTACAGAGAGAGAGAATCATGACACTGACTTCCAGAAGGACCACCAAAATCACCGCTACTGCAACCCGTCTTGCCGGTATTTGCACCCTGGGGGTCTTAGCGCTTCTGACCTCGATCCCTGCCGCTGCGGCGACCGCAACCACAACTTTCGCCGTAACCGCAACAGTTCAGGCCACTTGCTCGGTCTCCGCCACTGCGATGGCCTTTGGAACCTACTCTACTGTTGTGGCGCCATCGACGTCGACCGTCACCGTCACCTGCACGAACACCACGCCGTACACCGTCGGGCTGAGTGCAGGATTGGCAACCGGCGCGACGGTAACCAACCGCAGCATGACGAGTGGAGCAGTGTTACTGGGCTATGGGCTGTTTTCAGACGCCGCACACTCGGTAAATTTCGCCACTACGGCCAGCCTCAACGGCAACAGCCTTGCCCAGCCGATCACGATCTACGGACAGATTCCGGCGGGACAGTATGTGACGCCCGGTTCCTATTCCGATACGATCACCGTCACCGTTAGCTACTGAAGAATTGATCTGACGCCTATACTGCCTTAGCGATCATGAGAAGGGAACGACGATGTCACTGACTGCCACAAGAACTACACGCATCACCGCTACTGCAACCCGTCTTGCCGGTATTTGCACCCTGGGGGTCTTAGCGCTTCTGACCTCGATCCCTGCCGCTGCGGCGACCGCAACCACAACTTTCGCCGTAACCGCAACAGTTCAGGCCACTTGCTCGGTCTCCGCCACTGCGATGGCCTTTGGAACCTACTCTACTGTTGTGGCGCCATCGACGTCGACCGTCACCGTCACCTGCACGAACACCACGCCGTACACCGTCGGGCTGAGTGCAGGATTGGCAACCGGCGCGACGGTAACCAACCGCAGCATGACGAGTGGAGCAGTGTTACTGGGCTATGGGCTGTTTTCAGACGCCGCACACTCGGTAAATTTCGCCACTACGGCCAGCCTCAACGGCAACAGCCTTGCCCAGCCGATCACGATCTACGGACAGATTCCGGCGGGACAGTATGTGACGCCCGGTTCCTATTCCGATACGATCACCGTCACCGTTAGCTACTGAAGAATTGATCTGACGCCTATACTGCCGCAGTCATCATACGAATACCCTGACGAGGCATGCTGAGAACGATGTTTCGCCTCAATACGACACTGGGGCTTAACTTTCAGGCAATGCTTCGCCGCTCGCATAAGCCGCCACCCCATTAATTCGAATACATTTACATGCAGTCTCATCTTTGTGCATCCCTCGGAAACCGGTCTTAAAAGTATAGGAATAGCGGAAAACATACAACAAATTGACAATCGCCACCCAAGGGGCGACTTGCCCGCGCAAAAAGAGACGCCTTTTTTTGTAAACTGGGTATCCATGTGACTCAGGTAGCCCCAACCTGTAGTGTTCGGGGTCATGGAAGAAGATTATCCGCGCACACTTTTGGAGCTTGAGCGGCGTTTCAGCACTGAGCAGGCTTGCCGGGAGTACCTGTTCGATCTCCGCTGGCCGGGCGGATTCCGTTGTCCTCGATGTGAAGCAGGCAAAAGCTGGGCGCTGCAGTCGGGCCGCGTGCAGTGCGCCGGCTGCGGGTATCAGGTTTCGACGACCGCAGGCACGGTGTTTCAGAATACGCGAACGCCACTGACTGTCTGGTTTCGCGCCATGTGGTTGCTGATCAGCCAGAAGAACGGTGTGAGCGCGGTAGCGTTGCAGCGTGCGCTCGGCTGGGGCAGTTATCAGACGGCATGGACGTGTTTGCATAAGCTACGCCGCGCTATGGTCCGGCCCGGCCATGAGCGGCTGTCTGGAGCGGTCGAAGTCGACGAGAGCTATCTGGGCGGCGGGGAGCAGGGCGTGGACGGTCGCCATATCGCTGGCAAGGCGCTTGTTGTAGCAGCAGTCGAGGAGGATGGCCGAGGGATCGGCCGCATCCGGCTCCGACACATTCCAGACGATTCTGCAGCCAGATTGATTCCGTTTATCGAGGACAGCATCGAGCCCGGAAGCACAGTACATACGGACGGCTGGTCCGGCTACGTGCCGTTGCGCAAGGCCGCCTATCAACACCGTATCAGCAATCAAAAGGGGCATTCGGAGCGGGCTGTCGAGTTCCTGCCACGCGTCCATCAAGTCTTTTCGCTACTGAAGCGCTGGTTGTTGGGAACACACCAGGGATCTGTCGCCGGAGATCATCTTCAGGATTATCTAAACGAATTCACGTTCCGCTTCAACCGCCGCAAATCGCTCAGTAGAGGCAAACTCTTCTACCGCCTGGTGCAGCAGGCCGTTGCAATCGTGCCAACAACCTACAGGCAGATTGTGGACTCTGCCATCAAAAGGAAATAAGCCCGACCACAACCTGTTGGGGAAACCTGAGTCAAATGGATACCCAGTTTTTGTAGTTTCGCCTGATGTCCTTCTTGGAGATGGTCAAAGCTTCAACATCATGGCCGGGTTCACATTCCTTGTTGATTGCGTCTTTCAAGAAGAGAAACTCCTCATCCAACATTGTCATAAGGTTGCTGACAGGAACCAGATCCCTGGCGCCTGCTGCCATTTCCATTTCCGTTGCCACATTGCGAAGACGTTCGCCGCCGACGTTTGCGCATGCGCCTCGAATCGAGTGGGCCTGCCGTGCGGAACCAGGAGCATCTCCGCTGCTTACCAGATCCTTCAAAACCTGAATCTGGCGCGGTGTATCGTCTAGAAACATGTCAAAGGTAATCTGGGCGATTTCATAATCTCCGGCCACGCGCTCCAACACGCCCGCTCGATCAAATATCGGCGCTACAGATGCTGCAGCGCGATTTGGGACTAGCTGCCCTATCGTTACCGGCATCGGGGAGGCTGGGATGGGCAGCCACTTACCGAGCGCTTCTCGCAACGTCGTGATTGATACAGGTTTGGCCACAAAGTCGTTCATGCCCGCTGCGAGGCAGCGCTCTCGGTCACGCTGCATGACGTTGGCGGTCATAGCGATTATTGGAATTTCATGATTGAGGACGGCAGACTGCGCAAAGCGGATTTGACGAGTGGCCTCGACGCCATCCAGGACCGGCATGCGCATATCCATCAGAACCAGGTCGTAAGGGATGGACGCGAGCGAACTGACCGCTTCGGCGCCATCGGCTACGGCGTCAGCATGCAGGCCTAACCTGCGGAGTATGCCCAGGGCGACTTCCCGGTTTGTGGAGTTGTCCTCCGCAAGCAAAATGCGCGCATTGACGCCAACAAAAGACCGAACCGATTCTGGGTTCTCCTGGGGCAGCTCTGGGGCCAAAATCTTCGCAGGATCTGAAGCAGGGCCGGTCCGGCGGGACAAGGCTTTTGAGAGAAGATCGAGCAGTTCTTCCCGCCGCACTGGTTTGGTTGCGCAACCGGAGAAGCCAATCTGTTCGAGACGCTGCGAGCCTTTGCGAACACCGAGGGATGTCAACATCACCATCTTCAAATCCGCCAGTCTCTCATCCGCTCTGATGGCGCGACCAAGAGCCTCGCCATCCATTCCTGGCATCTGCATGTCGATCAAGGCGACTCGGAAGGGATCGCCTTGATCCAGCGCCTGACCCAGGGCGCGGAGCGCCCATGGGCCGCCTTCAACGACAGTCGTGCGCATGCCCCAACTGGCGGTCACATTAGCAAGGATCTCACGGCTCGTGGAATTGTCATCGACAATCAATATAGGTTCGCCGTTCAGGTTCGCCGAAGTTTGACTTTCCGTTTGGTTCTCCTGGAATTGAATGCCTCGGCCTAATCTCACAGTAAAGTAAAACTCCGAGCCCTTTCCCTCATGGCTGGCAACGCCAACCACTCCGCCCATCATCTCCACTAGTTGTTTCGAGATGGCCAGTCCCAAACCTGTACCGCCAAAC
>Ga0302319_10023203_pt1 | contig 11097 bp, 11 predicted proteins | sample Bog_T0_2_FD_203319 | JGI IMG/M metagenome (GOLD analysis project Ga0302319, IMG submission 203319) | Peat permafrost microbial communities from Stordalen Mire near Abisko, Sweden - Bog_T0_2 | ecosystem: Environmental > Terrestrial > Soil > Wetlands > Peat | place: Sweden: Abisko, Stordalen Mire...
CTGTGGTTCGTTAACTTACTAACCAGTTAGTTAAAAACTAACCGGTTAGTTAACAATGATGAATGCAACTCCATCCCGCACCCAGGCTGACCGAGCCGACCAGACCCGCGCCCGCATTCTGGAAGCTGCGGTGAATGAGTTCAGCGCAAACGGGCTGGCGGGCGCGCGAACGGAGCAGATTGCCGAGGCCGCCGGCGTTAATAAGGCTCTTCTTTACTATTACTTCCAAAGCAAGCAGGCCCTCTACGACGCAGCCCTTGAGTCCGTAGCCACCCGGGTTATTGCCAGTGGCCTGGCGGCCATCGAATCGGATTGCTCAGCCGGTGAACGTCTGGTGCAATTCGCGCTCAATCATTTTGACCGGATTCATTCCCAGCCAGGCTTTCAGAGCCTCATGCAGCAGGAGATGATTCGCCTCCGCCTCGGCGAGGAGAACGCAATCGGTCCCATTGTGGAGAAGGTCTTCCGCCCGATGATGGGCAGGCTTGAAGCGGTTTACCGGGAAGGGCGAGATTCGCAGGAACTTGTGGATGTGGAAGAGTGGCAGATCATGTATGCGGCGCTCGGCGCCAATGTCTTCTACTTTCTCTCCGCGCCCGTGATGAGCCTGCTGACAGGCCGCGATTTTTTCGAGCGTTCGACGCTTGAAAACCGCCGCAAAGTGGCCGTCGAGTACCTGGGCAAGACGATCTTCATAGATCGGGAACATGGGGCGCGGATCGCTGCACGGGTTCTGGCCGCTACACCGATGCCGGCGCCGGCGCCGTTTGAGACGCATTCGTTGGGAGCTGGAAAACGCGGTAACCAGAGACACGAAATCGACGTAAGAAAGACAGATGAAGTGAGGCAAAAGTGAACGCACGCAATCGAGTTTTCATGATTTTGGGTGTGCTGACCGCTGGGTCGCTGGCGTGGTATCTGACGACGACGCATCGCTCCAGCGATCTGGAGTTGATTGGAACGGTAGACGCCAACGAGGTCCTGGTGAGCGCCAAGATTCCCGGACGCATTCAAACGCTGACAGTGGATGAAGGCCAGGAAGTAAAAGCCGGCCAGTTGATCGCGGTAATTGAAAGCGACGATCTGCAGGCCGCCCGCAAAGCCGCCGAAGCCACCGCCGCAAGCCAGAAATGGAAGCTCTCTGAAAGCGTAGAGACCGAGCAGCAGGACCGCGGTGAAACAGGAAGCGCAACCGTAAACGCCGAAGCACAGTTAACAGCCGCTAAAGCATCGCTGGCTCAGGCGCAAGCCAATCTGGCACATCAACAGGCCGATACAAGCCGCACAGTCGCTCTGGCGCGGCAGGGAATCATGAGCGAGCAAGCCAAGGACGACGCGGCAACAAGTCTTGACGCCGCAAAGGCCGCAGTGGATGCTTCGAAGAGCACTGTAGCAGCCGCCGAGGCATCGCTGCGCCAGGCGCGCGCCCATGAACTGTTGACCAAAGTGGCAGCGCGGACCGTAGATGAAACGCGCGGCCAGGTTGAGAATGCAAGTGCACTTGCCGAACAGGCGAAGGTCGAGGTCGGCTACTCGCAGGTCTTTGCGCCGGTCGGTGGGCGTGTCAATGTGCGTGCAGCGCGCCAGGGCGAAGTTGTGGGCATGGGCGCAACGATCGTCACCATCATGGACCTGACGCAGACATGGGTGTACGCCCCGCTGCCTGAGACGCAGGCGGATGCAGTGCAACTTGGCGACCAGCTGAAGGTGGTCATGCCCTCTGGCAGAGAGGTGCAGGGGAAGGTGATCTCCAAGGCTTCCGAGGCCGATTTTGCCACGCAGCGCGACATCAACGGCGGCCCCAAGCGCGACATTGAAACTGTGCAGATCAAATTGCTGATCGACAATCCCGGCGAGCAGTTCGTGCCGGGCATGACCGCACACGTGTTCGTGCCGAAAAGCAAGCTGGTGAAACCGTGACAGGCCTTGCCCCAGCCTCAGCCACAAACAATCCGGGACTGGCAAACGGCCCTGCGCCGGCGATTGCGGTCGAAAACATCGTCAAGCGCTACGGCACCTTTGAAGCGGTCAAGGGTGTCAGCTTTCAAGTGGCCGATGGCGAGATTTTCGGCCTTCTTGGCCCCAACGGCGCAGGCAAAAGCACCCTCATAAGAATGATGACCACGCTGGTCCCGATAACTGGCGGCCATGCTCGCGTCGGCGGTTTTGACGTGGCCTCCGATCCGGACGCTGTGAGGCGCAGGATCGGCGTTATTCCGCAGGCACTGACCAGCGATCAGGATCTGACGGTGGAAGAGAACCTCAGCATTTACGCCAAGCTTTACAGCGTCCCCAAAGCACAGCGCGAAAAGAACATCTTGGAAGTGCTTGAGGCTGTGGACCTTGTAAAGTGGCGCGGCGCGCAAACAAAAACCTTGTCTGGCGGCATGCGGCGGCGGCTTGAGATAGCGCGCGGTCTCGTCCACAACCCGCACATCTTCTTCCTCGATGAACCCACGACCGGACTCGATCCCGTGTCGCGCATCGCGGTCTGGGAGATGCTGGACAACCTGCGCAAGACGCGCAACTTGACCATGCTGATCACCACCCACTACATGGAGGAGGCGGACAAGCTTTGCGACCGCATTGCCATCGTGGATCACGGAACGCTGGTGGCCCTCGGTACGCCGATCGAACTGAAACAAAGCGTGCCGGGTGCAAACGTGGTGGAAGTTCACTTCGACCGGGAGACCGACCAATGGAAATCGCGGCTTGAGGGTCTTGAAGGAGTTACCAGCGTGCAGGCCGAGTCAGCTGGATTCTATAGGGTTCTAACTTCTTCTGGCTCAAAGACAACAATGCAGTTAGTCGAGTTAGCCGCGCAATTAGGCGAAACACTAACTTCCCTGAGTGTGCAGAACACCACTCTGGACGACGTGTTTGTCCACTACACGGGCCGTCAGCTTCGCGACGAACAGGTCAAAGCTCACGCCTTCACCATGCCGCCCCGTCCGGGAGATCAGCAATGAACAGGATGTTTGCTATTTTCGAGCGCGAGATGCGCAAGTTCTTCCGCTCACCCGTTCTGATGATCATGTCCATGATGCTTCCCATCGTGCAGTTGATCATCCTGGGTAATGCGTACGGCGGCAAAATTCGCGGAGCAAAAGTTGCCATTGTGGATTACGACCACGGGCCGCACGCAGTAAGGATTCGCGAGGCCTGTGCGGCTATTGCCGTGAATATCGCCACGTTTACTACAGTCAACTACAGCGATGAAGGCAGTGCGCGCAACGACGTCCAGACCGGCAAGATCGATGCCGCCATCATCATCCCCGCGCAGTACTCGCGACGGGTTTACGCTCAGGATGCGCCCAAGTTGGGCCTGGTGGTAGATAACTCGGACCAATTCACCAGCTCAAGCATCGAGGGAGAGATGCAATCCCTGGTTGAGGCGCTGAATTCACCCGTAATTCAGCCACGCTTGATTACCAGCATCGCGCTGCAATTTGTGGAGTTGTATCCGTACGTCTCGTATATGAAATTCCTGCTTGCCGGAACCATCTCCCTGTCCATGTATATCTCGGTCATGATCGGCGGCGGGATGTTATACATTGATGACAAGGCGCGCGGTGTACACGAAGGCTACCTTGTAACTCCCATAACCAAGCTCGAGTTAGTAATGGGCCTGAACATGGCGGGCGCTGCGAAGGCGGTCCTGGCCGGTATCAGCCTCACGGTGATCGGTTCCCTGATTGCTGGGCTCGGCGCCATCTTCAATCCCGTGGCGGACCTGGAACTCCTCCTCATGATCGTGGCAACTTCTATAGCGTTCAACGGCATGATGTTCCTGATGATGGTCCGTGTGGACGACCCCTTGGTGCCGCGCGCCATGTTCGGCGTCCTGAATACGCTGCTGTTCTTTCCCTCCGGCGCAGTATTTCCGGTTTCAGCTTTTCCCAAGTGGCTGCAGGCGATTGCTGTCGTCGATCCATTCACCTATTGCGTTCACGGTTTTAAAGCCATTCTTTTGAAGGACGGCGGTTTCGAGGCAATCCGTTACGACCTGCTTTACCTCTTTACTTTCGGCATCTGCACGCTGTTGCTGGCAACACCGCTTTTCAAGAGAACTCTATAGCTCATTCGCGCAGAATGCGATGAACGATTTCCGGGAGGCGACTCAAGTTACTCCGGAATGCAAACGGGCGGTCCATTCCTTGTGGGAGGGTGGGCCGCCCTGCTGCGTCTGGTTTCAGCCCGAGTTAGTTAAAATCTCAGGTCGTCCATTGACTCATCCGGGCAACCGGGAGACAATCACCGTGTTGGCATCACTCCCCCCGGCGAGGAGCCGACTTCATGCCCGCTGAAACAGTATCTTCCGATCCTGATCGATCCGCATTTCTCAAGCCATTCTGGACGCGCATGGTTGGCCCGCCCTGGGCCGTCTCCCTGTTCCTGGCGGCCGCAATGGGCGGAGCACGCTATCTTGCGGTCTTCAGCCCCCTACCCGCTCAGGCGATTTTCTTTCTGCAGTTTGCCGCTCTGTGGGTCGCTCCGTTTATCTTCCTTACTACCAATGGGCGATACCAGATCGGGCTCCGTGAGCGGGGCACAACCGCAGCGAATTTGGCCACCGGAGTGCTCACAGGGGCCCTTTATGGCTCGATCGCATTTGGCCTGGGCATGGCGCTCTATCACGACTCGCCAGAAAACTGGTGCGTGACTCTGCGCGACTATCTCCGCTTAATTGAACTGCGGGGTGTGCTGCCCCCGATTGCCGTTTTTGCGCTTTATGCGGTGCCGTCAATCCTGTTTGCGCCCATTGCCGACGAGATCCTTTTTAGAGGGTTCATTCAGACGGCATTTACACGCCGCTGGAACCCGTATGTGGCAACCACGGTGAACTGTGTGGGTTACGGAATCACCTATCTCTATTTCCATGCAATCTGGTCAGATTTGGCTGGATTTCACGTTCGCCTTGTTTCAGGTGGCATTACTCTGGCGCTATTTACAGGGGCTGCGCTTCTCTTTACGCTCATTCGGCTATATACAGGCAGTCTTTGGACCGCTGTGGCAGCTCATGCAGGCTTCAACCTGGCCCTGGTTGGAGCAGCCATCTTTGTTTTCATGCGTTAAATCGCGGTGGCTCGGTGGACACCGAATCCGCCGCGTATTCAATGGTTTGCGAGCCCGGTGCCACGCCATGGACTGTGTATCTCCAGAGCCAAATCATCCCATTGTGATCCTCCCTGCAAAGCCGCCGCACTAACCTCTTCTAACGTCAAGAAAGATTTCCACTTAAACGGTATGTTTTCCACAAAATTAACAATTGACAGTGAGAAACGAGAAAGAGCATAGTTACTTTCATTCCGGGTTGCTAAGTGAGTTTGAGCTTCTTCACTTCGTGGATTTGAACAGACTTACTACTGGCCCCAAAGGGAAGCACTAAGTGTTGAGATCGGAGTAATCCGAGAGCGGCACAGGAAGCTAAGTAACTAACATGGAGCAATCCGTGTGAGTTATGTCAACGTCAAGTGTCGATCACGGAGCAATCTGTGATCGGTGCGAGCTGTCGCTGCCGGAGATGGAGCAATCCATGACAGGCAGGGAGAGCCAAGCAATGATCGCCGAGCAATCGGTGGCCAAAGCAGGGCGGGAAGTCAAAGGCGAGGAGAAATCCGAACCGGAGGCGGAAGGTCAAGTCTCGTGCACGAAGTAATTCGTGGACGGTGCGAAGCGCAAAGGGTTGCGCACCGAGCAATCGGCGAGCAGCTCAGGGTGGACGTCAACGGCACGGAGCGCTCCGGGCGGAAGACGAGAAGCCAGGCAACGACCGCAGAGTAATCTGTGAGCGTGGCGAAACGCGAAGGGGAGAGCGCGGAGCAATCCGAGCTCCGAACGGAGCGGGAGGGTTGGACGCGGAGCAATCCGGGTTCAACGCAGGGCGGAAAGCAACGAGCCGGGAGCAATCCAGGCGCGAAGCAGAAGGCCAAGTGTCGAGCACGAAGCAATTCGTGAGCGGGGCAAAGCGCTAAAGTGTTGAGCGCGGAGTAATCCGCGGCCAGCACAGGCATTCGGTGTCAACCACGGAGTACTCCGTGTATAGCACAGAATGCAAGTGTCGAGCAGGGAGTAATCCTTGAGCGGTGCGAAGTGCAGAAGGTTGGGACCAGCAACTCGGGACGAGATTCTCAAGCGAGTTATGACCTCACTTAGCGATAAGTGAGGTTTGCTGTTTCTGCAGAAACAAGTTGCAGAATGCCCGCTAAGTCCATCTACTTAGTATCAATCCGCTTCTATTAGTCGCGACTTTTCCTCATGAGTTCGCGAATAGGCTCGTTGTCGGCGTAGACTCGCCATTCCGCCACGCGACCTTTGTCCACAAACACGCGGAAAGCAATGGGAGTCTTCCACGCGTTTTCAGGCTTCAGTTCTGTGTCTGGCTTCGTCGCGGCTTTCTGTTGCGAAGGGGGATAGAACGTTGGCGGAGGCGGCGGGGGGACGAAGGTGCCTTTCGCCGTTCCGAGCATAATCACAACGGGCCCAGCTCCATAGCTCTCCAGAATGGTAACTGCGTAGTCCGGGACTATCCCGAAGTAGCCGGCCCATCCCCGCCGGGCTTCATGTTGACCCACAACGACATTGCCAAGCGAATCGATAAAACGGTGCTCGCTGGTCATCATGTCTGCAAGGCTTGATACATCGTGCCTGTTAATGGCGCGCACAAAGAGGTGTGCGACTTCTTCCGCCGACTTATCCATGGCGAAATTGTAGCGCGCTCAGCCCAGGGTGCAGAACATTTGAACGGACGGGATCGCCGTCGCTAGTTGAGGGGCGGAAGCGGCTTCGGCAACGCCTGACGTCCCAGAACGTACGTGAGCGCGTCCACTGAGCCATGGAGCCGCATCAGCAGCACATCCGAAGCGGGAATATAGACCACAGCGATTTTTCCTTCCTTAGCCCAGAGGATTGCAACTGTTTGGCTGTCCTGAAAAAGCAGGGGCCCCTCCAGGTGCTTTAAACCGTTGTCCTTCCCGTCGGGCGAACTGTCCTTATATTCCACAGTCGCGGAGGGAAAATCGGTGGAATGGATGAGTTTTCCGTAGGAGTAGGGAAGCATAATAGTGACCACGAGCAGAAGTAATACAAATACGCCGACGATCGCGGTTCCATGTGCCTTGAACCGGCCCTTTCTTTCGGTGGTGAAGAGAAAATTCCACGCGACCAGGCAAATCAGTATGGAATTAGCGTACTTCGCATTGAGAACGTCGTAGGCGCTTTGGGTGGTAAGGCGGAAACCATTAAGAATGGGGAAGTCGGTGCTCCGGGTTGGGTCATCCTTAATTCGGGAGCCATAGATGAGGCGGACGAGGTTGTTGGTTTGCTTGTAGTCAGGAGTTTGCGAGGAAACATTGGGCTGGTCCTTCGGGTTCGTGATCAGGAAATCGTGAAGGTAGAGTGTGGGCGCTTGCTGAACGCGGAAGATGGTTCCGAGCAGCAGCGCCAGCAGGACGTAACCAGACATCTGCAGCAATCCGACCATGCGCGGTCTTGAGCGTTGCATGCGGCTCAGAGCGTAGACGTACCCTGCGAGGATCACCACCAGCGGAATGGCAACGAAGACGTGAAGAACGTATTCGCACAGGATGGTTGCACTATTCAGAGCGAAAGAGCCGGCGAGCATGCCGAGATCGGAAACATCCCAGCTGCCAGACGAGACGCCGAGAAAATCTTCGCGGGCAAATTTGACGATAAAGCCGGAGCCGGCCAGGACGCCGGCGATCTGCAGGGTACCTAGGACGGCAAGGATGGATTTACGGTATTTCCCCGCGGGAGTTGGGTCGTCGTCGGGATCCGCGGTCACCTTGGGATTGTTTGATTTCTCTGCAGGATCGCTTTTGGGAGAGGGAGTTGGCATGGGGGATTTCCTTTCGTGCGCAGACTCGTGCAAGGGGCGATTCAGCGGGATGCGCAGCGTTCCGAATACGGTAGCTCTAAAAGAATCGAGGTTCAAGAGAATTCCAGTGCCGCTTCTTCCTGCCGAGAGCTTTCCCCGGTCCGACCCAAACGCCTACAATGGTTGAGAACTTCAATTACCGAGGAAACTCATGCCGCTCTCCGGAGAAGCTATCCGCCTTATGAATTACATTGACGACGTTGCCGTGACCCTGCGCCGGGTGCTGGCGACCATTCCAACACTTACCGCAGACGAGCGTGCACGCGTTGCTGAGCACCTCTTGCAGGCCCGCCCCAATGCCGAGGATGTGGCGCGCGCTCTATTGCCCGAATAAGCCCCTTTCCTTGCTTACAGTCGCCATAATCGGAGCTGGTCCGCTGGGCCGATGGCTCGCGCTCAGCGCAGCGCGCGCAGGGTTCCGCGTGCTGCTTGAAGACGTAATGCCGACCAATCTGCATCACGCGCGGGAAGCGCTGCGTGCCGAACTCGGTACTGAAGCGCTGCCCAACGTAACCTTTGTTTCCACCATTGAGGACGCTGTGCGCGAGGCGGACCTGGCGATAGATTGCGTGCCGGACGAGCTGGAATCGAAGCTGGAGATTTTTTGCCTGCTTGACCGCATGGCGCCGCCACGGACAGTGCTGGCTACGCCCACGACACGGCTCTCGATTGCGGACCTGGCGGCTTGTACTTATCGTGCGGACCAATGCATTGCGATTGCTGCCGAGGCCAGCAGCCTGGCAGCGAACTCAGGGGCGACAATCCTGCTGCGAACTACTTCGCGCACCGCGCCGGAGACGGTGGAACTGGTCGCGGATTTCTGGCGGCGCCTCGGGTATACGCCGAGCTTTGAAGCCGATTCAGCCGAGGCAATCGTGGGCCAAACTGTTTGATGCGGCGCCGGAAATCTCCACAACCCTTCTGAATTCGCTATATTGGCAACAGTTGATTTAGCCGAATGAATCCCTCCCTGCTGAACCCGACGCTGAACTATACCGACGCCGACGGAGACCATTCCTTCGTCATCGGTCAAGATTCAATTTCGATTGGCCGCTCGGCCGGTCAGGACCTGGTGCTCCACGATCCTCGCATCTCGCGGAAGCATGTGGTCATCTCGCGGGAAAACAGTGTCTATCAGATGTTGGACCAGGGCAGCACCCACGGAACTTTCGTGAACGGCGCGCGCATCGAGCGGGCAACTCTCAAAGATGGAGATGTGCTGCAACTTGGCTCCCTCGCCGGGCTCAAGCTGCTTTTTCGATCGACCGCAGGCTCGCGGGAAAGCACAGATCATCACCTGACGATCGTGAGCGAACTGCTGTCCTCGTTTCACGAGTTGACCCCCGCAGCGGATTCGGCGCACCCGACGACCGGCGAAATTGGCAAGCTGAGTTGGTTGCTCAGCGCCGCGCGGCAGTTGAATGCTGGTGGCGCCATCGGCGAAATCCTGACCACGCTCCTGCAACTCACACTGCAGATCACGGGCGTGGAACGGGGATTCGTCTTCCTGATGGAAGGCGATGAGATGAAGCTGGCGCGGGGGCTGAATGCCGACGGAAAGCTCATTGAAGAAGATGGAACGGTATCGCGGCGGGCTATGCAGACAGCCATTGAGAGCGGTTCCAAGTTCTCCGTGCGCGATACATTGAGGGACCAGGCTGCCTCGGCGTGGGACAGCGTGATTTCGAACAGCATCCGCAGCGTGTATTGCATTCCGCTCCGCAAGCGGGACATGGGAAGCGGTAAGACTACCCTCCTGGGTTTGCTTTATCTCGATAGTCAGATCGGCCCAGGCTACCTGAGCGAAGTGGATCACCAACTGCTCGATACGCTTGCCACGGAGGCGGCTGCGCTGCTGCACAATGCGCTCCTGGCCGAAGCGGAAAACGAGGCACGCCGGGCTCGCGAGGAGCTTGCCGTAGCGGCAAAGATCCAAAGCGGCCTCATGAGCATTACGCTGCCCGTGCTGCCTTGGGCCACACTGCAGGCAAAGATGATTCCGTGCCTCGAAGTGGGCGGAGATTTTTTCAATGCCGTGGCGTTGGACGATTGCTTATGCGTTGGCATTGCGGACGTGTCCGGCAAGGGCGTCGCGGCCGCCATTGTGGCGGCGACCATACAAGGGATTATTCACGCGCAGCTGCTTTCACGGCAAAGCCTGCCGGAGATTGCCTCCCAGTTGAACCAGTTCCTGGTTGGGAGGAGCGTGGGGAAATATGCAACGCTGGTGCTGCTAAAGCTCTACAAAGATGGGCGCGTGGAGTATCTGAACTGCGGGCATATTGCGCCGGTACTGGTGCGGGCCGACTTACGGCAGCGGCTCTGCGAAAGCAACACGGTGGTGGGATTGTTGCCGGATGTGACGTATTGCTCAGGGCACTTCACGCTGGAGCCAGGCGACCGGCTTTTGCTGGTAACCGACGGCTTGGTTGAAGCCGAAAACGAGGCTGGCGAAATGCTCGGCGACGAAGGATTGGACCGCATTGCGCACCTGCCGGACATCGAAGACATTCTGGAACACGTCGCCAAATTTCAGGCGCACAACCACGCCCAGGACGATTGCACAGCGCTCCAGGTGCAATACCTGGGGTTGAACTAGGACGTCCTCGACGTCATTTCCAACGTATCTATCCATTCCAGATCTTTGGCAAGCGGGCATCCGTGACAGCGCGCCACCGCGCCGCAGTGCGACTTGCCTACCGCGACGGTCAGGGCGTGAAACTCATTGAAGAGTGCGGCGGCGGGCACCGGTAATTGCGATCCAAAGGCCCGCCGAGTTAGCTCGACAAGCGCCTCATAGCCTTTCCGGTTGCGGCCTGGTGCTGGTACAAGAAGCTGATGACGATCAGCAATCCGGCGCAGATACTCATCTGCAACAGGTACTGGATGGCAGAGCGCATACAGCAGGATGGCGTCCGCAGTCTCCGGGCCGGCGCCAGGCAGTGCCAGAAGGCGTGCGCGAAGGGTGGCAGTCGGCGTGGCCGCCAGAACGTCCAGCGAGCCAGAAAATTCTTCGTCAAGCATGGCTACGAATGCCTTCAGCGCCGGCGCTTTGCGCGTAGGAAATCCGGAGGGGCGAATGAGAGCCCGCAACTCTGCCGTCGAGATTGCCCGCAAGCCGTCGAGAGTAAGGGCGCCGGCATCGCGAAGATTTGCGAGAGAGCGCTCAACGGCTCTCCACGCGGTGCTTTGCGTCAGAT
>Ga0302319_10023204_pt1 | contig 11097 bp, 9 predicted proteins | sample Bog_T0_2_FD_203319 | JGI IMG/M metagenome (GOLD analysis project Ga0302319, IMG submission 203319) | Peat permafrost microbial communities from Stordalen Mire near Abisko, Sweden - Bog_T0_2 | ecosystem: Environmental > Terrestrial > Soil > Wetlands > Peat | place: Sweden: Abisko, Stordalen Mire...
GGCCAAGACATCTTTAAACGCGGCCAAAGTTCGCGGTGAAATACCGCTGACCATGAGCGGAGTTGGCAAAGGCGTCAGCAAGCTGCCCAAATCGCGACCATTGAGGTTTTCCGCACCCAATGTCACGCGCCAATCACCCAATTGGCCGGGGCCGGAGGCAGGTTGGAGGCCGGAGTCGGGCGGAGTCGTACTGGCTGCGGCAACGTTGTTTTGGGAATCATTATTAACTGAGGCAAGGCCGGGCGACAAGTGGGGACGACCCGGCAGGGCGGGTGCAGTGGGCTGATTCAAGACGTCAAGCATGTCGGCAATCGGCGTCACGCCGATGATGGCCTGGTCTTTGGGGAAGGTCCAACCGTAGGCGTAGGCACCGACAAGTTTGCCATCGATATAAACCGGGCTACCGCTCATACCCGCGACGGGGCCGTTTTCGATCTGGCTGGGGTCGGTGGCCTGGCAAAGGATGACGGCGTGCTGCGGGCCAATGAAGTTCTGCATCACGCCCAAAACTTCGAGCGAAAAAGTCTGGATGGCCGTGCCCTGGATGGTCGTACGCCACTCACCTTTCATGCCCGGTTTGATGTCGCTGAGCGGCATGGTCTCATCCGTGGCCGCGGCGTGGCCGGGAATCGTCGCCAACAGCCAAAAGAAGGAAGCAAAGATCGTGACGCGCATGAGGGAAGGCAAATGAGCAAAAATATCCGGCGGCGGGGAAAAGACCAGCCTTATTGACCGAGGGGAAGGCGGTTGGTTCCGCGCGGGTGAAAATACTCGCAGCTATTTTACTCCTTCGGCCCGAGCATGTCTTCGGGGCGCACGTGGCGGTCGAAGGTCACGGCGTCGATGAATCCGAGCGTGAGACCGGCTTCCTTGAGCGTCGTGTGATGATGGTGCGCGTGGTGGGCAATTTTCGCGGCTTTGTCGTAGCCAATCACGGGACTCAACGCCGTGACGAGCATCAGCGAACGCTCCATGTTTAACTGCAATTGTTCGACGTTGGGCTGCATGCCGTGGACGCAATGTTCGTTGAAACTGTGGCATCCATCGGCGAGCAGGCGGACGCTGTGCAGGAAATTAAAAATCATGACCGGCTTGAAGACGTTGAGCTCGAAATTGCCCTGGGTGCCGGCGAAGGCCACGGCGAAATCGTTGCCCAGCACCTGCACGCAGACCATGGTGAGCGCCTCGCACTGGGTGGGGTTGACTTTGCCGGGCATGATGGAGCTGCCGGGCTCGTTTTCAGGGAGGCTCAGTTCGCCCAGGCCACAGCGCGGACCGGAACCCATCCACCGCACGTCATTGGCAATTTTCATCAATGAACACGCGAGCGTGCGCAGCGCACCACTTGCCATGACGAGGGCATCGTGCGCGGCGAGGGCGGCAAATTTATTTTCCGCCGACGAGAAAGGCAGCTTCGTCTCCCGGGCGATTTCGGCGCAGACGAGTTCGGCAAATTTGGGATGCGTGTTCAGGCCTGTACCCACGGCGGTGCCACCGATGGCGAGCTTGCACAAATCGGGCAGCACCTGCTCAAGGCGGCGCAGGTTGTCGTCGAGTTGCGAGACGTAGCCGGAAAATTCCTGGCCGAGGGTAATGGGCGTGGCATCCATCAAATGCGTGCGGCCGGATTTGATGAGGTTGTGGTACTGGGTGGCCTTGGACGCGAGCGCCTCGCGCAATTCACGGACCGCGGGGAGCAGGCGGCGTTTTAGATCTACGGCGGCGGCGACATACATGGCCGTCGGGAAAGTGTCGTTCGACGACTGGGACATATTGACGTGGTCATTCGGGTGCACGGGCTTTTTCGAGCCGAGTACGCCACCCGCGAGTTCGATGGCGCGGTTGGAAATGACCTCGTTCGCGTTCATGTTCGACTGCGTGCCGCTGCCGGTCTGCCATACGCTGAGCGGGAAATGTTCGTCGAGTTCGCCGCGAATAACTTCATCGGCGGCAGCGACCACGAGCTTGGCGACTTCGGGGGGAAGCTTACCGAGTTTTTCGTTGGCGAGGGCAGCGGCCTTTTTGAGAATGCCCATGGAGTGGACCACCTCGAGCGGCATGCGGTCACTGCCAATGGCAAAATGGATGAGCGAGCGGCCGGTCTGCGCGCCCCAATAGTGGTCGGCGGGGACGTCAATCTGGCCCATGCTGTCGGACTCGCGGCGAATATCGCCGGGTTTCGTATTGGCGGGAATTTTCATGTACAAAAAACTAGGGGTGGTAATTCAAAATTTCCTCGGGCGAGGCCGTAGCCGTGCCGAATTTGCCGACGACGATGCCGGCGGCAGTGTTGGCAAAGTGGGCGGATTCAATGAGCGTGGCCCCGGCGGCGAGCGCAAGGGTCAGGGCGGCGATGACGGTGTCGCCCGCGCCGGTGACATCGAAGACCTCGCGCGCATAAGTCGGAATGCGTTCGCGCACGTGGCCATCTTCGCAGAGCAACATGCCTTCCGCGCCGAGAGTGATGACCAGATTGCGCGGGGCGTATTTTTGAAAAATCTTTTTCGCCACCACTTCCGGCGCGGGTTGGGAAAGGCTGGGTGCTTCGGGAGAAAAGCCAGCCATCTCGAGCGCTTCCTTCCAATTCGGCGTGAGCAAATCGAGCCCTTTGACGTCGAGTGGACGGCGCGGCTTGGGGTCGAGCGCGACCAACACACCGCGCTTATGCGCAATGACGGCAAGTTCACGCACCAATTCGGGGCTAAGCGCGCCCTTCGCGTAGTCGGAAAAAATCACGGCTTGGGCGCCGGTAAGCTTTTTGGCAATCCAAACTTGGGCGGGCGTGCCGTGCAGCGCGTAGATGGCGGGCTCGCCCTCACGATCAAGGCGGCACAACTGCTGATGGCCGGCGACGACCCGGGTCTTCACGATGGTGGTGGATTTCTGGCGGGCAAAACGATCGTCGAAGGCCACGCCGGCATCACCGAGCTTGGCGCGCAATTTATCGCCGGCAGAATCGCGGCCAATCCAGCCGCACAATTCCGCCTTGGCCCCGAGAGAGACGAGATTGAGCGCGACATTGGCCGAGCCACCCGCGACATAAGTTTCGCGTTCCACGGCAACGACGGGCACCGGGGCTTCGGGCGACAGGCGGTGGGCCTGGCCGGTGATGTATTCGTCGAGCATCACGTCGCCGACGACAACCACGCGGAGCGCGGAAAATTTGGCCAAAAGTTTACGCATAAACGAATGATTAATTACGAATTACGAATGACAAATGACGAATTAAGAGGCGAACAGGAGGATCGCTGGTTTTTTGGTTAATGGTGCAAGCATGAAAAAAGTTTGGCGGTCAGCAATCAGAATTCAGAACTCCGTCTAGCGTATTTCCCAGTCGTAATCGTAGTCGGAGAGGAGCTTGCAACCGTCGTCGGTGATGAGCGCGACATCCTCGATGCGGCAGCCGCCGAGGCCGGGGTAATAGAGGCCCGGTTCGACGGTGACGACCATGCCGTTGCGCAACCGTCCGCCAGTGAGGCTCACGCGCGGGGGCTCGTGCACTTCGAGGCCCAGACCATGGCCGGTGCCATGGAAAAATCCCTCGTGGTAGGTTGGCTTGCGGCGCGTCTCGTAACCGAGTCCAATAAAATATTTCTGCACGGCTTCGTGCACGGTCTTGCCAGTGACGCCGGGGCCGAGTTTTTTGATGGCCATTTTTTGCGCGCGGCGCACGGAGTCCACCAACGCGCGCTGGGGCTCGCTGGCGCGGCCCTTGAGAAAAGTGCGCGTCATGTCGCCAAAATAGCCGGAATCCGTCATGCGCGGGAAGACGTCCACGATGATGAGATCACTTGCGCGCAAGGGGCCGGAGCCGCGGCAATGCGGGTCGCACGCCTGCTGGCCGCCCGCGACAATCGTGTATTGGGCGAGCGCACCGTTTTCCATGCAGGCGACGTCCACCAAAAAGCGCAGACGTTCGGAAGTGAGGGATTCGCCGTCGAGGTACAGTTCGCCGTTGCGCCGGGCGGTGCTGCGCTGGAGGGCTTTTTCCGCCGCCCACAAACCGGCGGCGCTGGCGGCACAACCTTCGCGGATGCAGGCCACTTCTTCTTTGGATTTAATCGCGCGCTCGGGAAAAAGAGGACCTTCGCTGACTTCCACCGGCACTTGCAAGGCGCGCAACTTGGTCAGCAAACCGGCGGGGAATTCCTGCGGCACGACATATTTCTCCACTTCATATTCGCGCACCAGCAACTTGACCACGTGCGCGATGCCGACATCTTCGCGGTGAAAAACTTCGCGGGCCTTTTGCAGCCATTCCTCGAGGCGCAGGACGGTGTCGTATTCAGATTCCTTGAGGGCGCGGCCGTACTCGAGGGCATTCATCACGGCAATGCGCTGGCCGTGCGGACCGAGGGCGATATAGGCATCGGGCGCATCGAAGCGGCCAAAATAGAGTTGGTCGGCGCTGCCCTCGGACGCAGCGTAAAGCAAGGGGCACGCGGGCGAAGTACGCGGGATGGGACGGCGGGGGGCGGGCTTGCGCTTGCGGGCCATGTGGGGAGGATGAATACCTTAACCTAAGTGGTTGAGCATGATAAGCAGCCCCGGGCGGTGCAAGGCGGGAATGTGATGTCGGTGGTCTTTTCCATTCTTTACATGCGGCGGAACCCTGCTAGGGTCAGGGGTTTAGCTCATGAAGCAACGCACCATCCTGCACGAGGCATCGATTAAAGGAACCTCCCTGCATACGGGTGAGGAAGTCCACCTCACCGTCAAACCGGCCGCCGAAAACCACGGCATCGTCTTTCGCCGCATCGACCTCTACGGCAAGCCCGAGGTGCGCGCGAATGTGGAGCACGTGACCGAGTTGGTGCGCTCGACGACGCTGAGCTCCGGCAACGCCAAAGTACACACAGTCGAACATGTGCTGAGCGCATTGAGCGGCCTGGGCATCGATAACGTGCTGGTGGAACTCGACGCAAGTGAGCCACCGATTCTCGATGGTTCGGCGAAACAATTTGTCAATCTGCTGTTGCAGGCGGAGCCAGTGGAGCAGGCGGCGGAGCGCAAATATTTTGTGCTAAAGGAGCCGGTGTGCGTGTCGGAGGGCAACCGCTCGATCATCGCCCTACCCCACGACGGGTTGAAAATCACTTGCACGTCCGCCGACGACCGCGGTATCCACACGCAGCACTTGTCACTGGACATCGACCCCGAGACTTATGCCGCGCAAATCGCGCCCTCGCGCACGTTTACGATTTACGAGGACATTGAAGAACTGCTGAAGCTCGGGAAAATTCAGGGCGGCAGCCTCGACTCAGCCATCGTCATCAAGGGTGACAAAATTCTTTCCAAGGAGCCGTTGCGCTTCAAAGACGAGTTTGTGCGCCACAAGATTTTGGACATCATCGGCGACATTGCACTGCTGGGGATGCCGCTCAAGGCCCACCTCATCGCGGTGCGGACAGGCCACGCGTTGAATGCCAAGCTGACGACGATTTTGCACGAAAAAATGGTCGCGGCGAAAGAAGGCAAAAAGCCGGTGAAGGATGCGCGAAAGATTGTGGCGCCCGACGCCAAGGCACTCGACATCCGGCAAATTCTCGACCTGATTCCGCACCGCTACCCGTTTGTGATGATTGACCGCGTGAAGGAAATCATCAGCGCGGATGAATTGATCGCGATGAAGAACGTGACGATCAACGAGCCGTATTTTATGGGCCACTTTCCCGGCCATCCGGTGATGCCCGGCGTGCTGCAGCTTGAAGCCATGGCTCAGGCGGCGGGCGTGTTGATGCTCCGGCGCATCTCCTCCGAGGGGAAAATTGCGTTTTTCATGAGCGCGGACAAAATCAAGTTCCGCCAGGCGGTGGTCCCCGGTGACCAATTGGAAGTGCATGTGAAGCTGATAAAAAACCGCGGCGACAAAATCGGGGTCGCGGAAGGCACGTGCCGCGTGGAGGGCAAAGTGGTTTCGTCGGCGGAATTGATGTTTACGATTGTGGACGCGGCGGAAGAGGTGTGAGAGGGAATTGCTGAGTTCTGAGCGCTGAACTATTACTCTTAGCTCAAATGCCCGACTTTCAACAATGGCCCTTTGATCAAGCACCCAATGTGGCTGCGATAACTACGCGACAGGTGCTCAAAGAAGGATATCCTGTTCTAAGTGTAGTGCATTACTCCGATGATGATTCTTGGGCATTTACCTGCGGAACTATTAGTGAGACATCTGATATTAAAGTCATTTCTATGGAGGAAGCGTTGGCCCTTGACCCAACCTTATTTGGAATCGCTGACTTGCCTCCCGGCTGGGTGGCAAAGCGAGTTAAAGTAGGTGGTGAGTGGCACAAGTTTAAAAATAAGGAAATGTAAACCCTAGCCGATGCTACAGCTCCCTTCTTGCTTTTTCGCGATATTTCGACCATCTTATCCCCATGAGCAACCGGGAACTAGTTATTGAACTGGTCACACGACTGCCGGAGAACACACCGTTGCCGGAGATTATGCGGGAAATTGAATTTATTGCCGGCGTACAGGAAGGCCGCGAGCAAGCCCGACGTGGAGAAGGAATTACCATAGATGAAGCCCGCAAACTGCTGCACCAATGGGTTTATAAGTCATCCTAACACTTCGGGCAACGCAAGATTTGCGCGAAATAGCCGACTATATCAGAGCGGATAACCCGGCTCGCGCAATTTCATTTGGTGAAGAGTTGTTTGGCAGGGCATTGAGCGTCGGAGAACTTCCCAAGGCGGCCGGAATGGTCCCGGAAATTGGGGATGCCGCAGTGCGCGAAGTGATTCATCAAGCGTATCGAATTATCTACGAAATCTATCCTGACCGAGGGATTATTTATGTACTTCGCTTCTGGCACGCCGCACGGGGCAAGCCGATTATTTTGCCAAGAGCATAATTAACTGGCGGGTCTGTCAAATTCTCCCAAACAAAAAGGCGAAGTCTTGTGGACTTCGCCTTGAACACTAACCGTGAAGGTTGGTGTGATTAGTAACGACGCTCGCGGCGTTCGCCGCCGCCACCGCCACCACCGCCGGAGTAACCGCCACGGCCACCGCCGCCGCCGCCGCCACCGGAATAACCACCACGACCGCCGCCGCCGCCGCCACCACCAAAGGAACGACCGCCTTCGGGGCGTTCTTCGCGGGGACGGGCTTCGTTGACAGTCAACTCACGGCTGCCAACTTTGGCACCATGGATGGCTGCCGTTGCAGCTTGTGCTTCAGCATCCGAACCCATGGTAACAAATGCAAAGCCGCGCGGGCGACCGGTGAATTTGTCCATAGCCATGAACACTTCTTGAACATTGCCGTGTGCGGCAAAGATGTCGCGCAACTCGCCTTCGCTGGTATTGAAGTCGAGATTTCCGACGTATAGTTTAGAACCCATTGTGATAATACTTTGATCTCGGGATAGCTCACGGACTGTTCCCGATCACCGGGTTTCGGATCACCACCAGGCCTGCGGCCCGCTTGGCAACCCACCATATCACGCTACTAACTAACTCAATCAAGTAAGGAGGCACACTACTGCATTGGGCGTGAGAAGCAAGGCTTATTTATTACCCGGTTTTTCGCACATTTTCCGGGTCTGGCGCGGGGTTGGGCACAACGGAAACCGCCGGGGCCGGACGCTGGCGACGGCGGGCCAGTTCACGCATATCCACGGCCACGTCATCCTTCTCAAAGAACTCAGCACCAAGGAGATGCTCGAAAATATCCTCCATGGAAACGACCCCGGCGAGCGAGCCATATTCGTCCACCACAACGGCAATTTGCTGGTGGTTCTTTAAAAACTGCTGAAGCGTGGTCGCGGCAGTGGCCGTTTCCGGCACGAAGAGGACAGACTGCATAAGGGAGGCGACGGTGACACTGTCCTGGTCGGCGGCTTTGGCTTTGAGCAAGTCGCGCCGACGCACCATGCCGACAATGTTGTCCATCTTGCCATCGTAAACAGGCAGGCGGGCAAAGGGGATATTGGGCATCTCGCGAAACACCTCGCTCATGGTACGTGACTTTTCGAGCATGGTGACGACGACCCGGGGCGTCATAATGTCGCGGATGTGCACCACGTCGAGCCGGAGCGCGTTGGCGATGAGTTTGCTTTCCTGCTGGGTGATGTTGCCATGCTGGGCCTCGCGGACGGCGAGGAAGGCGATTTCCTGGGAGGCATCGCCTTCGACCTTGGTTTTGCCGAGGAGTTTTTGGATGAGTGGGCGCATCAGCCACAAGAGCGGGCGGGTGGTCAGGCGCATGGCATAAAGCACCCAAACCAGAATCGGGTGCAACCGGGTGCGGTGTAGAACGCCGAGGTTTTTGGGCAGAATTTCACCGAAAATCAGCAGGCCGGCCGTCATCCCCGCGGCAAAGGCATATTGCCATTGGGAAAATAAACGCTCTGCGAGCACACCGCAAATAAAGGAGCCAAGGGTGTTGGCAATGGTATTGAAAGTCAAAATGGCCGAGATGCTTTCGTCCAGCCGGTCGCGGCACTGGGCGAGCAATTGGCCGGCGCGGGGGGATTTGGACTTGAGGAGCTCAATTTCGCCCATGGTCGTGCTCAACAGCATGGCCTCGATAATCGAGCACAACGCCGACACGGCCACCGTGAGGATCACGGCAATGATAAGCACGGGCATGGCAAAACCCCTTTTGGGCAAAAATGGGAGGATTAGCTTACGGCCTGCCCGCTTTTAACTCAAGCCGATTCCAAGGGGCGCGGGGAGTGTTGGTGCAGGGCGGAGGTCGCAAGTTGCTGGTGGACAGATGGCCAAAGCGTTACGCTCGAGATTAGTTTTCTTGCACAGCGGAGCGGGCCACTGTCATACTGCCCCACCCACTTTCGATGCGTTCCACCTATTTGCACCAAGCAGTTCAGCAGTTTTTCAACCAGCCTGTAACCGGGCTAACGATGCTGGCCGTGGTTCTGGCCAGCGCGGGTTGCTCGAGCAATGAAGCGCCGCCGCTGACCATCCAGTCTTACGACCGCAAGACGTTGGAACTACCGCCAGACACGACGCCCGCAGAAACAACGACGGCACCGAGGCCCGTGGCCGCGCCCACCGTGGCCCGCTTTATTCAGGGTTCCCAGAATGCGCCCAAGCCAGCGGCAGTTCTGGATCTTATGCACTTCGTGGCGGACTGGCAGTTGGACAACCCGACCTCCGACGCCAAGAACAGTTGGATCTACGCGCCCTTCTATATGGGCGTCGTGGCCTTGGGCCGACTCGAGAAGGATTCACGCTACATTGATGCCATGATGACGACGGGCGAGGAACTCCGCTGGCAGTTGGACAATAATCTTTACCACGCCGACCACCACGCCATCAGCCAATTGTACCTGGATTTATACGCGTTGAAACAACAGCCGGAGATGATCGAGGCCACGCAGCAGCGTTTCACGTACATCATGGATTTTCCTAAAGACGATAATCTCGACTTTTCCGCTTTCGGCGCGACCGACCGCTGGTCGTGGTGCGACTCGCTGTTTATGGATCCTCCGGCGTGGGTGATGCTGTCCAAGGCGACGGGCAATAATAAATTTATCGATTCGGCCAACCGGCGCTGGTGGGTGACTTCTGCTTTCCTTTACGATAAGGACGAGCACTTGTACTACCGCGACAGTCGCTACCTGAACCAGCGTGAGACGAACGGGCAGAAAATTTTCTGGTCGCGCGGTCAGGGCTGGGTGCTGGCGGGACTGGCGCGGGTGCTGGCAAACATGCCTCAGGATTATCCCGACCGCGGAAAATTTGCCGGGCAATTTTTAGAAATGGCGGCGAAATTAAAAACATTGCAGCAAGCCGACGGTCTGTGGCGCACAAGTTTGCTTGATCCCGCCGACCATCCGGAGCCGGAAGCCAGTGGCACTGGCTTGATCACTTATGGGCTGGCGTGGGGCATTAACAACGGGTTGCTCGACCGCGAAACATACGCGCCGGTGGTGTTCAAAGCGTGGAGCGCGTTGACGCAATGCGTGCAGCCGGATGGCAAATTGATTCACGTGCAGCCGGTCGGCGACCATCCGAACGGATTCGATGCGAATAGCAGTGCGCCGTTTGGCGTGGGAGCGTTTTTACTGGCGGGCAGCGAAGTGTATGTGCTCGCGGGCGGGCAGTTGCCCCCGGCTCCGGCGACGGCGCAAGCGGCGGCGGCAGCGAGTGCGGCGACGGGGAATTGAGGCGTTGTGGCGGGAAGGGAATTTTTACCGCAAAGACGCAAAGGGTTTGAGCATCCTCGCGTAACGAGGATTGATAATTTCAGTTTAAAATATGAGTTATGAACAAACCTATTGTCGCCATCAAAATCACGGGAAATATTCCCGCCAATCCAAGTCCCAATAAATACAGTGACTCACGCTTCCAACGAAAAAGGCGAAAAGTAAGCACGCCAACGGCAATGACCGAAAAGTAAATCACCGATCCCGAAGCCAGATCCCCATAATCTCCCAGCCAAAATGCACCAAAAACAATTAATGCCGAGACAAAAAAAACAGCCTTTTGAAAATGTCTGGTCAAAAATAACGCTAACGCTAACAATACGAGGATCGATGCTATAATAGCCATCCACAAACCTCCCTTAGATTCATTATTCAAAGAGGGGATAAAAAACAGCCAAGATACAAATTCCACCACTATTGCGAGCAAGTAGTAACTCCCGGTATTCCATTTGCTTTCAGAAATTAAATTAATAGCTTTGGCCAATAAAATTGCGGCGAAGAGCCCTTGAATAGCAAGCCAGAGATCGATAATTAGCGGAAGGAGGCCCATGACTCCATTGAGTTTTATTATTTCACTAATTTAAGGCAAATATATTATTGTATTTCAGTCACTACCGTGAACAGGACTGACATGAATCCAATCGAAATCAGCAAAGTTAGACGCCGAAAGATTAGGTGTATTAGGATTACCGCTGATGGCAAACAAACCAAACTTGGCCCCGATCCAACTGCCTTTGACGGCAGAGACGGTTACCGGAACGCCGAGGGGCTTATAAGTTATGCCGTCAGGGCTGTAGCTAAATTGGGCGCGGGAATCGGCAGTCATCACGAGGGCGAGGTAAACGGAATTTGATTTTACGTCTACACCGGCGGATTCGGTCGCGGTGTCGGGGGCATTGGCGGGGCCTGATTTACTGACAA
>Ga0302319_10023208_pt1 | contig 11096 bp, 4 predicted proteins | sample Bog_T0_2_FD_203319 | JGI IMG/M metagenome (GOLD analysis project Ga0302319, IMG submission 203319) | Peat permafrost microbial communities from Stordalen Mire near Abisko, Sweden - Bog_T0_2 | ecosystem: Environmental > Terrestrial > Soil > Wetlands > Peat | place: Sweden: Abisko, Stordalen Mire...
CGAGGATATCGACGCCGTAGCCGTTGGACCCGCTGGTCAAGGTGTTTCCCGATAAGGTGGCGGTCACCGCGGCCGAGTTGGAGGTCCTGAAGTTCACGGCATGTTGGGACGCGCCGACGGAGATGGTATTGCCGGTCATGGACAGCGTCAGGCCCGTGCCCACAGTCGAGCCATTGGCAGTGACGTCGATGCCATCCCTGTGTGAACTCGCGATGGTATTGCCAACCAGGCTGGCGGTCATGAAAGAGCTGTCCCCCACGTTCAGGAGAATGCCTCCCTGTTGCGAATTGGTGATTTGATTGCCGGAGGCGGTGAAATTGATGGTGGAGTTGTCGGAGGAAGTAATGTCAAAGCCGACGACGGAGTTGGTGATAGTGTTATTAGCAGCCGAAAGGTTCAAGGTGGAGGAGCCGAAGCTGTTGGCGGTGACTCCGTAGAGTCCAGCATTGGTGATGGTGTTGTTGTTCACGTTTGCCGTGATGGCCACGCCGTCGTTGGAGGTTTCGATGGATACGCCATAGCCGAGGGGCGAAAGGATGGAATTGCCGCTGATGGTGGCCACGATCTGCCCGCCGGTCCCGCCCGTGCCCGTGCCCAGCACGTCGATGCCGTCGCCCTGCGCGCCGGAGATGACGTTATTTTGCACAGCGGCGGTGAGCGAAGCGCCGCCATTGTTGGCCACGAGACTGACGCCGGCGAAAAGGGGATTGGTGATGGTGTTCCCGGCGATGAGCACGGTGGAGGAGAGAGCGCCGAGGGTGTTGTCCACAGTCACGTCGATGCCGTCTCCATTGGAGTTCTGGATGGTGTTATTGGTGATGCTGACGGTCTTCACGTCCGTGATGGCAATCGGAGCGACGCCATCGATGACGTCGCCGTTCTGGATGGTGAAGCCCTGGATGCCGACGGTCTTGATGGCGGGATACACGGTGGCGTCCGCGACGATGGAGCCATTGAGCACGGGATTGGGGCCGACGCCGCCGAAGACCTTGCCGCCAAGACCCTGAATCGGCTGGCTGCTGCCAAGAAAGTAGGTGCTGCCGACGGTATAGACTGTCTCGGTGTAAGTGGGGCCGCCGCCCTGCACATAGGTGGTCCAAAGGCTGCCGGAACCCGTGGAATTGGAGCCGGCCACGCTGGCTCCGGCCTGAATGGTATTGAACGGATTCTGCGCCGTGCCATTGCCGGAGGCGCTGCCGGCCTGGATGCCATTGCCCACGGCGCCGCCGTTGTTCACGAAAACGATGTCCGCCTTGAGCAGTTGCTGGGCGGTCATGGTCGTCTGAGTCGTGCTGTGCGCGACGGTCATTGTCGTCTGCTGGGCCGTGGAGTTGCCCATCTTGATCGCTTCATTTTGCCGGTGGACCGGTTCCGCGAGGTGCTCCACGAGGTGGCGGCGGTGGGGCTTGAAAGCGTCCATCCAGTCGCGATCGAGCGGGATCTGGAATTCGAGGCTCGCGACCCAATTGGCGCCGGCGAAGCGTTCGTCTTCGTACCACTCGCCGCCGAGGACGATGGCGGGCACGGGGCGCAATTCCGCGCCGGCCTTCCACCCATGGACGGGCCCGGTCGGTCCGCCCTGGGGACCCAACGGCTGATTGTCGAAACGCAGGTAGCCGCCATTGATGCGGAAATCCACCCATTGGTCCACCCATGGGACGAGCACGACCGCCTGGGCATCCCAGCCGCGCATGCCCTCTTCGTAGATGCTGGTCAAGGTGCGCGCCGTGGTCGTGGAAGTGGTGGTCGTCGTGGTGGTGGTCACCGGCTGCAGGACGCTGTTGCCCGTGGCAAAAGGGGCGCCGAAGGTGCTCTGTGCGCTCGCAGCGGAGCTGGTGAGCGTCTGTGTGGAAGTGTCGCTGCTGGCCAGCTTCTCGCCCGTGAGAGGGCAGTAGTAGTTTCCGTCGAACTCCAGGTAGCGCGTGCCGACCTCTCCACCGAAGCCCATTTGCCAAAAGGTATTGTGGCTCTGGGTATCGAGCATGTCGCCAAAGATATTGCCGCCAATGAACCAACCCTCCTCGAGAAACCCGGCGACGCCCCGCTTCTGGAGAGCGCTGCGCGGCTCATTGCTAAAAAGATGGCGCCAGCCGAGGCCCATGCTGGTGGCGATCTGGCGTTCCTCGCCGAGTGAGGTGTAGGGCTCGAGGAAGAGGTAATCTCCACCGAGCGTGCCATTCCTGCCCAGGGTGCTCCAGAGCGGGGCGGTGAAGAAGATATTGCCGTCGGTATAGGCGTCGTTGGATTTGAAGCCCGTCCCGATGAGTGGTTGCATCCAGGGCGCGTCGCCCGGGGCGGGCTCCGATTTTGCGTCCGGATCCACCGGGGCGCCGGCGCGCGCCACGGTCGCGGAGAGAAATACGGCCGCGGAAAAAAAGCCGAGTCGGGCGGTCAGGCCTGGAGTTCCGAAGGTGAAAGGAGCGAGCATAGGGTACGGCCTGTGGAGAGGAGCAATGGATTGGGCAAACGCGGATGCCGTCCTTCCTATTGTTTAAGGGTCTTGATGTAAAGGATGAGCGATTGGATTTGGGACTCGGTGAGGACGCCTTCGTAGATGGGCATCGCGGCCTCCACTTTGTCGTAGCCTTTGACGGTCTTGGCGGCGGGGGTGAGGATGGATTCACGGATATAGGCGTCGTCGGCGACCACGTCCGGACCCTTGGTGAATTTGCGCATCTTTCCGTAGAGACCTTTCCAGCTCGGGCCAATCTTCGGCTGCACGGACTCGTCGGTGGCGTGGCAGGCGCTGCAGCCCATGAGCTGGTATAACCGCTGGCCTTCCTCGGCGCTGGCCGGAGCGGCGGTTTGCGCGACTGAAGTCTTGGGCGTGAGATCCACGGTGATGTTGCCAAAACCCTCGGCCTGGGGATCGAACTTCGCGAACTCGACCGGGGTAAAGAAGGCATTCTCCTGAACCTTGGAGCCATCCGTGGCGGTGAGCGCCCAGCCGACGCGCATTTGCATGACGGGTTTCATGTTAGGCACGCCGATAAAGACGGCCTTGCCATCCTTTGATAGATAGACGCTGCTCGGGGTGATCCAGTCCTGACCGGGGGTTTCGTCGGCTTTCAAGTGAGGCGAGCCATACTTATAGGTCCGCTTGTAATGCCAGCTCTCGAGCGTGTAACTCGAGAGATCGACGGCTTTATTAGGATCGAGCGCCACGTCGAAGCGCAGGAGCACGCCTTTGTCCATCGGCACGACCTCGCGGGGCAGCGGGCTTGGCGCGCCGGTGTAACGCACGCGCATGAGGCCGCTGACGCGTTTTGCGGTAGTGCCCCAGCCGAGGACCTGGAAGCCGGTCATGTAGAGATAGCCATCCGCGGGATTCACGGCGGCGTTGAGCAGAGGCAGATCGAAGTCGCGCACAATGCTGACGACGGCGGCCTGCGGCCTGGGGAAGCGATTGTTCAGCAGGACGCGGAATAACTCGGGCCGCATGAAAGCGAGGTGAATGAGAGAGCCATCCAGCGGTCCCATTTTGGAATCGATGAGCCACGCCTGGGTGGCGGCGGAGGGGTTCACGGGATGCGGAATCCAGGTCAGGGGCTCGGCGATCGGAGCGGGGTATTGCTCCTTGGGGAGGAGTTCGCTGAGGAAGCCGTGGAATTCGTTTTTGTCCAACAGGTAGAGCGGCGTGGTAGGGGTGTAATTGCCTTCCTGGTCGCTGACGGTGACGGCGCCAGTGCGGGGATTCACGCCCGCGAAAGGCTGGCGAAAGCCATAACCAAGGACGGTGAAGCTTTGGCCATCGGGCGCGACGCGCAAGACACTTCCGTTGAGTTTGCTAATGGTGGAGGCCTGCTGGCCGCCTTTCGCGATGACGAAGGAGCCATCCGGCGCCACTTGCATGGAGTTTGGAAACTCGCGGGTCTCGGCGGACTGCGGGAAGACGTTGGAGAAAAGCGCGTACTCCTCCGCCTCGCCGTTGCCAGTCGTATCCTGCAGGCGCCAGATGCCATTCCGATCGAAGACGAAAATCTGCTCGTTGCGAATGGCGATGCCCATCGGCTCGTCCAGGCCCGTGGCGAATCGCTTCCAGCTTACGTGATCGAGATTGCCGCCCAATCCGCGGATGATCCAGACGTCGCCATCAAAGGTCACGCCGGCAGCGGTTCCGTCCTTGAAGAAAGCGATCGAGGTGAGCCGCACATTGCGATGCCATGGGTTGTCCAGCGGGAGCGGGATGTCGTCCACCACGTAGGGATCTTTCAAGGAAGAGAGATCGGCTTTGGTCACGATTTCCTCCGGCCAGCGCGCTACGGCGGGCTTGACGGTGGCGGGGATTTTGAATGGCGCGGGCGGGGGCGTGGTGTCGGTGTTGCTGATCGCCACGGAGAATTCCAGCGGCTGGTCGTGCGCCGGCACGCTCACCGCCCATGCCGTCTTGTCGTCCAGCACGGAAACGCCGGGGACCGGCTTGCGCGAAAGCGAAAACGAGACATTTCCCTGGGCGCCATTTGCGGGATTGAGCGCCAGGACGAGAGAAAGCGCCCGGGCGCAAGGCGCCACGCGGATGTTCCGCTGCACGACGGGTTTTCCTTCACGCACTTCGGCCGTTGTCCATTCCTCGACCTTTGCGCCCGCGACGGTGTACTCGAGGACCGCGTCGCGGCCCACGAGGTGGATGGCCCGGAAGCGCCCTTCGTCCGCCGGCAGCGGACCGCGCCCCGGTTCCTCGATGCTGGGCTGGGGCTCGCGCGGATCCTGCAGCGAGATCTTTTCGCCCGTTTGCCAGCCGGGATAGACGCCGTTGAAGAGCCAGACCTGCCCATCGGGTTTTGGCAGACTGCTCTGGCCGCCGGTCGTCTTGACGTTTTTGGTTTTATAGGTGAGCGGGGCGAGCCCCTCCGCCGTGACGCCCTTGCCCGACCAGATCGCGGAGACGCGCAGAAGCTCGGTATCGAAACACGCCCAGCAGTCGTGCCCGAGATTGAGGACGAGGCCACGGGGCGTGATATTCCACGGGATGTCGTTCGGGCTCTGGGGACGGAGGTCGAGCGACGACGAGTAAAACGGGAAGTCGGGCTGGACCCATTCCGCCCATGCGGGATCATCCGCCAGAAGCGGCGAGTCGGGGGCGAAGAGGCAGAATGAAGCGAGGAGAGCGAGGGCGGTGCGTTTCATTGGGTGGGGACGAGTGGGTGACAAGGTGACAAGGTGACAAGGTGACAAGGTGAGTGGGCAAATCAAAGTGAATCAAAGCGATCAAACCAATTTCGATCGGTTGAAGAATCGCCGCAGAGGGGGAGACAGGGTGAATGGGTGAATGGGTGAGAAGGCGTGCGATGCGAGCGGCGGATTTGGGTAGATCCAAGCGAATCAAAGCGATCCGAGTGAATTTTGAGGGAGGTGATGGGTAAAGAGGGATGGATTGCGGCGAGATCGGGTGAATCCAAGTGAATCAAACTGGAGTGGTCGAAATTCATGGCCGCAAAAGAACGCAAGGAACGCAAAGAGAGGACGGCGCCCGAATGATCCGGTCTTTTGTGCTTTGCGTTCTTTTGTGGCTAAATGGCCCCTGGCGCTCCGAACGAATCCGGATGAAGGCGCCACGCGGTAGCGCCATCGAACCGGCTCGCCTCTTTCCGTCCTACCGGCCTTTCCAGGAGAGCCGCCGGCGCCTCCCCTGGAAGGCTCGGCGGCAGCGCCAACTGCATAGCGGCAGGCGCCGCAATCAAAGCGAATCAAACCGTTTTTGGCGATTCGGCTCAGGCTGCCCGGTGGTGCATCATTTGGATTCACGGGCATGCCCATGCCAAAACGGATCCACGTGTCCAGCTCAAAATTTTGGAGAACGGGTGAAAAGGCGTCGCATCTTTAAGCGGTTAGCCGGTCGACACCCTCGGGAGAGCCTCCTGATTGCGGCTCCTGCCGCTATGCGGTTGCCGCTCCGCCGAGCCTTCCAGGGGATTCCCGGCTCGTGATGTCGCGCTGGGTTCAGCGGTGGGCAGATCGGCGTTGAGTTGTTCGGCAGCCACGAGAGCGCTGGATTTCCGGCGAAATGGTGTAGAATCCTTTCTCCACTTTGAATCGTTGCGATGCTTGATTGGATTCTGAATCGTGAAGAGAAGGTCAAGGAATTAAAGAGCCAGGTCTTGAGGGAACTCAAGGCGGACTGTGAGCGTACTCTGATGATTGAGCTACGGCCAATAGTGAGAGCCGAGCTTATCGAACAGCTCCGGCGGGAGATGGAAACCTCACCTGCTTGCGCTGAAGTTCGGGAGGAGCTTCGGGTGTCCTTGCGGCCGGTTGTGATGCTGGAACTTCGCAATGCACTCGAAAGCGAACTCCGAGACGCGCAACTGAAATGCCTTCAGCAGGCAGCGAACGCTCTCCAAATGGATTTAATGCGGGCGTACGCAGAGCACCGACCCGCGATCGAGCGTGAACTTCGCCGACAGATTGGCGATGAACTTGAGGACGAGGTGAAAATGGAGGTGTTTAAGCGCATCCGGACTGAAGCGGAAGCCCACCTCAGGGCAGAGGTCCGAGAGCAGATGGAGAGCACGCTGCGGGCGGAAATCGAAGAAGAGGTGAGGCGGGGTCTCAGGACGGAGGCGCGCGCACAACTCTCGGACCAGATCTACTCCGAAATTGAAGAGCGACTACGGACGGAGATGCGGGATGCGTTGCGGGAAAAGGCAGGCGCCGAAATCGAACGAGAAATCGCAATGATTTTGCGCACCGAGCTGGAGTGGAAGGCACGCAAGGAACTCGTCCCAAAACTGGGACGCGAAATAGCCGAATCACTTCGGCACGAGCTCAGAGCCGAGATTGAGCCCGTTGTTCGACAACAACTTGAGAGCGAATTGCGCGATGAGATGGAGGAGAATGTCCGTGAGGACGTACGCTCCGCTCTGAGTGCCGAGGTCAAACGCAAGGCTCAGGAAGAACTGGAGGAATTGCCCCGTACTCAGGGCGAAGAAGCTGCACTGCGTCCAAGCGGGGACGCTATCAAGGAACTGTAGCGATTACCGCGACCGCGAAAAGGACGCCTACAGGAGGTCGTCGATCGCTGTAGTGGGGAATTTTATGTTCTCCTTTGGAAGGGGTGGAGAAATAGTTGGATCACGTCTGCCAGCGATGTGCAGCAAGTCGGGGCGGCCGAGCCGTTCGAAACGTTCGAACTGGCGAAGTGGGGAAGGCCCTGAGGAACTGAAATAAACCCAACGCGTTGCAAGGCTCGCCCCTTCTGCGACCAATCCGGATAGATCTTCTTCGCGATAGCCGCGGAAATTCCTCCGACTGAGACATGGAATCGCGACTGTCTCGAAATTCAATCCGCGCGCAGCTTCGAACGTGAAAACCTTCGGTAATTTGTTGGAAAAATCTGGCATCCGAAACTCTCGATTCATCTCCTGTTGAACCTCCACGCCGATGCCGGCGGTTCGTAATTCTTTTGCCAGAATTGTGCCAATGTGCGAATCCGAAACCAGGATACCGGTTTGCTCGTTTCGGTTCATTCGCTCGCGCAAGACCTCGGCAAGCCGAGCTACTTCCTGACGAAAATCCGGCGCCGAGTAATAGGTAAGGGATTCCCGCTCCAAATCGTGCGCGGGGCGCGCCGCACGGGGCGTGCTGCCGCGGATAATCCCGGCAAAGTCAGCGATCAGAGGATTTCGCCGATAATTTGACGTCAAGAAGATGTCGGGCTCGTTATGGCCGACCGCTTGGACGAGCGAAGTGAGATCTGTGGCGCCATCGCGCACGGTGGCGCTGAGTGTAATGTGAGCGGTCATGCCAGCCATAAATGCGATGTCCGCACAGCTAAACGCTTCTGCTTCGTCTACCAACAGCACATCGAACGACGGCTTCGAGGCAAACCCCCAATTCACTGCATACCGGGCGATCGTGCGGACTACGCTCGGTGCGATCACACCAACCAGAGGTCCGACTGGCAACTGTGCGTCGATCGCCTCACGATAGACCCGCTCGCACCAGTCGTCATAACGCTGGATGCACCCCGCATCGATGTCGAGGAGGCACGACACGGATCGTAGCAGATCCCGAACGCCTGCGCTCGCCGTCCAAATCTGAAGCTGCGCTCCGGAGTGGCCACAGAGCGTCCGAAGCCGGCGGGCACGGTGTAGGATTGCGACGGTTTTTCCGCTAAGCTTTTCTCCCGCAATGACCGCCGCGGTCGTGGTCGGCAGTTCCACGGCGATCTGTTGACGGATGTCCAAATGCCCGGCCGGCGCCAGCCAACTCATGGCCGGACGATGGCCATGTGCATGGCGGGCAGTTCCCCGCTCGTTGGCTCATGGGCAGGCAACTTCGCTCGACTGGCTTCTTCCGCGTCGACGGCTTTTTCCAGCCGTTCGTCATGCTTGAGCTTCGCGGCTCTCCGATACCACCCCAATTCCCAGGCATCTTGGATATGCAATGGCGAAAAGCTCTCGATTGCCTTCGAGAGAAGTGAATCACGACCCGGGCGGGCCAGGCCGTCCAGAACCAGCACTCGAAGAACCAAGCCCGGACCGTTGACGACGTTGCGTTCGAGTTCGTCAAGCGTTTCAAGGGATGCTTCGAATTCGCGGCGATCTTTTTGCGCAAGCGCGAGGTTAAATAGCGGCGCCCAGCCACCGCCGGCGCGAGCAGCCTCCCGATAAAATAGCGCCTGTCGTGCGTGGTCTCCAATATGGCCGCAATGGATTCCCAGCAGGTTAAGAATGTACCCATCCGCTCGACCGCGCATTTGCAGGGCTTTTTTCAGAAACCCGATCGCCCTTTCGTGCTGTCCGAGTTCTGCATAGAGCTTTGCCAACTCGACGACCTTGTCCGGCATCTCGCCCGCAGGGACGGCGCGCGTTCGGATATCCTCTTCGATCTCCTCGATCTTCAAACGCATCGATTGTGGATTAACGACGTGCGTTAGCGGGTTCTCGATTTCGTGCGAGATTCGATGTTGAGGCCTTTCAGTAAGGAACATTCTGAACTCGAACACCTGGTTTTGATTAAACCGATATTCCATCCGAAGCTTGTCGCCCGCGCTGACCGGCGGCGGCACATGCCAAAGGTCTCGATAGAGCAGCCGTCCTTCGTCGCCGGCCAAGAGTTCCAGCCGTAGGACCGTTTCCGCCAACAATTGCGTGCTTCCGATGGCCAGGCCATCGAAGGCACGCCAGGACTCGTCTTTGCTCGAGGCCAGCGGTTCACCCCTGCGGACCAACTCATGCACGCCACTGGAACTGCGCACGCAGATGCTGTCGTGAGCGACGGCACGAAACAGCGGCTTGCCGAAGACCTCGATGGTGTAAGCATGGTAGGCAGCGCCGCGCGCCACGGTTGTCTGAAGTCGCTGTGTCTCGTCGTGGGCAAGTAGCGTGGCTGAGCTTAAATAAGCCCTGACCGCATCCTGAATTTGGGGGATGAGACTACTGCCGCCGACCATCAACACCAGGGAAATTACGGACGGATCAAGATTGGCTCGCCCGAGCGCATCCGCAAGCGGAGTGAAAATGGAATTTGTGAGGTAGTACTCCGTCTCTCGCGCACACAACAGGTCGCGATCGATGAAAGGCGCGAGCACTTTTTCAAAGTCCTTTGCGGTCATTCGCGGCTCTGACAGCGTGAAAATGCGGTCAGCCACGGCGATGGGGGGCGGTGCGTGCTGCTGGGCGACAACTTTCGACAGGTCCGAACCTTCATAGTGCGCAAAGTTTTTTAAATCTGTGATCTTCCCGCAGAGCTGGATCTTCAGCGCCTCTGCAACAGCGAGGAGCGCGGGTTCGAGAAAAATCCGCTTTTCTTCATAACCCAGATCATGCGGGCCGAGACCGTTTTCGTTGAAGAGTTGCGGGATAAGGACTTCATGCACAATCGCGCGATCGATATCGCCGCCGCCAAGGCGGTGGTAGCGCGAGACAGCCCGCGCAGAAATATCGATGCCCGCGTCGGATGGCTTCAGCTCGAAAATCGCAACGTCGCAGGTGCCGCCTCCGAAGTCGAAGACGACCAGCTTCGATCCCGTAAGCAACCGATCCTTCAAGCGCTCGGGGTACGAAAGGATGTAGTCCAGAAAAGCGGCCACGGGCTCATCCAGCAGATCGCCCCTGCCCAACTCAATACCGGCGAGGGCGGCTGCCTTGAGCGTGTCGACTCGCTGCGAGGCTTCGAATGATGCCGGCACCGTCACGACCGTCCGCAATATTGGCGCTCCTTCGATAGCGTCCGCCGCCTCCCTGATAAAGGAAAGCACCTTGCCGCCGATCTCACGAGCGCTCCGGTAGCCCTCCGGCGCGAGATGATATGTTCGCCTCAAGCCGATGTCATTCTTGCATTCCCAAAAGATGTCACGGTTCTGCTTCATTCCTCGGCTGCCCACCTTTGAGATCAAACGTTTCGCACCTTCACCGACGAATTCCACTCCCTGATCGAGCGCCACAACGGAAGGGACAAGGACATGTGTATGGATCGACATTCCTGTGGGCTGCGTGATTGGCAGACAGCGCGGATTTGGCATGCCGACTGCGGAACCGTCGATTTTGATCTCTGCAGCCGTGGAGTTCGTTGTGCCGAGATCAATGCCGACGACGCGACCGAACCGCGGTCGGTTGTCCGCGAGACCTCGATTTGAGAGGATCAATTCTAATGCTGAAGTCGTCATAAATGGGAGGCCCATCCTAGTCGCGAAAGCGTGCGCCGCCAACTGCATCGTCTGATCGCGTCCGAAATTTTATCGACTTCTGGAATAGGATCGAGCCAACCCGTGGAGCCCCACGGCATACCGCTCGACATGCCACCGGAGGAGGCGGTGGAGCAGTCGGGCAATCGTAGATCCGAATTCGTGAACCTGCACCTCCTTAATTCGTGATCGCGAGGCGATTTCTGAACGGGGCGGCTGTTTCCCCGGGGGCTCCGGGAGGGAAAGTGGTGAGTTGCGGCGAATCGATAAAGCTCGCGCGTCGCGGCAAGGTCGACCGCGTGCTCGGCTTCAGGGAAAAGCCGGGCGGGCTCCAACGCTTCGGCGGACCGCTCTGGATGCCAATGGGGGCTTTCGCGCCGACTCCGGGAATCAACCAAATCGTCGCTCACACTTCGGATGCCGAGGTGCGAGGAAAGAATGGCAAGCGGAGTAGGAACTATTGTCTCGA
>Ga0302319_10023213_pt1 | contig 11095 bp, 12 predicted proteins | sample Bog_T0_2_FD_203319 | JGI IMG/M metagenome (GOLD analysis project Ga0302319, IMG submission 203319) | Peat permafrost microbial communities from Stordalen Mire near Abisko, Sweden - Bog_T0_2 | ecosystem: Environmental > Terrestrial > Soil > Wetlands > Peat | place: Sweden: Abisko, Stordalen Mire...
CGACCGTGTCGGCCAGGGTGCGGAAGGCGTCCATTTTCATGCCGGCGCGGCCGCTGTACTTGGCGCCCTCGACCGGGTCTTGCAGTTTCCTGAGGATCGCCGGTGTGTGGTCGTTGAAGGCGAGCAGGTGGACGCGGCCGGCCGCGATATCGGCGATCGCGGTTTCCAGCGCTTCGAGATTATACGCTTCCCACCGCAGATGGACGCGCATGTCGCAGGTCCAGGCGCCGGCATCGAGCGCGGCGAGCATGGCGTTCCATGCGGTGAGGCTGCGCAGGCCGGGCTCCCAGGACAGCGTCACGCCGTGAAAGGCGGTGGTGATGCCGTTGATCAGCAACTGCGATTCGGTATCCTGCAAGGCGAGATCGACGGGGAAGTTAACGCCGGGGCGGGGCTGAATCTGACGCTCGAACGCGTCGCCGTGCAGATCGACGATGCCGGGCAGCACCAGCAGGCCGGAGGCATCGAATCCGGGGCCTGTCGATGTGCCGCCGATCCGGTCGATTCGGCCGTCGGTTACCGACAGATCGGTTTTCACCAGGCCGTCACCAGGCAGCAGCGCGGTTGCGTGGACAATTCGCATCGGCAAAGGTCCTTATGGTTCGAAAACGATTTGCACGCGCGGCGTGGGATAGCAGCCGGTGGTGAATTCGATGATCGCGCCGGCGCGGTCCACATTGACGTTTTCCGTGACCAGCACAGGGCGGTTGCGGGCCATGCGCAGCAGGTCCGCCTCGGTCTGGGTGGGCAACCGAGCGGTGACGCGGGTTTGGAGGCGGCGGTAGTCGTCGACGCCGACGGCGCGCAGGGCCTCGGTGATACGCGGGGTGGCTTGCAGTGCGTGCAACAGGCCCTTCAGTTTCATCGCCGGAAAGTAATGACGGGCGAGGCTGACCGGACGGTCATCGGCGAGGCCGAGGCGTTCCAGCAGCACCACCCGGCTGCCGCCACGGATGCCGAGGCCGGCGGCGATGCGCTGGTCGGCCGGAAGTTCGCGGAGCTGGCGGATGATGCCGGAGGGTTCTTTGTTATGTTTTCGTATCCATTCCGAGAAGCGGGTGCGCGGTTCGACGTTGTAGTCGAGTACGTCTTCGGCGACGAATGAGCCGCGGCCTTGCTCGATTCGCACCAGGCCATCGCGCGACAGCTCCTCCAGCGCGCGGCGGACGGTGTGGCGGTTGACGCCGAACTGGGCCGACAAAGCGGCCTCGGTTGGCAGTTGGGTGCCGGGTTTGAGGCCGCCCACGGCGATATCGGTTTGCAGCCTGCCGACGATCTGGCGCCACAGGGCGATACCATCCTGGCGGTGAAGCGGATGGGTGGCCTGATCATCCATATCGACCGTCGCGTTCATCGATCTTTCATCCAGTTTCGGCCCGTCCGGTGGCACTTGATGGTTGACGATAGCCGGGTCGGCGTCTAGCTGTCTAGACATCTCAACAACGCCGGACCGCCATGAACGACTCTGTGCCCCTGGATCATCCGTTTCCCGAGCGGCGGCGCTGGATGGCGGTGCTTGCTCGGGCCGAGGCGGACCGGATCGCCGAACTGTTGGGCGACCGCGTGCCGGCCTATACGGTTTTGCGCGGGCCCGAGGGCGGATTGGTGATGGTGCGCGGGCGCGCCGGGGGTGGCGGGTCGGCGTTCAACCTGGGCGAGATGACGGTGACGCGCTGCACGGTGCGAACCGATGATGGTTTCATTGGTCATGCTTACGTGGCGGGGCGGGAGGCGCGGCGGGCGGAACTGGCGGCGCTGGTGGATGCACTGATGCAGGATGCGTCTCGGGCGGCGGAAGTGGAAGCACAGGTGATTGCGCCGCTGGAACGTGTGTTGCAGCGGCGGCGGAGCGACCGGGCGGCGAAGGCGGCGGCGACGCGGGTGCAGTTCTTCGCGATGCAGACGATGCGGACATGAGCGCCGATCTTTCCCCCGGCTTCGGCGACCCCGTTGCGGATGCGCAATCGTGCTTCCGGGCGGTGCTGGACGCGATGGCGCGGCCCGGGCAGGTGCATGCGGTGGGCGGCGTGTCGGCACCGGCGCCATTGTGCGACGCGGCGGGCGCGGTGCTGCTGACATTGGCCGATCAGGACACGCCGTTGTGGCTGGATCCGGACGCGGCGGCGGCGCGCGGCTGGATCGCGTTCCATACAGGTGCTGCCGTCGGGCCGGCGGCGGAGGCGATGTTCGGGGTGGCGCTGGCGCTGCCTGATCTCGGTGCGTTTTCGAAGGGATCGGATGAGATGCCGGAGACCTCGGCGACGCTGATTGTGCAGGTGGCGTCTTTGCAGACGGGCCGGGCGTTCGTGCTGGATGGTCCCGGTTTGCGGGAGCCGAGGGTGTTGACGGTGGACGGGTTGCCGGGGGATTTTGCTGCGGTCTGGGAACGGAATCATGCGCTGTATCCGCGCGGGGTCGATTTGATTTTGTGTTGCGGTGGCGAACTGACGGCGCTGCCGCGCAGCGTTGCAGTGCGGGAGGTCTGAGCGATGGCTTACGTCGCCGTCAAAGGCGGTGAGAAGGCGATCGATGCGGCGCATGCCTGGCTGGCGGAGGAACGCCGCGGGGATGCCGCGCTGCTGGCGGTGTCGGTGGCGCAGATCGAGGCGCAGTTGGGTCGTGCGGTCGATCGGGTGATGGCCGAGGGATCGCTGTATGATCGGGAGCTTGCCGCGCTGGCGATCAAACAGGCGCAGGGCGATCTGATCGAGGCGGCGTTCCTGCTGCGGGCGTATCGAACCACCCTGCCCCGGTTCGCGCATTCGCAGCCGGTGGAAACGTCACACATGCGGATCGAACGGCGGATTTCGGCGGTGTTCAAGGATCTGCCGGGCGGGCAGGTGCTGGGGCCCACTTACGATTACACACACCGGCTGCTGGATTTCGGACTGCTGGAGGATGGTGCGGTGGCGCCGGGACCCGCGTCGGCGGAAGGTCTGGAGGAGATGCCTCGGGTGCCGGATATCCTGGGACATGAAGGATTGCTGGAGGCGGACGGCGATTCTGGCGGTGATCCTGGCGATCTGACGCGGGAGCCGCTGACGTTTCCGGCGGCGCGCGATGTTCGGTTGCAGGCGTTGGCGCGGGGCGACGAAGGGTTCCTGCTGGGGCTTGGGTATTCCACGCAGCGCGGCTATGGCGGATCGCATCCGTTTGCCGGCGAAATCCGGATGGGAGAAGTTTCGGTTGAAATCGAACCGGCGGAGCTTGGTTTCGCCATCGATATTGCCGACATCGTGCTGACCGAGTGTCAGATGGTCAATCAGTTCAAAGGATCGAAGACGGTGCCGCCGCAGTTCACTCGCGGGTACGGGCTGGTTTTCGGGTTCGGTGAGCGCAAGGCGATGGCGATGGCGCTGGTGGATCGCGCGATGCGGGCTGGCGAACTGGGCGAGGATGTCACCGCACCCGCGCAGAATGTCGAGTTCGTGCTTTACCACTCTGACAACATCGAGGCGACCGGGTTCGTGGAGCATCTGAAACTGCCGCACTATGTCGATTTTCAGAGCGAGTTGCAGAACGTCCGGCGGATGCGGGAGGCGGCCGAATGAAAGGCTATAACTTCGCGTATCTGGACGAGCAGACGAAACGGATGATCCGGCGCGGGCTGCTGAAAGCCGTTGCGATTCCGGGTCATCAGGTGCCGTTCGGCTCGCGCGAGATGCCGCTGCCGTATGGCTGGGGCACCGGCGGGATCCAGGTGACGGCGTCGATCCTGGGCGCCAGTGATGTGCTGAAGGTGATCGATCAGGGCGCGGATGACACGACCAATGCAGTGTCGATCCGGCGGTTTTTCGCGCGCACGGCGGGGGTGGCGACGACGACCGCGACAGCCGAGGCAACGGTGATCCAGACAAGGCACCGCATTCCGGAGAAGCAACTGCGGGAGGACCAGATCATCGTGTATCAGGTGCCTCAACCGGAGCCGTTGTTTCGTCTGGAACCAAGTCGAATCGAAACGAAACGGATGCACGGGCTGGCGGATTACGGGCTGATGCATGTCAAGCTGTACGAGGATATCGCGCGGTTCGGGCAGATCTCGATCAGCTACGATTATCCGGTGATGGTGAACGAGCGGTATCTGATGTCGCCGAGTCCGATTCCGGCGTTCGACAATCCGAAGATGGATATGATGCCGGCGTTGCAACTGTTCGGCGCCGGGCGGGAGAAGCGGATTTATGCGATCCCGCCGTGGACTCGGGTGCGGTCGCTGGATTTCGACGATCATCCATTCAGGCCGATCAACGCGGCGCATCCATGCGGGTTGTGTGGCGCGACCGATGCGTATCTGGATGAGATCGTGACGGATAACCACGGCGGCCGGCTGTTCGTTTGTTCTGACACCGATCATTGTGCGGAACGGCGGGCGGCGGGGCATGCCGGATTGCAGGAGGCGGCGGAATGAACGATCCGACTCTGCTATCCGGGCGTGGACTGGGGTTGCGGTTTGGCGGGATTACCGCTCTCGCCGAGGTCGATGTCGATCTGTGGCCGGGTGAGATTCTGGCGATCGTTGGCGAGTCCGGGTCCGGCAAGACGACGCTGCTGAATGTTTTGTCCGGCCGGATCGTTCCGGATTCGGGCGTGGTCTGGTATCGCGATCCGGCTGGGCAGTTGCACGATGTGCACGTCATGCCGGCGCCGGCGCTTCGAACCCTGCACCGTTCGGACTGGGGATTCGTGCATCAGGACCCGCGGCAGAATCTACGCATGAGTGTCAGTGCGGGGGGGAATGTCGGCGAACGGCTGATGGCGCAGGGGGCGCGGCATTACGGCGATATCCGCAGCGCGGCGCTGGACTGGCTGGCGCAGGTGGAGATCGATGCGGACCGGATCGACGATCTGCCGCGCACATTCTCGGGCGGGATGCTGCAACGGTTGCAGATCGCGCGGACGCTGGTCACGCATCCTCGGCTGGTGTTCATGGATGAACCGACGGGCGGCCTGGACGTTTCGGTGCAGGCTCGGTTGCTCGACCTGATCCGCTCGCTGGTTACACGGTTGGGCATCGCAGTGGTGCTGGTCACGCACGACATCGCGGTGGCGCGTTTGCTGGCGCATCGGATCGCGGTGATGCAGCGCGGCCGGATCGTGGAGACGGGGCTGACCGATCAGGTGCTGGACGATCCGCGGCATCCTTACACGCAGTTGCTGGTCAGTTCGGTGTTGAGCGCATGACGGTGATGCTGAGCACGCGCGGGCTGTCGAAAAGTTTTGTTCTGCACCTGCGGGACGGGTTGCGGATGAACGTGCTGGACGGTGTCGATCTGGCGGTGGCTGCGGGCGAGTGCGTGGTGCTGTCGGGTCCGTCGGGTGCAGGGAAGTCGACGCTGATGCGCAGCCTGTACGGGAATTACCGAGCGGATTCGGGCGCGATTTGGGTGCGGCATGACGGCGCGATGGTGGATATAGCGGCTGCCGATCCGCGCTCCATCCTGGCGGTGCGGCACAAAACCCTTGGCTATGTCAGCCAGTTTTTGCGCGTGGTGCCGCGGGTGCCGGCGCTGGATGTGGTGGCCGAAGTGCTGCTGACCCGTGGCGTCGGGCCGGACGCGGCGCGCGAGCGGGCACGGTCGTTGCTGATGACGTTGAACATTCCGGCGCGGCTGCATGCGATTCCGCCGGCGACGTTTTCGGGCGGCGAGCAGCAGCGGGTGAACCTGGCGCGCGGCTTCATCGCAGAGCATCCGATCCTGCTGCTGGATGAGCCGACGGCATCTCTGGATGCGGACAATCGCGCGGTTGTGATAGAGATGGTGCGGGCGGCGAAAACGCGCGGCACCGCGATCGTGGCGATCTGCCATGATGCGGATGTGCGCGACGCGATCGCCGACCGTCTGTTCGCGATGTCGCCGTACCAGGATGCTGCATGAACCAGGAAACGATTTTGACCGGGGCTTTGCTGGTCCTGCCGGATGAAACGGTGTTCGGCACGATCGTGATGTTCGGGACGGTGATCGCCGATATCCAGGCGGGGCGGTCGCAGGCGGCCACCGCGATCGATTGTGACGGCGACACGATCATTCCGGGCGTGGTGGATGTCCACACCGACAATCTGGAACGTCAGGTGCAGCCGCGCAGCCTCGCGAGGTGGCCATCGCGGTCGGCCATGGTCGCGCATGATGCGCAGTGCGCGGCGGCCGGCGTGACCTCGGTGCTGGATGCGCTGTGCCTGGGCGATCTGGGCTTCGATAAAGAACGGATCAAGACATTCCAGGATGGGGTGATCGATCTGGACGCGCTGACCGCGGCCGGGTTGCTGAAATCCGACCACTTCCTGCACCTGCGCTGTGAAGTGCCGGCGACGGACATGCTGGACCTGTTCGATCCGGTCGCGGATCATCCTCTGGTGCGCATGATCAGCCTGATGGATCACAGCCCCGGTGTCGGGCAATACGCGAACATCGACTTCTATCGGAAACTGCGCCGGCAGGGCGGGCTGGATGAGGCCACGGTGGAGCGGCGGATTCAGGAGATGCAGGCGCAGCGGGCGCGTTTGCGCGATCCAAACCGGCGGGCGCTGCTGGACCGGGTGCGCGGCAGTTCGATCGCCCTGGCGAGTCACGACGACCGCACGGAGGCGGAAATTGCCGAAAATGCAGCGGACGGAATCCGCATCAGCGAGTTTCCGGTGACCCTGGAGGCTGCGACGGCGGCGAAACGAGCGGGGATGCAGGTGATCGCCGGGGCGCCGAACATCGTGCGCGGCGGGTCGCATTCGGGCAATGTCAATGCGGTGGATTTGTTACGGGCCGGTGCGGTCGATGCGTTCGCCTCGGACTATGTGCCTCCAAGTCTGGTGGAGGCGGCGTTTCAGTGTGCGCGGGAGGAAGGGATCGGATTGCCGCAGGCGGTGGCGATGATCTCCGACCATCCGGCGCGGATGTCGGGCTTGCCGGATCGGGGGCGGCTGGAAACCGGGATGCGGGGTGACCTGGTGCGGGTGCGGCTGCACGGGACTCTGCCGATCGTGCGCCAGGTGTGGCGCGCCGGGGAACGGGTAATCTGATGGTGCGGATTGCGCTGTATTATGCGCCGCTGCCGGACGATCCGTTGACCGGGTTGAGTTCGGCGTGGCTGGGACGCGATCCTTTGACCAATGCGCCGGTGGCGCAGCCTGCCGTGGATGGGATCGGGGAGATCACCGCGGAACCTCGGGTGTACGGATTTCATGCGACGCTGAAGCCACCGATGCGGCTGGCAGAGGGCACCCACTGGACGGGGATTATGGCGGCGGTGCGTGCGGTCGCCGCGGCGATTGCGCCGTTCGAACTGCCGACGTTGGCGGTAGCCGATCTGTTCGGCTTTCTGGCACTGCGGGAGACGCAGCCGTGTCCGCCGTTGCAGGCGCTGGCCGATGCGTGTGTGGAACAGCTTGATTCGTTTCGTGCGCCGCCATCGGCGGAGGAACTGGCGCGGCGGCGGCGAGCGAAGCTGTCGGCGGAGCAGGAGGCGATGTTGCTGCGCTGGGGCTATCCGTACGTGTTCGAGACATGGTTTTTTCATATGACGCTGACCCGGCGGCTGTCGGATGCGGAAAAAACCGTGATCAGGCCTGCGGCGGAGGCCTGGTTCGCGCCGGCGCTGGCTGTGGCTCGACGGGTGGAGGATGTCTGTGTCTTCACCCAGGCGGCTGAGGGTGCGGCGTTTACCCTGGCGGAGCGGGTGAGGCTGCGCGGAGCAGCGCGTTGATGAAACGATCGGCGGCCTCGGCCGGCGTGCCATCGTTGACAATCGTTTCAACTGAAACATAGCTCGGAATTGGCACATCGCGGGCGAGACGTTGCACCACGTCCTGGGGCGATTCGCGCCCGCGGCCGGCGAGGCGCGCGGCGAGAATCTCGGGCGGTGCCGTCACCTCGATCACGCGCACCGGGAAACGGGTCGATGCATCGGCGATGATGCCGCGTGACACGTTCGCCACCACGACGATGCCGCGTGCAAGGTCCGCAATGATGTCGAGCGGAATCCCATAGTGCAGGCCATGCGCCTGCCATTTCAGGGCGAACTGGCGTTGCGCGAACGCGGCTTCGGAGACGGCATCGTGCGCCTCACCGCCGGCATGGGACGGGCGGGTGATCACGCGCCGGACGAAACGAAAGCGCGGGTCGGCGGCAAGTGCGTTTTGTGCCACACCAATCAGCGTGTCCTTGCCGGCACCGCTGGGTCCAACCACCAGAATCAGCATCGGGTGCCCCGTCATTGACCGGGCGCACCTTGACGGTAGTCTGCCGCGGGATCAACCCAGCAGGAGCAGGCGCGGCATGTTCACCACCAGGCCGGAAATCGCCGGCACATTCGGCGTTGTCGCCAGCACGCACTGGCTGGCGAGCCAGGTCGGCATGGCAGTGCTGGAACGCGGCGGCAATGCGTTCGATGCGGCGTGCGCGGCGGGGTTTACCTTGCATGTCGCGGAACCGCATCTGAACGGGCCGGGCGGCGACGCGCCGATCATCCTGCACGATGCGGCAAGCGGGACGCAGCACGTGGTGTGCGGCCAGGGCGTGGCGCCGGCAGCGGCAACGCCGCAAGCGTTCGAACGACTTGGGGTGGACCTGATCCCGGCGACCGGTCTGTTGCCGGCGGTGGTGCCGGGCGCGTTCGATGCGTGGTGCCTGATGCTGCGCGACTGGGGCACGTGGGAACTGCGGGACGTGCTCGCGTTCGCGATTGGTTACGCGCGCAACGGGGTGCCGCTGGTGCCGCGGATCAGCGCAACGATCGCCGGCGTGCAGCCGCTGTTCGAACAGGCCTGGAAAAGCTCTGCCGCGGTGTTTCTGCCGCATGGCAATGTGCCCTCGCCTGACCGGCTGTTCGCGCGGCCGGCGCTGGCCGACACGTATGAGCGGATCTGCGGTGAGGCGGTTGGCGCGACCCGTGAAGCGCGCATCGATGCGGCGCGGAATGCCTGGTACCGCGGGTTCGTTGCGGAGGCGGTGGGACGGTTTTTTCGGGATACCGATGTGCTGGACGTCACCGGGCGGCATCATCGCGGGCTGCTGACGGCCGACGATTTCGCCGGCTGGTCGGCGACGGTCGAGGACCCGATCCGTTACGACTATCACGGGCATACGGTGCTGAAATGCGGCGCGTGGAGTCAGGGCCCGGTGTTCCTGCAGCAGCTTGCGCTGCTGAAAGGCTTCGATATCGGCCGGATGGATCCGTTCGGCGCGCCGTTTGTCCATACGGTTGTTGAGGCGGCCAAGCTGGCCTATGCGGATCGCGAGGCGTATTACGGCGACCCGGATTTTGTCGATGTCCCGCTGGCGGCGCTGCTGTCGGATGACTACAACGCGCAGCGACGGCGGCTGATCAACGAGACGGCGTCGATGGCATTGCGTCCCGGAACGCTTCCCGGTTTCGATCCGGTGGTGGATCATGACGCGGCGGCGCGCACGTGGATGCTGTCGGCGGATGCGGCTGGCAGCGGCGAGCCGACGGTTTCGCGTCTCGGGGTAATCGGCGCGGATACGTGCCATATCGATGTGATCGACCGGTTCGGCAATATGGTCAGCGCGACACCCTCGGGCGGCTGGCTGCAATCGTCGCCGGTGATTCCGGAACTGGGCTTTCCGATGGGCACGCGCGGGCAGATGTTCTGGCTGCGGCCGGGGCTGCCGAACAGCCTGGCGCCGAAGAAGCGCCCGCGCACGACGCTGTCACCGAGTCTCGCGCTGCGCGACGGCAAGCCGTGGATGGCCTTCGGCACGCCCGGCGGCGAGCAGCAGGATCAGTGGTCGCTGATCTTTTTCCTGCGCATGGTGCATCATCTTTCCGGAATCCAGCGGGCGATCGATGCGCCGGCGTTTCACACCGAACACTGGCCTTCGAGTTTCTGGCCGCGGGTGGCGCGGCCGGGCAAGGTGGTATTGGAAGGCCGTTTCGATGATGCGGTGCTAGTGGCGCTGTTGGCACGGGGGCACGACGCCAGCAAGGGCGAGGACTGGAGCGAAGGGCGTCTGTCGGGCGCGCGGCGTGAGGTGGACGGGCAGATGTTGGCCGGCGCCAATCCTCGGGGGATGCAGGGCTACGCTGTGGGGCGGTGATGCGTTTTTTGCGGCAGCCGGGGCCGGTGCATCCGGTGCGGATCGATGTGTTCCGGGGCGATCTGCGTGAAGCGCGGTTTTCGCTGGTGGCTGGTGCGACTCTGAACGAGGCGCTGACCGGTCCGATGGTCGCGCTGGGGTTTCAGTCGGGTACGGTCCGGCTGCGTGACGTGGCAGTGAGTCCGTTTCGCTATGTGATGCCGGGGCCGGCGGACGACGGATTGCATGTCGCCTATTTCTCCGCGCCAAGGGAACCGCTGGGCGTGACAAGGATTGAGCAGGCCAATGCGACATTCGGCTGGGCTGACGGCAAGCCGTTCATTCATTGCCATGCCGTCTGGATCGAACCGGACGGCAACCGGCGCGGCGGGCATATCCTGCCGCTGGAGACGGTGGTGGCCGAACCGGGGGACGCGCTTGGCTGGGGCTGCGGCAACATTCGTATCGCGGCCGAACCCGATCCGGAGACGAACTTCACGCTGTTCCAGCCGCGCGGGATCAGCGGCGGGGGTGGCGTGATCGTTCGGGTCAAGCCGAACGAGGACATCATCGGTGCGCTGGAAACGATTGCCCGCGAGCAGCACATCCGCCATGCCGTCGTGCGCGGCAGTCTGGGCAGCCTGATCGGGGCGCGTTTCAGCGACGGCGGCCAGGTGGACGACCATGCGACGGAAGTGCTGGTGCGCCAGGGCTACATCCGCGATGGCCGCGCGGTGATGGAGATGCTTGTCGTGGACATGCAGGGCAAGGTGCATGAGGGCTGGCTACAGCGCGGCGAAAATCCCGTCTGCATCACCTTCGACCTGATGCTGGATGACATTATGGTGACGACATGACCAGCGACGATGCGATCCTGGTGCGACTGCTTGACCTTGTCGAAAATCTGGGTGCGATCGCACCGATGATGCACCCGCTGCGGCTGTCCGGCCTGGTCGCCAGACTGGGGGACCAGGACATCTTGTTGCGAGCGGCGATCGAGCGGGGCGAACCGGATGACCGCTTGCGGCTTGCCGCCACGCTGGCGTTGCAGGTGTGCGACGGTCTGCGGG